>JADMIO011121734.1_pt1 | contig 15720 bp, 10 predicted proteins | sample 8958161 | NCBI WGS metagenome assembly JADMIO01 (sample SAMN16585339, study PRJNA669376) | soil metagenome | isolation source: Crop rotation soil | place: USA: Cullars Rotation, Alabama | collected 2011
CTCCGCCGCTCAGGGGGCACTGCGCATTTCGCAAACAGTTGCTCGTGCTTTAAAGCACGGTATGGTACACTACAACCATCCGCTGAATGCTGCGATCTTCCCCGCCGTCGCCGTGAGCGGTCCGCCGACAGTGCTCCCGTTGCCATTTTCAGGCCCGAGGTGTGCGATGCCGCAACGAAGCCGCGTGACAGTGGTTTCGGTCCTTCTGCTTCTTCCCGTCGTGGCTGCGGCCGCCGACCCGGTCGACTACAACCGCGACGTCAAGCCGATCCTGTCGAAGAACTGCTACAGCTGCCACGGCCCCGATGACGGCCATCGCGCCGCCAAGCTCCGGCTCGACCAGCGCGACAGCGCCATCCAGACTCGCCGCAAAGGCGCCGCCATCGTCCCGGGCAAGTCGGCGGAGAGCCTCCTGGTGCAGCGCATAACCTCCACCGATGAAGACAAACGGATGCCGCCGGCCGAAGCCGGTGATCCGCTGCAGCCTGCCCAGATTGCCGTGCTCAGGCGCTGGATCGATGAGGGAGCGACCTACGCCGACCACTGGGCGTTCGTCAAACCCAGGCGGAGTGAGCCGCCCACCGTCCACGCCCAGAACTGGCCGCGCAACCCCATCGATCGCTTCATCCTGGCCCGGCTGGAACGGGCGGGGATGACGCCCTCGGAGCCGGCCGACAAGTTCGTGCTCTTCCGCCGCCTCAGTCTCGACCTGCGCGGCCTGCCGCCGATACCCCAGGAGGTGGACGAGTTCGCCCGCGATCAGCGGCCCGATGCCTATGAGCGGTGGGTCGACCGCTTCCTCGCCGATCCGGCCTATGGCGAACGCTGGGCGCGGATGTGGCTCGACCTGGCCCGCTATGCCGACTCCGCCGGCTACGGCTCCGATCCGCTGCGGCCCAACATCTGGCCCTATCGCGACTGGGTCATCGACGCCTTCAACCGCAATCTGCCCTACGACCAGTTCACCATCGAGCAGCTGGCCGGCGACCTGCTGCCGAACGCCACGCCGCGCCAGCGGATGGCGACAGCGTTCCACCGCAACACGATGACCAACACCGAGGGCGGCACCGACGACGAGGAGTTCCGCGTCGCCGCCGTCAAGGACCGCGTCGACACCACCATGCAGGTCTGGATGGGCCTGACCATGGGCTGCGCCAAGTGCCACAACCACAAATACGACCCGATCGCGCAGAAGGAGTATTACCGCTTCTTCGCCATCTTCAACCAGACGGCGGACAACGACCGGCCCGATGAGGCGCCAACCATGGCGGCGTCAACGGCCGAACAAGAGGAGTTGCTGAAGACCATCGACAGCCGTCTCGCCGAGTTGAAGAAACAGCTCGAGAAGCCATCGGCGGCGCAGCTGTCCCAGCTTGCCGTCGAGCAGGCCAAATGGGAAGCCGACATCAAGCCCAGCCTGCCGGGCACGGCAGTCGAGCCGCTCACGGCGGCCGTCGGCAAGGGCAAACAGACGTTGACCGCCAACCTGGCGAAGCAAACGCTGACGGGGTTCCGGATCGAGGTCGTCGCGCCGGACCAGGCGAAACCTGCGGCCCTGCAGCGGCTGCGCGTCCACGTTGGTCCCGAGGATAAGGATGACCGGTCGCCGACCGGTCACTTCGTCCGCATTGAGCTGCCCGGCAATGAACGCATGCTGTCTCTGGCGGAGGTACAGGTCTTTCGGGCCGGCGTCAATGTGGCGACCAAGGGGACTGCGACGCAGTCGAGCACCGCGTATGACGGCCCCGCGAAGCTCGCCATCGACGGCAACACCAACGGCGACTACTTTGCCGCCAAATCGACGACGCACACCGGGACCGAGGCCAACCCCTGGTGGGAGGTCAAGCTGGCCGAGGCTGGCCCTGTGGACCGCATTGTCGTCTGGAATCGCACCGACGGCGGCGTCGGCGGCCGGCTGGCTCCATTCCGCGTCCAGTTGCTCGACGACGCCCGCAAGCCGGTGTGGCAGCAAGAGGTCAAGGAACCGCCGGCGCCAAGCCGCGAGCTGGCGTTGAGTGGCCGCTTCGAGGTCGCGGTCGCCGACAGCTATCCCGAGGGCGCCGGACGCATCTTTGTGCTTGAGAAGCCGTTGACTCCCCCTGCCGGCACGGTCGTCACCCTCGACGTCGAAGCTCAGGATGCCGCGAAGCTCAAGGTGGCGGCCATCACCGACCCGCGGTTGACGCAACGGTTGATGGTCCCGGCCGCGGTCCGCGCTGTCCTGGACGTTCCCGCGGACAAACGAACGCCGGAGCAGCGCGAGCAGCTCGGCGCTCACTTCCGCACCATCGCCCCTGCATTGAAAATGCTCCGCGACGAGGTGGCCAGGCTCGAAAAGTCGCGGCCCCAGTCGACCATGCTGCCGGTGATGCAGGAACTGCCGGCGAACCAGCGGCGCAAGACCCGCGTCATGGTCAAGGGCGACTTCCTCAACCAGAGCGACCCCGTCGAACCGGGAATTCCGGCAGCGTTCCATGCGCTTCCGGCCGGGACTGTCCCCGACCGGCTGGCCGTGGCCCGCTGGCTGGTCAGCCCCGACAACCCGTTGACGGCGCGCGTCGCGGTCAACCGTTACTGGGCCCAGCTATTCGGCAAGGGGCTGGTCGAAACCGAGGAGGACTTCGGCACCCAGGGCGAATTGCCGACCCACCCGGAGCTGCTCGACTGGCTGGCAACCGAGTATGTCCGCCTCGGCTGGGACACGAAGGCGCTCCTGAAACTGCTGGTCACCTCGGCGACCTACCACCAATCGGCGAAGGTGACGCCGGAGCAGCTCGGCCAGGATCCTCGCAACCGTCTGCTCGGCCGGGCGCCGCGGTTTCGGCTCGAGGCCGAGATGGTCCGCGACCAGGCCTTGCTCTGTGCCGGGTTACTGAGTCGCAAGATGGGCGGTCCATCGGTCTATCCGCCGCAACCGGATGGCCTCTGGCAGGCGGCGTTCAATGGCCAGCGCACCTGGGCGACCAGCACCGGTGAGGACCGGTATCGGCGAGGCGTTTACACGTTCTGGCGACGGACGGTGCCGTATCCGTCGATGGCGACCTTCGACGCGCCGAGCCGGGAGATCTGTGCCGTCAAGCGCGTGCGGACCAATACGCCGTTGCAGGCGTTGGTGACGCTGAATGATCCGGTGTACGTCGAGGCCGCCCAGGGGCTGGCGCGACGGCTGATCAAGGAGGGCGGCGCGACGCCGGAGGAACGTGTGCGGTTTGGTCTGCGGCTTTGCCTTGCTCGACCGCCGCGCGCGGAGCAGGTGGCGCCGCTGATTGAGCTATACATGGCCGAGCGCGCACGGCTGAGCAAGGAGCCGACAGCGGCGACCGAGTTGGCGACGAAGCCGCTGGGAGCGCTGCCGCCGGGGATGGACGCCGTCGACGCGGCGGCGTGGACGGTGGTGGCGAATGTGCTGCTGAATCTGGATGGGGTGTTGACGAAGGGGTGACAGGGACGTCAATGGTTTCTCCGGCCGCGGAGGGATGCTTCTATGTCTACACGTGTTCAGAATCAGCAGCTGCACTTGAAAGCCTCGCGTGGTGTGCCGCTTACTCCGGAGGAGCAAGCTCAACTTGCGGCATGGTACGCGCAATTGGACCAGGAAGAGGAGCGCATGTTGGCTTCCGCGCCCGCCGATGTCGAATTGGAGGATCTTCGTCGGCGGGTCATGGACACGCAGCGCCAGATCGAAGAAGTGACACGCCAGATCGCCGAGCATACCCAGGCGAATGATGACCTTCGTCGTGAATTGGCTGTCCTCAGGGCACGCTTGAGCCAGCAGACCTCGAATCCCACATGACGCTGCCTCCCGCTGTCGTTGATTTGGTCCGGGCCCGGGCTGAGTATGCCTGTGAATACTGTGGCGTAACTGAAACCGATTCGGCTGGCCTGTTGACGGTCGATCACTACCATCCGCTGACGCACGGCGGCGCTGACGATCCGAGCAATTTGCTGTACTGTTGTTTCCGATGCAACCTCTACAAGAGCGATTACTGGCCGACTGACACTGCGACCGTCCCTTTGTGGAATCCTCGACAGGAACGACGGGAAGTCCATTTCGTGCTCCTCGCGGATGGACTCCTGTACCCGATAACTGATGTTGGACAAGTTTCGTTGTCCACATTGCGACTGAATCGGCCAGCGCTCGTCGCGTACCGACGTCGGGATCAGCGATACCAAGATCTCGAGTCCTTATTGCGGGAATACCAGGACCTGCTGAAATCGTCGCAGAATCTCCACGAATGCATGAAGGAACTTCTTGAGGAACAGCAGCGCTTGCTTGAGCAGCAGCAAACAGAACTGCAACGATTGTTGAGCCGGGATGACCATTTCTGAAGGTGGGGCTCGGTTGAGCAACATGGCTTGGTATACTCAATCGAGATGGTCTTTCCGATTCGTCTCGCGACTGATGAGGCTTCCATGGACGAGATTCTCCGCAGGCTGAACGGCGGCCAGGCGATCGGTCTGGTCGCCGTCGTGTTCGGGATTGTTGGCTTGGTTATCGTGACTGTCACCGGCATCATCGTGCCGCTTTGGCAGCGCGTCCGGCTCGCCGAAGCTGAGACGCAACTCAAACGAGACCTGGTGGCGGCCGGGTACAGCGCCGTCGACATCGAGCGGATCGTCGCGGCGACGGCCCAGCGTGCCCAACCGCGGACCGAGTCGGCAAATTCATCCGCCAACCTTTCCGCGGCCGACTGGTCCTGACCAACCAGTCCAGTGGTGCCGTGAACTCCAGAATCATTCGTGGAAGTTACTTCAATGAATCCACACCATACACGTGCTCGCCAGCAGACTCGCCGGACCTTCCTCAACACTGCGGGAGCCGGACTCGGCGCCATCGCCCTGGCGTCGATGCTGGAGAACGACGCCGTTCAGGCTGCTTCGGCGGTCCCCGACGGTCCAATGGCGCCACGCAAACCGCACTTCGCCCCCAAGGCGAAGAACGTCATCTACCTGCACATGTCCGGCGCCCCGCCGCAGCAGGAACTCTTCGATTACAAGCCCAAGCTGGTCGAGCACCACATGCAGCCCTGTCCACAGGAACTGCTCGCCAACCAGCGCTTCGCCTTCATCAAGGGCCATCCGAAGTTGCTCGGCTCGCCCTGGAAGTTCAAGCAGCACGGCAAGAGCGGCGCCTGGGTCAGCGAGCTGCTGCCCAACGTCGCCGGCGCGGTCGACGACCTGGCCATCATCCGCTCGATGTGGACCGATCAATTCAATCATGCACCGGCCGAGTTGTTCCTCTACACCGGTTCGCCGCGCAATGGCGGCGCGGCAATGGGATCCTGGATCACCTATGGCCTCGGCACCGAAAACCAGGATTTGCCGGGATTCGTCGTCCTCATCTCCGGCGGCACGGATCCGACTGGCGGCAAGGCGCTCTGGAGCACCGGCTATTTGCCGTCGGTCTACCAGGGGGTGCAGTGCCGCACCGTCGGCGACCCGGTGCTCTACGTCGGCAACCCCGCCGGCATGGACCGCGACGCTCGCCGCCGCAGTCTGGACGCTCTGAAGAAGCTCAACGAGCAGGAACTCCAGCAGGTTGGCGATCCCGAGACGCTGACGCGCATCAACCAGTATGAGCTGGCGTATCGGATGCAGATTGCCGTCCCTGACGTGATGGACATCTCGAAGGAATCGGCCAAGACCCTGGAGCAGTACAACGCCAAACCTGGCGGAGCCTCCTTCGCCAACAACTGTCTGCTGGCGCGGCGACTGGTCGAGCGCGGCGTCCGCTATGTGCAGCTCTACGACTGGGGCTGGGACATCCACGGCACCGGCGCCGGCGACGACATCCTGACGGCGCTGCCGCGGAAGTGCAAGGAGGTCGACCAGCCCATCGCGGCGCTGATCCGCGATCTGAAGCAGCGTGGGTTGTTTGATTCCACGCTCGTCATCTGGGGCGGCGAGTTCGGGCGCACGTCGATGAACGAGGCGCGCGGCGGCTCCAAGTTCCTCGGTCGCGATCATCATCCGCACTGCTTCACCATCTGGATGGCCGGCGCCGGCATCAAGCGCGGCGTCGTGCATGGTTCCACCGATGAGCTGGGCTACTTCATCGCGGATGGCAAGACGGGGATTCGCGATCTGCAAGCAACGATCCTCCACCTTCTCGGCCTCGACGCCTGGAAACTGCGTTACCTCTACCAGGGGTTGCAGCAGCGGCTGATTGGGCCGGAAGGGGAAGGACAGCTCATCAAGGAGGTCCTGGCGTAAGGCGAGCGGGGGACGACAGTCCCCCGAGGAGATCACGCGGCTGAACCTGTACGTCTCTCGGGGGACTGTCGTTCCCCGCTCGCCACTCGGGGGCCTGTCGTCCACGGCTCGGCCGGACGTCAGATGCCGCGCCGCTTGACCGCCAGCTTGCCCTCGTCGATGAGGGCCTCAAGATCGTCCCTCGTCAACGGCTTCGACGGCACCCCCGTGGCGGGCACCTCCAGCTTCGACACCCAGGCGACCGCATTGAGCAGCAGCGTCCGGAAGCCATCCTCGCCGAGGTTGGCGTGCTTGTGGAGGCCGGTGAAGCCAAAGCCGCGGCCGCCGTCGGGCCGATCGTACGCCCAGGCGACCACCTGCTGCTTGCCGGCGGACACCGCGGCCCACACGTCCGGGTTGCCGCCGCGGTCGCTCGATTTCTTGCCCTCGCCCTGGATGGTGTTCAACGGCGGCAGCGCCATCAGGATCGGCGTCACGCCTTTCATCCCCTCGACGAAACGCATGTGGTAGTACCACTCGTCGTTGACGGCGAACGGCTTGACGCCGCGCGTGGTTTCGTGGGTCGGGAACTCCTCGAACTTCGGTGTCCACCAGGGATTCACTGAGAAGAAAGTCTCAAAATAACCGCCCATCCATTTGAGATAGTTCTCCCCCTGGTCGCCCTTGTTGACCTCGACGCCGAAGTGGATGGCCATGAAGCCGGCACCGTGGGCGACGGCTTCCTTCACCGCGGGATTGACCGCGGAGCCGCCGTGGTTGAGCGCCACAATGACCGCGTCCGCATGCTTGAGGTCCTTCGGCCACTTGTCCTTGGTGTAGACGACGGCGTAGGCGTTGGGATAGGTGGCATTGATGGTCCGGGCCAGGTAGATGGCGCCGGCGAGGAATTCGTGGTTGCCGCGGGCGCCGTGCGGCGCCGTGTCGGCGATGAAGACGATCTTCTTGACGCCCTCTGCCGATTTCTGGGCGTCGTAGTCGAAGATGTCGCGTTCTTTCCTGGCGTCGTCCGCGCCAGCCAGTGACGTAAGGACCAGGCCGACGCCGAGCGTCAGGCAGCCAGCGAGCCAGGAACGACGGGAAGCGAGTGATGCCAGCATGGTGGGGCCATCCTCAGGTGGAGTGATCTCGGGGGGTGGCGACGAACGGATCGTCGTGGTCGGCCTGATGCTACGGGAGGAGTGCGTCAGCGTCAACGCGCAGCTTGCTCTGCGAGGCCCCCGGCGACATGGACCAAAGGGCTCGCGAACGCCGCTTCTTCGTGGCCAGCGAAATTCGCCTGGGCTATAGTGGAGCGGATGCGTCTTCCGGAGAACCGTCATGCTCCCTGCCGACACTGACTCCACGCTGCACCTCAAGCCCGGCGTCCGGGCCCTGCCCGAGTACGAGCTGGTCAACCGGCTCGGCCGTGGCGGCTTCGGCGAAGTGTGGTCCGCGCTTGGGCCCGGCGGCGTCCGCGTGGCCCTCAAGTTCATCCGCCTCGACAGCAAGGCCGGCCAGCTCGAGCTGAAGGCCCTGCACACCATCCTGCCCGTCCGGCACGCGCACCTCCTCAGTCTCCACGGTGCCTGGACCGAGCACGGCTACCTCATCCTCGCGCAGGACCTGGCGGACGAAACCCTCCTCGATCGCCTCATGACCTGCAAACAGGCCGGACATGCCGGCATCCCGCCCGAGGAGCTGATCAAGTACCTGATCGATGCCGCCGAGGGCCTCGACTACCTCAACCAGACGGTGCGCATTCAGCACCGCGACGTCAAGCCGCAGAACCTGTTCCTGGTGGGCAGGAGCATCAAGGTGGCTGACTTCGGCCTGGTCACGGTGCTGGAGAAGTCGGTCACGACCACCGTCGGGGGCATGACGCCCGCGTTCGCGGCCCCGGAAATGTTCGACGGCAAGGTGACGACAGCGTCGGACCAGTACGCCCTGGCGATCACCTACTGCCAGCTGCGCGGCGGCGCGTTGCCGTTCGAGGGCACCACGGCGCAGATCATGGCCGGCCACATGTTCAAGACCCCCGATCTGTCCATGCTGCCGACGGAGCCCGAGCGCACGGCCGTCGCACGCGCACTGGCGAAGCAGCCCAGCGAACGCTGGCCGAGTTGCCTGGCCTTCGCGGAAGCCGTCCGGGGCCAGCGCCCCCTCAGCGTCCCTGTGGCACTGCCACCGACACTAACCCCGGCCCCGACGCCGGGACCAGGGCCGACGTCGGGGGCCGACGCCGTCGCGACGCAGGTGCTGCCGCCGACCGTGGCGGTCCTCCAGCAGGAGCTGACCAACAGCATTGGCATACGCCTGGTCTGGATCAGGCCGGGCCGGTTCACGATGGGGTCGCCGGCGGACGAACCGCACCGCAATGACGACGAAACAGCCCACGAAGTGGTGATCACGCAAGGCTTCTACCTGGGCGCCTACCCGGTGACGCAGGAGCAATACGAGCGGCTCACGGGGAGCAATCCGAGCCGGTTTTCGCCGTGGGGCGGCGGCGCCACGGCCCGGGGACTCGACACGCAACGGTTCCCGGTCGAGCAGGTGTCCTGGCTGGAGGCGAAGGCGTTCTGCAAGAAACTGACAGAAAAGGAGAACCAGCCGGGCTGGGAGTACCGGCTGCCGACCGAGGCGGAATGGGAGTACGCCTGTCGCGCCGGCACCACCACGCCCTTCTCGTTTGGGAAAGCGCTGAACGGCAAGGAGGCCAACTGCAATGGCAACTACCCCTATGGCACGACCACGCAGGGAATGGCCCTGGAGCGGACCTCCAAGGTGGGAGACTATCGGCTCAACGCCTGGCGGCTCTTCGACATGCACGGCAACGTCTGGGAGTGGTGCGAGGACTGGTATGGCGCCTACCCAGCCGGAGCGGTGGCTGATCCGCAGGGGCCGCCCCGCGGCTGGGGCCGGGTGATCCGGGGCGGTAGCTGGAACGATGTCGCCAGCAAATGTCGGTCGGCGTATCGCTCCTATGATTCGCCTGATCGGCGGGCACCCTTTCTTGGGTTCCGGATCGTTCGGGTTGCCACCGGCGGCAAGTAGGGCGAGGCTGGCGTGGCGGCATGAACGATTACGACAAGGCCGGTCGGTACCTGGTCAAACGCGATCCGGCGGGCTTCTTTCGCTGGTTGTTGCGAACGGCCGTCGACTTCCACGCCTGGATTGACGCCCGCCGGCTGGCGCTCCCCGATCAGGGCGACCTCACGCACGACCTGATTGCCGCCTTTCGGGTCGCTGACCGCTTCGAGGCGTTCTGTCTGGAACTGGAGGCGGAAGCGGCAGCGAACACGGCTGGCCGGCTGCTCTACGGCTATGTGCCGCGCCTTGCCGCCGAGCCGGGCGGGATCGAACTGTCGGCCGTCGGCGGGATCGTGCTCAACTTGACTGGCCGCGACCAACCCGTCACCATCGAGCAGCGGCCGACCCTGGCGCCGCACTCCTGGTTGGCGGGGAGTGTCACGCAACTCTCGTTGCGGACGGTCGAAGCCAGTGCGGTGGCGGCGGACATAGCGGCGGGTCAGGCGAGTTGGTGGCTGCTGGCCTGGTTCCCCTTGCTGCGTGGGGGCACCGAGGCGGCTATACTGGAGCTGTGGCTGCACCTGGCGGCTCGCCATCCCGAGCAGCGGGAACGCGGCATCCTGGCGGGCTTGACGTTGACGTTCGCCGAACTGGCCGGCACTCGTGCCGTCTGGGACAAGGCCCTGGAAGGGTGGAACGTGATCAAATCACCATATCTGGAAGAACTGCGTGAAAAAGTCCGCGCCGAAGGCCACGCCGAAGGCGTGAGGGCCACGCTGCTTCGCCTCGGGCGACAGAAGTTCGGGAAGACCCCGACCAAGAAACAGGGTGAGCAGCTCGAAGCCATCACCGAGCTCGCCAGGCTTGAATCCTTGACAGAACGCTTGCTCACCGTCAATACGTGGAGCGAGCTGCTCGCGGTTCCGTGAGGACAAGCCATTCGCGCAGACGATTGACGTCGTGCGGGGTACACTGCTCGGGTTGGTGCGGTAGGCTTCAGGATGTCTGCGTGTCCGTGTACTCCACACCCGCCAACCGCAGCACCAGCGACAGCAACGCCTGGAGCGGATCAAACGCTCCAGGAGCGATCGGCCGCGTCTGGACCGCGCCATTGACCGAACTGTCCGGGTCGAACGCGCCAAACCAGAAGGCGACATTGTCGACCGTACAGAACCGTCGCAGGCCCTCACCGGAGGCGCCCTCGACCGAGGCCGCCGGCGTCAACGCCCACACCTGCCGCGACAGCACCCGGCCAGTTCGCCCATCGCCAATCTTGGCGTACTTCGTCGTCACCTCGACCATCTTCTCGGCCTGCGTTGCCGAGCTGTACTTCGCGTCCACCACGATGATCAGGTCGGGAATGCCGGGAGTCGCCGAGCGCGCCCGGAATACCTCGATGGCCATGTCCGGCGTCCGCACCGCGTTGGCGTCGAGCACCCCCACACTCGGCCCGCCGGACTCGCGCACCGCGGGGTACTGCGGTTGATACCGAAAGCGCACGCGAGCGCCGCGGCCATCGGTGAAGCTCAGCGCCTGGTCCGGTAGAAATTCGATGGTGAAGCGTTTCCCTTCCTGGGCGAGCCGCGTCGAGAGGATCGGTCGGTTGAGCGGATCGTGAGCCAGCGGGCTGAGGCCGCGCGCCAGGACGCGGATCACGCGCACCGCGCACCACCACTCGTAGAGCACCGGCAGCGACCGGGCCCGGATCAGCAGCGGCTGCGGATCGAGCGTCGCCCGATACGCCAGGAAGTGGCTGAGCATCACCCGAAACGCCCGGCGATAGAGCGGGTGATTGCGAAAGAGCGGCGTCGACTGCGGCCGTTGCCGCAGGCAGCGTCCCGGCGGCAGAAACGGCAGGCCGCACCAGGCGTCCAGCAGGGCCCGCAGCCGGGTCACGTCCTGGCGACACCGGCCCAGCTCCTCGATGCGGGGCAGGTCCTCCGCCTCCCACCACGTGGGCTTGCCGGCCTCCCTGACGTAATTGCGCCAGCGCTTCCGCTCGCTGCGCTCACCGATTTCGAGGTCGAGCCGCTGCCGCAGGTCGGCCAGCTGGACCTTCAGGTACTCGAGGAAGTCGGCCAGCGCCTGGTGCTCGGGGATGCGGTAGTCGGGGCGCGAGTGCTCACGAATGTGTTCGCGAAACGCCAGGCGCGGGCCGACGCGGCCGAGCAGTCCGGGATCGCGGCACGCTTCCGCCAGGGTCTCCTCCGACACCGCCTGGCCGACCAGGGCCTGTTCACGGCTCAGGGTCGGCCGCAGCCGCGAGGCCGGTTGCCTGGCCAGCTGATGGAGCACCTGGCCCAGCTCGCGGGTCGTTTCCCGCAGCCGACTGAGCACCGCCGCCGGGGCCGAGGAGGCCGGTAAAGCACTTTCCTTCAGCCCGAGGTGCGTTTTGCCATGCACGTCGAGCAGGACCGCCGCCGCATCGCGTTCCAGCTCCGCGAAGAGTTGATCGAACTGTTCCGTCGCCAGCTTCCCCGCCGAGACGGCGATGGGCAGCGTCAGCACGGTCGACCACTCCGCGGCGCCAGCGGACCGGGCCTGGATGACCACCTCGGTCAGGCCTGCCCAGTCGGCGAGCAGTCGCCCCCGGCAGACAAAGGCGGGCAGCTCGGCCTCCGTGTCTGGGTCGTCAGCGATCAGCGCGACGCGGTCGGTCGGCAGCGACGACGCCACCAGCACGTCGCCGACCAGCAGGCGCAGGTCGGGCACGCGCCCCGACAGCGGCACAAAATAGGCCGCCCACTGATCGCTCTCCGCCGCCTCGACCGGGTGCAGCTGCACCGGCGCCGCCAGGTCCACCGTCACGTCCACGAGCGACTGCCAGCGCTCGCCCGGTCCTTTTCGCTGTCGGATGCTGATCCCGATCATGACGTCCATCCGAGCCTTGGAGCTACCGAACATCACCGTAGCCGCAGGCTTTAGCCTGCGGTGAGCACCGCAGGTTAAAGCCTTAAAGTTCGGGTTAACTTCCTCTTGCCAACAAGGCGGGAAGTTCCTAGGGGTGATGGATTCGACTCGTTGTCAGGAGCGACACCATGTTTCCCACCCCGGACCGTTTCATCGATCTGGCCTTCCCGGACATTGACTTCGGCGACCTGCGGCTGCACCGACGCTTCCGCACTGTCGCCGAGGCCCTGTTCCGTCACCCCGAAGCGGCCTTGCCTGACAAGTTCCTCAACCCCAAGGACTACTTCGCCGCCCTTGACTTCCTCCACCATCCGGCCGTCACCCACCACCACCTGCTCAGCACCCACCAGATCAGCGTGCTCAACCTCTTGGAGGACGTCGGCCCCCGCGTGGTGCTGTTCGTGCACGACCTCACCGACCTGGACTTCTCCGGCCATGCCACGCTGGCCGCCCACCTCGGCCAGATCGGCAACGGCGGTGGCAGGGGCTGGCTCTGCCACAACAGCTTGGCCATCGATCCAGACCGCCGGATGATCTTCGGCCTGGCCCACCAGATCCTGCACGTCCGCCCCTTCGTCGGCAAGGGCGAACCGGTCGCCGTCAAACGCGACCGGGCTGATCGCGAGAGCCGGCTGTGGCTGCAGGCCATTGACGCCATTGGTCCGGCACCGCAGGACAAGCTGTGGCTGCACGTGGCTGACCGTGGGGCTGACATCTTCGAGTTGCTGCAGGCGTTGCACGATCGCAGCCAACACTACGTCATTCGCTCCAGTCACAACCGTGCGCTGGTCGTGCAGCCCACCGCAGACGGTCGGTTGCAACTGGCGGCTGGCGACGCCGATCGTGCAGTTGCCCAGTCGGCGGCGGTCGAGCCCGCCGCAGTGGTGCCGCATCTGCTGCACGACCGGTTGCGCACGCTGCCTGGGAGTGCGACGTGGGCCGTGACGGTCGGGGCGACGAGCAAGCGGCAGGGGCGAGTGGCGATGGTGCAAGCCAGTTGCTGCCAGGTGGAACTGAAGCCGCCGCACGTCCGCAAGGGGAACTACCGCAACGAGGCCGTGTCGGTCTGGGCCGTGCGCGTCTGGGAAGTCAACCCACCTGAGGGCGAGGAGCCGTTGGAGTGGTTCTTGCTGACCGACCAGGAGATCCCTGACGCGGCGGCGCTGCGGCGGGTGGTGGGGTGGTACGAGTGTCGGCCGCTGATCGAGGAGTTTCACAAGGGCCAGAAGACTGGGGTCGGGATCGAGAAGTTGCAGCTGCAAGATGCCCAGAGCGTGCAGGCAGCCATCGCCTTGCTGAGCGTGGTGGCGGTGGCGTTGGTGAACCTGCGGGTGGCGGCGCGGGACGAGGAGCAAGCGCACCGCCCGGCGGAAAAGGTGATGCCGCGGTTGTGGGTGCGCGTGCTGAGTATCTGGCGTCATAAGGAAGTCCGGCCGATGACGGTGCGTGAGTTCAGCTTGGCGTTGGGCCGGCTGGGAGGCCACCTGAACCGCAAGTCGGATGGTCTGCCCGGGTGGATCACTCTCTGGCGCGGCTGGGAGCGTCTCCACACCATGCTCGACTACGAATTGTCAAGAGCAAAATGTCCCCAACTGTAAGGGTTAAAGCCTGCGGCTCCAGGAGCCTTGCCCGAGGACTCTTAGTAGGTCAAGAAGTCCAGCTCGCCGAACTGCTGTCCCGATCGGCGCAGGGCTTCCTCGATGTGCAGGGCCGAGCGCGTCAGCGATTCGGCGGCCAGGAGTTCGGCCAGCGAGCTGATCCGCGCCAGGAACTCGTCGCCGCGGCCGCGCACCACCGGCAGGATGCGCTGCTGGATCACGAAATCGACCGCCACGCGCGGGTCGAGCACCCGCGCCGAGTTCGCCAGGTAGCGTTTGATCCCCTGGCGGACTCGCGGCGACAGCTCGACACGCGGGCCCAGGCCGGCGTCGGGCCGCCGCAGCAGGTCGATCACCTTCGACACCAGCGCCCACTGCTCCTCAGGACAGTCGTCGGCGGTACGGAGGTACTTGTCGAACACGTCGCTGGCCGCCACGGCAGGCATGGCCGGCAGGTCGTCGTCGATGGTCGGCTTGAGGTCGGCGTCGCCCAGGAAGATCATGCCAGTGCGGTCCAGGGTGCGCGGGCTGAGCCGTTCGGTGGTCTCGTCGTAATTGATCGTGCCCCAGAAGCGGAGGTTGGGCGTCAGGAGCACACGGCTGGGAAACCCGTCGCCGCCCGAGCTGGCCGGATCATAGAGCATCAGCTCGCGCGTCGGGTCGTCGCTCGGCAGGGCCTGGAGCAGCTGAGAAAAGTAATACTCGGGCGCCGCCAGGTTGAACTCGTCGAGCAGGACGATGTAAATGCCGGCCTGGTCCGTCTTCCAGTCGGCCTCAGCCTGGAGCAACCTGGTCACGAGCCCGGTGGCGCCGGGATCGTAACGACCGTGGAAACTGTCGAAGAAGCCGATCAGGTGGCGATCCTCGGCCCAGGAGCGCCGGACGGGGATCCGCAACAGGGCGTCGCCGTGGCCCAGGGCGCGCGCCAGGGTCGCCACCAGCATCGACTTGCCAAAGCCGGGGGGGCCAATGATCAGGTTGAGGGCCTCGGCCTTCAGGCAGGTGTAGGCGTTGGCGACGAAATCGCGCGCGAAGTGGAGGCCGCGGCGGGAGAAGTCGGCGTGCAGGTCATCCACCAGCTTCGACTCATCGGTGACCGGGGCGGTCGACGTCTCGGGAGGAACTGGGCGGAACTCCAGGCGACGCGGCGGCGTCGGCAGGGTCGCGGCCGCCGACGCATTGACGACGACGGGAACCGATTCGGCGACTGGCCCCCGAGTGGCGGCCAGCGCCGCGAACAGGGGGATCTGCTCGCGCATCTTGACCGCCAGCGCCGCGGCATCGCTGACCAGGCTGCCGCGCAGCTGCTTGGCGGCCGCCTGCAAGCCGTCGATCTCCTGGTCCAGGGCCTGACGGCGGACCTGCAGTTCCTGGACCTTCTTCTGGTGGTCGCGCTCCGCCTCGGCGAGGCGCTGGGCCAGCTCGTCGCGGCGAGCCGCCAGGCGGCTCTGCCGGCGGTCCACCTCGGCCTGGATCTCCAGCTCTTTCTTGGTGACGGCCTGTTCGAGCAGCTCCTGGACGCGCCGGCGGCCCGCCTCGGACTCGACGTAGTGTTTGGCGAAGCGGTCGCGGTGCTCCAGGAACGCCGCGCTGGTGGCCAGCTCGCTCTCGATGGTGCGCAGCCGCGCGGCCGTGATTGCCGGGTCATCGGACGGGTCACCGCGGAACGCGGCCTTCAGGGCCGACAGCAGCGCGGGGGTCACCTCGACGCCCGGACAGCGCTGCAAATACCACTCGATCACGACCCCGGCCGGCAGCGCGTCGTGAGGCTTGTCCGAGGTGGCCCGGCGGATATTGCCGAAGGCGAGCTGAATCGGCACCGCGAGGACGCGGTTGAGCTGCGAGTTGGGGTGCGAATAGCGAACCAACCGCAGACCGCGCGACAGCAGTTCGTCCCGGCTGAACTCGTAGACGACGCCGTCTTCGCCGGCGGGCCGCCAGTCGATCCGCTGGATGTCTTCCATCGGCGACAGCTGCGTCAGCACCCGGACCA
>JADMIO011000833.1_pt1 | contig 15719 bp, 13 predicted proteins | sample 8958161 | NCBI WGS metagenome assembly JADMIO01 (sample SAMN16585339, study PRJNA669376) | soil metagenome | isolation source: Crop rotation soil | place: USA: Cullars Rotation, Alabama | collected 2011
CCTCGCCCGCCCCGCCGGCCACGTAGCCCCAGGCGCGGGCCGAACTGGCCCGGCGCGCGCGCCGCTCGAGTTCGGCGAAGTCGGTGGGCACTGCCGGACGACGGCCCAGCACGCCCTGCCGGTAGATGGTCGATTGCCGGTCGCGTCCCGGCCCGCTTGCCGAGGTTAATTCCCCTGCCACTTTCAAGCTATAGCGCAGTGGGGGGCTTGCGGCAAGCCCGGGGGGCGGGCTCACCCTTGATGATCGTGACTCATCTGACGACCCGCGCCTTCGCCCTGCCCGAACACCTCACCGCCAAGTCCGACCCCGCGCTGATCGGCGACGACGAAGAGCATTTCGCCGCCATCGCGACGAGCCTGGCCGACACGATCGCCGAGCTGTCCGAACAGCTGGACGCCGAGCGCAAGTCCCCCGCCGGTTCCGGCCAGAAGGCGCTCGACCGCGACCAGCAGGTGCACCGGCTGACCGCCCGGCTGCGCACGCTGGGCCGGTTCGGCCTGGACCTGTGCCTCGGCCGGCTGGTGCTTATGGACACCGACGAGACGGTCTACATCGGCCGGCTCGGCCTCACCGACCGCACCGGCCGCCGGCTGCTCGTCGACTGGCGCTCCCCCGCCGCCGAGCCGTTCTTCGGCGCGACGCACGGCAACCCGATGGGCCTGGCCAGCCGGCGCCGCTACCGCTGGACGGATGGGCGCATCAGCGACTACTGGGACGAGGTGTTCACGCCGGACGGGCTCGAGGGGCACGCCGCCCTCGACGACCAGTCCGCCTTCATCGCCAGCCTGGGCAGCACCCGGTCGGACCGGATGCGCGACGTGCTCAGCACGATCCAGGCCGACCAGGACGCGATCATCCGGGCCGGCTCGAGCGGCGCCCTCGTCGTCGACGGCGGTCCGGGCACCGGCAAGACCGTGGTCGCCCTGCACCGCGCCGCCTATTTGCTCTACGCCGACCCGCGCCTCGGGCACCACCGCGGCGGCGTGCTGTTCGTCGGCCCGCACCAGCCCTACCTGGCCTACGTCTCGGACGTCCTGCCCAGCCTCGGCGAGGAGGGCGTGCAGATCTGCACCCTGCGCAACCTCGTCGCCGAGGGGGCCACCGCCGCGATCGAGACCGACCCGGACGTGGCCCGGCTGAAGTCGTCCGCCGACCTGGTGGCGGCGATCGAGACCGCCGTGCGCATCTACGAGGAGCCGCCGGCGAAGGGCATGACCGTCGAGACCGACTGGTCCGACGTCTGGCTCGGCGCCGACGACTGGGCCGAAGCCTTCGCGGCCGCGGAACCGGGCACGCCGCACAACGAGGGCCGCGAGCGGGTCTGGGACGAGTTGCTGACGATCCTGGTCGACAAGCAGGACGCCGACGACGTGTCCCCCGACCGGTTGCGCGCGTCGCTCGCGCGCAACCGCGAGTTGCTGACGACGTTCAACCGGGCCTGGCCGCTGCTCGCGGCCACCGATCTCGTCGGCGACCTCTGGTCGGTGCCGGCGTACCTGCGGATGTGCGCGCCCGGGCTGACCGCAGACGACGTCCGGCGGCTCCAGCGCACGGACCCGCAGGCCTGGACGGTGTCCGACCTGCCGCTGCTCGACGCCGCCCGGCAGCGGCTCGGCGACCCGGACGCCGCGCGGCGGGCCCGGCAGCGCCAAGCGGCCGCCGCCGCGGAGCGGGAGCAGATGGACCAGGTCGTCGCGCACCTGATCGCGAGCGACGACTCGGAAATGTTGGTGATGTCCATGCTGCGCGGTCAGGACCTGCAGGACGCGCTCGTCGACCGGAGCCCAGACCCGAGCGCCGATCCGGATCGGCTGGCCGGACCGTTCGCCCACGTCGTCGTCGACGAGGCGCAGGAGCTCACCGACGCCGAATGGCAGATGCTGCTGCTGCGCTGCCCGTCCGGCAGCTTCACGATCGTCGGCGACCGCGCCCAGGCCCGGCACGGTTTCCCCGAATCCTGGGCGGAGCGACTCCAACGGGTCGGCCTCGACCGGATCACCCACACGACCCTGCGGATCAACTACCGCACGCCGGAGGAGGTCATGGCCGCGGCTGAGCCGGTGATCCGCGCCGTGCTCCCGGACGCCAACGTGCCGACGTCCATTCGCCGCACCGGCGTCCCGGTCCGGCGCGGACACATCGCCGAGCTCGACGCGATCCTCGACGAGTGGCTCGCCGGCCGCGACGACGGCATCGCCTGCGTCATCGGCGATCCGGCGTTCGCGGCGCCGCCGCGAGTCCGCTCGCTGACCCCGGAGCTCGCCAAGGGGCTCGAGTTCGACCTGGTCGTGCTCGTCGATCCGCACACGTTCGGTGACACAAGCAATGGGATCGAGGGCGCGGTCGACCGCTACGTTGCAATGACCCGCGCCACCCAGCAGCTGGTCATCCTCACGAGTTCGGAGGCTCCCGATGGCGTTTCCCCCGGCCCGGACGGCGGAACAACGTAAGGCCGACACGCTCGCGAAGCTCGCCGAGCCGGCGATCGACGTGTGGGTCTCGTCGGCCGGCGACGAACCCCACCTCGTGCCGCTCTCGCTCGGCTGGGTCGACGAGCGGGTCGTGCTCGCCCTCCAGGCAACGTCGCGCACCTCGCAGAACATCACGGCGTCCGGTGTCGCCCGGCTCGGCCTCGGCCCGACCCGCGACGTCGTGCTCATCGACGCCGTCCTCGAGGCGACGCACACCTTCCAGGACGTGCCGGCGAACCTGCTGGACGGCTACCTCGCCCAAGCCGACTGGGACCCGCGTACGGCCGGCGCCGGCTACCACCTGCTCGTGCTGCGGCCCGAACGCATCCAGACGTGGCGCGAGGCGAACGAGCTGGCCGGCCGCACGCTGATGCGCGAGGGCGCCTGGACGGTCTGACCGGGCTACGCGGCCGGCCGCTGTCCCTCGGCGAGCGCCTTGAAGTTGAGCAGCTGACGGCGGGCCATCACGAGATCGCCGACCGAGAGGAACGGCGCGCTGAGCCGTCCCGACTCGGTGACGATCTTCAGCAGCAGCCGGGTGTGCTCGTCCTGTGACACCAGCACGTAGGACATCACCGCGAAGCCGAGCCGGCCGGTCAATTGCCGTCCCGGTTCGACGGAGACGATGCGTCCGATTCGCCTTCCGCCGGTGCAGGTGAACTGCTCCCCCACTTCCGGGTCCGGCAGGTCGCGCAGCTGCCGCGGCGAGCGGCGGCCGAGGTTGTCGATCCAGTCGTAGGAGTACGGCGCGAGCCGCACCTGCGCGACCCACGGCCAGAGCCGGTCGGGCGTCGTGTGCACGGTGACCCCGCGCCAGGCCTGCAGCACCGGATCGGCCACGATCTCGTCGCACGGATACCGCCGGGCGACCTCGTCGTCCGTGACGCCCCAGCGGTCGCCGATCACTGCTTTTTCGGCGGCTGCGGGATCTTGAGCAGCTGCGGGGTGATCACGTCGAACATCAGCGCGGTGCCCGGCTTGTAGAAGTGCGTGCCGTCCCAGCGGTAGTTCACGTCGGTCGAGATCGGGCCGTGGCAGAACTGCTTGGGCGGATGGATCATGAACACCCGCTGCGGGTCCTGCTGGGCCGCCTGCTCCAGCAGCGACGTCACATGCCGGGTGCGGTCGTCCAGTCCGCGCTCGGGCAGCAGCGGCAGTCCGCCGGCCGCGATCGGCCGGTAACAGGGCACCCCGATCAGCGCGACCTGTGCCCCCTCGTTGATCAGCAGGTGGATGGCCTTCGCCAACTGCTGTTCGAAGTAGGCGTCCCATTCCGGCGAGCCGAACGCGAGCCGCTTGCCGTCGACCGTGTCGTCGAAGACGTCCCAGGCGCCGAGTTCGATCGCGGCGATCTGCGGTCGGTGCAGCTGGGCGTGCTCGCGCCACAGCGCCGGCCAGTTGCCGCAGTCGCTGGTGAGGTTACGGGTGAAGCCGACCCGGCTCGTGATCGTGCCCAGCAGAACCCCGCAGCCCTCGACGGTCGAGTCGCTGGTGGTGATCAGGTTGTCGAGACCGTTCGGCTTGTTGATCAGCAGCGTCATGCCCTGCGAGTCGCCGAAGAACGACACCCGGACCGGCCGCTTGAACGGCGGTGGCGGCTTGGGCTTGTGGTGGTGCTTCTTGCCGGGCGTCGAGTGCTGCCCACCCGGCTTCGACTTGTGATGGTGGCGCTTGCCGTGGCCCGGGACGACGATGTGCACGGTCGGCGTCTTGTGCGTGTCGACCTCGATGCCGGTCGGCGCAGCCGGCGCGGTGGCCAGCGTGAGCACCACGGTGCCGACGACGCCGATGCTCGCCGCGCTGAGCCAGGCGCTGCGTAGGTTCCGGTCACCGTTGCTGTGCCGGCCGGTGCCGCGCAGGAACGCGAGAAAGCCGTACTGCCGGATCGGCCGCTCGAGGTAGCGGAACGAGAGGTCCGAGGCGATCAGGATGACGGCGAGTTGCGCGATGATCAGCGGCGGCCCGTGCCAGGACACGTCCACCCGCGGCCGGGTGAGCATCAGGATCGGCCAGTGCCACAAGTAGATCGCGTAGGACCGCTTGCCGATCCACACGAACGGCGCCCACCCGAGCACCGCCGACGTCAGCGTGCCGGCCGTCGTCGCGGCGAGCACCACCGCGAGCGTCGCGATAGAGATCAGCAGATAGCCGCCGCGGTACAGCCCGGTGCTGTAGTAGGTGATCGCCGTGCACGCCCAGGCCAGCCCGATCAGGCCGCCGATGGCCGCGACGTCCATCGCGGTACGGCCGGCCACCCCCGCCTCGGGGCGGTTCGCACGCCGGCGTTGCACCAGCACGATGCCGAGCAGCGCGCCCACCAGCATCGGCGCGATGTGCGTGTCGGTGCCGTAGTAGACCCGCTTCGGGTCGGTGCCCGGGGTGTAGAGGGCGGCCATCAAGATGCTCGACGCGGCGATCAACGCGACCGTCATGGCGAACGTGGCCCACAGCCGCCGGGTCAGGATGCTCAGCACGAGCAACAACGGCCAGACGACGTAGAACTGCTCCTCGACCGCCAGCGACCACAGGTGCTGCATGAGGGACGGCCGCGAGAGCTGGTCGAAGTACGAGCGGTTCCAGACGATCTGCGTCCAGTTCGTGCAGTACGTCAGCGCGGCGACGACGTCGCCGCGCAGGCGGTGCAACTCCCCGCGCGTGGTGATCGCGGTGACGACGACGATCGTGGCGAGCATCGCGTACAGCGCCGGCAGCAGCCGGCGGGCGCGACGCAGATAGAAGTGCTTGACGTCGATCTTGCCGCGGTTGCCGAACTCGGTGAGCAGGATCGAGGTGATGAGGAAGCCGGACAGGACGAAGAAGACGTCGACGCCGAGGAACCCACCGGGCAGCCAGGTGGCCCCGAGGTGGAAGATCACGACCGCGGTGACCGCGATCGCCCGCACGCCGTCGAGCCCGGGCGCGTAACTCAGCTTTCCGGCGCGCTTGGCCGGAGCCGCCTGCGGCCGGTCAGACAGTTCGACCGACTCCACGGGCCTCCTCGGGCTGCTTGCTGCGCTGCTGCGGTCCTATCGAGGGTAGGCCACCGCGGGTTCGCGTCCCGGCAGGCGCCCAGGGGCTGTCCTCAGGATCACGTTTCCGGGTTCTGGCCCACGGTGACCGTGCGTTCGCCCCGGACGTGCAGGTCGGTGCGGCGCAGCACCGATTCGGGATCGGTGTCATCGGTCAGCCGCGCGAGCGCCGTGCGGTCGTCGTCATCGAGCCGCTCGGCCAGGCGCGCGTGCACCATTTGCAGCCACACGTGCGCGTAGCGGCCCGCGGCGGCCGACTGCTCTCGAACGTCGATCGCGAACACCCGCTCGTCGACCACGCGGAAACCGGCGCCGGTGAGTCGCGGCGCCCAGTCCGAACCGAGATGCGGCAGCTCGTGCGCCTGCTCGTGGCGCACCAGGTCGCGGCAGCGCTCCTCGAGGCGGGGCCGGCCGAAGCCGAGGTCGTCGGGAAGGAAGCGCAGATGCTCGCTGAACTCGGCCACCGCCACGATCCCGCCGGGCCGGGTCGAGCCGCGCAGGTCGGCCAGCACCCGCTCCGGGTCGGCGAGGTGATGCAGCGACATCGACGCCCAGGTGACGTCGACCGCGTCGCGCAGCGGCCACTCCGCGTCGAGATCGGCCGTCAGGGTGTGCAGCCGGTCGGACAGACCGCGCTCCGACGCCTTACGCCGGATCCGGTCGAGCATGTCGTCGGACACGTCCACCGCGGTGACCTCGGCCGCCGGGAACAACTCGGCCAGCGCGATCGTGCCCACCCCGGTTCCGGCCCCGAGGTCCAGCACCGCGCGCACCGGATCCGGAGCGGCGGCGCGCACCAGGTCGAACGCGCCGGTCCAGTAGCTGCGCAGCACCTCTCCGTCGAGGTCCAGCTCGTCGGCGAGGAATCCGGCCGTCTGGTGGTCGTGGGTCATGATGCAACGCTATGGCGTCCGAACCGAGCGCGTGCGACGTGGTCGCACGGTTGCGCGCCGCCGGCTGCGTGTTCGCCGAGGACGAGGCCCGGCTACTCATCGAGGCGGCCGGACCCGCCGACGAACTCGAGCAACTGGTGCGTCGCCGCTGCGCCGGGGTGCCGCTCGAGCACCTGCTCGGCTGGGCCGAGTTCTACGGCCAGCGGGTCGCGGTCGCGCCCGGGGTGTTCGTCCCGCGCCGGCGCACCGAACTCGTCGTGCGAGCGGTCCTCGATCGGCTCGCCCCCGCCGCAGTCGTGGTCGAGCTGTGCTGCGGCGCGGCCGCGATCAGCACCGCGCTGCTGACCGCGATGCCCGGCCTCGAGGCGCACGCGGCCGATATCGACCCGGCGGCCGCCGACTGCGCCCGGCGCAATCTCGACCCGCTCGGCGGGCACGTGCACTGCGGAGACCTGTACGACCCGCTCCCCCGCGGGCTGCTCGGCCGGGTGGACGTCCTGGTGGCGAACGCGCCGTACGTCCCGACCGACGAGATCGAGCTGATGCCGGCCGAGGCCCGTCTCCACGAGCCGCGGGTCGCACTCGACGGCGGTTCGGACGGGCTGTACGTCGCCCGCCGCATCGTGCGGGACGCACCGGCGTGGCTCGCCCCGGCCGGGCACCTGCTGATCGAGACGAGCGACCGGCAGGCCCCCGTTCTCGCCGCCGCTGCGGCGGACGCCGGGCTGCGCGCCGAGGTCGTGACCGATGCCGAGCTCGGCGGCACCGCACTCCTGGCCTCCCGCGCTGCCTGACATGCTGGCGGGGTGCGGGTTTTCCTCACCGGCGGGACGGGCGCAATCGGCGGGCACGTGGTGCCGGCCCTGCGCGCGGCCGGTCACGACGTGACCGGGCTGGCCCGCAGTGACGCCAAGGCCGAACGGCTCCGCCGCCAGGGTGCGACGCCGGTGCGCACCTCGCTGTTCGACGAAGCCGCGCTGGCCCGCGCCTTCGCCGGGCACGACGCGGTGATCAACCTCGCCACCGCGATCCCGGCGCCGAACCGGTTCGCGCTCGCCCGCGCGTGGCGCGCGAACGACCTCGTCCGCACCCTCGGCTCGGCCGCGGTCGCGACCGCCGCGCGACGGGCCGGCGTGCCGCGGCTCGTCCAGGAGTCGATCGCGTTCATGTACCCGGACCGCGGCGCCGACTGGATCGACGAGGACGTGCGCTTGGAGCCGGTGCCCCGGACCCGTCCGAACGAGCAGGCCGAGCACAACGCCCGTACCCTCGGCCCGGACTGCGTGGTGCTGCGCTTCGGGCTGTTCTACGGGCCGGGCTCGGATCTCACCGAGCTGATCCTGGCCAACGCGCGCCGGCACACCGTCACCGCGTTCGGCCGGCCCGGCGACTACTACTCGTTCCTCCACCTGGCCGACGCCGCCGGCGCCGTGGTGGCCGCGCTCGACGCGGCGCCCGGCACGTACAACGCCTGCGAGGACGAGCCGCTCACCTGGCGCGAGCACGCGGCCGCGATCGCCGATGCCGTCGGTGTCGCGCCGTGGCTGCGCGGCCCGGGTCGGCTCACCCGGCTGATGGGGGCCCGATCGGCCCCGTTCAGCCGATCGCTGCGGGTCAGCAACCAGCGCCTGCGCGCGGCGACCGGATGGTCCCCGCAGTATCCGAGCACCCGAGAGGGTTGGCGCGCGACGGTCGCCGCCGCCTCGTGAGCGACGGTTGCGGAGCGAACCGGAGGCATCGAAGCGCCGGGGCCGAGCGAAGCGAGGCGACGGCGTGAGCGGCCGCAAGGCGCAAGTCGGCGTCGCGGTCGTCTTCTTCGTCCACGGGCTGCTGTTCGCGTCCTGGGCGGCCCACATCCCGCACGTCAAGGCCAAGCTCGGCCTCGACAACGGAACGCTCGGCCTGGCGCTGTTGGGCGTCCCGGCCGGGTCGATCGGCGCGATCCTGCTCGCCGGGTACCTCGTGCCGCGTGTCGGCAGCCGGCGGGTCGTCCAGGTCTGCCTGGTCGGCTACTGCGCCGCGGGACCGTTCGTCGGCGTCGCCGGCTCGCCGTTCCAGCTCGCACTGGCCCTGTTCGGCTGGGGCGCGTTCCAGGGCGCGCTCGACATCTCGATGAACACCCAGGCGATCGCGGTCGAGAAGCACCGCGAACGCCCGCTGATGAACGGCATGCACGCGGGCTGGAGCATCGGCGCCTTCGCCGGCGCCGGCATCGGCGCGCTCGGCGTCGCCCTCGGCGTGTCGCTGACGGCGCAGCTCGCCGGGCTCGGTGCGGTGTCGGTCGCCGTCGCGGGATGGCTCACCCTCGGCATGCTCCACGACGCGACCGACCAGCCGGCCCAGCCCAAGGAGCGGCGCGGCCGCAGGCTGTCGCCGGCGCTGCTCACCATCGCGGCTATCGCGTTCGCGTCGTTCCTGTGCGAAGGCGCGGCCGCCGACTGGTCCGCGGTGTACCTGCGCGACACGCTGGACAGCAGCGCCGCCGTTGCCGGGCTGGCGTACACCGTGTTCATTCTCGCGATGGTCGCGGTGCGACTGCTGGGGAATCGGTTGACCGCCCGCTTCGGGGCACCGGCCATGATCTCGGTGCTCGCCGCGGCGGCGACCGTCGGCTTCGGCGCCGCGCTCGCCATCGCCGCCCCGGCCGCCGCCATGATCGGCTTCCTGCTGCTGGGCGTCGGCGTGGCCACCGTCGTGCCGTCGATGTTCAGCGCCGCGGGGAAGCTGCCCGGCATCCACCCGGGCGTCGGCGTGGCGACGGTGTCCGGCATCGCGTGGATCGGTTTCCTGTGCGGGCCGCCGCTCATCGGTCAGCTCGCCGAGGCCACGTCGCTGACCGGGGCGCTGGTCATCGTCCCGGTGCTCACCGGCGTCATCGCCGTCGCGACCCGCCGGGTCGGCGACCTGCTTCGATAGCGTGCTGGGGTGCCACGGCTGATCGTCCTCAACGGACCACCGGGCATCGGCAAGTCCACGATCGCCCGGCGCTATGCCGACGATCACCCGCTGGCGCTGGATCTCGACATCGACAGCGTGCGCCGGCTGCTCGGCCGGTGGCGCGACGACCCGACCCGGGCCGGACTGCTCGCCCGGGCGATGACGCTCACGATGGCCCGCGAACATCTGCGCGCCGGCTACGACGTGGTGCTGCCGCAGTTCCTCGGCAAGCCGCAGTTCCTCGAGCAGGCCGAGGCGGTGGCAGACGAGACCGGCGCGGACTTCGTCGAGATCGTGTTGATGGACGGCCGGGACGAGGCGACGCGGCGCTTCACCGAACGCACCCGGACCGCCGCCGAACCGGCCCACGTCGAGGCCGGCGAACTGGTCGACCAACTCGGCGGCGAACCGACCCTCGCCGCGATGTACGACCGGCTGCTCCTGGTGATCTCGACCCGCCCGCGGGCGCGCGTCGTGCAGTGCCCGGAGGGCGCGATCGACGCGGTGTATCGCGAAGTGCTCAGCCTCGTGGAGGCATGATCGGCGGGGTGGGCTACGTCGAGGTCGCCGGGCGGCGCGTCTGGCACGAGGTGAGCGGCGACGGTGATCCGGTCGTGCTGCTGCACGGCGGGTTCAGCGGTGCGCTCTCGTTCGCGGCCCAGACTCCGGCGCTCGCCGCGGCGCGCTTCCGGGTGTACGTGCCCGAGCGGCGCGGCCACGCGCACACGCCGGACGTCGCGGGCCCGCTGACCTACTCGGTGATGGCCGACGACACGATCGCCTACCTGGACACCGTGCTCGCCGGCCCGGCGCACCTGGTCGGCTGGAGCGACGGTGCCGTCGTGGGGCTGCTCGTGGCGCTGCGCCGGCCCGACCTGGTCAACCGGCTCGTCCTGATCGGCCAGTACTACAACTCGGCCGGCAAGGTGCCGGACAGCTCGCTCGAGCAGCTGATGTCCTCGCCCGAGGCGAAGTCGTTCCTGCGCGCGGCGTACGACCCGTTCACGCCGGATGGGCCGGAGCACTTCGACGTCATCTATGACAAGACGATGCGCATGATCGCGACCGAGCCCGAGCTCGAGCTGGCCGACCTGGCCGCGGTCCGGGCGCCGACGCTCGTGCTGCAGGGCGACCGGGACGAGGTCACCGTGCAGCACTCGCTCGACGTCGTGGCCGCCCTTCCGGACGCCCGGTTGGCCGTGCTGCCCGGGACGCACGGACTGCCGATCGAGGCGCCCGACGTCGTCAACACCCTGCTCATCGGCTTCCTGCGCGACGGTCCGCCCGCCGCGCTCTTCGCGGAGCGTTGATCCACCGCGAGCTGGGCAGACTCCGGACATGAGCGCAGCTTGCGGAGCGACGACGGCATGCCATACGCCCACCGAGCGCAGCGAGGTGGACGTATGAGCGACGACGGCAGCTTCGAGCGGGACCAGAACTACCTCACCACCCGGATCACCGCCGACGGCCGGGACGGCTACCCGGTCGAGCCGGGGCGGTACCGGCTGGTCGTCGCCCGCGCGTGCCCCTGGGCCAACCGGGCGATCATCGTGCGCCGGCTGCTCGGTCTCGAGGACGTCCTGTCGATGGGCATCTGCGCGCCGACCCATGACGAGCGCAGCTGGAACTTCGCGCTCGACCCGGGCCGGCGCGATCCGGTGCTCGGCATCGAGCGGCTGCAGGAGGCGTTCCTCGCCCGCGACCCGCACTACTCGCGCGGCGTCACCGTGCCGGCCCTCGTCGACATCCCCACCGGGCAGGTGGTCACGAACGACTTCGCGCAGATCACTCTCGACCTGTCGACCGAGTGGCGCGCGTACCACCGCGACGGCGCCCCCGAGCTCTACCCCGAGCGGTGGCGCGACGAGATCGACGAGGTCGCCGAGCGGGTCTTCCAGCACGTCAACAACGGCGTCTACAAGTGCGGCTTCGCGACCAGCCAGAACGCCTACGACGAGGCGTACGCGCGGCTGTTCGAGACGATCGACTGGCTCGAGCAGCGGCTGGCCGACCAGCGCTACCTCGTGGGCGACACGATCACCGAGGCCGACGTGCGGTTGTTCACCACCCTCGCCCGCTTCGACGCGGTGTACCACGGGCACTTCAAGTGCAACCGGCAGAAGCTGTCCGAGCTGCCGGTGTTGTGGGCGTACGCGCGCGACCTGTTCCAGACTCCCGGCTTCGGCGACACGACCGACTTCGTGCATATCAAGCAGCACTACTACCTGGTGCACGACAACATCAATCCGTCCGGCATCGTGCCGGCCGGGCCGGACCTGTCCGGCTGGCTCAGCCCGCACGGCCGCGAGCAGCTCGGCGGCCGCCCGTTCGGCGACGGCACCCCGCCCGGGCCGGTGCTGGAGCGGGTGCCGGCCGATCACGGCGCCGCCGCGGCCTGACGTCTCAGGCCAGGTGCTCGCGCCGTGCAACCGGCGTGGCACGCCGATGACCGCGACGTGGTCGAGGATGCGCGGCAACATGCTCGCGCCGTGCCCGCGCTGGTCGTAGACGACGACGCGGTACCGGCCGGCGAGGTCGTCGCGGCCGAAGATCTGCACGTGCAGCCGGGTGCCGTCCGCCGACCCGACCTTGCGCACCCGGCCGCCCGCGGGCAGCAGCAGCGGCTGGGCCGGCATAGCTGGACCGTACCCCGCGGTACGGCCCGCGCCGCGCAGGCGCCGAGTTGACACGGCCCGCTGTACTTGCGACGGTGAGTATCAGATAAATCGAAAGGGAACCCATGCTGCGAGTGATGTCCACCGACGGCGCGGGGATCGCCGTCTACGAGTCCGGCGACAGCGCCAACCCGACGATCGTCGCCGTGCACGGCTACCCGGACAACCACACGGTGTGGGACGGCGTCGTCCAGCACCTCGCCGACCGGTTCCATGTGGTCACCTACGACGTGCGCGGCGCGGGCGAATCGGAGAAGCCGAGGGGGCGTTCGGCGTACCGGATGGCGCAGCTCGTCGACGACTTCATCGCGGTGATCGACGCGGCCAGCCCGGACGCGCCGGTGCACGTGCTCGCGCACGACTGGGGTTCGATCCAGTGCTGGGCCGCCGTCACCGACCCGCGGCTCGCCGACCGGATCGTGTCGTTCACCTCGATGTCCGGACCGTCGCTCGATCACGCCGGGGCCTGGATGCGCGACGTGCGCCGCCATCCGCGCCGGTCGCTGCGCCAGTTCGCGCACTCGTACTACATCCTGCTGTTCCAGCTGCCGCTGCTACCCGAGTTCGCGGCGCGGCGGGGCCTGATCACCCGGGGCGTGCAGCGCGCGGGTGGCGCGACCACCGAGAACACGGCCGAGGACGCGCGGCACGGCGTCCAGCTCTACCGCTCGAACATGCTCCCGCGGATCGGCCGGCCGCAGCCGGGCCGCACCGAGATCCCGGTGCAGGTGCTCGCGCCCAAGCGGGACCCGTTCGCGTCGACCCCGCTGCAGTTCGAGGCGCCGGCGCCGTTCGTCGCGAACCTCACCACCCGCTCGATCGAAGGCGGGCACTGGGTGGTCAGCCAGCGGCCGGAGCTGATCGCCCGGCTCACCGCCGAGTTCGTCGCGGCGCACTCGCCCGCGCGCCCGCGTTCATAGCTCAGCCGAGCAGCCGCGACTTCGCCGCCTGGAACTCGCTCGCGGACAGCGCGCCCGCGTCACGCAGCCGGGCCAGCCGCTCGAGCGCGTCGACGATCTCGGCGCTGGGCGTGTCCGCTCCGTCGACCTCGGGTTCGGGCGCGCCGTGCGCGGGCACGTGCGCCGGGCGCGGTTCGCTCGGCGAGGGCGCGCCACCCCAGCCCGGAGTCGGCCGCAGCCGCCGCCCGCGAGCCGCTTCGTGCTCGGCCCGCAGCACCCGGCGCAACACCTTGCCGAGCAGGTTGTGCGGCAGCTCGGTCCGGAACTCGATCTCGGTCGGCACCTTGTAGGCCACCAGCCGGGACGCGCAGAAGATCCGCAACTCGGCCTCGCTGACCGGCTGGCCCTTGTGCAGCACGACGAACGCCTTGACCGTCTCGCCGCGGTAGAAGTGCGGAACTCCGACGATCGCGCACTCGGCCACCGCCGGATGGGTCAGCAGCGCGTCCTCGATCTCGGTCGGGAAGATGCTGAAGCCGCTCGCCAGGATCACGTCCCGCTTGCGGTCGACGATCGTCACGAAGCCGTCGGCGTCCATCACCGCGACGTCGCCGGTGTGCAGCCAGCCGCCCTGCAACATCTCGTCGGCCGGCTGGTTCCAGTAGCCGGCGAACACCTGCGGCCCGCGCACGCACAGCTCGCCGGCGGTGCCGGCCGAGACGTTGCGGTCGGGGTGGTTCAGGTCGGCGATGCGGATGTCGGTGCTGGGCAGCGGGATCCCGATCGTGCCGGGCCGGGCGTGGTCGTCCAGCGGGTTCGCCAGCGCCACCGGCGAGCTCTCGGTGAGGCCGTAGCCCTCGACCAACCGTCCGCCGGTGACGGCCTGGAACCGGCTGATCGTCTCCGGGGGCAATCGCATCGCGCCGGACACGCAGGTGCGGATCGAGCGCAGGTCGTGCTTCGGCGTCCGGCGCGACCGCACGATCTGGTCGTACATCGGCGGGACGCCCGGGAACACCGTCGGCTTCCACTTGTCGATCGCCGCGAAGACGAGCGCGAGGTCGAACGTCGGGACGAGCACCAGCGTGCCGGCCACCAGCATGTTGACGACCAGGCACATGGTCAGGCCGTAGACGTGGAACAGCGGCAGCACCACGAGGAACGTCTCGGCGCCGCGCCGCATGCCGGGATCCCACGCGGCGGTCTGGAACGCGTTGGCGACCAGGTTGCGGTGCGAGAGCATCGCGCCCTTCGGCAGCCCGGTCGTGCCGCCGGTGTACTGCAGCAGCGCGAGATCGTCCGGCGCCACGTTGACGTCGGGCGGCGGCGTCGCGGCGGAGACGATGTCGCGGAACATCAGCACGTCCGCGTCCGGTGGCAGCTCGGCGACCAACTTCTCGCGCTTCTCCCGCGCGGCGGCGAACGGCAGCCGCAACGCGAGCCGCTTGCCCGACGGCAGGTACTCGGCCAGCGAGGTGACGATGATGTGCTCGAGCCGGGTCGCCGCCCGGGCGTCCGCGAGTCGCTCGTAGGCCGCGTCGTAGACGACCGCAACGGTCGCGCCGCTGTCGCCGAGTTGGTGCGCGAACTCGCTCGGCGTGTACAGCGGGTTGTGCTGGACGACCACACCGCCAGCCCGCAGCACGCCGAAGAACGCGATCAGGTTCTGCGGGCAGTTCGGCATGATCAGCGCGACCCGGTCGCCGGGCCGGACACCGAGCCGGTGCAGGCCGCCGGCGAACGCCTCGACGGCGCGCACGAGGTCGCGGTAGGTCATCGAGCGGCCCAGGAAGGTGAGCGCCTTGCGCCGCGGGTAGTCGGCCGCCGCCTGGTAAAGGAGTTCGGTGAGCAGAATCTCCGGGATCCCGACTTGATCGGGTACGCCCGGCGAATACCACCGCAGCCAAGGGCGCGGATTGCTCACTCCGCAAATTCAATCACCGCGCGATTAACGCTGGGTAGTCAGTGCGTCCCGGTAGCCTGATCGGGTGCCGGGGCCGGAGCCGACGATCATCGGCGACCGGTACGAGTTGCAGCGCCCACTCGGAGCGGGCGGGATGGCCGAGGTGTGGCTCGCCGCCGATCGCCGGCTCAACGGCAAGCTCGTCGCGGTCAAACGGCTGCACGGCTTCCGGGTCGGCGCGCCGAACGCGGCGGCCGATCTCGAGCGGGCGCGGCGCGAGGCGTTCGCGGCGTCCCGGCTCAGCCATCCCAACCTGGTCGCGGTCACCGACTTCATCGCCGAGCACGGCGAGCCGTTCATCGTCATGGAGTACGTCGAGGGACGCACGCTCGACGACCTGTGCCGCGGCGCCGGGCTGCCGGTCGAACCGGCCGCGCAGCTCATCGGGCAAGTTGCCGCCGCGTTGGGTGAGGCACACGCTGCGCACATCGTCCATCGCGACATCAAACCGGCGAACATCATCGTCACGTCGCGCGGTGACGCCAAGCTGGCCGACTTCGGCATCGCCCGCTCCCCCGACGATCCGCGCTACACGAAGACCGGAATGTTCACCGGGACGATGCGCTATCTCGCGCCCGAGGTGCTGGACGGCAGCGCCGCTGACTCGGCGGCGGACGTGTGGGCGCTCGGCGCGACGCTGTTCGAGGCGGTCGAGGGCCGGCCCGCGTTCGAGGCGCAGACCAACGTCGCGCTGATGGCCGCGATCGCGCTAGGCCCGATCCCGGCGGTGACCCGCTCGCCCGAGGTGGCCGAGCTGGTCGCCCGGATGCTCGACCGCGACCCGGCGCGCCGCCCGGTCGCGGGCGAGGTCGCGACCCGGCTGCGGGAGATCAGCCTGAGCGCGGCGGGAA
>JADMIO011014794.1_pt1 | contig 15718 bp, 9 predicted proteins | sample 8958161 | NCBI WGS metagenome assembly JADMIO01 (sample SAMN16585339, study PRJNA669376) | soil metagenome | isolation source: Crop rotation soil | place: USA: Cullars Rotation, Alabama | collected 2011
GACAACTTGTCCACGTGGAATTCTAAGCTTAGGATCCCAATGTGCTGGAAAGTAATCCTTTTCTATTCAGCTACTTAGGATGGAAATCCAAGTGCATGTGCACTAGCCAGAAATCCCCTATGTTTAAGTGCATTCCAATCAGTAATTCCCCAAGTAGTGAAAAAACAACAGGAGGCGGCATGCGACACAAGCATTTTGTCAGCAAAGCGCTGGCAATCACTGCACTGTTCAGCATGATGTTGTTCTGTGTTTCTGCGTTCGCGCAAGAGACCACAGGCGGCATCCAGGGAACAGTAAAAGACCCGCAAGGCGCAGTGATCAGCGGCGCGACCGTTACGGTAACCAGCCCCGCTCTGATCGGTACGCAATCAGCGACCACCGACAGCGCAGGTACATACCGTATCGATCGTCTACCCCCGGGCACCTATGAACTCACAGTGAACGCAGCTGGATTCGGACCGAACAAGCAGTCCGGAATCAAGCTGGACGTGGGAGCACTGCCTATCATCAACGTCGGCATGAAGCTGGGCTCGGAAGCGACGACAGTCGACGTAAACTCCGAAGCTCCGGCCGTGGACGTAACGCAATCCAAGGTCCAGACCAACGTGACCCGCGAAGTGCTGGATGGCATTCCAAAGGGACGTTCGTTCCAGTCCGTGATCCCCTTCGCTCCAGGCGCTCGTCAAGAGCCTCTGCAGAGCACCACCGGTGGTCGCAATAACGGCTTCCAGATCGATGGAGCCAGCGACTCTGAAAACGTTTACCTGATCGACGGCATCAACACCACCAACATCCAGAACGGTGGCGTCGGCAAGAACTTCCAGACTGATTTCATTCAGGAAGTCCAGATCAAGTCGAGCAGCTTCGAAGCCGAGTTCGGCGGAGCCCTGGGCGGCGTGATCAACGCTATCCCGAAGCACGGCTCGAACAACTGGCACGGAGACATCCTTGGCTATTTGCAGTCCAGCGCATTTGATGCCAATGATCCTTGCGCCAGCGGCTTTACGTCGTCTGGCTTCAGCACCGTCTGCGGATTGCGTTTGGATCCCACGCAGGCTGGTCTCTCCGGCGCTCGTCGTCAGGACGGTACACCGCAGTATTACGTGCCGAAGCCGGACAGACGCCGCATCCTTGAGCCTGGCTTTGACGTAGGTGGTCCGCTCTTCCGCGACCGTCTATGGATGTTTGCCAGCTACATCCCATCGATCGACACGACTCGCCGTACTACAACGTTCACGGGCGCAAACCCTGGTCCGCGTACGTTGACACAGACGACGACCCAGCATAACGCTTATGCTCGTCTCGATTACAGGATGTTCAACTCTCTGCGTCTCTTCTCCAGCTGGAACTATGGCTATGCCAGAGTGACAGGAACACTGGGAAGCCCCGACAGCGCGATTGGCCAGTTGAACACCGGCGCATCTACCGACCCGAACACCCTGAGATCTGATGCGGGTTCTGTGAACCCCCTTTCGGTCTATGGATTCGGTGGTGACTGGACGCCAACCTCAAAGCTCGTGATCAGCTCCCGTTACGGCTATTTCTTCAACAATACGGAACAGCGCGGCGTGCCGGTCGGCATCCGCGAGGTTTACCAAAACAACGTGACCGCCAGCAATGGCAAGGTTGACGCGAATGGTCGCCCGCTGAGCACTACCCCGGGTAACCCCAACTTCAATCCTTGCACCACTGATTTGAACGGTGTTTGTTTCTCGAATGACGGCGCCGCTGTTGCAGCGCTGATCAATACCGCCGGTTTCGCCAACATTCCCAGCAACCTGGCAACGCAATTCGATGCATACAAGCGCAAGTCCTGGAACTCTGACGTTTCGTACTTCGTCGGAAACTTCTGGGGAAGCCACACCTTCAAGGGTGGTTACTCTTGGCAGCGGCAGGAAAACAGCGTGCTCCGCACGTTCCAGACTGCAGCTGTGAACTTGACCTTTGGTGACGTTTACTCGCCGGTTACCAGCAACACGGCCTGCGACGCTGTGAAGCAGCAAAACGTTGCTAATGGCCTTCCTGGCAATTGCACCGGTCTGCTCGGCTATTTCGTCGTCGGAACCAACGTAGTGAACACCGGTTCTGACAGCCAAACCGCCAATGCCCTCTACTTCCAGGATTCCTGGACGGTGGGCAAGACTGGTCTCACCCTGAACCTAGGCGTACGCTTTGATCAAGAAGACCAGCCTGCGTATGACCCGACCCGTTTCCCGAGCGTGCACTTCGGCTTCAGCCAGAAGACGGCGCCGCGCATCGGTGGTGCGTATGACTTGCTCCATAACGGCAAAGTGAAGCTCTTCGCCAGCTACGGACAGTTCTACGACATCATGAAGATGGGTCTGGCCCGTGGTTCGTTCGGCTCTGACTACTGGCATAACTGCGTGTATGCCTTAGACACTCCGAATATCGCTGCCATTACCCCGACCTTCCCGATCGGTGGAGGCTGCCCCGCAACAGGCCCGGCACCGGGCGTGACCGTGGGACGCTTCATCGAGAACGTGGACTTCCGTGCTACCAAGGCGGACCCGCGTGATCCGGCCGTCATGCCTAACATGGACCCGATGAAGCAGCACGAGTTGGTGTTCGGTGTGGATTGGGCCATCAGCCCGAACTTCAGCCTGGAAACCCGGTATTCGCGCAAGCGCCTCGACAACACGATCGAGGACATGGCGATCACTGACAACCTTGGCTTCTACATCGGCAACCCAGGAACGACGTTTGCGGATGTTCTGCATCGCAACACGGTCATTCCTTGCGGCGCGCAACCCGGATTTGTTTGCGTTCCGGATGCAGCCGGCAACTACCTGAATACCACGCCGTTCTGCGCGGAGTGCCCGGCGGTACAGCGTGCAGTCCGTAACTACGATGGTGTCGAGTTCCGCTTGGCAAAGCGTCCTACGGGCCGCTGGTTCGGCGCGATCTCATACACCTATAGCGCATTGCGCGGCAACTATGCCGGCTTGACGAACTCCGATCCGACGGACGGTGGTGGTGGACGCCACTCACCCAACAACGGTCGCGCGTTCGACTTGCCGAACATGGCATACAACGCCGATGGCACTCCGGATTACGGTCCGCTGGCCACCGATCGTCCGCATACCGCAAGCATTCAGGGCTACTACCGCCAGAAGTGGTGGATGGGTCAGGAAACGGTATTCGGATTCACCCAAGCGGCTTTCCAAGGCTCACCGATTTCGACCTGCTTGTCCGTGGTCGGAACGTCTTCGGCGTGCCAGTGGATCGGGCGCGGCAACTTTGCGAACTTCACCCGCGTAGCGGGGTCGTTCAATCCTCCGAACCCGGCCAACCCTGCTGTGGGCGTCAATGCGGCCTTGCCGATCTGCAACACTTGCGGCAACTTCGTATTGAGCGGCGTTACACAGGATGCCCGCACGAACCCGTTCTTCCAAACTGACTTTAACTTTACGCACGAAGTTCCTGTAAGCAAGACGCACGAACAGATGCGCGTGAAGTTTGAAGCCAACATCTCCAACCTGTTCAATCAACACAGCGAGATGGCTGTGCAGCAGATCCCATTTGCCAGCACTGCCACCCTCATCAGCCCGTTGCGCGCAGCGCGATTCTCTGGTGATCCGCAAGTGGATTGGGCAAAGGTGATGGGCGGATTCGACTACACTGCTGAGATCAACCAGGAATCGCAATCGCCCATCGTTGATCCGAAGGGTCAACTCGCAGGTCTTACCTTGGCCAACCGCTACGGTCTGCCGCTCGTCTTCCAGACGGCACGCCAGATGCGCTTGTCCCTGCGGTTCACCTTCTAACAACACTTGAACCATTGGGGGCCGGGAGACCGGCCCCTTTTTCTTTTGCCCAACTCCCGGCGCGTATGTACATGATTGCCGCTAAGGACTAGAATCTGTTGTGCTGGAGCACGCATGCGGCGCTCTCTTCTCTTATTCCTCGCTTGGTCATTGGCTGGCGCTTCCATAGCTGCCGCGCAATGCAGCCGCTATGCGGGAGTCCCCATCGATATGCAGGTGCAACTGGTCCTTGACGGCAACCAGCCGATCCCGGATTCTGCGCCTCCGGGCTCCAATGCTGGTTCTGACAACGCGCACCAGGCTTCCGGTACATCCGGTCAAAGCATTCATCAGTTCACTCCCAGCGACCAGATCCGGGTCCAACTCTTGGACGGCTATGGAGGAAACCTGAAAGAGGGCATGCCCGCCGCCAACGGAAAGCTGGTATTTCGCGTTTGCAGCAAGGCGACATATCGTCTTCGAGTCACCGGACAAGACATCCAGGAAGCGACCGCTGAGAACCTCGACCCAGGCCACGGAGACCGGATCGTGAATCTGGCGTTGCACTGGAAACAACAAAACAATGTCACGAATGAGACCGGCACGATCTCGGCCAGCCGTCTCAAAGTCCCGCGTAGGGCGCAATCGTGGATGGCGAAGGGCAATTCCGCACTCGCTAAGAATGATCTCATCGAGGCAAAGCTGGATTTTCAAAAGGCGATCGAAGCCTATCCGGATTTCGATCAGGCCTACAACAATCTGGGTGTGGTGCTGATGAATTCCGGAGACGCGGCCGGAGGCAAAGCGGCATTTCAAAAGGCCATCGAGATCAATGCGCATTTTGGGCGCGGACTGTCAAATCTCGCCAGGATCGCCTTCGACGAAAAAGACTTCAAGCAGGCGCTCGAATTTGCGCGCCGCTCCCTCTCGGTGGAGCCCCTGAATCCACGCACATTGCTGGTGGCTGCGCAGGCGGCCTATTTTTCCGGTGCCTATAGTGATACTGTTTCGTTCGCCCGCGCGCTGCATTCGTTACCGCACCAGGAGATGGGCTTGGCACACTATCTCGCTGCCAAGAGCCTGGAAAAACAGGCGCTGCTATCGGAAGCCATTGCGGAATACCAAATCTTCCTGCAGGAAGATCCCGGCGATCCTAACGTCCCGCTCGCGCAAATGGCCATCCTGGAGTTAAAGGCCTCGGCGGGCACTAAATTGAATTGAGCGAGCCCGATCGTCCGATCGTTGTGCGACGAAAAAGACTGGTGAGGTAAAACGAATGCGATCCCTCAGCGTAGTGGCGACGGTACTGCTTTTGGCTTCAGCCTCGACTGGCGACGACAAGAGCCAGCCCCAGACTTCGACTTTCGTCCGCATAGAATATGTGGAAGTCCCAGTCATCGTACAGCGGGGCGGGAAGCACGTGCCCGGCTTGACGAAGGCAGATTTCATCATCCAACAAGATGGTAAAGACCAGCCGATCGTCAGGTTTGAAGAGGTCCACTCGTTCGGGGTAGCCAAGGCCGTGGCCGCCGCCGGCAACTTTGACAATTCTTTCACTGCCAGCCAAACGCCGCCGCAAATCATACTTCTGGCCATCGACACGGTCGATACTCCGCCGTTGGATCAAGCATATTTTAGAGAAGAATTGAAGAAATTCCTGGCCGATTCCAAGCCTGAAGATCCGCCGCTGGGTATCGTGGAATTGACCCGCAACGGGATACGCATACTGCAGGATTTCACCCGCGACCGCAGGGCGCTTCTAGCTCAGATCCAAAAGCTCTCTTCCATCACGACACGCAATGATGATCAGAGTCACATGCTCGCCGAACTGTACAACGAGATCCAGCAACTACAAGCCACCTTTGGCGGATTTGACTCGTTGGAAAAGGCGGCGTTTCAGACGGATGCGAATGAGCAAACGATGGCCCGCTTCCAAGACATTTCGTCTCGCATCGATTCGCTCTATTCCTTGCAACAATTGGCACAAACACTGAAAGGCATTCCCGGCCGCAAGACCCTCATATGGGCAGGGTCAGGGTTCCCTTATATGACTGGGACGACGAAGAACGGTCAGGGCGGCAGAACGTTTACACCGGACCGGATGGGCGACACCATGGACCTGTATCTCTACACATGGAAGTTGATAAATGACGCCAATGTGGCGGTCTATCCCATAGACATGCGCCGTACTTCGAACCCGGCGTTTGCGGTCATGGATACTACTTTCAAGAACTCTCCCACGCCCACGCAGAAAGACCAGGCTTTTGAGAATGACAATCAGGTGACCGCGACCTTTCAGCAACTGGCCGCTCAAACCGGTGGCAAGCCCTGCATTTTTCGCACTGACCTGCACAACTGTATCCGCGAAGCGGCGGATGAGAATCGTGACTATTACCTGCTCGGCTTTTACGCTGACAAAGGTAACCGCAGTCCGGGCTACCACAAAGTCAATGTAAAGTTGAACAATCAGAAGGCGACTCTGCGTTTTCGCGAAGGCTTCATGATCGCTCCTGCCAAAACAGATGACATGCGCTCCAATGATCTTCAACTTGCGCTTAATTCGCCGTTCGCCTACACGTCACTGCCTTTTTCGGGCCGCTTCACTGGTTTTACGCAACAAGCTGACAAGAAGGACGTCAACTTTGAACTGCGCATTCCCCCTGACGCTATCTCCCTGGCTGACTCTAAGGTCAATTTCGACATCCTTGCCGTAGTTCGAGCTTCGGGGGGAAAAGAGGCAGCACGTATCTCCCAGCATATCGAGCGTTCTCTGAAGCCCGAAAACCTCGCCACTATCCAGGCTCAAGGCATCAATTACACAAATAAGTTGGCCGTGCCGGCGGGTGAATACGGCGTATGGTTCGTCCTGCGCGATAATCCCAGTGGCCGGACAGGAAGCGTCTCCGTCCCACTAAAGGTGCAGTAGAGGGGCTTTGATCCGATTGTTAAAACCGGAGTTTTCCGCCTTGCATCCAAACCGGAGTAGATATAGGATGGTGGAGTCTCCGATAGCCGCATAACCATATGCTGGCACGTTCCGCGCGCACCGTTTCAGCGCCAGACGGAAGAGAAGAAGGCCCGATAGGGCCGTATTGATACTCAAATAGCTCAACCAAGTTTTTGATCGCTAGCAGGCCGGCATGGTTTCAGCCAGGCCTTAAGAACCTCAAAGCCCCCAAACCTTGTGGGCCGTGGTGCAGCTAAGCGAGTGAACCGTAGAACAAGGAAAGAATGGAAAAAGGACCGAACCAACCCCAAAACCAGGGCCAGGGTCAAGGCCAGGGACATCGCCGGCGCCGGCGCAGACGTTCTGGCGGCAAAGGCAAGTCGCAACAGCACGCTGGCGCAGGCCAGCAGTCGTCACACGGCGGGCATGGCGGATCGCATGGTCCGGGAAACCGCCAAGGCGGAGGCCGCGGCAAGCGGCGTCGCGGTCCCGGGGGCGGACAGCAGTTCGTAGGGCCCATGGACCACAGCTATCGCTCGGGCCAGGCCAACGGCAACATAGCCGACAATGGCAATCGCGCCCACGCCAACAACGGCTTCCAGCAGCCGAACCGCTTCCCTGTCGCCGACATGACGCCGGTGGCAAGTCGTCCTGATTCTCCGGCACGTATCTTCTGCTTCATCGACGACCTTTTCTTCTACGCGAAGATCCAGGAGATCGCCAAGAAGCTCAATATCAAGGTGGAATTCGTTAAGACGGTCGAGCCGGTTCTGGAACGCGCCGGTGAAGATGTTCCCGAAGATGAACGCCCATCGCTCGTGGTCATCGACCTGAACAACCTGGGCATTAAGCCGCTCTCACTTATGCCGAAGCTCAAAGCCGGGTTGAAGAAAGGCACGTCAATAGTCGGCTTCGTCTCGCATATCCAAGGCGACTTGAAGATGAAAGCCCAGGAAGCGGGATTCGACGTGGTCATGCCGCGCTCAGCGTTCTCGCAAAATCTGCCACAGCTCTTGCGTCGTCATGGCTCCGCGGATGACGAGACATCAGATGTGCAGCCTCAGTAGATAATAGTGGAAGTGGAAACGCCCTCCTGACGGAGGGCGTTTTTGTTTCCGCCGGAATCTATCCGGGCGGCCAGGCGAGCGGGCGTCCACCGATGAGATGTAAGTGGATGTGGAAGACGGATTGTCCCGCGCCCGGGCCGACGTTGTACACGGTGCGATATCCGGATTCGATGTTTCGCTCGCGTCCGAGCTTCGCCGCCACCAGTTGCATGTATCCGAGGATCTCCGCATCGGCGGCTTCGGCTTCTTTCAACCCCACAATGTGTTTCTTGGGAATGATAAGAAAATGCGTGGGCGCTTGTGGATTGATGTCCTCGAAGACGAAGACGCGGTCGTCTTCATAGACTTTCTTGGATGGGATCTTGCCATCGATGATCTTGCAGAACAAGCAGTCAGCCATAGGAGGCTGATTCTAATCCAACCGCACCAGGAATACTCCGCCCTCGCTACTGCGTACGTCGCGCGCCATCTCGAAGGCCTTCTTGCGGTCGTCCATAGCGGGACGGATGCGCACCCAATCGCCGGTGGGGCCGGTGAACTGGATGACTTTGGCGGTCTGGTACTTGCGTATCAATCTCGACTTCAACCGTTCTGCTTCTTCTGAATCAGTGAATGCGCCAATCTGCACACACCAGCGCCCGCCGGTATCGAGCGGCGCAGGGGTTTCCAGCAATTCGATCTTCACCGTCGCGAGACCTGCGCGGTAAACATCGATCAACTTGGCCGCGCCCATCGAGAGGTCGAGAATGCGGTCGCCAACAAAGGGGCCGCGGTCCGTGATTCGCACGACAGTGGACTTCCCAGTTTTCATGTTCGTCACGCGGACGATGGAATTCAGCGGCAACGTCTTGTGCGCGGCCGTCGGCTGGTTCATGTCAAAGACTTCGCCATTGGCGGCTTTGCGATTGTGATATGGCGGGCCATACCAGCTAGCAATTCCTGTCTCGGTGTAGAGCACCCTGCGGTTGTCTGTCGGAGTACGCGGCGAGGTCGCGTTTGGATAGCGAGGGCTTTCGATGCTGGGCGGCGCCGGCACGTGCGCGACCTGCGGCTTCTTTTTGCTGCATCCAGTCAGAGCGCACAGTATGAGCGCCGAAACCGCTAGCTGAAAAAAGTCGACACGAATTCCCTGACGTAAAGCACGCAGCATTGAATCTATTATCGGGAGGCGGAATCCGAGGGTCAACAAAACCTGCTGCTGGCGCACCAAATCAGTAACACTAAGTAGTTTTTTCTTATCCCTTAGTACTAAGGTCGCGGCAACTTTGCGCAGCTCACAAGCTTCTCAAGGGTCATGCGACCGGAGCGCCTGATCGGCTCCCTCGCCCGGGCCCCGTAATGAAGCATTGGTGCAAGAAAACCCTAAAGAAATCAGTTCCCTTCGCAACCACTTCCTTGCTGTTATTCTGCTCAGCGGCGGGCCAATCTTTCAGACAAAACACCATCATCGCAGAGAACCAAGTCGACAGCGCGTACGCCCTTCGTAGCGATGACAACAAGCCCGACCCGCCGGACGCGCCCAGCGCCGTCTACTCCACATCGAAAGCACACGGCGCAATATCGACACCGACCGTGATGCTGGCGCAAGAGAACTGGCGTCCGCTGACGACGAAAGAGAAGTTCATCGCCTTCCGTGAGGACATGCTCTCACCGTTCACACACATGTCATTGTTAGCGGGAGCGAAGTTCTCGCAAGCCACGAATGATCGGCCTTATCTCGGACCGGGGTTTGCCGGTTTCACGAAGCGTTACGGCTTAGACACTGCTGATACTTCCAACAATGATTTCGTCCAAGGTTCGCTCCTGCCTTGGCTCTTTCATGAAGACCCGCGATACATCCCCATGGATTCGGGCACAAAGAAGCGGCGTGTCCTTTATGCACTGAGCCGCGTGATCATCACGCGAAAAGACTCAGGACGAGAGGGCTTCAACCGCTCGAAGGTCTTGGGATCGTTCGCTTCGTCGGCAATCTCCAACCTTTACTATCCGAGCGACAGAAACCGTGACTTTGGCTCGACGATGTCTCGAGCGGGCATCGGCATCGGCTCCGATGCGGCGCTGAATCTAGCCAAAGAATTCTGGCCGGACGTAGCGCACAAGATGAAGTTGAAGGTGTGGCTTTCGAACTTGGTCGAGCGTTCTCTGCGCTCCGGGCTAAAGCAGGACTGATCAATTCTTCTGGCTGGCGGGAAAAGCCTTGGAGTCACTCACTCCGAATTGGCCATCGAGATATGAGTTCACCCAGTGGTGAATGCGGTCTACATCATTGTTGGCTGCCGCGAAGCTGACGCCAAAGACACGGTTTTCCTTGCGTGCCCAGCAAACGACGCCGTCCACGCTGATGTGCGGCTCGCCGGGAAGGGCGATCGCAAGCCTCACCGGCGCTGAAGTCGCTACCTCTGCGCCTGAGATCATGGAGATGCCACCGGCGCTGATCTCCTGCGTGATGGCGGCAACGTCGATGCCTGCCGAATCCACCGTCGCGTGCGTGACCAGAGGAATGCGCACGTGTCGACGCAGCTCCTTCTTCAGCAACTGGAATGACGTACGGATAGAGCGGATGACCTGTGGCCGGTCGAGTGGCAGAGAAAAGCCGCCACTTAGCAGCAACGGGAAAGTTCCCAGTTGCTCGAGACGTTCATAAACGCCATAGATCACCAGGTGCGGCATCGGGCTGCCGTTTTGCAGGGCTTTCGCGATCTGGTGCGAATCCTTATATATAGGCACGACCGCTCCGGTGAACGGCTCCGTCTGCAGACGCGATAGTTCATCCGTGGAGATGGACTTCGTCAGCACTCCGAATTGCTTAAAGCAAGACCGCAGCACCGAGACGGAGTTCTCGTCGAGATCGACCAATGCGACTGTGGGCAGATCTGGCAGTGGCTCCGCGCTGGCGCTCGCAGAGCGCACACGATTGCGACCCGTGATCTTGGCGGCGTATAGCGCTTCGTCGGCGGCACGATAGAGGTGCTGTAGTCCGGCGCCATCGCCTGGGAACTCTGCGATGCCTGCGCTGAATGACGTATGGAACTCGCCGCCGGCAGGCGATTGGAATGTCTCTTGTCGCCAGCTTTCAAGCAGGCGCTGCAGGCGCATCACGCCGGCATCGCGGCTTACGCCATACATTCCGATCACGAACTCTTCTCCGCCCCAACGCGCGACTACGTCTTCTGAGCGCAACGAGCGCGAGAGCATGCGTCCGAAGCGCTGCAGTACAGTGTCACCCACTGCGTGACCGAATTCATCATTCACCAGTTTGAAGTGGTCGATGTCCAGGATGCAGAAGGTGAACGGCTGATGTTGGCGTTCGGCGATCTTCAGGAACTGGTTCAGTGTGATGCTGCTCTGCCGCCGAGTGGTCAGGCCGGTGAGCATGTCAGATTCAAATGTGTTCTTGTTGAAGTAGTTGCGCTCGAGGCGGTTCCAAACGCGCTCAAGTATCTCGTTCGGAGAAAAATCCGCAGGGATAAAGTCATCAGCGCCTGCGGCGAAAATATTGTGGATAGTGTCCACGTCTGTCCGCTTCGAGAGAAGGATGACCGGCACCCAGTTCCAGCGCGCGTCCGCTCGTACCACTTTGCAAAGGTCGAGTCCGGAGAACTGCGGCATGTCCACGTCAAGCACGAGGAGATTGGGAGACTGTTCTTCGAGCGTATCCCAGAAGCGCACCGCGTCGTCGAGCACGGACACGCGCACACGTTCGGATGTGATCGCCGCCTTTGTCTTGTCCCTGATCTCTTCTGAAGCAGAGAGAACGAGAACGCGTGCCAGCAATGCGGATTCGTGGTTAAAGACTCGCCCTATCGCCTCGCTGATGTCGCCACCAGACAGAGGTTTCTGCAGCAGCAGCCGGGTGCCGCGTCGCGCGGCTTCTACACGGACGCGCAGGTCCTCATCCGTGAGAACTGTGATGACGGGAATGGCAGGTTCGACCGTGGAAATCTCAGCAACGATATCAAGCGCCTTCGATCCTAGCGGCGTGAGGTCCACAAGCGCGGCACCCGGCCGCGACTTCGCAATGATCGCGCGAGCGGATGCGGCGTCGTCTGCCCATAGGGCATCGATCTCGCGGCCCTGAAGCTCAGTGGTAAGTATCGCCTTAAGATCGGGTTCCGCCCCGATGATCAGCAATGAGGGTCGTGCCATACTTTCTTCTACGGAGCGCCAAGCCCCGATTTATGCGTGTTTCGGCGCAGGTAGAACGCCGAGGGGAAGTACCCGATAAGGTACTTTCAAGCAGGGCCAAAAGCAATCAGGAAAATGTAATTGTTTGTAGAGTGTGCAAAGGTTTGCGCAAGTGAGCCAAACACATGAAAAGATGCGCCCAAAAAAAGGGGCCTTGCGGCCCCTTTCATTTAACGAGTCAAGCTAAGTCCTAGAAGGTGAACTTCGCTACGATCTGCATGGTCCTGGAACCGCCGTCGAAGAAGATCGGAGCGTTCAGGAAGTTGATGTTGGTAAGGTTTGAGTACTGTGACCCTGCGCCACCAGGTCCGAAGACCGTGGTGTTGCCGGGCGTGAACTGCCGGTGATTGAACACATCGAAGGCGTCCGCGCGCAACTGGAAGTCAACCTTCTCAGTCAGCTTGGTCGTCTTGCCGAATGACATGTTCCACTGGTTGAGTCCGGGAGCGCGGACGGTGTTACGTCCTGAGTTCGTGATAACGCCAGATTGCGCTTGCACGAAGTATGCGCTCGGATTGTTGGCCACGTAGCCGACCACGTTGGCTGCGCCACCGCACGCGGCGGCATTCGCACCCACACTGGTGGCACCGGTGCCGGCGTTACGGCAAACGAAGCTGACCGTGCTGCCGACCAGTGACGGCGCTACGTTCGGATTGATGAGTGCGCGGTCGCCCGCGGCATCACCATTGCCGTTCGTATCGACGCCGGATTGCACCGTGACGGGCTGTCCGGTCTGCCACAACCACGAACCGCTGTACTGCCAGCCGTTCAGCAGGGTCTTCGCGATGATGTTGTTCGTGAAGCCCGCCTTAGGTAGTTCGTAGACATAGGTGAGTGCGAACTTGTTCGTCGCATCCAGCGTAGAAAGCGAGCGCTCGGCAGCCAGGTTGTAGCTGTTCTCCGGGCGACGCGGATTGAAACCGCTGGTGTTCAGATCGTTGTCCGCATTGCTGATGTCTTTGGACCACGTGTAGTTGAAGCGTGCCTGCAAGCCATGGTCGAAGCTGTGAACTACGTCCACAGACCCGGCATGGTAGAGGCTCTGTCCGACCTGCTGGTAGTAGGTGATGGTGTTGGTGAAGCCTGTGCCAGCAAAGCGGTTGTTGGCTCCTGCGCCGATCAGCGCCTGGAACTGCGCCAGGTTCGGAGCAGTCGCAGCGACGTTGGCTGGGATGGAGGCGTTGGTGAAGAACGTGGGTAGGCCAGCAAACCCACGCTCGAAGGGCGTGATGCCCTGGATCTGCGTCTGCACCGGCAGGTGGACGGCGTGCGTGCCGAGGTAGCGCAGTTCGACGGTCGTCGCCTTCATGATCTCGTGCTGTACGCTGAGCGTCCAGTCGAAGACCTTGGGAGCGGTGATGTCAGGAAGCAGGTTGGCCGTGAGACCGCGAGCTTGCGCCTGCGTGCTCGGTGGATTGAACGTCAACTGCATGGCGCCATTTGCCAGGAAGCCGTTGCCCGTCGCACACCATGCAGGAGCCGCTGTGAATGTACCTGCGCAAGCCGCCGCCGGATTAAGGACCGTGTTCAGTTCCGGAGGCGCGCCATTGGTGGTGAAGTTCTGCGGAGTCACGTCATAGCCGTATCCCGCACCGCCACGAATAGCCCACTTGCCGCTGCCCGTGGGGTCATAGGCGAATCCAACGCGAGGCGAGAAATTATTCTTGTCTTCTGTCGGCGCGTTGAAAACCAACTGCGGATTGAAGTTCACAGTCGTCCCATTGTTGGGCAGGTTGGCCAATGCATTCAGAGCCTGTTTACGGGCGCCGCGCGCATTGCCGTTGTACTCATAGCGTAATCCTAGGTTGAAGGTAAGCCGCGGCGTCCATTTGAAGTCATCTTGGACGAACCACGAGATACCATTCGAATTGCCGACAAAGCTGCCGTCTCCGATTCCTTGGAGGGTAGCTCCGTTGTTGCCCGGACGCTGGTCGTTGATGAACTCAGTCAAGTTGTTGTAGGTGTATTGGCCACGAGCATTTTGCAGGAACACCGAGGGACTGGTGTACCAGCGATACTCGCCGCCCCACTTCCATGTGTGACGTCCAACGGAGTAGGTCACCGAATCATTCAACTGGTACTGGTTCGTGATCCTGCTCTGCGGGAAGTTGCCCGCCGCTCCGATGGAGAAGTTGCTGAGTCCGGCGATGATGACGTTGGGATAGGTAGCTGCGATCCCAGCGAGTGGTGCCGCATTGTTCAATCTGGAGATGCTCGTCTTGAAATCATTCACCATCCTAGGGCTGATGGTATAGACCTCGTCGAATATCCCCTTTTTGAATGTAGTCACTCCACTGGAGGCGAATTGGGACTGCGGCACCGCTCCGAATGCAGGAGCAATGATCGAAGTATCCAAATAGCGCCACCGCATGGTGTGCTTGGCAACGTTCAGGTCTGTTCCCACATACCAGTCTTTCTGGTTGCGGAAGCTGGGCGCCACCGCAGAGAAGGTGCCTACCGGTATGCAAGAGACACTTGCGGCCGGAAGGACAGGGCATCCGGCGTTGACACCAACGAATCCGATGTCATTCGCAGGCGCGATCGGGAACTGTGCGATCAAGTCTCTTACTTGCTGATCGGCAGAGATAGCATTGAGTGTCGCGATTCCCGCAGCTGTCGGCGCCGTCACAGTAACGGGCGCTGAACCGAGTCCGGTGGGTGAGTACTGGTACGAACCGTAAACGAACAGATGATCACGGATGATCGGACCACTCAAGTCGCCGCCGAACTGGTTAAAGTCAAAACGGTTCTTATCGGTTTGACGTCCAGCAAGCAGTGCCGCCTTCTCCGTAGAGCCGGCAGCGTTCAGGTTGCGATTTTGGAAGTACTCCCAACCCTTGCCGTGGAATTGGTTCGACCCTGACTTCAAGACGGTGTTGAATTGTCCGCCAGAAGCATGGCCATATTCCGCGCTGTATTGATTGGTGCTGACGGAAAACTCAGCGATGGAATCCTGAATGACCGGTTGAGAGCTGACGGTCACAGAAGGATCGTCATTGTTGGCGCCGTCGATGGAGAAGCTGTTCTGCCGTCCACGAAGTCCGCCGACCGAGCCTCCTGTTCCTGACGTGCCGCCCGCGGCCGCTGTCGTGTTCGGGACGAACACAGACAAGTTCAACTGCGACGACGCGCCAGCGCCGACTCCCGTTGGAACTTCCAGCACCTGTTTTGACGCGAAGGAGTTGGTCAGTTGTGACGTCTCCGTTTGCACCGCGTTGGCACCGGCTTGGACGTCGATGATGGTGTCGCCTCCGCTGACGGAGAGTTTGGCCGTCACTTCGACGACTTGCGCAGCTTTCACTTCTACTTGCTTACGCACGTAGGCCTGAAAACCCGGTGCTTCCACTTTCACTGTGTAAGTTCCGATCAGCAGGTTAGGGACAGAGTACGATCCCGCTCCAGTCGTCTCGGTGACCTGGCTGACGTTGGTTGCATCATTTGTGATGGTCACTTTTGCTTTGGCAACCACCGCTCCATTCGGATCAAGGACGTCACCGCTGACGGTACCGTCTGCCCGTTGTGCGAGCGCGGACGGCAACAGCGTACTTATGATGGCAAGCATCGCCACCACAAATCGCCATGATCGTTTGTTGGCTCCGCTCATTGTGTTTCTCCTTATGATTGATCTCGTTTTCGCGTGATGCGGCGAACACGAATCCCTATGCGCACTACCTGCGTAGGGTTACCGTCACTAACGCAGTTGTGTGTCCAACAACGGTGGCTGGGTGCGGGGGTGGGACGAATCGACAGCAGCG
>JADMIO011319593.1_pt1 | contig 15718 bp, 12 predicted proteins | sample 8958161 | NCBI WGS metagenome assembly JADMIO01 (sample SAMN16585339, study PRJNA669376) | soil metagenome | isolation source: Crop rotation soil | place: USA: Cullars Rotation, Alabama | collected 2011
ATCGCGATGACGATCGAGCCGATGGTGACGCCGAGAAAGCCGATCAGAAGTGGCTCCATCAGTGTCAGCAGGTTGGCGATCGCGGCGTCGACTTCGGCTTCGTAGAAGTCTGCGATCTTGCCGAGCATTGCGTCCAGTGCGCCTGTCTGTTCACCGATGCCGATCATCTGGGCGACCATGTGTGGAAATACTTCCGTGGCTTTCAGAGGATCGACGAAGCTCTCACCCCGCTCGACGCCAGTTCGCACTTTCGTAATCGCCTCTTCGATGATCACGTTGCCTGAAGTCTTCGCCGTGATATCCAACGACTGCAGGATCGGAACACCCGAAGACAACAGCGTCGAAAGCGTTCGTGAAAAACGTGCCACCGCGATCTTGCGGAAGATGTCGCCGATGATCGGGACTTTGAGAAGGATGCGATCGATGACTCTCCGGCCGCCGGGCGTCCTGTAGTAAAACTTCACGGCTACAGCGGTACCGATCACCGTGGCCAGTATCACGAGTCCACCCCAGCCGGCGAGAAAGTTACTGATCCCGACGACGATTCGGGTTGGCAACGGCAACTGTTCGCCTGGTCCAAGCAGGCCGAGAAAGATGTTTTGAAACTGCGGAATGACGACGACCATGATCACCGCAACTGCTATGACCGCGAGGATGATCACCGCTGTCGGATAGATCATCGCGGAGATGATGTCGCGCTTTAACTTCACGATCTTCTCGATGAAGGTCGAGAGTCGTTGCAGGATCAGGTCGAGAATACCGCCCGTTTCTCCGGCCTCAACCATGTTCGCGTAAAGTTGATCGAAGACGCGCGCGTGACGCCCCATCGCGGCGGCGAGGGTCGAGCCTTCTTCAACGTCCTGTCGCACCTGCAAAAGGATCTGCTGAAAATACTTGTTGTCCTGTTGCTGGGCCAGGATCTCGAGACACTGCACGAGCGGCAAACCCGCGTCGATCATCACGGAAAACTGGCGCGTGAAGACAGACAAGTCTTTCGACTTAACTCGCTTGCGGCCACCAATCTTCGGAATACCGATCTCGCGACCCTTCTCCTTGACGGAGGTCAGCGTCACTTGCTCGCGTCGCAAAATCTGACGCAGCGCTTCACGATTGTCCGCGACGCGTTCGCCGACGACGATCTCGTTCAGTCGGTTGCGGCCTTTGAAAACAAAAGTAGGCATAGCTGTAAGCTCCAGAGAGGCTTATCTGTTTACGTTCGGTCTGACACCAACGGGCCGGCCTTGCGCATAGGGACTCGCGTGCGGCTTCGATCCATTCCCCGTGTTGAGGCCGGCGCCACGATCAATTAGTTCGCGTAGCTCGTCTATGTTCGAAGAGCGTTGCAGTGCGGTGTCCATCGTGATCTGGCGCTTGTGATAGAGCGTGGCCAGTGCCTGGTTGAAAGTCTGCATACCATACTTGTCCTGGCCGGTCTGCATCATCGAATAGATCTGGTGGACTTTGTCTTCACGGATCAAGTTTCGAATAGCGCCGTTCGGAACCATGATTTCGAGCGCCATCGCGCGGCCGCTTCCTTCAGCGCGCGGCAGCAACGCCTGACACAGAATTCCTTCGAGCACGAGCGAGAGCTGCGCGCGAATCTGCGCCTGCTGATCGGAAGGGAAGACGTCGATGATACGGTTGATTGTCGACGACGCGGAGTTGGTGTGCAGCGTGGCGAGTGTCAGGTGGCCTGTCTCTGCGATACGCAGCGCAGACTCGATCGTCTCGAGGTCACGCATTTCGCCGACGAGGACCACGTCCGGGTCTTGGCGAAGCGCAGTGCGCAGCGCAGCGGCGAAGCCATGCGTGTCGGCATTCACTTCGCGCTGGTTGATCAAACAACCTTTGTGGTTGTGGAGAAACTCGATTGGATCTTCGATCGTCAGGATGTGTTCGTGACGATCGCGATTGATCTTGTCGATCATCGCGGCAAGCGTGGTCGACTTGCCGGAACCGGTTGGGCCAGTGACGAGAATCAGACCGCGCGGCTTGTCGCAAAGCTGTTTGACGACAGCGGGCAGGCCCAGGTCTTCGAATGCTTTGATCTCGTAAGGAATCGCGCGAAAGACTGCGCCCACGGCGCCGCGCTGGTTGAAAAGGTTCGCGCGAAAACGCGAGAGGCCTTTGACGCCGAACGAGAAGTCGAGCTCGAGGTTTTCTTCGAAGCGATGCTTTTGTGCGTCGGTCAACACGGAGTAAGCGAGCTGTTTGGTGTCGGCTGACGTGAGCACGCGATACGATTCGAGCGGACGCAGATGCCCATCGACTCTGACTTGCGGCGGCGAGCCGGTAGTGATGTGAAGATCCGAGCCGCCGAGCTCAGAAAGCTTGCGCAGCAGTTCGGAGAGTGAGATTTGGGGAACGGATTCGTTCAGTCGCATTGAAGCGTCTCTCCTGGTCGGGGTTATTCTCGAAAAGTTTTCTCTCGCAGCGGCGCGGCGGCGCAACGTAAACGGTTCTTCGTTGCGCCGCTGCGCCGCTGCGTGAGAAATCTTTTAGTTCGTGCCGGCTTCGGCTTTCGCGCGTAACGATTCGATGAAGCGCTCGGCTTCACCAGTCATGCGCTCGGCAAACTCAACCGGTGCATCCGTGGTCAGCCCGTAAATGCGGCCGCCGGCTTCAGTGAAATAGAAGGTCCACGCTTTTTCCGGCGTGAGTGCATCCTTCGGCGTTCGCGCTGTAACCACGAAAACGCGATTGCCGTTGACTTCCCGCACGAAGTCATTAACTACCCAGCCACCACACGCAACCATCTTGTCGATCACCATCCGCCGCAGGTCGGCAACAGCGACGCCGCCCAGCATCTTCTTCTCTTCGCGAGAAGTCAGAAACGCCGGATTCGGCCGGCTCATCGCGACCACTGCGAGATTCATCGTTCCCGGCAGTGGCGCCGCTGGCGACGACTTGAATGCCGGATGATTTGGATTAACCACGCGCGGACGTGTCTGGCCATTTGAAAGTGCGGAGGCATGCGCCGCGTTTGAACCCGTGGCAACAGGCGCTGCTGTCATCTCCGGCGGCGGCAGTGTTGTTGTCGTAGCAGAGTTTGACGGCAGTGAAGGCAGTTGCGGACCGGTAAGTCCCTGGAGCTCCGCAACCGAAAGGTTTTGCGGCAACGACAGTGTTTGAGTGCGATGAGCTGCAAACTCAGCGTCCAATCTCTTCTGTCGCAGACGCGCGCGATAACGTCGCCACCACGCGCGAGACCGATAGCGATGATGACGGCGTTTTCCAACTTCTACAGTCTGCCTGAGCCCGTGCGCTGAGTTCGTGAACGGCAACATCACGCCCACGGACAGCACCAGGATCAATGCAATTGCAATTGGTCTTAGCATCTTCGTTCTCCTCGATTAGGCGACCGTTTCACGAACAACTTCCTCGAGCGTGGTCACGCCCGCGCGAATTTTGTGCAGACCCGATTCACGCAAAGTGATCATGCCGTCGTCGATCGCCTTCTTCCTTAATTCAAGTGCGGAAGCTCCGATCAAAATCAACTCACGAAGCTCGTCGGTGATTTCCATCACTTCGTAAAGTCCGATTCGTCCCTTGTAGCCGGTGTTGTTGCAGGTCGTGCATCCTTTGCCTTTGAAAGTCTTCATCGTCTTGCATTCCTCGGTTGTGAAACCGACTTCGATGAGTGCTTCCGGGGGCATTGGATGGTCCTGCTTGCAATCCTTGCAGATGCGACGAATCAGTCGTTGTGCCTGGATGAGATTCACGCTGGTCGCGACCAGGAAGGGTTCGATGCCCATGTTCATGAGGCGTGAGATGGTGGAGGGTGCATCGTTGGTATGGAGGGTAGAGAGTACGAGGTGACCGGTCAGCGCGGCTTTGATGGCGATTTCAGCGGTTTCGAAGTCGCGGATTTCGCCGACCAGAACAATGTTGGGATCCTGGCGTAGGAATGATCGAAGAGCGGCGGCGAAGTTCAACCCAATCTGCTCCTTCATCTGCACTTGATTGATGCCGGGCAGGTTGAACTCAACCGGGTCTTCCGCCGTCATGATGTTGGTGTCGACTGTATTCAACGACTGGAGCGCGGAGTAGAGCGTGTTTGTCTTTCCGCTTCCTGTTGGACCAGTCACCAGCACCATGCCGTAGGGCTTGGAGATGTTCCTCTTGAATTTCGTAAGCGACTCGGGCTCGAAACCGAGCTTCGTCATGTCAAGCATCAGGTTCTGCTTGTCGAGCAAACGAAGCACCACTTTCTCGCCGAAGAGAGTCGGAAGTGTAGAAACGCGAAAGTCGAGCTCGCGCTTACGCGAGTCGACTTTAACTTTGATCTTGATGCGGCCGTCCTGAGGCAGACGCTTTTCCGAAATGTCGAGCTTCGACATGATCTTGATGCGCGAGATCAACGCATCGCGCATCTTCAATGGCGGGTGCATGACGTCGTAAAGAACGCCGTCGATGCGGAACCTGATGCGCAACTCTTTCTCGTAAGGCTCGATGTGAATGTCGGAAGCGCCGCGGCGCAGCGAATCGACAAGTAGTACGTTAGTCAGACGCACCACCGGTGCATCTTCACTCATGCGCGAGAGCGTCGAGAGATCAATCTCCTCGTTGTCTTCGAGTACTTCGACCTCTTCGCTCGCGCTGTTATCGAAGTCAAGACTGTCGAGCGAGACGAGATCGTCGTGCGTGATCGCGCCGTTGCCGTTGTTCTTGGAACCGTTGGTTGGAAGTTCTTCCGACGGGAGCGTGGCAAGCTCGATCTCACGTGAGCTGCCGTAATACTTCGCGATTGCCAGTTGCACACTGCCTTCGGCGACAACTACCGGTTCGACGTTCAAGCCGGTCATGAACTTGACGTCGTCCATCGCGAAGACATTTGTCGGATCGACCATCGCGAGCGTGAGTGTTGCGCCCACTCGCGAGAGTGGAAGGACGGAATGTTTTTGTGCGACTTCTTGAGGGATGAGGCTGATGACGGAGGGTTCGATTTTGAAGAGATCTAAATTGACGGAAGGAATGCCGTACTGCCGCGACAGCACGGCAGTGATCATATCGTCGCTTATAAGGCCGAGCTTCACCAGATTTAAGCCAAGCCGACCACCGTGTTCGCGTTGGTAGTCGAGGGCCTCTCTCAGGTGCTGCGGGCTAATTAAATTTTCGCGTACTAGTATTTCGCCTAATTTGGCTGACATTTGTGCACTAAAGCTCTCGGGAGCAGGTAGATCCCCGACTTCTAGATGGTGGATTGGGCGCCGAATGTGGCGCGAGGCATGACCGGTTCTGCTATCGCAACGATGTGATTAACACCGTTGTGCAGTCATAGTACAGTTTGGGGACGAGGAGTGTCAAGGTAGGAATTCCAGCGGTTTTAGTGGGAAAAACCACAGATTACACCGAGATGATCCGTGTAATCTGTGGTTAAGTAAGCGCTACGGTTTTCTGCGCGGTGTTGACCTGGTCTTCTCGGGCGTGACGTTTTCCGTGTTCTTCAACTCAGTCAGGATCGCCTTAGCATCAGCCTTTAGCGGATTCGAGTCAGGCGCGACTTCCACGAACTTCTGTAGAAAATTCGCTGCTTCCTGAAACTTCGTCTTGTCACCCGTCGCGTAAACGGCTAGCCCGGCGCCGAGATTGGCTTCCGGATTGTCCGGCGTGGTCGCGAGAATGCCCTTAAACTCCACGAGGGCTTTATCAGCAGCGCCTGAGTCGAGCAGCATCTGCGCCATGTCGAGTTGGGCTTTCGCCTTCTTCGCAGGATCAGTTTCGATCGCGATGTAGTCCTTGTAAGCTGCGAGACCGGCGTCAGCCTGCGTCGGATCACCTTTACTCACATACAACCGCATTGACTCCGCCTGCGTGATCATCGCGGCGTACTTGTTTCCGTTGTACCGCTGGAGCTCTGCTGCCTCAGTCGGCACTGGCAAAGCCTTGATCAACGTCACTGCCTTGCTCGAAGCTTCTGCAGCGGCTTTAAAGTCGTCCTTCGCGGTTTGCAAAGCGGCGGCGCGGCCCGCGTCGTCCAGTGTCTTCGATCTGACCGCGGCGTTAAAGCGCTCGACACCGCGTCCTTTTAGAGCAACTGCCTTGTTCGTGAGAATCGCGGGTTGTTCCGCATCGGCAGCCAGGCCTTCGTCATAACTGGCCACTGCGGCGGTGTATTTCGCAACTGCTTCATCCGTATTGTTTGCTTTACTCGCAACACCCGCAGCCTGCAACGCTTCGTTTCCAGCCTTGAACGTGCGCGCGATGACGTCGTTTGCTTCAGTGATCTTCTTGTTCGAGGCTTCGATCTCGGCGTTCTTTTTCTTCATCTCCTCGAGTTTGGCTTTATCTTCCGCGCTGGGTTGGGGTGCCGAGCGACTGCCTGCCCCTGCTGGTGGAGTTGCTGAACCACCACCCGCGCTCTTGATTTCGTCAAAGGTAAGTCGCTTTCCATCGCCTGGAGCTAACGTGAGCTCGGCCGGGATTTCGCGTCCGGCCTTCACGCCCGGCATGAAGTCTGGCCGTGCAGTCGGATGGCTCGCGGCAACTGTGTAAGTGCCGATGAATGGTAATCCGGCAAATACAAACTCACCTTTTTTATCAGTCTTGGTGTGGTACTCGGCTTTCATGTCCGTCCTGAAGACGTCGATTTGCGCGTCAGCAAGGGGAACCTTTTGGCCGTCCGCCTGTTGGATCCAAACGTGACCACGCAGCTCACCGACCTGGGCGACCGCGGTCAAAGAAGCAAATGCAACCAGAATGGCTACTGCCAGTGCTCCGAAAAAATGTTTGCCAATCATTGTAAAGATTCCTCCGTCGTGTGTGGACAGCGTCGTAGGATGCGGCCACACAATTTACTGGTTGTACTAATTAATCATCCTGAGAGTGACCTAAACTTAATAAGCAAAACGACTACTGTCAAGCAGGTAGGGGATGGGATCCGCGACGCCGGCCTCGCGAAATGCCCGCAGTCGCAGAGCACACGAATCGCAGTTTCCACACGCGAGTTCTGACTCTTTGTAACATGACCACGTGAGATGCAGCGGCGCGCTCAGCTCGATTCCTGTTTGCACGATCTCTGACTTCCGCATCGCGATCACGGGCGTGTGAATCATGATGCGCGTTTCGGGTTTGGTGCCGGTGTCGATCACGTTTTGAAACGCGTCGTAAAACTCCGGACGGCAGTCGGGATAGCCGGACGAATCTTCGGCGACTGCGCCGATGTAGATCGACGTGGCCTTGATCACTTCGCCCCAGCTCACTGCGGCTGCGAGCAGGTGCGCGTTTCGAAAAGGCACGTAGCTCGATGGAATTCCGCTCGCGGAAAGGTTCGCAGTCGTTACAGGAATGCGGTCGTCAGTGAGCGACGAGCCACCGATTTTTGCGAGATGTTCGAGTGAGATCACGAGACGTGCTTTGACGCCGAAGTGATCGGCGAGCGCTTCGAATGCTGCGCGTTCACGTTTCTCAGTACGCTGGCCGTACGAGACGTGCAGAAACGCAAGCTCGTCGTTTTCTTCGTTGGCGATTGCGGCTGTCACGCAGGAGTCCATGCCGCCGGAGACGAGACAGATGGCGAGCTGTGGTCCATCGTCTTCCACCGCGGATTCCAGTTCTTCAGTTTCGATCTCTTGTGAGCCGCCCATCAGACTCCTTTAACGTCCGGGCCCCAGATGTATTTGTGTAGTTGCAACTGCATGCGCACGTTGAGACCGCTGGCGGCGATCCAGTCTGCGAGTTGTTGCAGATCGATTTGTCCCCAGGCTGGCGAGATCAAAACTGCCTTCGTGCGCGCTTCCAGGTCTCTCTCTTTGATCAGGTTCTTTGCGTAGAGCCAATCGCCTTCGTCCGCGATGACGAATTTCACTTCGTCTTTGTCGGGTCGCAGGCGGTCGATGTTTGACCAATCGTTGCGAGGTTCTTCGCCGGACGCGGGACACTTGATGTCGAGGATGACTTTCGCGCGTGGGTCCACGTTTGCGGTCGAGACGTAGCCGCCGGTCTCGATCAGGACTTCGTAGCCTTCGTCGCAGAGTCGCTCGATTAAGCGGAATGCCTCTTTTTGTGCGAGTGGTTCGCCGCCGGTTACTTCGACGAGTTTGCAGCCAAAGGCGGCGACCTGGTCCATGATGCTGTCGATCGAGTAGTGCTCGCCGCCGGTGAAGGTGTACTCGCTGTCGCACCAGACACAACGCATTGGGCAGCCCGTCAGGCGCACGAAAGTGCACGGCCGACCGGCGTGGGTCGATTCGCCCTGAATCGAGCGGAAAATCTCGGTGACACGCAACATTGGCAGTAGTTGTGGAATCTACATCAAATGACCACTGAGGTGGTAGGATTGGCCGCAGATCAGTGAACACTGAGCTCGAAAAAATACTGAACGAAGGCGCCGGGCGGATGCTTGCGCGGGCGAGTGATAATCGTTCGTTGAGTCGCGAAGCGCTGGCGCCGCGGATCACCGCCGCTGCCGAGAAGTATCTATTAAAGGACGATCCCGACACGCCTCACGCTGAAATCGCGAAATTCGTCGACGAAATGCAGGCTGACGACTTGTGTCTGATCATCGCCTGCGAACGCGGTGACGAAAAGGCGTGGACCGATCTGGTCGAACGCTTCACTGCAACAGTCCGCTCCGCGGCTCGTTCCGCGAGTTCAAACGAAGACGCGGCTGAAGATCTCGCGCAATCGATCTGGGCCGAGCTTTATGGACTGCGCACGCGCAAGGATGGAATGCCCGCGAGCAAGCTCGCTTATTACTCGGGTCGCGGCTCGCTTGCCGGTTGGCTGCGTGCGGTCGTGGCGCAGCTTGCAGTTGATGTATTTCGCAAGCAGTCGCGATTAGTGCAAACAGAGGAAGACGCCGATCTCGAGCGGCTTGCGCGTGTCGCGGAAGGACAGCCGATCGTTGCGGGGATATCGACGCCGGAAGAGTCAATCTCAAATCGATTCGCGCAAACTGACATGCAACAAGCGTTGAACGATGCCGTTCAGGAATTGGCGCCAGAGGATCGACTGCTAGTGAAACTTTATTACTTCGACAATCTGCGCCTGCGCGAAGCGGGCGCCGTGTTGGGTGTTCACGAAGCGACTGCGAGCCGCCGTTTGACGAGAATTCAAAACGATTTGCGCAAGCGAGTGACAAAGATCCTCGTCGATGAACGTGGTTGGACGCTCGCGGAAACAGAACGATCGTTTGCGGAGGTCGCGCAGCATCTCGACACGGATTTGGAGTCGCTTTTGAGCAAAGGAGTGTAGCCACGAAAAGGCACGAAAAACACAAATAAGCTGTGTTTGACGCAAGGTATGACTATCGATACGTTCTTTACACGGAAATGAACGAGGAAACAAAAAACGAGATGGATCTGCTGCTGCGACGGCTCGGACGGCGAGACGATACGAGTGTGCCTAATGCAGATCATCTCGATGCTGACGAGCTGAGCGCTTATGCAGAGAACGCGTTGCCCGTGGCGGCACGTACGCGCTACACGGCGCACCTCGTTGAGTGTTCGCGGTGTCGCGAACTGATGGTGCAACTAAGCTCGGCCGTTGGTGTAATCGCGGCAACAGACATTGCGAGTGTTTCGAAGCCATCAGCGTGGAGAACGTTTCTAGCCACTCTCTTCACTCCGATGGTTTTGCGTTACGCTGCTCCGGCCCTCGGGTTGATCGTCGTTGCGGTGATCGGCTTTGTGGTCCTGCGTAATAATTCAACGGCAAAGTACGTCACACAAGTCACCCAAAATGATCAGCGCTCCACAGCGCCTGCCGCAGCACCGACTGATTCACAGACTTACAGTTACTCTACTTCCGCACGCGACGCGTCGAGCCCGGAACCTTTAAATGACAAGAAGGCGACGAATAAGCAGTCGCCAGTTCCTTCCGCTCCAAATGCGCCGCCGGTGGTATCGAGCGTAGAAGCCGATGCTTCGAAAGACAAAGTGGCACAGGCAAAGCCTGAACAACAAACGGCAGCAGCGAACGAGCCGCCACCAGCGCCAAAGACCGAGCCTGCGGCCACTCCCGAAGAGAGACAGAAAAATGCTGACATCGAGGCGAATAAGAAAGAGGCTCGCGAGATGCCCGCGCCTGCACCGGCAGCGCAAAGAGGGGTCCGGGCAGAGGAGGAGAAAGATCGCAATACCCACGATTTCGCTCGCGCGCCTAAAGCCGCGGACAGAGTGAGTGGGATCGCGTCGGCTGGATCGGTTGCGGATCTCAAGCGTGACGATTTGAGTGCGAACACACGATCCGTTGCGGGCCGTCGTTTTCAGAAAAAAGGAGGCGTGTGGATCGACACCGCTTACGACTCTTCAAAAGAAAGTATGACCGTCACACGCGGGTCCGAAGGGTATCGCACGCTCGTGGCCGACGAACCGGAGATCAAGACGATCGCTGATGCACTCGACGGCGAGATCATCGTCGTCTGGAAGGGCCACACCTACCGCATCCGTTAGCCACAAAGTTCAGAGTTCGGCCTTTAGGCTGCAATCTCGGATTTCAGACGAGCACGCTAAAGCTTGAACTCTGAACTGTGCTTTTTGTGCCTTTTTGTAGTTCAAGTGTTACAGTTACTGCACTGGAGGTCTTATGTATTGTCCTACCTGCGGTAACGAGATAACTGTCGAACTCAAATACTGCAACCGCTGCGGCGCTAACTTGACACTCCCCGCCACGAGCGCGCCCATGGTCCTGGCCCCAGTAAAGCTGACGGTTCCGAGCATCGTCCTTGGTATAACGATCCTCGGTGGCCTCGGCGTCATCTTCGGCGCCGCCAGCGACTTTGCTCGCCAGGGATTGCAACCGGCAGCGATCATCTGGATAGTCCTGCTTAGTGCAGCGACGCTGTTCGGCTGTGTTGGTCTACTGATCCGTTTCTTAACGAAGATGATGACTCTCGGGCGCGAGCTCGCTCCACCGCAGCAACAACCTCGGCCCGCATTCACCGATCGACCGGCGATGCCTCACCTGCCGCCACGCATGGAGCCTGTGCCCAGCGTCACGGAAAACACTACGCGCACGTTCACTCCGGTCTATCGTGAGCCAGCCGATAAAGGAACTCGCTAAATCAAAATCAAATAACAGATCACCATGAAGCTTCGAAATCAACTTTACCGAGTTTTTCTAAGCGCAATGATTTTTGTATTCGCGGTGGGATTACTTAACGCGCAAACCAGACAGCCCGCACGGAGATCTGCGCCGGTGCGGAATCGCGCGATCTCAAACATCGTGCGCGAGATCGATGCGCGCAATATTGAAGCGACGATCAGAAAACTCGTTTCTTTCGGCACGCGCAACACGTTGTCTGAGCAGAACGATCCAAAGCGCGGCATCGGCGCCGCACGCGACTGGCTTTACACGGAGTTTCTCAAAGCAGCGGAAGCCTCGAACGGTCGCATGACAGTCGAGAAGCAGTCGTTCGAGCAGCCGAAAGCGGCGCGTGTTCCGGAGCCGACGATCCTTACCAACATCGTCGCGACGTTGAAGGGATCGCAGCCGGAAGCGACTGATCGGATCTACGTCGTCAGTGGTCACTACGACTCGATGTGCAGCTCTCCTACCGATGCGAAGTGCGACGCGCCCGGGGCAAACGACGATGCTTCAGGAACTGCCGCCGTGCTCGAGATGGCGCGTGTGATGGCGAAGTATGAATTCGACGCGACGATCGTTTTCATGGCCGTGCCCGGCGAAGAGCAGGGTCTGCTTGGCTCGACACATTTCGCCGAACAGGCAAAACAGAAAAACTGGAACGTCGATGCAATGCTCGACAACGACATCGTCGGCAACTCGCTCGGCGGCAATGGAGTGCGCGATCGTGGTCACGTGCGTGTGTTCTCGGAAGGTGTACCGTCGAATGAAACTCCGGCTGAAGCGACGACGCGACGCAGTGTGGGTGGCGAGAACGATTCCGCGTCGCGCCAACTGGCGCGGTTCATCAAAGAGACAGGCGACGCGTTCGTGCCGCAATTCAAAGTGACGATGATTTACCGTCGCGATCGTTACGGGCGTGGAGGGGATCACATTCCGTTTCTCGAGCGCGGTTATCCGGCGGTGCGGTTCACGGAAGTAAACGAAGAGTTCCGGCACCAGCATCAGAACGTACGGGTCGAGAATGGCGTGCAGTTTGGCGACCTGCCGGAGTTTGTCGATTTTGCGTATGTGGCGAATGTCGCGCGCGTGAATGCAGCCTCGTTGGCGGCGCTTGCGTGGGCGCCTTCGCGACCGAAGGGCGTGACGATCCTCGCGCAGCGTTTGTCGAACGACACGGAGCTGCGTTGGGACGCGAACAAGGAGCCGGATCTGGCTGGTTACGAGATCGTCTGGCGCGAGACGACGGACGCAGTGTGGACCAACTCCAAACCGGTCGGGAACGTGACGACGTTTACGATGAAAGGGATGTCGAAGGACAACTATTTCTTCGGGGTGCGGGCGGTTGATAAGGACGGGAACAAGAGTCCGGCGACCTATCCGCGGCCGCAGCAAAGAAATAATTAAGGCGGTTTTTAAGACCGATCTCCGCGGTCATGCGTCTAAGTCAACATGAAACGCACCGTTGCATTAATGCTGCTGATTTTACTGACGCAGCCGATTGTTTTCGCTCAAAAACACCCGAAAGCCCAATCATTAACTGAAGAACAGCGCATCATGCACGTGCTGAACCGGCTCGGATTCGGGGCGCGGCCGGGTGACGTCGAGCGCGTCAAGGCGATGGGCGTCGAAAAGTACATCGAGCAGCAGCTCAATCCCGAGAAGATCTCCGATACAGTTGCCGAGAACAAGATCCGCGAGTTGTCGGTTTTGAGCATGACGACCGCGGAGCTTTACGAGAAGTATCCACAACCGGGTCAACTGCTGCGACAACTTCAAGCGCGTGGGAAGTTGCCTGACGATCTGGCTGAAGCGCGTGAGAATCGCGTGAAGGGCGGCGCTAATGCCAAGCCGGAGGAAATGTCAGCCGATCCCGCGAAGACTAATCAGAACCAGCCGGCGGGGAACCCTCTCGAAAACGAAAAATATCGCCAGGTAATCCAGGACTACTACCGCGAGAACGGTCTGCAACGGCCGCAGCGCATCACCGACGAATTGCAGGCGTCGCGAATTCTGCGTGCGGTTTATAGCGAGCGACAGCTACAGGAAGTGATGGTCGACTTCTGGACCAACCACTTCAATATCTTCGCGAACAAGGGCGCTGATCGCTGGCTACTGCCGGCCTGGGATCGCGACACGATCCGCCCGAACGCGATGGGTAAGTTTTCGACGTTGCTGCAAGCGACGGCGCAGAGTCCGGCGATGCTGTTCTACCTCGATAACTTTCAGAGCGTGAGTCCGAACGCGAATCGTGACGAGCGACAAAGACCGAACGCGCGACGGCCTTTACTCGACATGCTCGGCGGGCGGCGACGTCGTGACATCGTGATGGATCGTGAGCCGAATATGCGCCCGCAGCAACCACCGGCCGCGCAACAGCAGCGACAGCGACGTGGCATCAACGAGAACTACGCGCGCGAGCTGATGGAGCTGCACACACTCGGCGTCGATGGCGGTTACACGCAGAAGGACGTGCAGGAAGTCGCGCGGTGCTTTACTGGTTGGACCATCTTTCAACCGCGCGGTGGCGCTGCGGCCGCGAACGCGATGATGGGTGAAGCGGGTCGTCGCAATGCCGGCACGTTCTTCTTCAACGCGCGCGTGCATGATGATGGCGAGAAGACAGTTTTAGGTCACAAGATTCCGGCGGGCGGTGGAATCAAAGACGGTCTGACGGTGCTCGATATCCTGGCCCATCATCCGTCGACAGCGAAGTTCATCGCGACGAAGCTCGTGCGACATTTCGTTTCCGACACCCCGCCGCCGAGTCTTGTCGATCGAGTGGCAGCGACGTTCACGAAGAGCGACGGCGATATTCGCGAAACGCTCAAAGCGATCTTCTTCTCGAAGGAGTTCAACTCGACCGAAGCTTATCGCGTGAAGATTAAGCGGCCGTTCGAGCTCGTGATCAGCGCGATCAGGACACTCGGCGCGGATACCAACGGTGGACCAGGCACGCATCAGTGGATCGCGCGCATGGGCGAGCCGCTCTACGGATTCCAGACGCCGAATGGTTATTCGGATGCGGCGCAGAGTTGGGTTAACACAGGCGAGCTGCTCGAACGGATGAACTTCGGACTCGCGCTCGCAAACAATCGTGTTCAGGGGACGAAAGTTAGTCTGGCGAAAACGAGCGGCGAGCAGGCGAAGGTGATGGATGAGTATTTGAAGACTCTTTTGGCGGGCGACATTTCAGCGGCGACACGCGAGGCGTTGTTGAAGCAGTTGGAGCCGTCGGATCCGGCGACGAAAGTTGTCGGGTTGATTCTTGGGACGCCGGAGTTTCAGAGGCAATAAGCAGTGTTTCTCCCGCGAAGGCGCTACGGCGCAACGAGGAATGCGTCTTTCGCAGCGTCGTTGCGCAGCCGCGTGAGAAGTTCTTAAAGGATTGATTTATGAACCGCAGATTTTTTCTCAAATCAGGCAGCATCGCATTGGCCAGTGTCGGTATGTCGCTTTCTGCGCCGTCGTTTCTCGAGCGGATCGCGCTCGGCAACGCGCTTCCCAACGGCAAACGAAAAACGCTGATTGCGATCTTTCAGCGCGGCGCAGTCGATGGATTGAACGTCGTCGTACCGTTTGGCGAATCAAATTACTACGAGTCGCGCCCATCAATCGCGATCCCGAAACCTGCATCAGGCAATGCCGACGCTGCGATCAACCTCGACGGCTTCTTCGGTCTGCATCCCTCGATGAGCGCGTTCAAACCACTGTGGGACACGAACCGGCTCGCGATCATTCACGCCTCCGGCTCGCCTGACAACACGCGTTCACACTTCGACGCGCAGGACTACATGGAATCAGCGACGCCAGGGCTGAAGTCTACCAGCGATGGTTGGCTCAATCGTTATCTCGGCAGCAAGAAGGATCCGGATCAATCTCTTTTCCGCGCAGTGTCAATGACGAAGACGATGCCGCGCGTGTTGCAGGGACCTGAGCCGGCTATCGCGATGTCGAACCTTTCAGACTTCGCCATCCGCGGAGGTACGTCGTCGGCAAATTTGCAGGGCGGCTTCGAAGCGATCTACGCGCGCGAAACGAACGACTCGTTGGCGGGCATGGGCCGCGAAACGTTTGACGCTGTCAACTACCTGAAGAAAGCGAACCCCGCGCAGTATCAACCGGAAAACGGCGCGGAGTATCCACGCAACCCGTTCGGCAACTCATTGTTGCAGATCGCGCAACTCATTAAAGCGGGGGTTGGACTCGAAGTGGCGTTTACTGACATTGGCGGCTGGGACACGCATGTGAACCAGGGTAACTCGCGCGGGCAACTCGCGAACTTGTTGCAGCAGTTCAGTAGCGGCATTGCGGCGCTCTATCAGGACCTGGGCCAGCGAATGGATGACGTGGTGGTGTTGACGATGTCAGAGTTTGGCCGCACTGTGCGCGAGAATGGTAATCGCGGGACGGACCACGGGCATGCAAATGCGATGTTTGTATTGGGAAATAGCGTGCGCGGCGGGAAGGTTTACGGGCAGTGGCCGGGACTCAAGAGCGATCAGCTTTATGAAGGACGAGACCTGGCGTTGACGACTGACTTCCGGGATGTGTTCGCCGAGATCGCGATGCGCCACCTTGGAAGCAGTGACACAAGGGCTGTGTTCCCGGGTTACACGTTGAGTACTTTAAAATTTAAAGGTTTCTTAAGCTAGTTACTCACGCAGCGGCGCGGCGGCGCAACGGAAAACGG
>JADMIO010361758.1_pt1 | contig 15716 bp, 13 predicted proteins | sample 8958161 | NCBI WGS metagenome assembly JADMIO01 (sample SAMN16585339, study PRJNA669376) | soil metagenome | isolation source: Crop rotation soil | place: USA: Cullars Rotation, Alabama | collected 2011
GCCGTCGACAGGTCGCCGTTCCACGGTCGCCGTTCAAGGTTCCGCGGTGAGCGGCTTCCCCGCCGCGAAGTCGTAGAGCGTTAGGCGCCGCAGCCGAAAGTACCCGAGCCAGTACGAGCGCTGCGCCGCCACCAGCGCCTGCCGCGCGGCGTCCTTCTCGTTCTGCGCGATGTACAGGTTGTCGATGCCGATCTTGCCGATCACGTAGCGGTTCTTCGCGATCTCGAACCGCTTCGCGCCCACGCTGTCTGCCTTGATCGCCAGGTCGAGCTGGCGGCGGTTCTGGGCGATCTCCAGCGCGGCGAAGCGCGCCTCCGTCTCCAGCGACGCGCGCTGCGACTTCGCGAGGTAGTCGGCGCGCTCGCGGTCCGCGCGCGCCGCCTCCACCTCGGCGTGGCCGGCGCGCCACTGCACCAGCGGCATCTGCACGTTCACCGACACCCGCTGCTGGTCGAGCAGCGAGTTGTACGCGGTGCCGAACGTCTGCGCGGTCTGGTTGAAGCCGGCCGTGGCGGTCACCGTCGCGCCGAGCCGGTTGTTGAGCTGCGCCTCGCGCACGCGGCGGCTCGCCTGCACGTCCTGCAGCTCGAGGTCGAGCACCTGGCTGCGATTGCGCAGCGCCTCGGCCGCCGCCTTCTCCGGATCGGCGGTGAACTCGGGGAACTGTGCGGGCGCGGCGATCGGGCCTAACGTTTCCGGCGCGACGCCCAACGTGACGGCGAGCGTCGCGCGCGCGTGCTGCGTGGTGAGCTTCGCGGCGTCGAGCGCGGCGCGGGCGCGGAGCAGCGCCAGCTCGCTCTGCAGCAGGTCGTTCTCGCCGATCTTGCCGACCTCGTAGCGCCCCTTCGACAGCGTGTACAGCGAGTCGTTCACCGCGACGTTGGTCGCCGCGTTCTCCTCCGTGACCTGGGCCGAGTAGACGTCGAAGAACGAGGCCACGGCCTGCGTGGAGACATCCTCGCGCGCCTCCACGTAGCGGCGCTCCGCGGCGTCGTTGGTCAGCGACTCCTCGCGCTGGTCCCACGCGATCCGGTTCGGGCGGAAGATCCCCTGGCTGATGCCGACGACGAACGGCGACGACTGGTAGAGCCGCGTCGACCCCTTGTCGCCGTACACGTCGAGCCGGGAGAGCCCCGTGGCGACGAACAGCGAGCCGCCGGAGAACGGCAGCGGCTGCGTCGCCCGCACGGAGAAGCTCGACTCCATCTGCCGCTGCGCGAGGTAGAGTGTCTTGCCGTCGGGCTGCACGACGGGGACGATGGCGCGGTTGAGGTTGGGCGCGGTGGCCTCGAGCGAGAGCTGCGGCATGAGCCGGGCGCCGAACGCGCGGTCGCGCCAGCGCGCGGCACTCACCGCCTGCTTCGCGGCGCGCGCCGTGGGACCGTTCTCCGCGGCGCGGGCCACCGTCTGCTCCAGCGTGAGCGGCGCGGTGTTAGGCGCGGCGGTCCCCGCCGGCGCGGGGATGACGGGCTGCGCGGCGAGGACGGGCGCGGCGAGGACGGGCGCGGCGAGGAGGATCGCGGCGCCTAACAGGTGGCGGGACATACGGCTCATTCGTAGCGGAGGCAGACGACGGGGTCCTGGCGCGCGGCACGCCAGGCGGGGACGATGCCGAAGCCGAGGCCCACGGCGAGCGAGACGCCGAAGGCGACGACCACCGACACCACCGAGACGATCGTGCGGATGTCGGCGACGTGCTCGATCGCGACGCTGAGCCCCACGCCGACGAGGATGCCCGCCACCCCGCCCGCGGTGCTGATGAGCACCGCCTCGGCCAGGAACTGCGCCAGCACGTCGCGCTGCGTGGCGCCCATCGCGCGCCGGACGCCGATCTCGCGGATGCGCTCGAGCACCGAGGCGAGCATGATGTTCATGATCCCGATCCCGCCCACCAGCAGCGAGATCGACGCGATCGCGCCCAGCACGATGTTGAAGATCGCCTTGGTGCGCTGCTCCTGCTTGAGCAGCAGCTCCGGCACCGTGACCTCGTAGTCGACCACCTCGTTGTGCCGGCGCGACAGCATGCGCCTAACGACGTCGGCCATCTGCGCCACGTACTTGCCGTCCTCGGCCTGGATCACGATCCGGTCGAGCTGGTTCTGGTTGAGTCGCTCGGCGCGGCGCTGCGGGTCCTCGGCGTCGGCGTTGTTGTTGTCGTCGTTGAACTCCTGCGCGGCGCGCTCCACGTCGCGGCCGGTGATCTGCGCGCGGTTGCGGTAGCGCAGGAGCGCCGTGGAGATCGGCACGTACACGTCCATGTTGGCATCGCGGATGCCTAACTTCTCGGCGTTGCTCAGCGACGACGGCCGCGGGGCCAGCACGCCGACCACGGTGAGCCACACGTCGCCCACCTTGATGCGCCGGCCGATCGGCGGCTCGCTGGTGAAGAACCGCGCCCGGAGCGCACTGCCGATGATCGCCACCGGCATCCCACGCACGGCGTGCAGCGTGGAGAAGCGCGTCCCCTCGGAGAGGATGAGGTTGAACGCGTCGAAGTACGTCGTGTCGACGCCGACGAGCTTCACCGACCGACGCTGCCCCTCGCGCGTGGCCATGGAGTTGAGCACCAGCTCCGCACTCACCGAGTGCACCCGCGGCACCACCGACGCGATGGCGCGCGCGTCGAGCTCCGTGAGGCCGGGGGAGTAGCGCTTCGTCTCCTTCTCCAGCTTGTCCTCGGCCTTCTCCTGTTTCTGCTCGACGATCGGCGTGACGATGACGTTGTTGGAGCCCAACAGCTTCATCTGCGCGAGCACCTCCTGCTCGGCCCCCTTGCCGATGGCGAGCATGGCGATGACCGACGCGACGCCGAACAGGATGCCCAACGACGTGAGCGCGGCGCGCAGCGTGTTGTGCCCCACCGCCTCCACGGCGGTGCGCAGACCGAAGCCGGCCAGCCGCACCATCGCCGCGCGCGAGGCGGGCGGAGCGGCCGGCGACAACGGCGGCGGCGCCGGCGGCCCGTAGACCGCCGGCTCGCGGGGTGCGACGACGCCGCTCACGGCTTCTTCGCGGCGGCGGTGGTCGCCGAGGTGGACGTCGAGGTGGACGCCGTGTTAGGCGCGGCGTTCGACGCGGCGTTCGGCGCAGCGCTCGGCGCAGCGTTAGGCGCGGCCGGTGTCGGTACCGCCGGCACCGCGGCCTTGTTGGCCGTGTCGCCCGACTTGGCGGGGACCGTCGTGCGCGATCCGCCGGGGAGCGTCGCCACCGACAGCTTCGACGCGTCGGGGGGCGCGGCGAGGAGCACCTCGTCGTTCGCACGCAGCCCGCGCGTGACGATCACCTCGTTGTCGTTCATGAGGCCCGTCTCGACCTCCTGCTTCACGATGCGGCCGCCGTCGCGCTTGTACACGAACGTCCGCCCCCCCTCGGCCACCAGCGCCTCGAGCGGGATGAAGTGCGCGTTCTTCCTCACCGCCGTCTCCACCGCGTTGGACGTCGTCATGCCGGGGCGGAGCGTCGTATCCGTCTGCGTGACGAGGACCTTCACCTCGAAGACCTTCGCGTCGGTGTTCGGCCGCTGCTCGCCGACGTTGGCCACGGCAGTCACCTTGCCGGAGAGCACCTTCGACGGGTCGGCGTCGAGCGCGAGGCGAACGGGCTGGCCGACGGCGAGCTTCCGGACGTCGATCTCGTTCACGTAGGTGATCGACTCCATGCTCGTGAGGTCGGGGAGCGTCGCCACGGTGGGCTCCCACGGCGACACCTGCGACCCGACGGTCTTCTTCCGGCCGTTCCACTCCTTGGAGTAGATGACCATGCCGGGTGCGGGGGCCTTGATGGTGAACGCGCCCACCACGTCCTGGATGATCTTGAGGTTGTTCTTCTGGCGCTCCAGCTCCGCGCCGACCTCCGACATCTTCGCCTTGGCCTGCTGGGTCTTCGTCTCGTAGTCGCGCTTGGCCTGCACCAGTGCGCGCTGTGCCTTCTCGAGGTCGATGTCGGCCTGCCGCCGGATGCTCGGCGCCTCGTACTGCGCCTGCTCCTTGGCGAGGCGCTTCTCCTCCTGCGCGTACTCGAGGGTGCGGAGCTCCTCCCGCGCCTTCGACAGGTTCAGCGTGGAGTCGAGCTGCGCCTGCGTGTACTGCGCGTCGGCCTTCTGCACGTTGAGCGTGACCTCGCTCAGCTTCCCCGCCGCCGCGCCGCGGTCCAGCTCCGCCACCACGTCCCCCGCCTTCACGACGGTCCCCTCGGGGACGAGCGAGGCGATCTTGATCGGCTGGTAGATCTGCGCCTGCGGGAGGTTCCCCGGCCCCTGGATCTGGACCGATTTGAGGGCCCGCAGCTCACCGGTGGTGGTGACGGTGACCCGGAAGTCGCCCGACTTCACATGGGCGACCAGCGGGTCCGAGCCTCCGGTCGGCGTGGAGGCGGCGAGCCGCCAGGCGACGAGCGACAGGGCGGCGACACCGAGCACGGCACCGCCGAGGAGCTTTGGGCTGAGGCGAGGCATTGGCAGCAGCTGAGGGAAATGGGTCCGCTACGATGCTGCCCCGTTGGACACCTGAAAAGCCCAATGGGATGACGGATGGATTACGAAACGGTGAAGCCCGCCCCGTCCGTGCGCTGCCACCGCCCCGATCGCATATTGACCGTCCCGCGGTTGACCGTCCCGCCGTCGAGAGTCCCGCCGTCAATCGTCCCGCCTCACCCCTCCCCGCCCATGGGCCAGCGAGATCCCCGGCTCGACGCCTACATCGCCAAGGCCGCCCCGTTCGCGCAGCCGATCCTCACCCACATCCGCGACGTCGTCCACGAGGGGTGCCCCGACGTCGTGGAGACGATGAAGTGGAGCAGCCCCTTCTTCGACTACGCCGGCAGCCCGCTGTGCGCGATGTCGGCGTTCAAGGAGCACTGCCGGTTCGGCTTCTGGAAAGGCCGGCTCGTGCTCGGCGACGAAGCGCTCGGCGACGAAGAGACCGAGGGTGGATGGGCGCGCGTGGCGTCGGTGAAGGAGCTGCCGCCGAAGCGGAAGCTGCTCGCGTTCGTGAAGAAGGCGGCGGCGCTGAACGCGGACGGCGTGAAAGTGGTGCGGCCGAGGAAGGCGGCGAAGGGTGAGCTGGCGGTGCCCGACGACCTCGCCACCGCACTCAGGCAGCGGAAGCACGCCAAGGCGCGCGCCGCGTTCGACGCGTTCAGCCCGAGCCACCGCCGCGAGTACGTGGAGTGGATCACCGAGGCGAAGACCGACGCCACGCGCCAGAAGCGCCTGGAGCAGACGCTCGCCCAGCTCGCCGAGGGGAAGTCGCGCCACTGGAAGTACCAGCAGGCCTAACGGGGAGGGCCGACCGATGCCTGAGGGATTCCGCTCGAACCGCGAGGTGGCGATCCACGTGCCGGATCTGGAGCGCGCCGAGGCGTTCTACGTGGGCGTGCTGGGCTGCCGCCTGGTCTCGCGCTCGGCCGACCAGCTCGACCTCGATACGGGGCAGCTCCGGTTGTACGTGAACCGCGACCCCGGCGCGCCGTTAGCCTACATCCCGTCGTTCGACGTCCCCGACTACGCCGCCGCGCGGGCGCATCTGGAGGCGGCGGGGTGCGAGACGGTGCTGGTGGCAGGGTATCCGGGGCTGGTGTACTTCAGGGATCCGTACGGGTTCGTGTTCGACATCGTCGAGCGGGCGTGACTCCTCGACCCGCACAGTCCCGCAGGAACACGGAAAAGGCTGAAACGGCAGAAAGAGCGGATGGGTCGAGGTGGCAGTTCTGAGCTGAAGCCTGATCCCATCTGCCGTTTCCGCAGTTTCAGACGTTTCAGTGTGCGTCGTACGGTGTGCCTAACGCCTGACGCCTCCCCCCGCCCGGTGTTCCCGTTTCTGGAACGCCAGAAACTCCGCGATCGCCTTCCGCGCGTCGGGATCGGCGGTACGGAGGTGGAGCTCGGCCCCGCGCGGGAGGTCGTGTACCTGGTAGGCGATGGCCGCGCGCTTCGCGGCCATGACGCGCGTGCCGGGCACGGGGCCGTCGTGGACGAAGCCGGGGACGGCGAAGTCGCCGCGCGCGAACGCCCGCTCGATGTCGCGGAAGTGGGCCCGGATCGCGGCGACGGCGGCCTTGTCGTCGCGATCGCTCTGGAGCTCGATACGTCCGCCGTCGGGGAGAACGTCGAAGTGGTGGGTGGAGGCGTACTGGTCGACCCCCATCGCCGTCTTGCCGCGCGCCTGCATCGCGGCGAACGCGGAGTCCTGCGGGTGGTGCGACTCGTGGCCGCTGTGCTGGGCGCGGAGCGGGGCCGCGGCGAGGAACAGGATGAGGAGCGTGGCGCGCATCGTGGAGTGTGGAGAGGGTTCGACGGAACGATGGCGCGACGTCCCGGGTCTCCGCTGGAACCGAGGTTCCATTCCGGGCGGTGTACGTACCGGACTACAATCCGAAACCACATCTGAAACGACATTCGAAACGACGTTCAAAACGACATGGTCGTCGGGCTTACGGCTCGAGCCTATGACCCGTACGTGATTGCCGTTCGAATGTCGTTTCACATGGCAGTTCTGCTCGTACACAGCATGATCGCTCCGGCCATCCTCCGCGCGCAGATCCCCGCGCTGCGTCCGCTCTCCGAGATCGCGCTGCGTCGGCTCGCGCAGGCGGCGACGGAGCGGCGCTATGCGGCGGGGGCGGTGCTGTTCCGGGCGGGCGATCCGCCGGACGCGCTGTACCTCGTGCTGGAGGGGCGCGTGCGTGTGGTGCGGAGCGCGGCCGACGACCGCACGCAGCTGCTGCACGGGGAGGGGCCGGGCGGGGTGCTGGGCGAGATCCCGGTGTTCGGCGGCGGCCCGTACCCGGCGACCGCGGTCGCGGTGGAGGCCACGCGCTGCGCGCGGATCGACGCGGCGTTGCTGGAGCGACTGCTGGCCGAGTGTCCCGAGGTGGCCCGCTTCGCGCTGCGGCGGCTGGCCGAGCGCTCGCGCGTGCTGCTCGGGCGGATGGACGATTTGCTGGCGCGCACCGTGCCCGCGCGGGTGGCCGCCGTGCTCCTCGCGCGCGCGCAACGGGCCCGCGGCGGCGCGTTCACGTTAGGCATGTCGCAGGCCGCGCTGGCCGAGGAGCTGGGCACGGCGCGCGAGGTGGTGGTGCGCGCGTTAGGCGCGCTGTGCGCGGCGGGCGCCGTGCGGCGGGTGGGGCGCGCGCGCTACGCGGTCGTCAGGATAGAAGTGTTGGAGACTATGGGGCAGAGTCGAGGGCCAAGGGTCGAGGGCCAAGGGCCAAGCTGATCTCTCTTCCCTGTGGACAGGCGACCGCTTGGCCCTTGGCCCTCGACCCTTGGCCCTGTGGGTTACGGCTTCTTCGCCGTCGGCGGCAGCTGCCCGTTGAGCCGCAGGTAGATCGCCGCCTGGCTGTAGTGGTCCGCGAAGTCGCCCGTCGTGAGGTTCATGACCGCGGCGCGCGTCATCGGCTCGCGCATGAACGGGAGCGACAGCGGCTCGGCGAGCTTCGTGTCGTCGAGCTTCGCGAGCGCGTCGTGGCAGAACGCGAACGTCTCCTTGAGCCGCGCGACGAGGGCGTCCTTCGAGTCGGTCGCCTTGATGGCCGAGCGCTGCGGCGCCTTCGTGCCGGCGATCGTGCCGCACAGCAGGTCGTTGCCCTGGATGAGGTGGTGCACCACGTCGCCGAAGCTCATCTGGGCGGGCGTCGGCTTGAAGCCGTACTTGTCGGCCGGCATCGTCTCGGCCGCGGCGACGAGGTTCTTCGCGAAGTCGCTCGTGCTCTGCTTGAACGCCGTCGACACGGGGGACGTGGCCGCGACGGGCTTGGCCTGCGCGGCGGCGTCCTGCGTTCCGCTCAGGAGGACCAGAGGAACGGCGGCGGCGAGGACGGCGGCGTAGGTGCGCATGGACATGGAGGGAGCTCCGGTAGGAGAGGCGTCCATCTTGGGGCCCCACGAGTCGGCTGTCCAGGGACGACGCCGGCGAGGTGTGACCGGCGGCGCGCGATCTTGCGGAGCCCTGAGCGTACCTCTACGCTAGCCGCGCACGTCCAGCTCCGGCGCACGCCGCCGCATTCGCGCCACCTTTCACGCGGAGCACACGATGTTCGGTTCCGAGATCCTTGAAGTCGCCGTCGGTCTCGTCCTCGTGTACCTCCTGCTCAGCGTGATCGCGACGTCGATTCGCGAGGGGGTCGAGTCGGTGCTCAAGGCACGCGCCGCGAACCTGGAGCGAGGGATCCGCGAGCTGCTGCAGCACGACCGCGGCGGCAAGGCACTCACCACGGAGCTGTTCAATCACCCGATGGTGTTCAGCCTGTTCCGCGGCGACTACCCGGCCGACGCGCCGGCCGACGCGGGGTGGCTCGCGCGCATGACACACCAGTGGAAGCGGAACCTGAAGCTGCCGTCGTACATCCCCGCGCGCAGCTTCGCCTCGGCGCTGCTCGACATCGCCGCGCAGAAGTCGGCGCCCGCGAACCAGCCGCCGGAGGATGCGCGCGTCGACCTCTCGACCATCCGCCGGTCGCTCGACCGGATGGAGAACGTCCCGGAGCCCGTGCGCCAGGCCCTGCGCCACGCGATCGACTCCGCGCAGGGCGATCTGGAGAAGGCCCGCAAGAACCTCGAGGCGTGGTACGACAGCGCGATGGACCGCGTCTCCGGCTGGTACAAGCGGCAGACGCAGTGGATCGTGCTCGCCGTGGCGCTGGTGCTCACCGTGTCGCTCAACGCGAACACGATCACCATCGCCGACGACCTCTACCGGAACGGCGACGCGCGGCGCGCGCTGCTCGTGGCGGCGGAGAAGCGCGCCGACTCGGCCCAGGCGCCTAACGGAGCCGCCGTGCGGCGCGACTCCGCCGCCGACCGCGCGTACGCCGAGCTCGTGGACCTGCACCTGCCGATCGGGTGGCCTAACGGGTTCCACCTGGAGCTGGCGATGATCCCCGGCTTCCTCATCACGACGTTCGCCATCATGCTCGGCGCGCCGTTCTGGTTCGACGTGCTGAACAAGGTCATGATCGTGCGCTCGACGGTGAAGCCGCACCAGAAGAGTCCCGAGGCGAGCTCCGACGACCGCCAGCAGCGGCGGTCGGACGAGGAGACGGCGGCGATGGCCGCGGCGATCGCGAGCGCGACCTCGCAGGCGATGCGCAGCGCCGCGCCGCCGACACCGCCGGTGGGGCCTCCGGAGGGGTTCACGCTGTCGTCCCGTACCGACACGAGCGCCGCCCAGCCCAGGTCCGAGCCGGAAACGCCGTGAGGCGGCTCGCCGCCGCCGTCGTCGCAGCAGCCGCCGTCGCGAGCCGGACGCCGCTCCACGCGCAGAACAACCGCCAGGATGCGCGACAGGCTGCCCGACAGGCCGCGCGCGCTGACGCCCGGCGCGCCGACACCGCGACGTACGCCAGCTCCGCGTTAGGCGCGCTGGTCGATGCGGCGGCGCGCGACAACCGCGTCCCGGCCACGCTGTGGGCCTACCATGCGGCGGTCGAGTCGGAGATGGCGATCGCGCTGCGCCGCGACGACGGCGTGGAGGCCGTGATCGCCGTCGAGCAGGTGGCCTCCACGCTGCGCTGGACGCGCACCGGCTACTACGACCAGCACGTCGTCGGCTACCGCGCGCGGCAGGCGGTGCCGACGACTTCGGTGTTCGGGCTCGTCCCCACCGGCTGGGTGGTGCCGGTGCTCTACGGCGAGCGGCTCTTCCCCCCGCGCCCGCCCCCCGACTCGGTGCGCCGCGTCAGGCGCCCGCGCCGCAGCCCGGCGTTCGCGGTGCACCCGCTCGCCGCCGACCGCGAGCGGTGGTACCTGTTCTCCGGCGGCGACACGGTGATGACGCTCCGCGCCGCGGATGCCTCGGGAGGCGAGCGCGCCATCCCGATCGTGCGCGTGCACGTGGAGCCGCGTCAGGCGCCGCCGACCGACGGCAGCCTGTTCCTCGGCGACGTGGAGCTGGACGCCGTCAGACACGTCGTCGTGCGGATGCGCGGGCAGTTCGTGGCGGCGCGCGAGTCGGCCCCGCGGGGGCTGCGCGGCCGGCTGCTGCGCGCCGCGCTCCAGGGGTACGCGTTCGTCGACTACGAGACGGCGGAGCGCGAGGGGCGCTACTGGCTCCCCACCTACCAGCGGATCGAGTTCCAGGTCGTGATCCCCGCGCTCGGCGAGTCGCGGGCGGTGCTCCGCATCGTGTCGCGGCTGCGCGACGTGGCGGTGAACGACACGACGCTCGCGCCTAACGCGATCGCGCAGGGCATCGCGCCGGCCGACACGCCGCCCGACACGGCCCCGGCACGCCCCGCGCGGTGGTGGCGCCTCACGCGGGCCAAGGGGGACACGCTCGGCCGCTTCGACGCGTGGCGCGATCCGTTAGGCGCCCTCACCGGCACCACCCACGCCGACGACTTCGACGACGTGGCCCCCGACGCGTGGCGGCGCGTGGGACCGCCGCGCGTGGAGCCGTACGTGGCGCGCGGCTCCGACCTCGTGCGCTTCGACCGCGTGCAGGGACTGTTCACCGGCGCGGGCGCGCGCGTGCGCTTCCGCGACGCCGCGCCGGGGCTCGTGCTGCGCGTCGCCGGCGGATGGGCGTGGGCGGAGCGCACGGCGCGCGGGCGCGTGGAGCTGGAGCGCGACCTCGGCCCGGCCTCCGCCGGGGTGACGCGGTCTGGTCGGGACACCGCGGCCGGCCGGTGGACGTTAGGCGTGCGCGTCGCCCGCTCGCTCGACATCACGAACGACTTCCGCAACCCCCTCGACTCCGGCTCGAGCGTCGCCGCACTGTTCGGCTCCGAGGACCTCTACGACTACGTCGACCGGCACACGGCGACCGCGTACGTGAGACGCGCGCTCGCCGGCCGCGCGGCCGTCGTGCGGCTCGAGCTGGGCCTGGCGAGCGACCGTGGAGCGACGACGCACGTCACGCAGGGGCTCATCGCCGCGACAGCACCGTTCCGGCCCAACCGCGGCGTCGCCGAGGGACGCTACGCGCGCACCGCGCTCGCGCTGGAGCTGCGCCCCGACGTGTCCGCGGAGTTCGTGAGGCCCGGCGTGGGTGCGCGGCTCTACTACGAGCGCGGCGATGGCGACCTCGATTACCAGCGCGCCGAGCTGCGCGTGGTCGCACGAGCCGAGCTCGGGGTGCCGTGGGGAGGTCCGCTGCGCGGCAGCACGCTCACCGCGATCGGGCGCGGCGAGGCGGGCGCGCTGTTCGCGAGCGAGCCGCCGCCGCAGCAGCTCTTCGAGGTGGGTGGTGACCAGAGCCTGCAGGCGTACGACTACAAGACGTTCGCCGGCGATCGTGCGGGAGTGGTGCGCGGATCGCTCGTCTACGGGTCGCCGTGGTGGCGAGCGCCGATCCGGTTAGGCCCGTTCATGGTGCCCGGCGTCAACCCCGGGCTCTCGGTCGGACTCGAGATGGGCGGCATCGGAGTCTCGTCCAACGCGGCACGTCGTGCGGTCGAGCGTCTGGGGCCGCGCGACGAGGAGGGCTCGCTGTCGCGTCCGTCCGGCGGCGCGCGCTCGACGATCGACGTGGGGCTGCGCTTCTTCGGCGGTGCGCTGTTCGTCGGCGCGTCGCGGGCGCTGGACACTCACGCGGACCGGCCGCGCGGGTGGCAGCGGGTGATCGCGGTAGGCGCGGAGATGTAGCGGTCCCCCCCGCGCTACCGTCCCAGCTTCCTCAGCTCCTGCGCCCGCGCGCGACTCACCGGCACGCGCGCGCCGTCGAGCAGCTCGGCCTCGAGGTTCCCGCGCACGTCGCGCTTGAACGCGCGCACCTGGTCGAGGTTCACGATGTGCGCGCGATGCACCCGCGAGAAGCGGCGCGGGTCGAGCCGCGCCTCGAGGCGGCTCAGCGCGAGATGCAGCACGTGACGAGCGCTTCCCTCGTGCGCGATCACGTAGTCGCCGTCGGCCTCGAACCACGACACGCGCTCGACCGGGAGCGCGACGAGCGCCGCGCCGACGCGCACGAACAGTCGGCTGATCGGCCCGCCCGCGAGCGCCCCGCTCAACCGCTCGAACGGATCGACGGACGCGGGCTCGCCTAACGCGGTGCGCACCCGCTCCATCGCCGCGGCGAGGCGCGACGGGCCGAACGGCTTGAGCAGGTAGTCCACCGCGCCTAACTCGAACGCGCTCACCGCGTGCTCGGAGTAGGCCGTGGTGAAGACGACGAACGGCGGCCGCTCGAGCCGGCGCAGCACGTCGGTGCCTAACAGTCCGGGCATCTGCACGTCGAGGAAGACGAGATCCGGCCGCTGTGCGTGGATGGCGGCGACGGCGGACTCCCCGTCGGCGGCCTCCCCGACGACCTCCACCCAGTCGAACGCGCGGAGCATCGCCCGCAGCCCCGCGCGCGCCACCGGCTCGTCGTCGACGACGAGGGCCGTGACCTTCACGACTCCGCCCCGCGATGGCGGGGCACGACGAGCAGCGCCTCGAAGCCGCCCTCCGGGGCGGGACCGCACGCGAGGCTCGCGGCGCTGCCGTAGAGCGCATTCAGCCGATCGCGCAGCCGCGCCAGCCCGGTGCCCGGGCTCGGCTTCGCGGGGAGCACGTGAACGCCGTCGCCCGAATCACGGACCGAGAGCATCAGCTCTGAGCGGCTGGCGGTGGCCGTGACGACGATCTCCGTCGCGGCGACACGCGGCGCCGCGCCATGACGCACCGCGTTCTCCACGAGCGTCTGCAGCGCGAACGCGGGCACGCGCTCGTCGAGCAGCTCGTCGTCCATGTCCGTGTGCACGACGAGGCGATTGCCGAACCGGATGCGCTCGAGCGCGAGGTAGCGGGAGACGAACGTCCACTCGTCGCCGAGCGTCACCTCGTCGCGCTGCTCCTCGAGCGTGGCGCGCAGCAGATCGCCCACCAGCTCCGCGGCCTCCATGGCGCGCTGCGGCTCGACGGGGATGAGCTGCACCACCGTGTGCAGCGCGTTGAACAGGAAGTGCGGCTGCACCTGCGAGCGCAGCGCCGCGAGCTGCGTGCGCGCGGCGACCGACTCGGCCCGCGCGGCACGCGCCGACCCGTCCGCCGCGTACGAGATCCCGACGACGATGGCGTACATGAGGACGCCGATGAACGTCATCTCGAACGCTCGGCTCCCGAGCGAGAGCTCGGGCACGTGTCCGGGAACGAGCGCCTCCAGCACGGCGGTCACGACGAACCAGGTGAAGGCGACGATCGGCGCCGCCACGACGTGGAACGCGGCGAAGCGGAGCCGGAACGGCCGCGGCCACGGAACCCGGCGCGCGAAGTGGTAGACGAACGCCACGAGCGCGAACCCGACCGGCAGGCGGATCGCGGCCGCGATGATCTCGTCCGTCGTCCACACGGAGGCGAGGAGGACGTGCAGTGGGGAGGGGGACACGCGCGCTGCGGGAGAGAGGTGACCGCGGGGTGCTCACTCAGGATAGGGCTCCCCCGACCTCGGGGCGACGGCCGCCGCCGCCGTTCGGCGGCCCCGATCTACCACTCGGCGAATCGCGGCTGCCGGGACTACACGCGGCGTCCCAGGTTGCGGCAGCCACTCGATCATTCCACCGGGTCACGCGACCTCACCGTTGGAGCATCCGCATGAGCTGGACTTCTGAACCGGCGCCGCACAAGGACACGTTGCGCGACCGCCGCCGCCTCGCCTGGCTGGGCGCCATGCCCCTCGACGTGAAGTTCGGGTTCCGGATGCTCGTGAAGTATCCCGGCCTGACGATCGTCGGCGGGCTGGCGATGGCGTTCGCCGTGTGGGTGGGCGCGGTCGTGTTCCAGATGGTGAGCGTGTTCACGCACCCCACGCTGCCGCTGCCCAACGGCGACCGCGTCGTGCAGCTCCGGAACTGGGACGTCGAGGCGTCGAAGGTCGAGAAGCGGTCGACGCGCGACTTCGTGGTGTGGCGCGAGGCGCTGAAGTCGGTGACCGACGTGGGCGCGTTCCGCGACGTGTCGAAGAGCCTCATCGCGCCGGGCGTCGAGACGGGCCCGGTGCAGATCGCCGAGGTCACGTCGGCGGCGTTCCGCATCGCGCCGGCAACTCCCGTGTTAGGCCGCGTGTTGGGCCCCTCGGACGAGCGCGCGGGCGCGCCACCGGTGGTGGTGCTCGGCTACGACGTGTGGCGCCGGCGGTTCGAGGGCGACGCGCGCGTGGTCGGGCGCAGCGTGCAGCTCGGCGAGACGTACGCCACCGTCGTCGGCGTGATGCCCGAGGGCTACGAGTTCCCGGTGTCGCACGATGCCTGGGTCCCGCTGCAGTCGGACCAGCTGATCCAGCCGCCGCGCGAGGGGCCGGCGATCACCGTCTTCGGCCGGCTGGCGCCGGGCGTCTCGCTCCAGGCGGCGCGGGCGGAGCTGTCGGCGCTGGGCCGTCGCGCGGCGGCCGAGTCTCCGAGTACGCACGAGCGCCTGGTGCCGCAGGTCACGCCGTACACGAGCCTGTTCTTCGAGCCGACGGCGCAGGAGTCGAAGCTGGTCTACTCGTTCAACATGTTCGCGGTGCTGCTGCTCATGCTGATCTGCTGCAACGTCGCGCTGCTGATGTTCGCGCGCGCGGCGTCTCGTCAGACGGAGCTGGTGGTGCGCAGCGCGTTGGGCGCGAGCCGCGGGCGGATCATCGTGCAGCTGTTCGCCGAGGCGCTCGTGTTGGGCACCGTGGCCGCGTCGGTCGGGCTGGCGGCCGCCTGGTTCGTGCTCGACCGCTGGGGGATGCGCTATCTGGAGTTCAACCTCGGCCGGATGCCGTTCTGGGTCCACGTGAGTCTATCGCCGCTGACGGTGCTCTACGCGGCCGGGCTCACGCTGCTCGGCTCGGGCGTCGCCGGCGTGCTCCCGGCGCTCAAGGTCATGAAGGGGCTCGGCGCGCGCCTGCGGCAGGGGACGGCCGGCGGCGGCGGCCTGCAGTTCGGCGGCGTGTGGACCGTGGTCATCATCACGCAGGTCGCGTTCACGGTCGCATTCCCGGCGATCGCGTTCGTGGAGCAGCGACAGCTCGTGCGCATCAAGAACTTCCCCGCGGGCTTCGCGGCGGACGAGTATCTCGCGGCGCGGCTCGACATGGACGTCGCGGGCGAGGGGCCCACGCCGAGCGAGTCGGCGTGGGTGGCGCGCGGGGCACGGCTCTCGGCGGCGCTCGAGACGGTGCGGCAGCGCGTGGCCGCCGAACCCGGCGTGCTCGGCGTCACGTTCGTCGACCGACTGCCGCGCGCCGAGCACACGGAGTCGCTCTTCGAGCTGGACGACGACGCGTCGGTGACGGGGCGGGCGGGCCCGCCGTCGCCGGCCGGCGTGGAGCCGCTGCGCGAGGTGAGCCTCGCGAGGATCGACCCGTCGTACTTCGAAGTGCTGCAGACGCCGATCGTCGCGGGGCGCAACTTCACCACCACCGACCTCGCACCCAACGCGACCGCCGTGATCGTCGACCGCGGGTTCGTCGACCAGGTGCTGCAGGGGCGCAACGCGATCGGCCGGCGGCTGCGCTTCGTGTCGCGCCGGCGGGGGCGCGACGTCCCCGAAGAGCCGCGGCCGTGGCTCGAGATCGTCGGCGTCGTGAAGGAGCTGGGCATGGGGGCGCCGACGCAGATGGGCCGCGCCGCGGGGCTCTACCTGCCGTCGCCGCCCGGCCGCGACGGCGCGACGAACATCGTGGTGCACGTGCGCGGCGAGCCGATGTCGCTCGCGCCGCGGCTGCGCACGATCCCGGCGGCGGATCCCACGCTGCGGCTCACGGATCTGCAGCGCCTTTCCAGCACATTGGGATCCTAAGCTTAGAATTCCACGTGGACAAGTTGTCGCG
>JADMIO011560768.1_pt1 | contig 15716 bp, 15 predicted proteins | sample 8958161 | NCBI WGS metagenome assembly JADMIO01 (sample SAMN16585339, study PRJNA669376) | soil metagenome | isolation source: Crop rotation soil | place: USA: Cullars Rotation, Alabama | collected 2011
GTCGATGAATTCGCCCGCCATCACCAATTCCTTGGTCCAGGCCGGGCCGATCATCTTCACCAGGCGCGAGCAGCCGCCCGAGCCGGGGATCAGATTGATGTTGCCTTCGGTGAAGCCGAAACGCGTATCGTCCGCCGACACCCGAAAATCGCAGGCCATCGCCAGTTCCAGCCCGCCGCAGGCGCAGGTGCCGAACACCGCCGCGATCACCGGAACCTCGATGCGTTCCAGCACGTCGAAGAAATCATGGATCCAGCGATATTCCTTGCGGAATTGCGGGCCCACCCAATCCTGCTCGAACCACGAAAGATCGGCGCCCGCGCCGAAGGCGCGGTCGCCGGCCGCTAAGATCGTCACGCAGCGGATGGAAGGATCGCGCTCGATCTGAAGCTGCAGCGCGGTGAAATCCTTCTGCATCTCGGCGTTGAACACGTTCAGCCGCTCGGGCCGGTTCAGCGTGATCTCGAAGACGCTGCCGCGCATCTCCGTCTTCACGGCCTTGTATTCGTAGTTGGGATTCAAAACCGGATTGTCTGACATGGCCGTCACTGGTTCGACAGGATGATCTCGCGCGTGGACGCCATCAACTCCGCGCCTTCCTTTTCGAACGCGGCGAGCTTGGGAAATTTCAGTCCCACGGGGCGCATGTACCCCAGCATCTCGGTCAGATAGCGGTTCAACACCTGCTCGGTGGTGTGGCGCTTGAGGCCCGTCTTCACGCAGTAGTCGTTGTCTTCGCCGACGGGGCGGCCGAAGGCGCGCTTCACCGTGACGGGCAGCATGCCGAAATAGATGGATTGGAATTCGTCGAACTTCTTCTTGTCTTGCGCGAATTCGCGCAAATTCTGCACGCCGTTGCCGTAATGGCCTTCCTCGTCCTCCAGCACCGGCGTCATCTGTTCCGCCCAGGGGCGATAGGACGAGTCGCGATATTCCATGATCTGGTGGCTGCCAGCGCGGTCGACGGTGAAGTTGAACACCGCGATGTGCACCCAATTGTCCAGATCGAGCGACCAGAATTTGGCGGCCGAAGGACGCGCGGAATGAATCTGCTCCGGGTCCAGGCCCAAATCCATGAACAGGTTGCACAGCCGCTGGCTGTGCTCGGCTTCTTCTTCGGCGAAGGAGGCGGCCATCAGCTTCTCGCGCAGCGTGGGCGCGCAGCCGATGGAGCGGCCGAACACTTCGGCAGTGGCGGTTTCGGCATAGAACTGCCGCGTCATCAGACGCAGCAGCATGTCGCGATATTCGCCCTTGGCCTCAGGGGCCGAGCGTACGACGGGTGTTGTCATGATCAGGCTCTAATAGATTACGAGGTGACTGTATCACCCGCGGGAACGGGTGAAAGCGGCACTTCAGCGCGGTTCGTCTGGCGCACGCGGTTTTCGATCATGCGCTTGTGAAGCATCGCCACGGTGCGGCTGCCGGTGGTCGTGAACAGGGCCGGGAAAATCGAATGGACCATACAGGCAAGGCCCCCGCCGATCATGGCGATGGCGAAAGAGGACGCCACACGTTGATGCTCGAAATAGGTCTCGCCTACGCTTGCGGGATGATCGAGAAACCAGCGTTTGAACACGGACTTACCCCCTGTTTCAGGTGCATGACAGTACCTCTCTTTCTCTGGTATATTTTCCGAAACTCACCCGTGATATGGTCGATTTATGGGAGATTATTCTGGAAATCACACGTCTATGGATGAATTCGATCTAAAAATACTTGCCGCGCTGCAAAGCAATGCCGATGTCTCCATCGCCGAGATCGCGGAGTCGGTGCACCTGTCCCAGAACGCCTGCTGGCGGCGGATCAAGAAGCTGGAAGAGGACGGCGTCATCAAGAAGCGCGTGGCGCTGCTCGATCCCACCAAGCTCGGCGCCGGCGTCACGGTCTTCGTGTCCGTCCGCGCGACCGAACATTCCGATGCCTGGCTTGCCGACCTCAACGCGGCAGTGGCGCGCATTCCGGAAGTAGTGGAATTCTACCGTATGAGCGGCGACACCGATTATCTCTTGAAGCTGCAAGTGGCGGACATCGCCGCCTACGATCAGGTGTACAAGAAGCTGATCCGATCGGTGAAGCTGTCCGATGTCAGTTCCGCCTTCGCGATGGAAGAGCTGAAGCACACGACCGAAGTGCCGCTGCCGGTCAAGCCGCGTTAGGAGGAGACGATGGCGAATAAATTCTTGCTCGGCCTGATCGCGGCCATTGCGCTCTTGAGCGTGCGCCCGGCACATGCGTTGGAGGGCGTGGCGCTGGTCGAAGCGTTGCGCCATGGCGGCTACAACATACTGATGCGCCATGCGAGCGCGCCGGCGATGCCGCCGAATAGAGCGACTGCCGATCTGGACAACACTGCCCTCGAACGTCAGCTCGATCAGAACGGACGCGATACGGCCCGCGCGATGGGCACCGCGCTCAAGAAGCTCAACATTCCGATAGGCGATATATTGTGCAGCCCCACCTATCGCGCGCGCGAAACCGTGCTCATCCTCGCCGGTTCCACCTGCATCACGGTGCAGCAGCTCGGCGATGGTGGGCAGAGCATGCAGCCGGAACTGGTCACACAATGGGCGGACTGGCTGAAGGACAAGATCGCGGAACGGCCAGAGATGGGAAAGAACCGTCTCATCGTCACGCACGCGCCGAACATCATGGCGGCCTTCGGTGACGACGCGCAGGGCCTGGCTGACGGAGAGGCACTGGTGTTTCAGCCCAGCGGCACGCTCTTTCGTCTCGTCGCACGCGTGAAGATCCAAGATTGGCCGCGTCTCGCGGAACAACCATGACCGCCAACAGCAAGACAGTCCTGCTGCTGCGTCCGCAGGACATGAAAGACGTCATCACGGTCGATCAGGCGATCGATCTGGTGGAGCAGGGCTATCGCGAGGCATCCGAATATCCGCTGATCAACGCGCCGCGCCGGCGCGTGCATTCGCGCGGTTCGGTGCGCGTGTCGAATTTTCCCGGTGGCGTGGATGGACTGGGCGCCATCGGATCGCTGACGCGCGCCGAGCTGGTGAGCCAGGAGGCCAAGAACCAAGTCTATCCGTCGCGCGAACATCCCGTCTATTCGCTGTTCGATTCCAAGACGAGCCAGCTCGAAACGATCCTGATCGGCGAAATATTGGACAGACGCGTCGGCTATTCCGGCCTGATGGCGCTGCGCACCGCGGCCACCAGCGGCGTCGGTTTTCGTCATCTGGCGCGCAAGGATGCGCGTGTCGCCGGGGTGTACGGCGCGGGCGGGCAGGCCCTGCACAAGGTGCTGGCGCTGAGCCACGAGCGCAAGATCGCGCGCTATCAGGTGTTCAGCCGCAACGAAGACAACCGACGCGCCTTCTGCAAGAAGATGACCGAATGGGTGGATGCCGAGTTTGTGCCGGTGGACAGCCCACGCGAGGCGCCGCGCGGGGCCGATGTCGTGATCTGCGCCACCAATTCCAATGTGCCGGTGTTCGACGGCGACTGGCTGGAAGAAGGCGCGCATGTGGTGACGGTGGTCGGCTCCAACGCCGCGCTGGTGAAAGGCGGCTGGCTGAAATCCGGCCGGCGCGAAAACGACGACCGCACGGTGGAACGGGCGAGCGTCATCGTGACCAACTGGCGCGAATCCATCGAGAGCGAACAGCAGGCCGGCCTCATCGAGCCGCTGAACAAAGGCATCATCGGCTGGGACAAGATCGTGGAGCTGGGCGAGATCGTTGCCGGAACCCATCCGGGACGCACGCGCGACGACGAGATCACCTATCACGCCAACAACAACGGCACCGCAGCCGCGGACCTGGCCATCGCCAAATTCGTGGCGGACGAATGCCGTCGTTTGGGACGTGGCATCCCCATCGATCTGCCGGTGGCGGGAACGCAATAGCGTTCGTCCATTCGGGCGCGTAGATTGAACGCCGAAGGAGAGCCCATGCGGCTACGTCATTTTTTTGCGGTCATTGTGCTCCTCGCGGCGTGGCCCGTAGCCGCCGCCGCGCCGGAATCCTTCATGGACTGCGAGACGTGTCCGGAGATGGTGGTCGTTCCCGCGGGCAGCTTCATGATGGGCGTCGCGCCGGGACAGCAGGCAAGCGCCAAGCAATCGCCGCAACATCGCGTGACGTTCGCCAAACCCTTCGCGGTGGGCAAATACGACGTCACGCGCGACGAATATTCGGTGTTCGTGGAAGCCACCAACCGGCGCGATCCGCAGAGCTGCGAAATCTACGACGACAACGCCGACAGGAGGCAGACGCCCGGCGCAAGCTGGCGTAATCCCGGCTTCATGCAGGGCGACCGCGATCCGGTCGTGTGCGTGAGCTGGGACGACGCCAATGCCTATGCCGCCTGGCTGTCGATGAAGACGAGCAAGCATTACCGGCTGCTGTCGGAGTCCGAGTGGGAATATGCCGCACGCGCCGGCTCGACCGATGTGCGCTACGGCGCCAATGCGGACGCACAGCTCTGCGGCTACATCAATCTCGGCGACCGCGATTACTTCACGCATTTTCCGTCCGACCCGGATGTCGATCGCGAATGCAGCGACGGTTACGTGTTCACCTCCCCCGTGGGCAGCTTCGCGCCCAACGCGTTCGGGCTGTACGACATGCTCGGCAATGTCTGGCAATGGACGGCCGATTGCGACAATTCCAACTACGTTGGCGCCCCTAGCGATGGTTCAACGTGGACCACCGGCAATTGCGACGTGCGCATCGGCCGCGGCGGCGCATGGACGGAAGACGCCTTCGGCGTACGCACGGTCACGCGCGGGCAGGGCCGAGCCGCCAACCACGGCAGCAATACGGGATTCAGGGTAGCCAGAGATATGTGAGGCAGAATGGGTATTCGTTCCCGGCAACTCAGCATTGTGCTCGGTACATCCATTCTGCTTGCCGCTTGTTCTCCCGATGCGCCGTTGCATGCACAGTATTGTGCGTGGCGAGAACAAAAATCGATCGAGAATAGACAGGAAGCAATTCTCGCTGCCCGTAAGATTTGGATTTGTTACAATCCAAGGTTGCCAGTTGGAGACGAGCAGGCATGGCTAAAAGGATTTGATGCGGAGCTCCGTCAAGACACCTGGAACGTTTCCGATTCCCGGCCCTTTCCGTCTGGATATACAGGCGGAGGCGTCTTTATGGACTTGCGCAAATCTGATGGAGCGCTTCTGAGGCTAGTGGAGACGCAGTAGGGACTCCGCTCTACTTCACGTATCCCCGTTCCCGATAGTACCGCAGCGCGCCAGGCGCCATCGGGATGACCTTGCTGTCCGCGACCTGTCTTGTGTCGTAGTACCAGGGATCGCCGTATAGCCGGAACAGCTCCTGATGTTCGTCCAGCGCTTTCGCCACCGTGTAGGTGAAATCGTCAGGGGCATCGTCGCGCACGTAGATCACATGCGCCGAACGCATCACGGTCGGAATTTGCCGTTCCGCGCCACGCAGCAGCGCAATCGGCGCGGTGGCGCGCTGATAGCCGGCGTTCTTCGCGAGCGTTGCCAGCAGCGGCTCCGGAATATCGAAGAAATTGAGATCGTTGAGCTGGCTCGCCTCGTACCACATGCGCTGTTCGGGCGTGTCGGCCAGCAGCGCGCCGCCGATGAACACATCGGCCGCCGCGCGCCGCTCGCGCTGCCCGCCGACGAAGCCGCCGCCTTTGGCCTTCAGGTCCGCTTCGCTGATGCCGTAGTAGGCCATGATCTGCTCGATCACGATGTCCCGATTGGTGGCGGCGATCCACGTCGGGCCCTTGCGGTCTTTCACTTGCGACAGATCGGTGATGCCGGACTTCTTGCTCGCTGCCAGCATCAGGAAATTGGGCTGATGCACCACGGCGATCACGCGATAGTTCTGCCGCTTCTTCTTGTCGGGGGCAAAAGGGCCGTCGCCGCTCCACGCATTGATGAGGTTGGGCTCGCTGGTGGCGCTGATGTCGGGCACCGCATCGGGCGGCGGCTCGATATAGGAAACGGTGGGCTCGTTCTCGGCGCCCGGCGGCAGCACGGGTTTGGTTTTGTCCGCCATTTCGCGCGGACCGAAACTCGACCAGCACACCCAGCACGGCACGACGTCGTAGCCGTAAGGCTTGAGCGCCTCTTGCGTGACGAAGGCGAGCACGCCCCACGGGCACGCCTTGCATGCGCCGGCGAAGACGGGTCGCTTGATGGCGATGCCGGTCGCGCCGACATTGACGGGCGCCAAGGACTCACGCGTGCGCGGCGCGTTTTGCGCGTGAACGGGACTTAGCGAAGCAAAGGTGAGAGCAAGGCAGATGGAGAGCAATAAGCGATAGCGCATGTTGACGCCTCCCATGCTGTCTAAACCTATAGCACATCTCCTTCCCCCCTCGTGGGGGAAGGTGGCTCGCGAAGCGAGACGGAAGGGGGGCTCTCTCAGAACTACATGCGTCGGCGCAGCCCCCCTTTCGTCCGTCTCGCTGCGCGAGACGGCCACTTTCCCCCACAAGGGGGGAAAGGAGGCGATGCGCAGGCTTTCATCCCACCAGGAGCGGCTGCATCTTGTCGGCGGTTTCCCAGAGCGCAGGCAAGAAGACGTCCAACATCTGTTTCTTCTGCGTGCGGCTGGCGCGCGTCGACACATTCATCGCCGCGATGGTGCGGCCGCTGGCGTTCTGCACCGGCACCGCGAGCGAGCGCAGGTCGATTTCTAATTCCTGATCCATCAGCGAATAGCGGCTCTTGCGCGCCTTCTCGATGGCGGCGCGCAAGTCTTTCTTGTCGGTGATGGTAAAACGCGTGAAGCCCTGGAATTGGTGCTTGGCGAGAAACGCATCCAGTTCGGCATCGGGAAGGGCCGCGAGCAGCACGCGCCCCATGGAGGTGCAGTGGGCCGGCAGATGCGCGCCGACATCGCGGTTCAGCGAGCCGATGCGCTTCTTCGTCGAGCGCGCCACGTAAATCACCTCGTCGTCATGCAGGATCGACAGCGAGCATGATTCGCCCAGCTGCTCGCTCACCTTTTCCAGGAACGGCTGCGCCACGCGCGGCACCGGGCTGGAGGAGAGATAGGCCTGCGCCAGCGTCAGCACCTGGGGCGACAGCGCGAAGTAGCGCCCGTCGCTTTCCACATAGCCCAGCGCCTCAAGCGTCAGGAGCGAACGGCGCACGCTGGCACGCGGCAGATCCACCAGCCGCGCCACATCGGAAAGCGTCAGCCGGGCCGATTGCTCGGAGAACGCGCGCATCACCGCCAGCCCGCGGGCGAGCGCGGTGACATGGTCGCGTTCGGAAATGCCTTCTGCTCTATCCATGGTCCGGGCCATTTCGTGCGCTGTGCGAACGCTCCTCACAAACCGGCGATGGCCGTCAAATCGCCCTGACGCTTGGGCTGGGCCGGGGTAGCATCGCGTCATTCCCCCTCGCTTGACTCGGCGCCGTGGGGGTCTTTAATGCGTGCGAAAACAGCGCCTTGTGTGCGCTATGCGCACAATATGCCAGCCGAGCGGACCTGGCAAGGAATAGCGACTCATGCTGGATATGTGGTTCGCCGGAATCGAAGGGCTCATGCAGGTCAGGGAGCTCGGTTTCCTGACGCTCGGCATGGTCATCGGCCTCGTCTTCGGCGCCATTCCCGGACTCGGCGGCACCACCGCCATCGCGCTGTTAATGCCCCTCACCTATGGGCTCGAACCGTTTACAGCGCTCGCGCTGGCGGGCGGCGTCATGGGCTCGGTGCCGATGGGCGGCTCGATCACCGCCATTCTGTTGAATACGCCCGGCACGGCGCCCAATGCCGTCACCTGCTTCGACGGCCATCCGCTGGCGCAGCAAGGCAAGGCCGGCCTTGCCATCGGCGCGGCGTCGAGCGCCAACGCCATCGGCGCCGTCATCGGCACGCTCTCGGTGCTCGCCGTGCTGCCTGTCGCCAATTACATCGTGCTGGCATTCGGGCCGCCGGAATTCTTCCTGATGAGCGTGTTCGCGCTGGTGATGGTCGCCTCCGCCACGCGCGCCAATTTGCTGCGCGGCCTCATCACCGGCGGCTTCGGCCTGATGATCGCCTTCATCGGCTACAACGACGTGGTCGGCGGCCAGCGCTTTACCTACGGCATCGAATATCTGTGGGACGGCGTGCATCTGGTGCCGGCGCTGATCGGCCTGTTCGCGGTCGCCGAGATGATCAATCTTTCCGTCAAGGGCGGCTCGGTGGCCAAGAGCAGCGGCCCCGTGAAGATCACCAGCATGACGGCAGGGCTGTTCGAAACGCTGCGCCATATCGGAACGGTGGTCCGCGGTTCGTTCATCGGCACGACGGTCGGCTCCATTCCAGGCGTCGGCGGCACGGTGGTGGCGTTCCTCGCCTATACGATCGCGGTGCAGACGTCGAAAAATCCCGAAAGCTTCGGCAAGGGCAATATCAAAGGCGTCATCGCGCCCGAAGCCGCCATTTGCGCGCATGATTGCAGCGCGCTGATCCCGACGCTCACCTTCGGCATTCCCGCGGGATCGGAAATGGCGGTGTTCCTCGGCCTTCTGATCATCCACGGCATGCAGCCCGGGCCGCTGATGCTGCGCGATCATGCGCCGGAGATTTACGGCCTCATCTGGGCGCTCACCCTGTCGTGCGTGCTTGCCTCGGTCGTCGGCCTCTTCTGCGTGCGCCTGCTCGCCAAGATCACGCTGGTCGATTCGCAAATCCTGGTGCCGCTGATCCTCTGTGTCGCCTTTGCCGGATCGTACGCCATCGACATGACGATCGAGAACGTGGCCGTCACCGGCATTTTCGGTCTGCTCGGCTATTTGATGATGCGCTGCCACTATCCGCGGCTGATGATCGTGGTCGCGCTCGTGCTAGGCGCCAATCTGGAGCGCAATTTCCACCAATCCATGCTGATGAGCGACGGCAACTGGTCGATCTTCCTCAATCGGACGATCTGCCTGATCCTGCTCGCCGCCATCGTGGCGCTGATCGTCACGCCGATTGTGCGCGGGCTGATGCGCTATCGCGCCAGGCGCGTTCTCGCGTCGGAGACCCAGCCATGAACGTGTTCGGCACTCCGATCAGGGAATACCTGCCGTCCCTGGCGCTCGCCGTCCTCGCGGTGATCTATCTGATCACCGGTTACGGTTATTCCTTGGACGCGCGCGCCATTCCGGTGGGCATCGCCTGGGTCGTGCTGGCCCTGGTCAGCCTCGTTCTGATTTCGCGCACCAAGACCGCGTTCGGATTGGCGCTCAATCAATGGCTCAATGCCGGTGAAGACCGCGCCGCCGCGGCCGCGCATGCCGATCGCCCGCTCGCCAAGGAACTCATGGCCGGCGCCTGGGTCATCCTCGCCGTGGTGATGATGTTCGTGATCGGCATCTTCTACACGGTGCCCGCTTACGTGTTCCTGTCTCTCGCGATCCGCGGCCGCCGGCCTTGGTGGCTCTGTGCGGTCGTTGCCGCCGGCGCAATGGCGATGATCTGGCTGATGTTCGACGTCATCCTGCAGCTTGAGCTGTATCCCGGTCTCCTATTCGAATCCTAACCTCCAACCGAAAGCTCCCCGATGCACGACTTTACCGATAAGAAACACTGGCACGAACCTTCTGGCGAAAAGCGCGCCGGCTTCGGCGCCTTCAAACGCCTTGCCACGCCCTACGACCTCTTCATGGAATCGGAAGGCATTCCGGTTTTCCGCGGCCTCGGCATCAGCAAGGTGCAGAACCTTCCGATGCAGCCATGGAAGCGCAAAGGCGGGCGCGGCAGCTACATCCAGCTCTACGGCACCGAAGGCAAATGGGGCTGCTATGTGGTGGAAGTGCCGGGCGCGGGGGCGACCAATCCGGAAAAACATCTCTACGAAGAAATCTATTACGTGGTGGAAGGGCGCGGCTCGACCGAAGTTTGGCTGGACGGCAATTCCAAGCGCCACGTCTTCGAATGGCAGGCGGGGTCGATGTTCTCCATCCCCGTCAACGCCTATCACCGGCTGGTCAACGCCAGCTCGTCACCCGCGCTGCTGCTCGGCGGCACCACGGCGCCGAACCTGATGAACCTTCTCAACAATGTCGGCGCGATCTTCGACTCGCCTTACGTGTTCAAGGACCGCTTCTCGGGCGCGGACGATTTCTACAAGTACAAAGACGACATCGAGCCCGATCCGGTGCGCGGCCTTGCCATGCGGCGCACCAACTTCCTGCCCGACGTGGTGAACTGCGATCTGCCGCTGGATAACCGGCGCTCGCCCGGCTACCGGCGCATCGAACCGTTCATGACCGGCAACAATTTCTATCTCTGGATCGCGCAGCACGAGAACGGCCGCTATTCCAAGGCGCATGCCCACACCTCGGCCGCCGTGCTGATCTGCCTGAAGGGCAAGGGCTACACCTACACCTGGCCGGAACGCGAAGGCGTGAACCCGTGGAAGGACGGCAAGGCGGACAAGGTGCAGCGTATCGATTACGAGCCCGTCGGCATGGTGTCGGCGGCGCCCGGCGGCGCGCGCTGGTTCCATCAGCATTTCGGCGTGTCCAAGCAGCCGTTGCGCCTGACCGCGTGGTTCGGACCGCACAATCCGGGCCGTGAACCCGGCCCGCCCGGCGAAAAGCACACCGATTACACCGCGATGGATATCGATGAGGGCGGCACGTCCATTCCGTATTGGATGGAGGATCCCTACATCAAGAAGGAATACGACGCGACGCTGGCCAAGGAAGGCGCCGTCGGGCGCATGGACCCGGCCTGGTACGTGCCGGGCACCAAAGTCAAATCGATGGCCGATTGAGAATTGGAGAGATCGCCATGCTGACCAAAGAACAGAATGAATATGTGACGCGCACGGGCCCCGGAACGCCGATGGGCGAATTGTTCCGCGCCTATTGGATTCCGGCGCTGCTGCCGGAAGAATTGCCGGAGAACGACTGCCCGCCGGTGCGCTGCCCGCTTCTAGGCGAAAAGCTGGTTGCCTTCCGCGACAGCAATGGCCGCCTCGGCCTGATCGAGGAATTCTGCGCCCATCGCCGCGTCTCGCTTTGGTTCGGCCGCAACGAAGAATGCGGTCTGCGCTGCCCCTATCACGGCTGGAAATTCGACGTGACGGGACAATGCGTCGACATTCCGTCCGAACCGCCGGAGAGCGAGCACTACAAGAAGATCAAGATGCGCGGTTATCCGCTGGTCGAACGCGGCGGCATCTTGTGGACCTATATGGGCCCGCCGGACCGCCAGCCGCCGCTGCCCGAATGGGAATTCGCCATGGTGCCGGCAAGCCACCGCTTCGTGTCCAAGCGCTTGCAGGAATCCAACTGGCTGCAGGCGCTGGAAGGCGGCATCGATTCCAGCCACGTGTCGTTCCTGCATCGCGGCGATCTCGACACCGATCCGCTGTTCAAGGGCGCCAAGGGTAACAAGTACAACATGGGCGACTTCAAGCCGGTGTTCGACGTCGCCGAAAGTCCGGGCGGCCTCTACATCGGCGCGCGCCGCAACGCGGAGAACGGCAATTTCTATTGGCGCATCACGCAATGGGTGATGCCGTCCTTCACCATGATCCCGCCGCGCGGCGATCATCCGGTGCACGGCCATTTCTGGATTCCCATCGACGACGAGACGTGCTGGACCTGGAGCTTCGACTACACGGTCAGCCGTCCGCTGCCGCAGGATTTGATCGACGCCATGAAAGGCGGCAAGGGCATCCACGTCGTGTATGAGCCCGGCACGTACCGCCCGCTCGCCAACAAGGACAACAACTACCTGATGGACCGCGAGGGCCAGAAGAAGGGCCGCACCTATAGCGGCATCGAAGGCTTTGCCATGCAGGATGCATCCTTGCAGGAAAGCATGGGGCCGATCATCGACCGTAGCCGCGAAAATCTGGTCACCACCGACAAGGGCATCGTGATGGCGCGCCGCCGCCTGATGCGCGCGGCCAAGGCGCTGCTCGATTCCGGCACCGTGCCGCCGGGCGTCGATCCCGCCCATACGCGCGTGCGTTCGGCCTCTGTCGTTCTGCCGCCGGACAAGCCGTTCACCGAAGCCGCCGCCGAAGCGCTGTCCACCAAGGCCGGCGCGGCGCACGTGTCGGTGTAGGATGACGACGATCGATCAAAACCCCGGCATGCCGCAGCCGATGGAACTGATGCTCACCTCCATCGTCTACGCCGCGCGCGACACGAACATCTATACGTTCGCGCGCGCCGATGGCTCGCCGCTGCCGGGCGCAGAACCGGGCGCGCATATCGGCCTGCTGCTGCCCAACGGCATGGAGCGGCAATATTCGCTGGTCGATTACGGGCCGGAACTCGCTGCGTATCGCGTCGGCGTGAAGCGCGATCCGAACAGCCGCGGCGGCTCCATGTTCATGCACGACAGCATGCGCGTCGGCGGCATGGTGAAGGTGCTGCCGCCGCGCAACAACTTCCCGCTGAAGGAAGACGCGGAACTGGTGGTGCTGCTGGCCGGTGGCATCGGCATCACGCCGATCTACTGCATGATCAAGAAGCTGAAGGCGCTGGGCAGGCCGTGGCAGCTTTATTACAGCTCGCGCACGCGCATGGATGCGGCGTTCTACAACGAACTGAAAAGCGAAGCGGGCGCCCATTTCCATTTCGACGACGAGGAAGCGGGCAAGTTCCTTCAGGTGGCGAGCATCATCGGGGGGTTACCCAAGACCGCGCATATGTATTGCTGCGGCCCAAGCCCGATGCTGGCCGCGTTCGAAGCCGCCGCGGCCGCCAACGGCTTTGCGTCCGAGCAGGTGCATGTCGAATATTTCACGCCGAAATTCGCCGCCGCGCAGGAAGGCGGATATGTCGTGGAATTGCAGCGTTCAAAACGCGAACTGACGGTGCCGCAAGGCAAGACCATCCTTCAGGTGATCCGCGAGGCGGGTATCGAAGTTCCGCATTCCTGCGAGGAAGGCGTCTGCGGCGCCTGCGAGACCCGCGTCATCTCCGGCACGCCCGACCACCGCGACACGATCCTCACCGAGACCGAGCGCAAGGAAGGCCACACCATGATGATCTGCTGCTCGGGCTCGAAGTCGCCGAGGTTGGTGCTGGATATTTAACCCTCGCGCTCCACTATTGAACCGTCAGAGAGCATCTCGCGGGGATGATCTGGCATAAGGGTCGGCCAGATTTCATTGTAAAGCCGTCGAAATTCTCCAGCTTTGTCCCATGTGATAAAGCATGAGCGGTGCATTGCGCTGTCAGAGAAACGCCAGAGCGGATGTATTGGGTCATGTAAAAAGTGGGGCGTGCCAACGCAGTCATCGCCGTCATAAATCGTGTGCCCGCAGATCGAGCATTCCGTCGCACCACGGATCAAAATAGCCATGCGTGCTACAGTTCCAGCGTCGTCGGTGCGAACAGTTCTTCCACAGCGACTTTGCGTTGGCACAGGCCCTGTTCGTGGACGTATTGCGTCACTATCTCCAGTACCGGACGCGCGGCTTTGATGCCGTAGGGCATCACGTCGGTGTTCAGCGCCCTCTTCGCGTTCGCGTCCAGCATCCCGCATTGCTCGTGCACGGCGAGCCACGGCTGCGCGGCGGCCTTCACCTGCTCGTGCGCCTTGACGAACGCACCGTACAAATTCAGCACGATCCAGGAATGGCGCTCATACAGTGAGCGGCGCACGACGAAGCAGTGGTTGATCGGGAAGATGCCGGTCTTTTCGTAATAGCGCTTGGACTCCGCCATCGGGTCGAACAACATCTTCAGCGACGGCTCCGCATGCAGATTGCGCCGGCTCCGGTCCACCAGATTGTCGTTGGCGATGTAATGCACGATGGCGTCGATTTCGCCCTTCACCAGCATGTCGCCGAGGTTGGTGTCGGGCCGCGTGCCGTTCAGCTTGACGCCCGGAGGCGGCGTAAAGCCGGTGGACGCGCCATGGCTCTTATCCGCGCCGCGCTCCATGAACCATTCCATGTCGCGCGCATGCACGCCGAATTCGTGCTCCAGCACGCCGCGCGTCCAGATGGCGGCGGTCTGCTGATATTCCGGCACGCCGACGCGCTTGCCTTTCAGGTCGGACGGTTTCTCGATGCCGGAATCGCGGCGCACGATGATCTCGGTGTGGAAGAACTTGCGCATCGTATAGATCGGAATGCCGACCCAATCCTTCATGCCCTGCGCCGTGGCGATGGTCAGTGTGGACAGCGACATTTCCGACACGTCGAAATCCGCGTAGCGCAGCTGCCGCCAGAAAATCTCCGACGGATAGACCACCGTCGGCACCAGGCGGATGCCTTCCACCGGCACGCGCCCTTCGATGATGGGCCGGGTGCGCGGGTTGTCGGAAAGGCAGATGGAAAGCTCGAGCACCGTGCGCCCCGGATGCGTGGCGTCCGGCACGAATTTGTTGCGCGCGTTGACGATGTCGTCGTTATCCAGCTTCACCATTTCGCCACCAGCTCGCTTTCCATGAATGTGCGCCAATCCTCGCCCTTCGGTACGATGCGGTCGTGCGGGCGGATGGCGCGATGCGTTTCGGGCTGCAGCCCGCGCGGCTCGCCGCCGGTTCCCACAACGTCGATGGCTTCCAGCAATAATCGCCGCATCGCCACCACGGCCTTGTCGGAGGTACCGAGGAATTCCTTCGACCGGTCGCAGATCGGCCCCATGCCTTCCTGAAGCGCGAAGTCCTGCGTGTTGATGCCGACGATGCCGGTGTAGTTCATCGTCTTCTGCATCTGGCGGTCGAGCATGTAATCGTTCGATTGGTTGCGCTTCAGCCGGAACGTGCCGGGGATCACGTCCTCGCGCCCGCGCCCCATGCCGGATTCGCGTTTCTCGATCCATTCCTCGGTGAACTCGATGCTCGGATCGTAAGCGCACATCCAGTTGTAGACATAGGTGTGCTCGTCATCGATGGGCACCCAGATGTGCCCATCGGAGCGCGGCACCTCGTTCTTGCCGCCGAACCAGCCGACGGTGTTGGACCGCATCTGCTGCGCCGGCATCAGATATTGATACACGCGCACATACACGCCTTCCTCGCCCATGTTGCGGTGAGAGACGTAGTAGTAGCCGTAGGCCGTGCGCTCCACATCGATGCGCGGGGATTTGTCCTTCTGGCGCGGTTCTGATTTATCGCTCTTGAAATTGTTGTGCGCGAAGGAGGAATGCGCGGTGTCCAGCCCGCCCTCCAGCCCTTGCAGCCAATTGCAATTCTCGAACGTCTTGGACACGAAGCGATGCTTTTCGCCCGCGCGCGTCCATTCGTAATCGGGCTCGGGCGGCTGTTTGTCCTTCGGCCCCATATAGGTCCACACCACGCCGCCCTTTTCGCACGTGGGATAGGCGAGGATTTTCACTTTCGCCTGCAGCGTGGTGCCGGCAGGTTCGGATGGCATGTCCACGCAATCGCCATGCGTATCGAATTTCCAGCCGTGATAGACGCAGCGCAGCCCGCATTCCTCGTTGCGCGCAAAGAACAAAGGCGCGCGCCGGTGCGGACAGTAGGCATCGACAAGACCCACGTTTCCGTCGCTATCGCGAAAGGCAATCAGGTCTTCGCCGAGCAGGCGCAGCCGCAGCGGCGCGCCGTCGCGTTCCGGCAGTTCAGTGGAAAGGCAAGCGGGCTGCCAGTAGCAGCGGAACAGCGCGCCGCACGGCGTGCCGGGGCCTACCCGCGTGACGCGCATATTTTCTTGCGCCGTCAGCATTACCAGCGCGCCACTAGCTTGGGCGCGAGCACTTCGCGCCAATCCGCGCCCTTGGGCACCATGGAGTCCCAGGCGGCGAGCGCGCGATAGCTGGCGGGGTCGAGCCCGCGCGGGGTTTC
>JADMIO011302020.1_pt1 | contig 15715 bp, 14 predicted proteins | sample 8958161 | NCBI WGS metagenome assembly JADMIO01 (sample SAMN16585339, study PRJNA669376) | soil metagenome | isolation source: Crop rotation soil | place: USA: Cullars Rotation, Alabama | collected 2011
CCGCCCGCCGGGAGCGTCGACGCGCCGCTGGCGCGCTCCACGGCGAACCGCAAGAAGATCGCGATCGTGCAGGGCGGCCGCGGCAAGCGCGCCGTCACCCATTATCGAATCGTCGAGCCTTTGCACGGCGCGGCGCTCGTCGAATGCCGGCTCGAAACGGGACGGACCCACCAGGTCCGCGTCCATATGGCCTCGCTCGGCAACCCTTTGCTCGGCGATCCGGTCTACGGCCGGCCACGAAACGAACATCGCGAGCTGTTGAAAAGGCTGAATTTTCACCGACAGGCCCTTCACGCCGCCGAGCTTGGCTTCGTGCATCCGGTCGGCAAAGAGAAGTTGTCCTTCAAAAGCGCCCTGCCGTCCGATATTCAGGAACTGTTCGAGGCGCTTCGTGTATAACAAGCAAGTGCCGGGCAAGGGGCGTTCGAGCCCCCCAAGTTGGCGCCCATGGAGTAATTGATCAGAATGGCAGGTAGGAATGTTCCGGCAACGATCCCCGCGGCCGGCGGTGAGGCTGGCCTCAACCGCTATCTCGCGGAGATCAAGAAGTTCCCGATCCTCTCGCCGGAAGAGGAATATATGCTGGCGAAGCGCTGGACCGAGCATCAGGACACCGATGCGGCGGCCCGGCTCGTCAATTCGCACCTGCGGCTCGTGGCCAAGATCGCCATGGGCTATCGCGGCTATGGCCTGCCCACCTCGGAGCTGATCTCTGAGGGCAATATCGGCCTGATGCAGGGCGTGAAGAAATTCGAGCCCGAGCGTGGTTTCCGCCTCGCCACCTATGCGATGTGGTGGATCCGCGCCTCGATCCAGGAATATATCCTGCGCAGCTGGTCGCTGGTGAAGATGGGCACCACCGCGGCGCAAAAGAAGCTCTTCTTCAATCTCCGCCGGATGAAGAACAAGATCGACGCCTTCGAGGATGGCGACCTCAAGCCCGAGGACGTGACCAAGATCGCCACCGATCTCGGCGTCACCGAAGACGACGTGATCTCGATGAACCGGCGCATGGCGATGGGCGGGGACACCTCGCTCAACGTGCCGCTGCGCGACGACAGCGAGGGCAGCTGGCAGGATTTCCTGGTCGACGACGAGCCGCTGCAGGACGAGCGCGTCGCCGAGGCCGAGGAGAGCCGGCTGCGCCACGATCTGCTGATCGAGGCGCTGGGGGCGCTCAACGAGCGCGAGCGCCACATCCTGACCGAGCGGCGCCTGACCGACGAGCCGAAGACGCTCGAGGAGCTCAGCCAGGTCTATGACGTCAGCCGCGAGCGCATCCGCCAGATCGAAGTGCGCGCCTTCGAGAAATTGCAGAAGGCGCTGATGAGCCTCGCCGGCGAGCGCAGGCTGCTGACCGCGGCCTGATCAGCGCGTCTCGCTGGCCGAACCGCTTTCGTTATTCCCATTCACCGCCGGCCGCTGCGCCGCCGGCGCCGGATCGCCGCGGCGGCGGACGCCCTGCAGTTCGACGGGTGGGGCTGGCCGGGCCTCGGCCGGGCGGCGGCCCAGTTGCTGCTGGGTCGAGGCGCCGCCCTGCCCGGTCAGCGCCCAGCGCTGGCTCGTGCTCAGCTGCGGCTGGCTGCGCGTGGTTTCGGTGATCACTGCGGCGGCACTGTCCCGCTGTAGGGGCTCGTAGCGGCGAAGCACCGAGCGCTGGAAGCTGTCGACGCTGGCATGTGAGGCGGCGACGTCCGCCGGGGTGCCGCCGTTCATCGCCGCCTCGGCCGCAGCGATCGCTGCTGCCTGGCGCTCCGCGGCGGCGGTGGCGAGCTGGGTCTCTGCACGGGTCGGCTGGCCGAAGCCGCCGCGCCAGGCGATCACCGGCTCGGCCCCGGCATAGCGGTCGGTGAAGGCACCCGGCCGGCCCTGGTTGCCGCGCCAGCGATAGAAGATGTGCAGGCCGACATTAGCGTTCTTGGACAAAGTGAAGGCCCAGTTCGGCACCACATAATTGGCGTGATAATTGAGCGCGAGCCCGACCGGCGCGTAGACATAGCCGTTGAGCGCCGCGGCGGCGACCTCGCGCGAGCGGCCCCAGTAGGTCGGCATCGGCGCGCGACGGAGCGCGCCGTCGCAGGTGAAGCTGAACTGGCAGCCGCTCCGGCGCTGCGCGCCCTCGAAGACGACGCCGCAGACCGTGTTCGGATAGGCCGGGTGACGGACGCGGTTGAGCACCACCTGCGCGACCGCGCGCTGGCCGTCGAGCGGCTCGGTCGCCGATTCGTAATAGACCGCGGCGGTCAGGCAATCGAGCGAGCGCGCCCGGTCGGCGGCGCTGGCATTGGCGATGCTGAAGGGGACGGCGGCGGGATTGGCGCCGGCCTGGACCGGCACGGAGGCGTTGATCGCCTCGGCGCTCTCGGCGGAAATCTGGCGGACCTCGGTGGCGGTCATCGCTTCGGCGCGGGCCTGTAGCCGGGCAAGCGGCTGGACCGCAGGAGCGGCGCCCCGCGCCCCGGAGATGGCGACGTGGCGCCCGCTCTGGACGAGCGCGAAGGCGGCGGCGAACCAGAGCGCGGCGAGCGTCACGCAGACGAGCAGCATCGCCCAGTGACGCACGGGCGCCCCCGTCCGGCCTTCCGGCTGCTCTGCAGTGCCCACCAGTTCGCTCATTCCCATGTCTCTCGGTTCCGGTGTATCATATACGCAATACACCTTGGTCGATCAATCGCGCACTTTTGTCGCAACAATAAGGCCTTGGCATGACGCGTCGCGCGATCCGCCGCCTTCGTCGCAGCCCCGTCGCCCCGCCGCGGGAGCGCTCCTAACGGCTCCGTCACGAGAGAAAAAGCCGTTTCAACCGCGGGGTTCGAGCCCCGCATTGCCAAAATGGGGCCTGTAACCATGAGATCAAGCTTGCTGACCGGCGGCGTCACCATGACCGCCACCCTCGCCATCCTCACCGCCACCCTGTCCTCGGGCAGCCAGGCCTGGGCGCAGGCGCGCCGCGGGGCGCCCGCCGCCGCCGCGGCCGGCACCGCCCAATATTGGATGTCGGCGGAGACCACCTCCGGCCTTTCGGCCCAGGCTGGGATGACCGGCCAGGGCGGCCGCCCCTCCATGCTCGGCTCCCTGACCGGCGCGGGCATGTCGCGCGGCAGCGGCCCCAGCTTTGTCCACAATCTCCGCCTCGAGCTGGGCAGCCCGCGGCGCACGGCGGCGCCGCAGGCCGACCATTTCATTCCCGCCGGCCTCAATGCCGGCGCTTCCCTCCCGCTCGTCTCGCCCGAGCCGAACCGGACGCCGACCACGCCTTATCAGGGGCCGGGCGGCGGCGACGGCGGCGCCAATGCTCGGATCATCATCTATTTCGGCTGCGGCGAGCATGCGCGCGCCGGCCAGCCGGTCGAGATCGACCTCGGCCGCATGGCGCGCACCGGCCAGACCCCGCCGGGCATGGCGCAGCTCGCCATCCGGGCGATGAACGGCCCGAATGCAAGCAACAGCGCGACCTTCGGCGAGTGGCCCAACCAGCGCTCGCGCACCACGATCCCGGCCAATGGCTCGCTGGTCGGCGCGCACCGCATCGCGGGCAATTACAGCCCGGAGATCAACTTCAGCCTTGCCCAGGGCCAGGACTTCCTGGCGCCGATCCGGATCACCCAGAACGAGCGGGCCGCCTCGGGCGCGGTGCCCGTAGCCTGGCAGAGCGTGCCGAACGCCACCGGTTATTTCCTGATGGCGGTCGGTTCGCGCGGCGACAACACGATCGTGATGTGGTCGTCGAGCGAGATCCAGTTCAACCAGATGGGCGCGTTCGATTATCTGGCGCCGGCCGAGGTCGCGCGGCTGATCGCGCAGCGCGTCGTGCTGCAGCCGACGACCACGCAGTGCACGGTCCCGGCCGAATTCAACCAGGGCCTGCAGGGCGCCTCGCTGATGATGACCGCCTTCGGTCCGGAGGCGAACTTCGCGACGCCGCGGCCGGCAAGCGCGCCGCGCACCTGGCGGCCGGACTGGACCGTGAAGCTGCGCACCCGGTCCCAATATACGGGCATGCTCGGCCAGGACATCGAGGCGATGATGCGCGGCGACCGCACCACCAGCCGTGATCCCGCGTCCGGCCAGCAGCCCGAGCGGCGGCGGCGGCGCGGCCTCGGCGGCATCGTCGGCGGCATAATCGGGCAGTAGCGTAACCCCCGAAGCCGGGCTGTAGCGTAATCCCGGCGAAAAATTGTAGGAGGGGGGATGGCCGAGCTCATCCCCCCTCCCGCATCCGCCCTCGCAAACAGCCAAACGACCGCCGAACAATATGAAGCGCTCTATCAGCGCTCGCTCGCCGATCCCGACGGTTTCTGGGCTGAGCAGGCGCAACGGCTGGACTGGGTGACGGCGCCGGCCAGAATCGCCAACTGGTCCTACGATCCGGTCGAGATAAAATGGTTCGAGGACGGTGTTCTCAATCTGTGTCACAATGCCGTCGACCGGCATCTGGCCGACCGCTCGCAGCAGGTTGCGATACTCTGGGAGGGCGACGAGCCGGGCGTTAGCCGCACGCTCAGCTATGGCCAACTCCATGCAGAAGTGGTGCGGATGGCGAACTGCCTGAAGGCGCTCGGCGCGCGCAAGGGCGACCGCATCACCCTCTATCTGCCGATGATCCCGGAAGCGGCGGTGGCGATGCTGGCCTGCGCGCGGATCGGGGCGATCCACAGCGTCGTCTTCGGCGGCTTCTCGCCCGAGGCGCTGCACGGCCGGTTGGAGGATGCGGCCAGCCGCCTCGTCGTCACCGCGACGGCGGCAAAAGAGGCGGCAAGTTGATCCCGCTCAAGGCCAATGTCGATGAGGCGATCGCGCGCGGCGCGGCGGTCGATGCGGTGCTCGTGATCCGGCATCTCGGCAATGAGATCAGCTTCGCGGACGGCCGCGACCATTGGTATGATTCGCTCGGCGCGACCGTCCCCGACGACTGCCCCTGCACGCCGATGGGCGCCGAGGAGCCGCTCTTCATCCTCTACACTTCCGGCTCGACCGGCAAGCCGAAGGGCGTGCTGCATACGACCGGCGGCTATTCGGTCTGGGTCGCGACGACCTTCCACCATGTCTTTGACTATCGGCCCGGCGAGATTTTCTGGTGCAGCGCCGACGTGGGCTGGGTCACCGGCCATAGCTACGTCGTCTACGGCCCGCTGCTGAACGGCGGCACTACCCTGATGTTCGAGGGGGTGCCGAATTATCCCGATTTCTCCCGCTTCTGGGAGGTGATCGAACGCCACCAAGTCAACATCTTCTACACCGCCCCGACCGCGATCCGCGCCCTGATGCGCGAGGGCGAGGCACCGGTGAAGAGGCATGACCGCTCCTCGCTCCGCCTGCTCGGCAGCGTCGGCGAACCGATCAACCCCGAGGCCTGGCTCTGGTACTGGCGGACGGTCGGCGACGAGAAATGCGCGGTGGTCGACACCTGGTGGCAGACCGAGACGGGCGGGATCATGATCACCACCCTTCCCGGTGCGCACGGGATGAAGCCGGGTTCGGCTGGCCGGCCATTCTTCGGCATCGTGCCGGAGTTGGTCGACGCCGACGGCAAGGTGCTCAAGGGCGCGACCTCGGGCAATCTCTGCATCGCCCGTTCCTGGCCCGGCCAGATGCGCACCGTCTATGGCGATCACGACCGCTTCGTGCAGACCTATTTCAGCGCCTATCGGGGCAAATATTTCACCGGTGACGGCTGCCGCCGGGACGAGGACGGCTATTACTGGATCACCGGCCGGGTCGACGATGTGCTGAATGTCTCCGGCCACCGGCTCGGCACCGCCGAGGTGGAGAGCGCCCTGGTCTCCCACCCGCTCGTCGCCGAGGCGGCGGTGGTCGGCTATCCGCACGAGATCAAGGGCCAGGGCATCTATTGCTACGTCACCCTGATCGTCGGCGCTGAGCCCAATGACGCATTGGCCGCGGAGCTCCGGGCGCATGTCCGCAAGGAGATCGGCCCGATCGCCACGCCGGACCTGATCCACTTCACCCCGGGCCTGCCCAAGACCCGCTCGGGCAAGATCATGCGGCGGATCCTCAGGAAGATCGCCGAGAATGATTATGGCGCGCTCGGCGACACCTCGACCCTCGCCGAGCCGCAGCTGGTCGACGATTTGATCGCCGGGCGGCGGAACCTCTAGGCGATTTGCTCCGCGGGGACCTGCGGCTGCGGCGCGCCGCCGGCCTCCTCGATTTCGGTCATCAGCCGGTCGTAAGAGGCGGCCTCGGGCGACGCCTGGAACTCCTTGCTGTGCTTCCAGAGCGCCAGGTTCATCATCATGAACAGATCGGCGACCAGCACCGTCGTGAACAGCGAGCGGACGATATATTCGAGTGGGAACTGGAGCAGATTAAGATCCCAGGGCCGGATCGCCGAGGTCTGCGGATCGAGCCCGATCAGCGAACGGCCGAAAATCTCCGCGGTGAAGGCGTAGACGGCGATCAGCGCCAGGCCGGTCCCGGCCACCATCAGGACGAGATTCTGAACGGAGCCGATCTTTGCGACCTCCTCCTCCGACCGGAGGGGACGGGTGAAGAGGCGCCCGTTCAGCATGTAGAAGAGCGGCGCGCCGACCAGCGCGAGCACCCCCGAGATCAGCCAGAAATTGCCCGCGGCCTGATTGATCGTGGTGAAGATCACGAGAAACAGCAGGACGTAGAGCGGCGTCGACGCGACCAGGAACAGTCCGGGCAGCACCGCCTCCGGCAGCAGCGCCTTGATGCGCAGGCAGGCGCGCAGCACGCCGGGGATCAACGAGAGCACCGCCGGCATGAGGGTCACATAGACCAGCATGGCGCCGAGAAGGCTCGCGCCCATGTTGAACTGGGCCATGTCGGAGACGCTGAGGCTGCTCGTGTCGATTCGCCAGCCGACGGGGATGAGCGCGAGCAGCAAGGGCGTGAGGAAGGCGATCAGCCAGCCGCGCATGAGGACGGTCCGGGAGCGGCGATGCTGATCCCAGCATTTGGCCGCCAGCCAGCCGGTCAGCGCGATCAGATAGAGCGGCAGCAACTCGGCGAGCCCGACTAGGATCCCGACGCCCGACAGGCCATCGAAGCCACTGGTGACCGTGCCGAATGTCTTCAGGACGGCCGCCACAAGGGTTGGGATCACCACGACGAGCAGGACGCTGCGCCGCCAGACCAGGTAACGGCGGGCATCCGCCTCATCGACGCCATTGGCGACGAGCGCCTCGTCCTCGTCCGGCTCCACGGGCAGAGCCCGCAGGTTCCAGCTGAAGGCTCGCTTGATATGCAGTCCGGCCTTGCCGCGGGCGGGTGCCGCCGCGGCCGGCGCGGCATAGGCCGGAGCCGCCGGCGCGGGGGCCGGGTCGGCGGGGGCCAGCGGCGGGAGCGCGTCCTCCGCTTCGGCCTCGGTCACGGCCGCTGCCGCGGGTTCGGCCGGCGCAGGGACGGCAGGAGCCGGCTCGACCGGAGCCGGTACGGGCGGCACGGGCGCCGGCGCTGGCGCGGGCGCGGGCGCGGGCGCGGCGGCGCCGAACGGCGGCAGCTGATTGGCGTTCAGCCGGACTGTCGCCCCCTGGTGCCAGATGCCGTCGCCCGGCAGGATCCGGCGCTCGGCGAGATAGTCGGCGAGCTGGGCGAGCGTGTAGGGCCCATATTGATCCGACCCGGTCCGGGTCATCAGCCAGGCGACCTCGCCCGGCGGCGGCAGCGCCATTCCGCAGCCGGTGCAGGAGACAGAGGAGGCGCCCTCCTCGGCGGATGTGCCGGCGCGGCAGCTCAGGCAGGGGACGATGACAATGGCCATGGGGGGTTTGTCGGCGACCGTTCCACTGCCGTCAAGACGTCACGCCTTGCTCTCGCGCAGGCTTTTCCCGTTTCGCCACAGCCCCTTCCCCGCCGCTTCCGGCTCGGATAGAGCCGCGCGATGACCGCGCTCGTCAGGCACCCGGGATGAGGATCGTCGCCGGCGACATCGGCGGCACCCACGCCCGCTTCGCGCTCGCCGAGCTCGCCCCGGGCGGCCGGCCCCGCCTTTACGAGATGCGCAAATACCGCACCCGCGACCATGTCGGCCTCGCCGGCGCCTGGGCGCGGTTCGCCGAGGACTGCGGCGGCGCCCTGCCGCGCGCCGCCTCGCTCGCCATCGCAGCGCCGATCGAGGGTGAGGTGCTGACCTTCATGAATTCCGACTGGCGGCTTGACCGCTACGGGCTGAAGGACGAACTTGGCCTCGATAAATTACTTTTGTTGAACGATTTCGGCGCCGTTGCTCATACTGTTTCTGTAACACCGCCCGAGGAATTCACCGCGTTATGCGGTCCGGGCGACCTGCCCGCGGACGGCATCACCAGCGTTATCGGCCCCGGCACCGGGCTCGGCGTCTCGTTGCTCGACCGCCGCGCCGGCCTCGCCGTGATCGAGACCGAGGCGGCCCATATCGGCTATTGCCCGCTCGATCCCGAGGAGGAGGAATTGGCCGACTATTTGACCGCGCGCTATGGCCGCGCCTCGGTCGAGCGGGTGGTCTCGGGCCCCGGCCTGATCGACATCTACCACTTCCTGGGCGGCGGCGAGGCGCCCGCGGCGAACCAGGCGGGGCTGCTCTGGGACTCGGCGATTTCGGGCGCGGATCCGCTGGCCGAGCGGGCGCTCTCCATCCTGGTGCGCGCTTTCGGCTCGGCGGCGGGCGACATCGCGCTTGCCCACGGCGCGATGGGGGTCGCGCTCAGCGGCGGCCTCGCCACCCGCATCCAGCACCTGCTGAAAAGCCCGGCCTTCGAAGCCCGCTTCACCGCCAAGGGCCGCTACCGCGAGCGCATGCAGCGCACCCCGGTGCGGCTGCTCATCTTTCCGGAGCCGGGCCTGCTGGGGGCGGCGATCGCCTTCGAGCGGGCCTTTGGCACCTAGCGGGGCGCCATCCGGATCGCGCCGTCCAGCCTGACATATTCGCCGTTCAGATAGACATTCTCGGCCATGAAGACGGCGAGGCGGCCATATTCCTCGGCCTGGCCGAGCCGCTTCGGGAAGGGCACCTGCGCGGCGAGCGCGTCCTTCACGTTCTGCGGCATCATCGCCACCATCGGCGTTTCGAACACACCCGGGAGGATGGTGTTGATCCTGATCCCCTCCCCCATCAGGTCGCGCGCGATCGGCAGCGCCATGCCGAGCACGCCGGCCTTGGAGGCGGTGTAGGCCGCCTGGCCGATCTGCCCGTCCTGCGCGGCGACCGAGGCGGTGTTGATGATGCAGCCCTTCTCGCCGTCCGCCATCGGCGCGGCGTCGGCCATGCCGGCGGCCGAGGCGGCGAGCACGCGGAAGCTGCCGATCAGGTTGATCTGGATGGCGAGCTCGAACTGGTGGATCGGATAGCGCTTCACCGCCCCCGTCTCCTTGTCGCGGCCGACCGTCTTCATCGCATTGGCGACGCCCGCGCAATTGACGCAGATCCGCTCCTGGCCGTGCGCCTCCCGCGCCTTGGCGAAGCCGGCGTCGACGCTCTCGTCCGAGGTCACGTCGACATGGCAGAAGACGCCGCCGATGTCCGCGGCGACCTTCTCGCCCTTGTCCGCGTCGCGGTCGAAGATCGCGACCTTGACCCCCTTCGCCGCGAACGCCCGCGCCGTCGCCTCGCCGAGGCCGGAGGCGCCGCCGGTGACCACCGCGGCGATGTTGCTGTCGAGTTTCATCTCTTGCTCCCTTGTCCCTTTGCGGGCTTCCTAGAGGCAAGCACGGCGCTGCGTCTAGGCCGCCGGGCGGAAAGCGGATATGCTCGGGCCATGGCGGAGCCGCAGCAGTTCGACTTCTACATGATCAAGCCGTCCCATTATGACGATGACGGCTATCCGATCGTCTGGTGGCGGACGATCCTGCCCTCCAACTCGCTCGCCGCGCTCAACGGCCTGTCGCGCGATGCCGACCGTCGGCAGGTGCTGGGGCCGGACGTCCGCCTGAACCTGGTGCCGATCGACGAGTGCAACCAGCATGTCGTGCCGGCGAAGATCATCCGCGAGATCAGGAAGCGCGGCTCCAGGGCGCTGATCGGCCTGGTCGGGGTGCAGTCAAACCAGTTCCACCACGCGCTGGACCTTGCCAGGGAATTCCGCGCCGCCGGCCTGCCGGTGGTGATCGGCGGCTTCCACGTCTCCGGCTGCCTGTCGATGCTGAAGGAGATTCCGCCGGAGATCCAGGAGGCGCTGGACATCGGCTGCTCGCTGTTCGCCGGCGAGGCCGAGGAGGGCCGGCTCGACGAGGTGCTGCGCGACGCTTGGCAGGGCGAGCTGAGACCGATCTACAATTACCTCAAGGACCTGCCCAACATCGCCAACGTCCCAGTGCCCTGGATGCCGCGGGAATCGCTGGAGCGGAATTCGGGGCAATGGTCGAGCTTCGACCTCGGCCGCGGCTGTCCGTTCCAGTGCAGCTTCTGCACGATCATCAACGTCCAGGGCCGCAAGAGCCGCTTCCGCACCGCCGACGATCTCGAGGGCATCATCCGCGAGAATCTGGCGCAGGGGATCAAGGCCTTCTTCATCACCGACGACAATCTGGCGCGGAACAAGGACTGGGAGAGCTTCTTCGACCGGCTGATCAAGCTCAACGAGGAGGAAGGGCTGAAGGCCAATCTTACCATCCAGGTCGACACGCTCTGCCACCGGATCCCGAACTTCATCGACAAGGCGAAGCGGGCCGGGGTGATGCGCGCCTTCGTCGGGCTCGAGAACATCAATCCGGACAATCTGCTCGCGGCCAACAAGCGCCAGAACAAGATCACCGAATATCGCCACCTCTTCCAGCAATGGCACGAGCGCGGCGTGTTCACCGTGGCGGGCTACATCCTGGGCTTTCCGGGCGACACGAAGGAATCGATCCTCCGCGACATCGAGATCATCAAGCGCGAGCTGCCGATCGACATCCTCGAATTCTTCTTCCTGACCCCGCTGCCGGGCTCGGAGGACCATCTGAAGCTGCACAAGGCCGGCATCTGGATGGACCCGGACCTCAACAAATACGACCTCCACCACCGCGTCTCCCACCACGACACCATGTCGGACGCGGAGTGGGAAGAAGCCTATCGCGCAGCCTGGGACGCCTATTTCACCTGGGAGCATATGGAGACCGTCACGCGCCGCCATGCGCGGCTGCAGGGCGGGCGGCCGAAAAAGGCGCTCCAGTATATGGTCGAGTTCAAACTGCTCTACGACAATGAAGGCGTGCACACGCTGGAGGGCGGGGTAATCCGCCGCAAGCGCCGCAAGTCCCGCCGGCCCGGCCTGAAGCGCGAGCCGGCCTTGCTCTTCTACCCGAAATTCGCCGCCGAAAGCCTGCGCAAGGCCTGGAGCTACTGGCGCGGCTTCCGCCGGGCGAAAGGTCTGCTGAAGCGGATCGTCGAGGATCCGGCGCGCTGGGCCTATGACGATCTCGCCACCCGTCCGCTCGACGATAACGAGCTGAAGGCGCTGGACCTGTTCCACGAGACCCGCGGCGGCGAGGCAGCGGTCGCGAAGATGGCACGCCAGGAAGCCCTGCTCGAGCAGGTCAAGGCGACTCACGCCGCCGCCTGACTGGAACCCAGCCGCCCGACGCGCTATGGCCGGGGGCGAGCGAGGCGAGGATCAAATGGCAGGCAATCCCTTCACCAGTCACCCCAAGGAAGTCGGCGAGACCTATGGCCAGCATTTCGGCCATGCCACCTGGTTCGGGGTGCGCATGATCGGCGGCGGCATCGCCTGCCTGATCCATGCCGTCTTCCCTTTCCTCTGCGTCACCACCGGCAGCCGGACGATGAACAAGCTGCACGCGAAGCTCTACGGCCGCGCCGAGAAGGCGAATTGGGAGCGGCACCCGATCATCTGAGCGGGCGGGCAAATCCTCAAAAGCGCAGGGAAAGCCCGACGGCGGCGATGCCGCGGTCGCGGCGGGCGATGTCGGAGGTCCGGGAGATCGGCTCGGTATGGCTGCGCGGCCGCGCCGGCTCGACGACGCTGTAGCGGCCGACGCCGAGATGGAGATTGGCGGCGACCGGCATCGCGACCCGCCCGTTCTGCATCAGCCCCGGCGGTGCGCGCCACAGCGGAACACGGGATTGCGGGGCGTGGGCGCGGGGCAGGACTCTGGGTCGCTGGGCGGGCTGGGCGACGGCCGCGGTCGCTGTCGTAACGGCCGCGAGAATGATTAGAACCAGACTGGAGCACCAACCGCGCATCGCCTGAACCCTCGTTCGTCTCGTCTCGTCGGCCGCTCCGGGATGGAATCGCGGACGCAGGCTCCGGGTTCCAATTGTTACAGGCCCGGTCTGCGGCTAGTCCGGCGAACGGAGGTGCCAATGAGACGAGCCCTGTTGCTTAGCGCGGCCTTGGCCGCGATCCCGCTCACCGCGTTCGCGCAGGAGCAGACGGCGCCCGCCACGCCGACCACGCCCGAGCAATTCCATGCGCTGCGCGAAGCCAAGATGGCGCAGGGCGGGCGGCTGCTGATGGCAATGAAGCGGGTCGCGGATTCGGACCGAGAGCTCAATGCGGCGATCGGCTATATCGCGGCCCTTATCGCCTGGTCCCACGAGCTGCCGACCCTGTTCCCGGAGGGCAGCGGCGGCGGCGACGCGCGGCCCGAAATCTGGTCGGACCCGACCGGCTTCGCCGCGGCCGCCGCGCGCTTCCAGACGGCGGCGGATGCGTTGACTGCGCCCGCGCTCGCCAATGACCGGCCGGCGTTCCAGACCGCCTGGACCCAAGTCCAGGCGAGCTGCGACGGCTGTCACGATTCCTATCGGAACTAGAGCCTGAGCCTCCGCCGGTCGGTAAGCACCGCGCGCGCCGCATTGTGGCCGGGCGCGCCGGTGACGCCGCCGCCGGGATGGGCGCCCGCGCCGCAGAGGTAGAGACCCTTCAGCGGCATCCGATAGTCGGCATTGCCGAGCATCGGCCGGTTCGAGAAGAGCTGGTCCAGCCCCATCTTGCCGTGGAAGATGTCGCCGCCGATCAGCCCGAAACGGCGCTCGAGATCGAGCGGCGAGAGCGCCAGCCGGCCCACCACCAGCTCGCTGAAGCCCGGCGCGTAGCGGTCGACATGGGCGATGATATGGTCCGCCGCCGCGTCGCGGCGCGCATCCCAGCCACCTTCGACGGCATAGGGAAAATGCTGGCAGAACAGGCTGGCGACATGCTGGCCTTCGGGGGCGAGGCTGTCGTCCAGGGTGGAGGGGATCAACATCTCGACCACCGGCTCGCGCGACCAGCCCTCGGTCCGCGCCGTGAGATAGGCGCGGTCCATATAGCCGAGCGAGGGGGCGATGATAATGCCGGCGGTCATATGGTCGCCCGGCCCGGGCAGGCTGGTGAAGCTGGGCAGGCCGGACAGCGCGACGTTCATCCGGAAGGTCGCGGATTCGCTCGCCCAGTGGCTCATCCTCCGCACCGTCTCCGGCCCGGCCGCGCCCTCGGGCAGGAGCTCGGTGAACAGCCGCTTCGGATGGACTCCAGCGACCACCGCCTTCGCGCGGTACGTCGTTCCGCCGGCGACCACCCCTGCCGCCCGCTCGCGCTCGACGATCACCTCCTCGACGGGCGTGTCGAGGACGATCTCCACGCCCTCCTCCCGCGCCGCCTTGGCCATGGCCTGGGTGATCGCGCCCATGCCGCCGATCGCATGGCCCCAGGCGCCCTCGACCCCCGCCGCCTCGCCGAAGACATGATGGAGCAGCACATAGGCCGAGCCGGGCGCATAGGGGCTGGCATAATGGCCAACCACAGCGTCGAAGCCGAACAAGGCCTGGACCAGGTCGTGGCTGAAATAGCGGGTGAGGATGTCCGCGGCCGACTTGGTGAAGAAGTCGACGAGATGGCGCTGCTCTTCCAGCCCAAGCCGACCCACCCCGCCCCCGAGCTTGAGCAAGGCGAACAGGTCGCCGAGGCCGCCGCCGGCATTGGGTGGGGCGCGCAGCAGCCACTGGCGAAGCACGCCGACGACGCTGTCCAGCGCCTTTGAGTAGAGGTCGTAATTCTCCGCGTCCTGCGGCGAATGGCGGGCGATCTCCCGCCGGGTCAGCCCGTTGCGGCCGAACAGCAGATAGTCCGGCCCCTCGGTCGGAAGGAAATTGTCGATCTTGCGAAGCACCACCTTGAGGCCGTGCTGGTAGAGCCGCATGTCGCGGATGATCTTCGGGTTGAGCAGGCTGACCGTGTAGCTCGCCGTCGAGTTGCGGAAGCCGGGATGGAATTCCTCGGTCACCGCCGCGCCGCCGACCACGGACCGCGCCTCGACCATCGTCACCTTGAGCCCGCGCTGGGCAAGGTAGAAGGCGCAGGTCAGGGCGTTGTGCCCCGCGCCGATGATCAGGATGTCGCTCTGCCGGGCCTCGGTCATGACGGGCCTATCGCCGGTCGCGTGGCCGACTTCAAGGCCGCGGCCAACGCAGCCGCTCAGTCCGCCAGCGGCACCGCCAGGGTCGCCTTGACCCGGCTCTTCACGAAGGTGGTTTCGAAGCGGCGGATACCCGGCTGCTCGAGCAGCCGGCCGGCCAGCGCGTTATAGGCGTCCATGTCCGGAGCGACGACGAGGATCATGATGTCGAACGCGCCGGCGAGGTTGAGCACCAGCTGCACGTTGGGGCTGGCCGCGAGCCGGCGGCGGACCGCGTCGACCTCGTGCGGGGCGTGGCGCTCGAGCTGGATCTGGACGACCGCCGAGAGCGGATGGCCGGCCGCCTCCTCCGAAATCAAGGACATGTCGGCGGCGATCGCGCCGGTCGCGCGCAGCCGCCTGAGCCGCCGCGCGATCGCCGAGGGCGAGCGCCCGATTTGCTCGGCGAGCCGGTCGGCGGTTTGCAGATTGTCGCGCTGCAGGCAGGCGAGCAATTGCCTGTCGAGCCGGTCGAGCTTTGCCCGCATTTGCCTTTCCGCCCTCAAACTTGCCAGATTCTGGCAACACCCGGTCCGTCTTTGCCCGAAATCGCCGGCCATCCCAAGCGATAAGGGCAACGGGGACTGTGAGCGTGGGAGTTTTCAAGATGCGGAATCTGTCCGTCCTGGCCGCCTCGGCCGCCATCCTTCTGACGGTGTCGCCCGGCGCCGCCCAGCAGCGCGTACGCGTCCCCGCTCCGGCCGGAGCCGCCCCCGACGCCGAGGCGCCGCTGCCGCCGCTGAACGCGCGGGCGGTGGTCGCCGACGTCCGGCGGATCCTCGCCGAGCGCTACGTGCTCCCCGAGCGCCGCCCCGCGCTGGACGCGATCTTCGCGCGCGGCCTCGCGGCCGGGCGCTACGACGTCACCGATCCGGCCGAGCTGGCCGAGCGGATCAATGCCGATCTCGACACCGCGGGGCACGACCGCCATCTGAACTTCAGCTTCAATCCCCGTCAGGCCGCTTTGCTCGCGGCCGGGCGGGGGCCGCAGCCGGACAATAGCGGCTATGAGCGCCAGGTCCGCGCCGCCAATCACGGCGTCACCTCGCTCCGCGTCCTGCCGGGCAACGTCCGCTACATGGAATATGACGGCTTCATGTGGATGGGGCCGGAGAGCGCCGCCGCGCTGGAAAATGCGATGCGCTTCCTCGCCGGCGGCGACGCGGTGATCATCGACCTGCGCCGCAACGGCGGCGGCAGCCCCGAAGCCGTGCAATATATCGTCAGCCACTTCCTGCCGGCGGGCCGGCCGCTGATGAGCTTCTACATGAACGGCAGCGAGACGGCGGACCGCAACGAGACGCTGGCGGAGCTCCCAGCCGGACGGATGCTCGGCAAGCCGCTTTACGTGCTGATCAGCGGCGGCACCGCC
>JADMIO012791478.1_pt1 | contig 15714 bp, 11 predicted proteins | sample 8958161 | NCBI WGS metagenome assembly JADMIO01 (sample SAMN16585339, study PRJNA669376) | soil metagenome | isolation source: Crop rotation soil | place: USA: Cullars Rotation, Alabama | collected 2011
CTTTCCCATGACCAAGGCCGCAACAAAATCTGCACCCTCCAAAAACGAAAAGGCGCAGACTCCCGCAAAGACCGAAAAGCCGCTGCAACCCGACGCGAAAAGCAAGTTCTACATCACCACGCCAATCTTTTACGCTTCCGGCCGGCCGCACATCGGGCACGCTTACACCACCATCGCGTGCGATGCCGTCGCGCGCTACCACCGCATGCTCGGTGACGATACCCATTTCTTGACCGGCACCGATGAGCACGGGCAGAAGATCGAGCGCTCGGCGCACTCGGCAGGAATCAATCCCAAGCAGTTTGTCGATCGCATCGCCGCCGATTACCGCGCTCTGTGGGATAAGCTCGGCATCACCTATGACGATTTCATCCGCACCACCGACGATCGCCACAAGCGCGGCGTGCAGGCCATGTTCACGCTGCTGCGCGACAAGGGATACATCTACAAGGGCAGCTACACCGGGCAGTACTGCGTCTTCGACGAGCTCTATGTCGAGAACGCGGGCGAGGGCGCACCCTGCCCCGTCTGCGGACGCCCGACCGAAACCGTCAGCGAAGAGAATTTTTACTTCAAGCTTTCGGCGCTCGAGCAGAAGCTGCTGAAGTATTACGAAGAGCACCCGGAGTTCATCCGCCCTGAGGCGCGGCGCAATGAGGTCATCGCCTTCGTGCGCTCGGGCCTGCGCGATCTCTCCATCAGCCGCACCAGCGTGAAATGGGGCATTCCCGTGCCGGGCGAGCCCAAGCACGTTATCTACGTCTGGCTCGACGCGCTTGTTAATTACTGCTCCGCCGTGGGATTCGGGTCGGCGCAGAAAAAGGATGAAGAACAATTTGCGCACTGGTGGCCGGCGAATGTGCACATGGTGGGCAAAGAAATTGTGCGCTTCCACTGCGTCTACTGGCCGGCGTTTTTGCTCGCGGCAGAGCTGCCGCTGCCTCACGGCATCGTGGCGCACGGCTGGCTGCTCTTCGAGCAGGACAAGATGTCGAAGTCGCGCGGCAACATCGTGCGCGCCGAAACCGTGAGCGACGTCATGGGCGTTGACGCACTGCGCTATTTTCTGCTGCGCGAAATCGTCTTCGGTCAGGATGGCTCGTTTTCTTTCGACGCCGTGGTGCAGCGCTACAACGCCGACCTCGCCAACGATCTGGGCAATCTGGCCAGCCGCACGCTGACCATGATCTCGAAATATTTTCGCGGCGAGGTGCCTTATCCCTCGCCCACCGCCGCTCGCCAGGGTCCGGATGAAGCCATCGCTCGGCTAGCGGGCGAGACCATCGCGACCTACAACAAACTGTTTCAGCAGTTTCATTTTTCGCGCGCGCTTGAAACGCTCTGGTCGCTCGTGGCCTCGATCAATAAATACCTCGTCGAGACCGAGCCCTGGATCGTCGCCGACAAAACCGATGAAGAGGGCCGCGCGCGGCTCGCGACCATCCTCTACACCTCCGCGGAGGTGCTGCGCATCGTGACTGCGCTGGCGCACCCCATCATGCCGCAGTCAACCGAAAAAATTTGGAAGCAGCTCGGGCTTGACGAGATCGCCAAAGTGAATCCTGCGACAGTCAAATGGGGCGAGCTGCCGCTGGGGACGAAGCTCGGCAACGTCGAAGCCGTCTTTCCGCGCGCCGACAAATCTGCCATCGAGCGGATGCGCAGCATCGAAGAGGCGCCTGCGACAGGGAGTGCAACCGCCGAGCCCGCCGGAACCCATGCGCAGGCCGGCCAACCGGCGACGCAATCTGCTGTCGGGCCAGCTTCAGGAGCTCCCGCGCTCGGCGAGGCTCCGGCGACCAACAACAAAATTTCCATTGATGACTTCGCCAAGGTTGAGCTGCGCGTCGGCGAAGTGAAGACGGCAGAAAAAGTGAAGGGCGCCGACAAGCTACTGCGCCTTGAGGTTGACATCGGCAGCGAAGTCCGCCAGATCGTCGCCGGAATCGCCGAGGCCTACCAGCCCGAAACGCTCATCGGCCGCAAGGTGGTCATCGTGGCCAACCTCGCTCCGCGCAAGCTGCGCGGCATTGAATCGAACGGCATGATCGTGGCCGCCTCCGCCGGGGAAAAAGGCCGTCCCATTCTCGCCGGATTTCTGGAAGAAGTGCCGGTTGGCGCGAAGCTCAAATAAATTGGCGGTTTATGATCGTGCGATTGGCGTTGTCCAATCACTCAATCAGCTGATCACTCAATCTCACAATGTACATAGACTCCCACGCGCATCTTGAGATGCCGCAGTTCGATGAAGACCGCGACGCCATGCTCGCGCGCGCGCGCGAGGCTGGAATCACCATGGTTCTCGCCATCGGCAGCGGCACCGGACCGGGCTCTTTAGACTGCGCCATCAGGCTGGCCGAGCAACACGACTGGCTGCGCGCCACCATCGGCATTCATCCGCATGAAGCCAAGCTTGCCGAAGAAAAAGATTTCATCGAGATGGAGCAACTTGCAAAAAATCCCAAGGTCATCGCCTGGGGCGAGATTGGCCTCGATTATTTTTACGATCACTCGCCGCGCGAGGTGCAGCAGCAAGTCTTCATCCGGCAAATGGAGCAGGCCCGCGCCGCCAAGCTCCCCATCATCATCCACTGCCGCCCGTCAGATAACTCTGAGAACGCCTGGGACGATTGCCTGCGCCTCATCCGCGAGCACTGGTCTTCAAGCGGGCTCGGAGGCGTGCTGCATTGCTTCACCGGCTCGCTCGCTCACATGCGCGCCGCGCTCGATATGGGCTTCATGATCTCCTTCGCCGGCAACGTGACCTTCCCCAAGGCGCAGAACATTCGCGATGCCGCGAAAGAGGTGGAACTAGACCGCATCTTCATCGAAACCGATTCACCATTTCTCGCGCCGGTTCCCTACCGCGGCAAACGCAACGAGCCCGCGTACGTGATAGAAACCGCGCGCCAAATCGCCGAACTGCGCGGCATGTCACAAGAAGAAGTCGGCCAGCAGACTGCTAAGAATTTTGAGCAGTTTTTCCGGATCTGAAAGAGGAGTGAAAACAGTCTACAGTTCAAAGTCTACGGTTCACCGTGAAGGCGCCTCATTTACTGTGAACTGTTGACTGTAGACCGGGTTACTTTTGCCGCGAACGCCCTCTCAATAAACTCCACAATTCTCTGCCGCGCGTCGTAGCCGTGCCACGGCTCGCGCACCGGAGCGCCAAAAATCGCGCCCGCCAGCGGCCCGTGGTTGTCTCGCGGATATTCCACCAAATCAACCGGCACGCCCATTTGCCGCAGCGCGCGATACATTTCGCGCGACTGGCCCGCCGGATCGGTTGAATCCTCCTGGCCTTGCAGCAGAAGGAACGGCGTCGAAGCATGCGCCGCTCCCGCGAGCGGAGACTGCCGCAACGCGTCAGTCTGTCGCTCCCACGGCTTGCCGAAGAACCAGCGGTCATACCAGGAATCATCCTCGGTGCCGTACTCGCTGAACTGGTCAATCACCGGCGCGCCGCAAACAATGGCCTTGAAGCGGTTGGTCTTGCCTTCGACGAACCCGGCCATCTCGCCGCCGTAGCTGTAACCCATCAGGGCCATGCGATTGGCGTCGAGCGGAAAGTTCTTCAACGCATAATCCACGCCCGCCATGATGTCACGGTAATCGCCGCCGCCCAGGTCATTCTTGTTCGCCGCAGCAAACGCGGCGCCGCGCCCGGTGCTGCCGCGCGGATTCGGCCTCAACACCGCCCAGCCATGCCCCACAATAAAATTGATGAACGAATCGTAGCCGTCGAGCCACGCACCCGTCGGCCCGCCGTGGACGTCAACAATCAGCGGCGCCTTTCCCGTGGCGTTCGGCGGCATGTAGAGCAAGCCTTCGATAGTGCGGCCATCGCTCTGCCAGCGCACTAACTGCGATGGAACGCCTTCCAGCCCGGCTGGCACCAGCACTGGAGTGGCCAGCGTCTTCGCCGGACTGCCGAGCGACTCGGTATATCGCAGCTCATCGGGCCCGGCGCTCGAGCTGGCGACAAAAACAAATCCGCTGCGCCGCGTGTTGGTGACGAGGTTACGAACCGCTGACGTGCCCAAATCAATTTTCTGCGGCGCGCCCTGCGACGCGAAGCGCACCACGCCAAGATGCTCGCCGCTCTCAACGATGGTCAAGGCAGAGCCGTCTGCCATGGTGATAACGCCCGACCCGCTGACGCTGCCCACAAGCGTGCGGCTCAAATTCAGGCCCGCTCCGCCCGAGACCGGCACTACGTAAAGGTCGTCGTATCCCGGCGGGGCGTCATCTTGCGACTGTGCAAAATAGAAGATGCTCTTGCCGTCGAACGACCAATCGGTTTGGTCAACCGTCGCCGGCAGCGCCAGCTTGTGCGGATGCTCTGGATCATCGCGCTCCACCAGCCATGCACTGTTCGCCGGGCCAAGATCGTTGGCATTGTTCGGCGCCTCGACTCCGGCGGTGAGGCGGCTGGAATCCAGGCTCCACGAAACTCCTTGAACTTGCGGCGGCACGGCGGCCGCGGTCAGCTTGCCGCTGGCCACATCGAGCAGATACAAACGCGTGGCGTGCTGCTCATGGTCAACCCACACCGCGTCGGCCTTTTCTTCTTCTTGCTTCTTCTCGCCGGCGGTTTGCGGATCATCGGCCCATAGCGCAACCGCTTTTCCGTCAGGAGAAACTTCGAATCCGGAGACGTCTATGGCAATCGGCTCAGGCTTCTCGTCTTTTTTCGCGCTCTCGGAGGACGAAGCGTCGCCCTTCGAACCCTCTGACTTGGAGTTTCGTGCCTTCGAGTTTTCAGTAGACGCCTCTGGCGGAGGCAATGCTCCCGGCAGCTTCGAGTTATCCACCGCCGGCAGGACCTTCAGGTCGAACGCCGTGGCTTCGCCGCCACGCATGGGCAGGCGAAAAAGCTGCGTGTTCTCGCCGCGATGCGCGAGGAAAAGGATGTCGCCGTCGGGCAGCCACTCCGCAGCCGTCTCGCCGCGGTACTTGTCATCTTTTTCTTTGCCTGCTGGGGCAAACGTAAGCTGGCGGTAAGAATTCGAGCCGATATCAATCAGCCACACATGCGCCTTGCCGCCATCCGCCGCGCTCTCGGTAACTCGCACCAGCACTTCTCGCCCGTCAGGCGAGAGCCGCGGCCCGTTCAGATTGCGGATGTGGCGCAAATCTTCGTTGCTGGGAAAATGCGATTGGCCGGCGGCAAAAACAGGCAGACTGAGCAGGCAAAAAAGCAGGAGCTTGGAATGCATGCCACAGAGTTTACAGTCTACAGTCCAGAGTTAACAGTGAAGGCTTTCGTGAACTGTGAACTGTGAACTGTGAACCGTGACTTTATTTCATCTCCAGCGGCCTTCCCCACTCGTCGGCGAAGACCGTGCGTTTCGGATCAAAGCGGCCGCCGTAAGGTTTGTCATCGCCTTTGCGCCTGCCGATGGCAAGCAGCGCCACCACGCGCACGCGCTCCGGAATTCCTAGCGCAGCCTTGACCTTGCTTTCGATGAAGCCTTCCATCGGCGCTGTATCGTAGCCCAGCACCTCGGCCATCCACATCATCGTGGTGAAGGCGATCATGACGTGGCGGTTCACCCACACGCCCCAATCGGCAGCGATGCCCATTGCATCCCCGGGCTCGCGGCTGAGCACCGCAGTCACATTCTTGCGTACCATCTCGTGCGCCTGGTCATCACCGTAACCATTTTCCTTCGCCAGCCGAAGCATCTCTTCGAGGTCGCCATTCTTCCATCCCTGCGGATCGCCGCAGGCCACAATGACCGCCGAGGCCTCGCCGACCTTGGTCTGCCCAAACGCCGCCTCTTGCAATCTTTTTCTCTGCTCCGGCGTCTGCACCACCACAAAGCGCCAAGACTGCAAGTTGTATCCGCTGGGCGCCTCGAGGCCGGCGCGCACTATGGCCGATAGGTCTTCTGCCGGAATAGGGCTCGAATCGAATGACGGCGTCGCCCGCCGCTCTTCAATGGCCTGCGTGAATGGCTTCTCTTTTCGCGAGGTATGCAAATTCAGATGATGCGCTGCTGCCATGAGTGTCTTTCGTCCTTTCGTCCTCAGCTACATCTAGCGTTGGATTAGGCCAGGCGCGCGAAGGATGCGCAAAGTTCTCATCGCGCATCTCCCCAGCCGGGCGAACGACGTGCAGGTCATGCTATCGTCGTAGGTTCGGCTCCGTCTAAAGAACTGACAGGCAGAGTCGAGCTGCACATATCTCTTTGCCAATAAAACCTCAAGTGGAGCTTCAGGCATGATTTCCCTGCGCAAGACCTTTCTCTGTCTTACCGTAGCTGCGTTGTTCGTCATCGCTGCGCTGCCGGTTGTCGCTCAAAACAACCAGAGCGCTTCTTCACAGAGCGCTATCCATGGCGTGCAGATCTCTCACATTGATAAGAGCGTGAAGCCGGGCGACGACTTCTTTCACTACGCCAACGGCAACTGGATCAAAGAAACCACCATCCCGCCCGATCGCGCCAGCGTCGGCGTCTTCGCCGAGCTGACCGATCTGAGCTTGAAGCGTACCTCCTCATTGGTCGAGGATGTTGCCAAGTCCAATCCGGCCGCCAGTTCGCCTGAGCGCAAAATCGCCGATTTCTACAACGCCTACATGGATGAGACCGGCGTCGAGGCCAAAGGCCTCGCGCCCATCAAGCCTTATCTCGATGAAATTGCCAGGATCAAAGACAAACGCCAGCTCGCCCGCGCGCTGGGCGAGAGCATCCGCGCCGACGTGGACGCGCTCAATAACACCAACTTCCACACCTCGAACATCTTCGGCCTCTGGGTCGCGCCCGATTTCAATGATTCCGAGCACTACACCGCCTACCTGCTCCAGGGCGGGCTCGAGATGTTCGACCGCGAATATTATCTTTCTGATAGCGCCGCGATGCGTGACGTCCGCGAGAAATATCTGAAGCACATCTCGACCATGCTGAAGCTCGCCGGCTTCTCTGATACTGACAACAAAGCCCAGCGCATCTTCGATCTGGAGCACGCCATCGCCCAGAAGCATTGGGCGCTAGCCGAGAACGACGACATTCACAAGGCCAACAATCCCTGGAAGCCGGCCGATTTCGCCGCCAAGGCGCCGGGGCTCGATTGGAAAGAATTTTTCAAGGGCGCAAAGCTCGACAAGCAGCCCGGCTTCATCGTGTGGCAGCCGAGCGCGTTTACTGGCGAAGCCGCGCTGGTGGAGTCAACTCCGCTCGAAACCTGGAAAGACTATCTCGCGTTTCACCTGCTCGACGACTACGGCAACGAGCTGCCTAAGGCGCTGCAGACCGAGCGCTTCGGATTTTTCGGCACCACGCTTTCGGGCGTTCCGCAGCAGCGTCCACGCTGGCAGCGCGCCATCTTCGTGCTTGATTTTTATCTTGGCGACGACGTCGGCAAGCTCTACGCGCAGAAATATTTCCCGCCTGAAGCCAAAGCCAAGGCCGACGAAATGGTGAAGAACATCATCGCCGCTTTCCATAAGCGCATTGACGCGCTCGATTGGATGGATCCTGCCACCAAGGCTGAAGCCCATGCCAAGCTCAACACGCTTTTTGTCGGCATTGGATATCCCGAGACTTGGCGCGACTATTCCGCCTACGACATCAAACGCGACGACCTCTTCGGCAATATCTATCGCGGCGATCTCTTCCAGTACAACTACCAGCTCGGCCGCCTGGGCAAGCCGATCGACCGCCACGAGTGGACCATGGAACCTCAAACCGTGAACGCGGTGAACCTGCCGCTCTACAACGCGCTCAGCTTTCCCGCCGCGATTCTGCAGCCACCATTCTTCGATCCCGATGCTCCCGCGGCGTTCAACTACGGCGCCATTGGTTCCGTCATCGGCCACGAGATCAGCCACACCTTCGATACTGAAGGCAGCAGCTTTGACTCCAAGGGACGCGTGCGCGATTGGTGGAAGCCCAGCGACTACGCTCACTTCCAGGCCGCAACCGGGCGCCTCGCCGCGCAGTATGACAGCTACACTCCCTTTCCTGACCTGCACGTGAACGGCAAGCAGACGCTCGCGGAAGACATCGCTGATGTCGCCGGAATCGCCGCCGCATACGACGGCTGGAAGGCGTCACTCAACGGCCAAGCCGCGCCTGAGCAGGATAGCTTGAATGGCGACCAGCAGTTCTTCCTCGCCTTCGGGCAAAACTGGGCCGATAAGACGCGCGATGCCGCGCTGCGCCAGCGCGTGCTCACCGACAGTCACGCTCCCGATGAGTACCGCGCCGACACCGTGCGCAACATTGACGCGTGGTATCCCGCGTTCAACGTTCAGCAGGGCGAAAAGCTTTATCTCGCGCCGGACGAACGCGTGCGCATCTGGTAATTGCGCAACCTCTAAACAGGCCGCTTCAGTGCTCCTGAGGCGGCCTTTGTTTTGTCGCTCCGATGGCTCTTTTCGCGCGCGCTTGTTAATCTATACGTTCGCTCTCATGGCAGAAAATTCATTCGATATCGTCAGCAAAGTTGACCTGCAAGAGGTCTCCAACGCCATTCAGAACGCGCTCAAAGAAATCCACCAGCGCTACGACCTGAAGGGCTCGAACTCTGACATCAAGCTCGAAGGCAAAGATGCCATCATCCTCACCAGCGCCGATGACTACAAGCTGAAGGCCGTCACCGACATTCTGCAAGGTAAGCTGGTCAAGCGCAACGTCCCGCTGAAAGCGCTGACCTTTGGCGCGGTTGAGCCCGCGGCCTCGAGCACGGTGCGCCAGAAGATTTCGTTGCAGCAGGGCATTCCCATCGAAAAAGCCCGCGAGATCGTAAAGACAATTAAAGACTCCAAGAAAAAAGTTCAAGCTTCGATTCAGGGAGACGTCGTGCGCGTGAGCGGCAAAGATCGCGACACGCTGCAAGAGATCATCGCGCTTTTGCGCGGCGCGGATTTCGGAATCGACATGCAGTTCACAAACTACCGTGGTTAGCCAGGAGCCAGCAGCCAGTAGCTAGCAGCCAAATGAGCGCGACGCCCGTCATCTCGAGCAAAGAAATTTTCGAACTGTTGCGCGATGATCTCGCCGCCATTGAGCGCGAGTTCGGTCGCGACACGGTTTCAAATGTCCGCGCCATTACCGATATCGGCGAATACCTGCGTGGCGGGGGCGGCAAACGCATTCGTCCCGCGCTGCTGTTGCTCTCGGCCAAGCTCTTCAACTACGACGGGCGCGGCGCCATCCAGCTGGGCGCAGTGGTCGAAATAATCCACACCGCCACGCTGGTGCACGACGACATCATTGACGAAGCTGAAACCCGTCGCGGGCGTCCCGCCGCCAACACCCGTTGGGGAAACTCCATGTGCGTGCTCGCCGGCGACTGGCTCTACATGCAGGCCTTCAAGATCGCGGTGCAGGAGCGCAACTTCCGTGTACTTGACGTCCTGATTGATCTCACCCAGCAAATGGTCGAGGGCGAGCTGCTGCAAATCGAAAAACTCGGCAGATGCGTCGCGCTCGACGAATATTTCGACCTCATCCATCGCAAGACTGCATGTCTTTTTTCTGTATGCATGCGTCTCGGCGCTGTCATCGCCGGGGCGAGCGAAGACGAGGAACGCCGCGTCGGCGAATACGGGCGTAACCTCGGCATGGCCTTCCAGATTGTGGATGACGTGCTTGACCTCACCGCCTCAGAAGAGGTCTTGGGCAAGCCTGTGGCCAGCGACCTGCGTGAGGGTAAGGTCACCATGGCAGTCATCCATGCGCTTGAGCGCTGCACTCCGGCAGAGCGCGAGTTGGTCGAGACTGTCCTCGCTGAGCGGACTTTTCGCACGATCGCACACCACCAGATCCTGGAAATCCTCTACCGCTATGGCTCCGTTCGCGCCGCCATGGATTCGGCGCAAAAATATTCCGTCGCGGCGCGCGAGGCCATCTGCACGTTCCCGGATACTGAAATCAAGCGCGCCCTGCTCTGGGCGCCAGAGTTCGTCGTCGCTCGCGAACGCTAACCGTCTCGCCATTGGGCGAAACTGGAGTTAAGATATCCGCGTTTAGCGACACTTCGTACGCTTAATTTCAAACAGGAGAGGATCTTATGTTAGGTAAAGTTTCAGCTTCAGTATTCGTGCTCGCGCTCGCTGCTGCTATGTCAATGCCCGCTTGGGCCGCCGAAGATCAGCCCGATATGCAGGCTGCTTTGCAGCACATCCAACAGGCCGAACAGGCCCTCTCACATGCGGAACACAACAAGGGCGGCCACCGTGGAAAGGCCATGGAGCACCTGCGCGCCGCTGAGGCAGAGATCCAGGCCGGCATCAAATATGGTGATTCGCATCCAGAGCATGCCAAGAAGGCAGGCGCCAACCAGCAACACTGATATTGAAGCGTTCAATAGCCGCCTCCTCGCGGGGCGGCTTTTCTTTTGCTCGCAACACGCTTGGCTATAATCAGGTGTGATTCAAACGCTCTTCGGCTCCCTCGAACAGGAAAAAGAAAAAAAGCCGGGCTTTCTCGACCGCATGAAGCAGGCGGTCACCCGCACCCGCGAAAGCCTGAGTGAGCGCATCGAAGAAATCGTCTCGTTCAACAAAGAAATTGATCGCGAGACGCTGGATGAGCTCGAAGCCACGCTCATCGCCGCCGACCTGGGCACCACAACGACCCATGAAGTCCTCGAGAAACTGCGCCAGCAGGCCGACCACAAGCAGATCGCAAATATCGCCGAGCTCAAGCGACTGTTGAAGCAAGAGCTGCTCGCCATCTTGAATGGCGCGGTGCAGCCCGCGCGCGCGGTCGATGCGCCCGAGGTTCTTCTCATTGTCGGCGTCAACGGCACCGGCAAGACTACGACTATCGGCAAGCTCGCCAATCTTCTTCGCGGTCAAGGTAAGACCGTTTTGCTCGCCGCGGCAGATACGTTTCGCGCCGCCGCCATTGATCAGCTTGAAATCTGGGGCAGCCGCACCGGGACTGAGGTCATCAAGACCAAGCCGGGCGGCGATCCCTCGGCCGTGCTCTTCGACGCGCTCCAAGCAGCGAAGTCGCACTCGACCGACTACGTCATCGTTGATACCGCTGGCCGCCTGCACACCAAATCAAATCTCATGGCCGAGCTTGAAAAAATGAAGCGCACAGCCGAGCGCATCGTCCCCGGCGCGCCTCACGAGGTGCTTCTGGTCATGGACGCGACCACCGGCCAGAATGGCCTTCAGCAGGCGCGCCTGTTCACCAAGTCCGCCGGCGTGACCGGCATCGTGCTCACCAAGCTTGACGGCACCGCCAAGGGCGGCGTGGTTGTGGCCATTTGCCGCGAGCTCGGCCTGCCTGTGCGCTATGTGGGTGTGGGCGAAAAAGCGGGCGACCTGCTTCCCTTTGATGCTCAGGATTTTGTAGATTCTCTCTTCGAGTAAGATTGACTTGACAATCACGTGATATTTATGTGAAGCTCTTGGTTTCAGGAGAGACACATGCACATCCACGAGCAGGTCTTAGTGGCGGCAAACGCGGCTGCGAGTGACCACACTAATTGGATATTTACCGTCGAAGAGGTAGTCCGCGCTCTACCCCACTTGAATGTCAGTTCAGTGCGGACCCATGTTGTCAGCCGCTGCTGCGTGGATGCTCCCAAGAATCATTTGCACAAGTGGGATTATTTTCGCCGCGTAGGGCGTGGTAAGTACCAGGTGCTGCCGCCTTACCGCACGCGCCGCAAGAAATCGGCCAAGCCGCTTGTTAGCGCGGTTACATCAGGACTCCGCGACACTATTCATTTCGTGGTTTCCAGAGACGGCGAAACGTACGTCGGTGAGTGCCTCGAATTGCCGGTGGTGACTCAGGCGGAATCGCTGGATGAATTGGTTGCCAACGTTCGCGAGGCCTTGGCTCTCCACTTGGAAGACGAAGACCTGGCAAGTTTCGGATTGCAAAATCAGCCCCGTCTGCAGCTCATGTATGAGCTCTCACGCGCTGTATGACGCGATTGCGGCAGCTTGGCGGCCGTGATGTTTTGCGTGCTTTGGCGAGCTTTGGGTTTCAGACCGTTTCTATGCGCGGTAGCCATGCCAAGTTGCGGCGCGTTCTGGTGAGCGGCGAGCAGCAGACCTTGACAGTACCAATGCACAAACAACTGGCTCCCGGAACGTTACACGCGATCTTCCGACAGGCTTGCCGTTTTGTGCCTGACGATAATCTTCGCCCTTGGTTCTTTGCAAAATGAAGATTGGCTCTAATCATGACCACGAGCGCTTCATGCGCCAGGCCCTTGAGCTGGCGGCTCGCGGAACCTCGCTCGTCTCGCCCAATCCATGTGTAGGAGCGGTGCTTGTCTCCAGCGACAATGTAGTCCTCGGCAGCGGATTCCATACTTACGATGGTCTGAAGCACGCCGAGATTCTGGCGCTTGAAGACGCGGGCGCAAAGGGCAAGAACGTGAAGGGCGCGACCCTCTACATCAATCTCGAGCCCTGCTGCCATCACGGCCGTACTGCGCCTTGTGCTGATGCGCTCATCGCCGCCGCAATCAAAAATGTCGTCGCTGCCATGCCCGATCCCAACCCGCTCGTCTCCGGCAAAGGATTCGAGAAGCTGCGCGCCGCCGGAATCGAAGTCACCGGAGGTACCCTTCAGGTCGAAGCTGAAAAATTGAATGAGAGCTTCGCCAAATTTATCCGCGAGCACGTGCCGCTGGTTACACTCAAGGCGGCCATGACGCTCGACGGCAAAATCGCGCCGCCGCCCGGCGAGTCGCACTCGCCGACCGCTCTCGGCGCCGGCGGCGCCACCGGCGGATGGATTACAAGCGAGCCCGCCCGCGCCCACGTGCAAGAGCTGCGCCATGCCAGCGACTCCATCATGGTGGGCGTAGGCACCATCATCGCCGACGATCCTTTGCTCACCGACCGAACCGGCCGCCCGCGCCGTCGTCCGCTCTTGCGCGCCATCCTCGATTCTCGTCTGCGCTTGCCGCTCGAGTCGCGCGTGGTCGAGACCTGCAACAACGACGTCATCGTGCTCTGCGCCTTCGCCGAAGAAAAGAAGCGGCGTGCACTCGAATCGCATGGTGTACGCGTGCAGCAAGTCGCACTCGCCGGCGCTGCTGCCGTGCCCGAAGGCTCCGACAAAGTGAGGCGCATGCCCACCCCAATCCGCCGCCGTACCGGGACCGGCAAGCCCATTCTCGATTCACCGCCCGTCGCTTCGATCGACGGCCGCCCCGACATGAAGAAGGTCATGGAATCGCTCGGCGCCTTGGAAATCACCAGCGTCCTCATCGAAGGTGGCGCACACGTCAACTGGACCGCCCTCTCTTCCGGTGTGGTTGACAAAGTTTTTCTCTACTACGCGCCCAAGATTTTGGGTGGCACGGGTTCGGTGCCTTTCACCAGCGGCGCCGGTTTTCATCTTTACGACGCTGCCCATGTTCGCCACGTCTCCATCCACCACTTCGGCGAGGATTTTGCCGTCGAAGGCTATTTGCGCGATCCTTATGGGCGCGGCTGATGTGGCGCGGACGCCATCGTCCGCGCAATCTGCGAAAATAGTGAGCTGATGTTCACCGGATTAATCCAGGAAGTCGGCTCCATCTCCAGCATCCGCCCGAACGGCGGCACACGCCGCATCACTATCGCAGCGCCTTTGACCTCGCGCGAGCTTGAGCTCGGCGACAGCATTGCCGTCAGCGGCGTCTGCCTCACCGCTGTCGAAGTGGGGGCCGGAAAATCTTTCTCTGCCGATCTCGCTCGCGAGACCGAAGAGCGCACCTCGTTTCTTCGCTTGCGAGAAGGCGCGCGAGTAAATCTCGAGCTGCCCATGCAGTCCGGAGCGCGTCTCGGCGGACACATCGTCCAGGGCCACGTCGATGGCGTAGGCAAACTACTCTCGCTCGCTCCGGTTAACAGAAAATCCGGGGCCCCAGGTCCCGGGCGAGGCCGGTCGACCCCTGACCTGGGGGATTTTGACGGACAATCACCCGACTACTGGCTGCGCATCGCTTTCCCGCCCACGCTCGCACGCTACATCGTCGAGAAAGGCTCCATCACGATCGAAGGCATCAGCCTCACCGTCGCTGGCGTTGCCGGAGAAGAAATCTCGATCGCCATTATTCCGCATACGCTGGCCAACACGAATCTCCGTTTCTTGAAGCCCGGCGATCCGCTGAACATCGAGGTTGACGTGCTGGCTAAGTACGCCGAGGGCATGGGCGAGCGCCACGCATCATCTTCCCTCACCATCGAGCGCCTGCGCCGCGAAGGTTTCTAAGAAAATATATCCCTCATAAACTATTGCGCTGCTTGTGATCCTCCCGCTGCTCCGTACAACTCAGGATGCAAGTAGGTGCCGCGCTGCTTGCCTTTGTCTTCTTCCGGCTGGAAGCGGTTCGCATCCGCATAGGCATCGTGCCGAATCCCGGTTACCTGCCAGCTCACCTTTACTCCGCCGCGGTTGGTCCTGATCGAGAAGAGGTTGCCATGGATTTCGCGCGACACGATGGCTTGCGCAAACTGCCCAATCACCGTGAGCTGGTAGCGAAAGTCCTTGTTGAGCGCCTCGAACCAGCGCGGCAAGACCACCGTCGCTCTGCCCTGCGCATCGGTCACTACATTTCCGTTGTAGATATCCATCATGTCGGGCGACTCCACCGAGGCGTGCACAAGATATTTGTTCGCCGGATCCAGCGGGTCGTCAATTTTAAAATCCTTGGTGCCGGCAAAGATTTGCCCAACCACCTGCAAATTGCCGTCAATTTTGACCAGTCCGTCCTGCCTGATGTGCATCCGTTGGATGAAGTCGGTGTAGAAGTCCAGTCCAAACTCGTTGCCGCCCTCGTTGTCGCGCTGCGAAGCAATGCCCTCTCCGCTTCCCGCTCCAAACGTCAGTGCTCCGGGTTCGAGCGCCTGGCCGCTGTTCTTATTGGCTGAATCCACCACCACGTCTTGCATATCGGCCTTCCCGCTATTGCCTTCGAAGACGATGGTCTTCGCAGGGTCAGGCTGGAAAGGATTGATTGCCAGCGCGTTCGTGATGCCGGTTACGAACTCAAAACCGCCGACAGCGCGCGCAATAAACTGATTGTCAGCGGTGGCAAACAGGTCTCCCACCAGATCGAAGGCCTTGCCTTGGGTCGATGCATCGCCCCAAACGAAGGCACCCGTATGGCCATTCGTGTTCGCGAGGTCCCCGGCAGCAAAAGAGAGCACGCCATCTGCCGTGTTGTTCTCGCCTCCGGCGACGGTTGAACCCTCATTCAAAGAAACGTTACCCAAGCCGCCGCAAACAGTTCCAAACACACTGAAGACCTGATTGTCCAGGCCCCCAGACACCGTGCCGAAGCTGCCGGCAACCTCATTGTTAGCCCCGCCGGCAATCGTGGCGCCGCCGGTTGCGTTACCAGCGAACACCTGATTTGTGCTATTGCCCGCAATGATATTGGGGCTGAAGCCAAGGCTCTCCTGTCCATCAACCGCCGGCTCAATGCGCAGAGCGCGGATGTTATCAACCCTCAGTTCAAACGGATCGTTGTCAACCGTGCCCAGAAACTCTGTGCAAGGAGTCGTGCTGCATCCGGTGCCCGCATTTCCTGTAAGGGACCACGAAGTCGCCGGAATCGCTTTCCACGTCGCCCCGCCGCTGCCGTTGGCGGTCAACACTTGGCCATTGTTTGCCGCGCCGGAATCAATCTGGGTGAGGGTAACGCCTCCGTTTGCCAGACCGACTGTCGCCACTCCAGCCGCCGTGTTGACCGTTACGCCCGTGCCGGCATGCACCGCCTTCACCGTTCCGGGAGGGAAAG
>JADMIO011478725.1_pt1 | contig 15711 bp, 12 predicted proteins | sample 8958161 | NCBI WGS metagenome assembly JADMIO01 (sample SAMN16585339, study PRJNA669376) | soil metagenome | isolation source: Crop rotation soil | place: USA: Cullars Rotation, Alabama | collected 2011
AAACAGTCGATCTTCCTCGGCGAAAGACAAATGCCTGGTTCGCTGATTGTTTTCCGGTAGCTTTTGCACCTTCCGGCACGGGTTTTGTGGTATCTCCTCGTAGTCAACAGCCATCCTGAAAATGCCGGATAGAATCGCGAGTTCCCGGTTCACTGAGCCCGGTTTTCGCGTCCTACCAAAGCGAGTGACTGACTCCATTCGTTTGACTTTGAACTCCTCGATCATCTGGTGATCAATTTCGCTCAGACTCCTGTTTCCGAAGTGGCGACAGAAAACTTTCGCGTGAAATTCATCGTCCTTTCTTGAACGCTTATTCGCCCTCGCCCACGGTAAATATGTTCCACGCACGAATTCAGCGAACGGTCTGCTTGCCGAGATTTTTCCGTACTTACGCTCATAGACTTTATTCTTGATCTTTGTCTCAGCTTGCTCCGCTTCTGCCTTCGTGCGCGCCTCTGGTATTGCGCCTCTATACCTCTGTCTGCGGATCATGAAATCGTAGTAATAACGTGTTCCGCGTTTTCGGATTGTCATCCGGTTGCTCCTTTCTGGTTGCAGCCGCCAGGAGCGGGCGTTACTTTACCACGTACAGCTCTAAGTCCACGTTTCTTTTCACGCTTGCGATCGGATTCCGCCGACGTCCAAGTCCTGGTTCGCATGTAACTGTGTACCTGGTGGCTCTGGGCGCTGTGGCAACAACTTTCTTGACGCGCGAAGCGCGAACAATCAAGGGACAAGTTTCCTTCCCGTCGATCACGGTCTAAATGTCTCTGTCCCCACCGCCACATGCGTTGGGTAGGTTGCTTCGGGCAGACGCTCGGCACTTGGGCCACTCTTCGCGCTCGGCTGTCGTGCTCTACATCCATTGCTATATCTGTTCTTAGAAGATCCTGGCTCCGATTTCATTATTAAAAGACGGGAGATCGGGGTCGAACTTCCAGCGACTCGCACATATTTTTGTCCTAAAATGCGCGAACCTAATCTCATTTCTGGATCGTTCAAAATCCTTCTCGAGACGCAGTCAAACGGTGTTGCGGCACGAGGCAACCGCGGTTTTCGATCTGCGTGTATTCCTCAGTCGTGAGCCTGAAACTCACGTATTTGATTTCGCTTGCTTCATTTCTTCCCTGTCCACATTGTGTTTGCACGCGCATGCGCGATTTGACCGCGTATACGTGTAAAGCATTGCAAGAGTTGAACCAGGCCGATGTATACGCGCCGCGTATACGCCACAGCCACGCGAGCGGGGGTGTCGTGTCTCTCTTAATCAGGTGCGCAGCACCTTCTCGAATCACCCGAGTTGCGTTTGAGGAGTATGCGATGATGGCAGTTATTTGAGTCCGAACTCTGTTTGCTTCCTTTCCTCTTTCGGGAGGCTTTGCTTTGCCACTCAAACTCACGGAGCGCGGCGCAGCATACCCTTGATGCTGCGGCTAGAATGGCAAGACGAACGGAGGAGCTTTTGTTTTCCTCCTCCGGTCGGCGCGCCATTCATAGCCGCGGCGTCAAGGGCGCGCGGGCCTGAATACATGAGCGGACATTCTCACGGAGCACACGTCGGAGATCTTCACTGAGCAATGCCACTTTACGTCAGGGTTACATTTCCTGAAGTCGTCGTGGCGCTCCATTTCACAACAATCGGAGAGTATGAAGCGGCGGTCTGGTCAGCACGCGAGTTTGAGCTTAAGAGCCTGGAGACACGAGCCGAAGGCGAGTGCAGCCCCATACCAAACACGTTCGTTTAATTAGCTGTAGCACCTTGGAAACCGAAAGGAAAGGAATAGAAGGCGAGACGTTTGATATGACTGATTATGTTTCCGAGCATCACCAGGCGTGCCGCTAGCTTTGAAAAAAAATAATCCAGTCTTATCAGACGACCGTCCTTATTGAGTTTTTAGACTTCAATAGTCGAAACCTATTGAAGTTTGCGTGCACGCAATAAGGTATTTATCATGCATCCATGAGCAAAACTGAGGTCCTCGAAGAACCACCCAAACTCACAAAGACGGAGCGCCAGGAAATCCGCTTGAGAGATTGGCTGAACTCGACAGCGATGATTGGGTCGCGACAATGAGGAGCTGTTAACGGTCCACGAAAAAGCTCTACTTGAGGCACGCCTCGCCGCCTACGCGAAGGCTCTGGACGCCGGTGGCACATGGCAAGAAGTTGAGGGCCGAATCCGAGCCCGCCTCACTCGCCAACCTAACAGATGATTCCTGTGCCGGCAGTTCACGCGCGCGCGCCAGTCAATACTAGGTATGTTCAGAAACAAACGAGGGCTTTCTATTTACCGTCCATTGGTTGTACTCTTAAGCAGTCTAAGCTCTCTAGAATCCCATCGTTCGTAGTTGATCCTCGCGACGAAATGGTGCAGCCCAGATCCTCCTATGCCAATCAAAGTAAGATTGCCCGCGTTGTATCTCATCGATACTAAGCGCAACGACAATGTCATCCGTCAGCTTGGTCGGCCGATGGAATCAATAGAGGCTGACATCGCGACATACACTACAGGAAGACTCAGGGGCCGCGTCGTTATTCCTGTTGAAAAAGACGAACCTCAAATCCTTGTGCTAGAGGAAAAGCGGCAGGTCAGCTCATTTAAAAAGATAATTCGAACGCCGCAACTGCCTCTTGAAACCGCAGTGTCCGAGGCAGACCTGACCGATAGCATTTGGTTGGCCCATCCAGATCTCGCGGAGGTCAGCGCTTCAGAAACAGTTCAAGAAATAGTGCGTTCCTGGCAGAATGGCTTTTCATTTGTCGAGGAAGACCAGGAGCGAAACATCGACGGTTTGAGAGAGCCTCAAATTGGCGCACTGCACGCGATCCACGCTCGTTGGGCCGTTACCAATGAAGCTGCCACCATTGTAATGCCGACAGGAACCGGCAAGACTGACACAATGATCTCGGTCCTCGTGTCCAGTCAATGTGCTCGTGTCTTGATCGTTGTGCCAACGGACGCCTTAAGGAACCAGATTGCCGAGAAGTTCATGTCCTTGGGCGTATTGAGAAGCTCAAAAGTAGTTACTCCTGAGTGCATGTATCCCATAGTTGGAATTCTAAATCGCAAACCAAAATCCACCGACGAAGTTGACGATTTTTTCACTAAATGCAATGTAGTTGTCTCTACGATCCAAATTGCGGGTCAGGCGATTGAAAGCGTTCAAGAGCGTATGGCCTACCACTGTTCCACTTTATTTATCGATGAGGCGCATCATGGAGGGGCCGATACGTGGAAATCGATCAAAAGCAAATTTGCTAGTCGGCAGATTCTTCAATTTACCGCCACGCCCTACCGTGAAGATGATAAACCGATCGAGGGCGACATCATCTTCAGGTATCCATTGCGGCGAGCACAGGAGAAAAATTATTTCAGTAAGATTAATTTCAAACCGGTAAAAGCGTTTGTTAAGAAGAGACGGGACGAAGCAATCGCTGCTTTAGCTGTCAACCAGCTACGCGAAGACTTAAAGAATCACAATCACATTCTGATGGCGAGGGTGAATACGATCGATCGTGCCAAAGAAGTGTTTTCAGTTTACGAGAAGTATCGCGAATTCAATCCGGTTCAAATACACACCAAGATCCAGGGAGGAAAAAAGAAGCGAGATGAGATCAAGCAGAAACTCTTAACCGGGCAATCAAGGATCGTTGTCTGTGTGGATATGTTAGGGGAGGGATTCGATCTTCCCGAATTGAAGATTGCTGCATTTCACGACATCAAGAAAAGTCCGACCGTAACAATTCAACTAGCCGGACGGTTTACGCGTGCTCGCCCCGACCTTGGCGATGCGACCTTCATCGCCAACGTGGGCGATGAAGAGGTTCGCTCCGAATTGAAGAAGTTGTACACAAGGGAGCCCGATTGGAATTTTCTGCTGCCGCAATTAAGCGAACAGCTTATCCAAGAACAACTGGACTTAAATAAGCTAGCTGAAGGCTTTAATAGGTTCCCCAAACAGATCCCCATTCAGAGTCTCAACCCTGCGCTTAGCACCGTCATTTATAAGACGAAGTGTGAGGAGTGGATGCCCGATAACTTTCGCGCAGGTTTGATCGGAGTAGACTCCTTCGAAAAGTTATTTCCTGATATCAACGAGGAAAAGAGAACGCTTATTATCGTGACCGTTCACAAGGTTGAAGTGAAATGGACCAAGGTTGACGGTATCTTCAACTGGGCATGGGATCTCTACGTTGTCTTTTGGGACAAGGAACAAAATTTACTCTTTATTAACAACGCCAACAATAGCGGCGATTTTAAAAAGTTGGCGCAAGCAGTGGTTGGGCCCAATGCCGCACTTGTACGCGGCGACGCCGTATTTAAGGCTTTTGGAAACATGAACCGGATCACCTTCAAGAACATAGGTCTGAGTGAGCATTTAGGAAGAATGGTTAGTTACACAGGCCGGATGGGATCGGATGTCGAGCCGGTACTAACGGAAATTCAAAAACAACGTGCGACTAAGTCAGTACTGGTCGGAACAGGGTACGAGAATGGAGAGCGAATTTCCATTGGTTGTTCTTCGAAAGGAAGAATCTGGTCACATGCGAGAAGCTTTCGCTTAAATGACTTGATTTCATGGTGCAAAGACGTTGGTAGGAAAGTTTTAGACGATAAGATAGATCCCAACGAATTCCTTAACAATACTCTTGTGTCGCACTTCATCCCACAGCGTCCAAAAGTGATGCCGTTTGGCTTAACCTGGAATGAGGAAGTTTACAAATCCTCAGAATCGTCAATTACATTTCGCTTCGGACCAAATATCGAAAAACAACTTTACGAGGTAGATATCGACCTTGTAAATCCGACGTCAGACGGTGCTTTATTGTTCGAGATTGCATCTGACGAGGCGAGAGCTGAATTCGGGTTAACACTTCAACTAAGGAATGAAATTGAAGACTTCGCAGTAACTCAAAACACCGATGATACAGTTTCCGTTAACTGGGGAACTCGTTCTTGGTCGGCTACGGAGTTCTTCTATGAGTTCCCGCCCACGATTTGGTTCATCGACGGAGCGGAGCTTACTGGCAACAAATACACAACCCCGATAAAGCACCGAGAATTATTTGATAGAAAGAGAATTCGAACGTGGGACTGGACAGGGATAAACATTCAAAAGGAGTCGCAGAAGATCGAAAAAAGAAAGGATTCAATTCAATATAAAGTAGTTCAAGTCCTAAAGAACGGTGATTACGATGTGATCTTTGACGATGATTCCCCAGGTGAAGCCGCCGACATCGTTACGATCAAGGTCAGAGACGATAAGCGCGTCATAGATGTAGAATTGTATCACTGTAAGTTTTCGGGTGAAATTACACCGGGGTCTCGAGTTGATGATTTGTACCAAGTCTGCGGACAGTCTCAGAAAGGCATTCGATGGGCTGAGAATTCTAGAGAACTGTTCTTACATTTGCTCAGACGCGAAGAAAAGCGACTGCACGAAGATAGTGAATCGAGGATCGAAAAAGGAAATCAAGATGCAATCGAGGAAGCTGGTGAGAAGAGCCTGATATATCGCACGCGATACCACGTTTACATCGTGCAGCCCGGACTATCCAAAAAGGATGCGAGTAGGCAACAGCTCGATCTTTTGAGCGTAACAGAGAGTTTTCTTAAGGAAATGTACTTAATTCCCCTTACGATAATTGCCAGCGACTAACACCACTAAGAGCATCCTAACGGAATTTGTTCTACTCTTTAATGACGAGCTCATCATGTTTACCCAAGTTTCGTTTGGTCAGTTTCTTGAGCCATTATTTAAGCAAGCCTACAGTCGTTACGGGATTGAGTTTTCAGATCAATACCCCAACCCGACTGTCTACACTCTACAGGACGTCGGGCTCTGGGGATATGAAATCCTCGGTGGATTCTCGGTGCGACTATTCCGCTGGTTGACAAACATTCCAGAGCAAGTCATTCGTGGACCTTATGAGAGTCCCGATGAGTCTCCAGAAGAATTCAAGATTCGCTTTGAGCGTGAATTCTGGACGGCTATTGAGGCCCTCAGAAACTAGCCGGATGTTGCTAGAGGTAATGGCTTCATAATACGCAGATACTGCTGTCAAGGCAGCCGCGAAGATCTGTCACCAATCTCTACATCGCTGCTGCGAGAGCATTAGAGTCGAGAGTTCTCGGATAATAGACGTGCCATTTCTCATCAAACTGTCGGTCCGGCTCAAGCTGATAGGCCAAGTAAAAGTCGAAAGAGATCCCCAATGCTAGGAGTTTGGACGTATCACTCTCAGAGTAGCCGGCTCTGTCCATGTAAAAGCCAATCGCTTGGTGATAAGGGTATACGTAGTCCAGCGTGTTGAGCGTTTCGATCAACGCAGTCACGGAGAGCCTAGGTTTCGCTTTCCGAAAAGCTTTTAGTATTTGAGCGACACCCCCTGCATAGGTAGGGCGCTTTGTGGCGTCGATTAGAGTTCGTTCTAATGTTGTTACATCCAATAGCTCTCCCCTGGTACCCGAAATACGTGTTACTTGCAGTCTGTTTGAGAATTGGCCGTTGATGACGAAAATCTCGGCACCTTGGTATGAAAATATGAATTTTGACTGCCGCTGCGGATTGGCGAAAGCTGTGTCGATGCCGTCCTGCGAAAGATTGCCTCCTTTGGGTTTAGGACTTTGTTCATAGTTCACATACACGGCCTTCGGCGACTCCTCGCTTAACCCCTGAAGAATCATGGCAGTTTGGTGGGTGAGGTAGGAATTGTTCTTAATCGATAACGCGACTGCATACACTGAAGGGGTTTGCCAAGTGTAGCGTACCTCGTCTTTGATTTTCGGGTGCTGTGACTTAAGAATAACTTGGCGTAAGTCGCTCTGTTCAAGTAAGAACGGTAAGAACCTTTCAAACGGCACGTCTTGTAATCCCCAAGATCCCCGGTTTCGGGCAAGGATGGCGGCTAATTGTCGTTTTTTAAAGACCCTGATTCCGGAGCTCATGAAGGTGGCCACTATTTTAGGTTTTGCAGAGTTAAACCTCTCCTGCGTCATCATGGACTTATCTTATATCGCATAAACTGCACAGATAAAATACTCAACGGTATCCCTTCTCAGCGCGGGCTTGAGACGTACTCAGGGTATATATACCGGAGTACGTCTCAAGCCCGCGCTGAGAAGGGATACCGTTGAGTATCAATTGAAAAAAGTATATAGTTTTTTCAACAACACTGAGCGAAAAATACCGATGCAAACCCTTGAAGATAAAGTTGTTGCGAAGATTTATGGGAAAGGGAGGGGTTGGGTCTTTACGCCAAGCGATTTTGCTTCGTTAGGAGACCCCCGCTCAGTAGGGGTGGCCCTAAGTCGACTTTACCGAAAAAACACTATTCGACGTCTTGCTCGCGGACTCTATGACTACCCTAAACAACACGCAGAATTGGGCACATTATCTCCATCGCCGGATGCTATTGCCAAAGCACTCGCCGGCAGAGATGCCACCCGCCTTCAGCCTTCCGGTGCATATGCTGCAAACCTGCTCGGGTTGTCCGAGCAGGTACCAATGAGAGTTGTTTTCTTAACTGAGGGAACTGGCCGCAAGATAAGAATCAACAATCAAGAAATTATCTTGAAGCGCACGACTCCCCGTAACATGGCTACAGCGGGAAAAATCAGTGGCCTAGTGATTCAAGCTCTTCGACACTTAGGGCCTCGTCACGGGAACGAATCTATAATCCAGACTTTAAGGAATCGGCTTACTCCTGAAGATAAGATGCAATTGCTGAAAGACGCCCGCTATGCGCCTGGGTGGATTGCTGACATCATTCGACAGGTTGTACCGGCAATCAAAAAGTAACTATGGACGATTTCATAAAACTCTCTGCCGAAGATCAACGAGTGTACTGCGAGCAAGCCCAAGCTAAACTCGGTCTACCACCGGCTAGTATCGAAAAAGATTTTTGGGTTTGTTGGACTCTTCGGGAACTTTTCAACCTGCCAGAGTGGGGCAAACATCTAGTATTTAAAGGTGGAACTTCGCTTTCTAAGGCGTGGAAACTCATCGAGCGGTTCTCTGAAGACATTGATATCGTGATCGACCGTGAGTTTCTCGGGTTCGGTGGTGCGACGTTAAGCGGTAACCAGCAGAAAAAACTCGTGAAGCGATGTGGCTCACGGATAGATCAAGATCTTAGGCCTGCTTTGAAAGAACGATTTGGTTCTCTATTGCCAGAGTCTGCGGAGTGGTCTCTGGTTCTGGCCGACCCTGAGGAGGATAAGGATCGTCACACTTTGCTGTTCACTTACCCTGGTGCTCTCAAATCTACGGTCGCTTATCTGAGACCAGTGGTCAAAATTGAACTCGGTGCCAGATCAGATCCTGAACCTCGGGAAACGACGCAGCTTCGCCCCTATGTTTGTGAGGCCTTCCCAGACCAGCTAGGCAGTGGAGAATTCTCAGTCAGCACTGTTGCGGCGCGTCGGACCTTCTGGGAGAAGGCCATGCTTCTCCATGAGGAAACCTTTCGTCCGGCTGACAAACCGCGGACGAGGCCTCTTGCTCGTCACTATTACGATGTTTGGGCCTTAATTCGAAAGGGAGTGGCGGCTGAAGCGTTGGCAGATAACGGATTGTTCAAACGCGTGGCTGCCCATCGTCGCATGTTCTTTGCTTACACTTGGGTAGATTACTCCACCTTACGACCTGGCTCTCTGCGCCTTTTGCCTGCCGAGGAGCAAGCCGAAGGTTGGCGCGGCGATTACGGGGCAATGCGGGAAGAGATGTTTTTCGGCGACGTTCCAACGTTCGATGAAATCCTCGAGGTTATCGGCAATTTCGAGAAAGAATTCAACAGTTTGGTAGGTGAAGGCCGTTGATTAATCTGGTCACGCGATGCACCTAATAATAGGCCGAAAGCTCTCAACCATAAAAACACTACAAGCAGGGATTCGCATGATTGAGTTCAGAAAATTTGGTCCAATACTTCGAGGTCTCGCAGATGAGCTATAAACCCCGATCACTATTCCGAATTATCGAAGAAGTTAATAAGCAGTTATTTCTTCCGCATATCCAGCGCCCTTTCGTCTGGGAAGAGGATCAGATGATTAGGCTATTTGATAGCCTGATGCGCAACTATCCAATACAAACTCTCCTTTTTTGGCGGACGAAAGATCGAATCAAAGTCAGAAAGTTTATGGATACCGTGGATTGGGACGCGGATCTGAGCGACTTTTATGATCCGACGCAAAGTGAGGAGGGGGTGGAGAAGATATTCGTTTTGGATGGTCAGCAGCGACTACAAACTCTCTACGCACTCTTTAAGGGGGGAATCAAGGCCCCAGACGGTTCGACCAAGCTGGACGCATCGGTAGACATCACAAGTGGTCAGGACTTAATCAACGGAGATTTACTTTACCAAGTGAAGTTTTCAGCGGGTCCCCATGAGTTGCCCGATTATAGGATCGCCGATCTCCTCTTGAAACATGAACAGAAAAATGCTGAAGAATTAGCGGACGAGCTTAATGATCAAATCACGGCCGTCTTAAATGAAACAAAGGATGAAGAACGTGCTCGAGAAAAGAGAGTACGTCGGAACGTCAGCCAGATGATTTCGCTATTGCGTGAAGAACGGCATTTTTGGGTCCAAGAGCTGGATGGAGTTGCAAACGAGTTTAGTTACAAGAAGATTCTAGATATCTTCGTTAGGGTTAACTCTGGCGGGACCAAACTCGACGCGTCGGACTTGATGTTTGCAGTAATGAAAGAGGGCTGGTCCGATGTTGAGGAAAACATAGAGAACATGACCGAGCTTCTAAACGGTACTAGTCTGCAATTCGACAAAACATTCCCATTAAAGTGTCTGCTCGTTGCGCATGGACGAGGGGCCGAGGCTAGTCCTGACAAATTCACGGGGACTGCGGGTGAAGCACTGTTGGCTGACATTGAGGCGAGTTGGAGCAAAGCCGAATCAGCTTTCATGGAGTTACGTGATTTTATCGAAAACGAGTTGCAGTTGTACGCAGGCAAAGTAATCAGAACCTACAACAGCTTCATACCATTGTTCGACTACTTGTACCATAACCCAAAACCTGATGAGTCGAGCAGGCGCTTGATGCGAGCCTATCATTACAAATCGCAATTGCTCGGCTGGTATTCGAGAAGTACCGACACACTAATCAACTCGTTGCACGCAATTGTTGGCAAGGTGAGCAGCAAAGGCTTTCCCTTAGATGACATAAAAGACTATGTGCGGAGCGGGAGAAAATCTGACGTAGATCTTCAGCGAACGCATTTAAGCCAAAGCCGATTACGGTCGATTCTGCTTAATTTGCTATATGTAGAGAAGATGGGGAAGACGCCGTTCAACGTGAAGTTTAAAGGTAATGAACCTCATATTGATCATATTTACCCACAAAGCCCTTTACGCAAACAACTGAGTCTAGCAAGTGCGGAAATCAACGATATTGGTAACTTTCGTTTTATAGGGGCGTCTGACAATCTGCGCAAACGTGCCGAATTGCCGGCCAGTTATTTCGGAAGACTTAAATCAGCGGGGATTGACATCGAAAAGCATCTCTTGCTCCCGGACGTCTCCCTCGATCCATCGAAACTTGTTTTTGATGCTCCGACTTACACAAGCTTTCGCGATCGGCGGCACGACGAGATTCGGAACATTGCAAATCGTGTTGTAAATCCGTAGTTTAGGCTCTTCAAAGGTGCCGTACCGTTAGAAGATTATGAAGAAAACGTCGGTTCGTAAGAAAGGGCCAGTAGATGAAGAAACATTGCGTTCAGAATATCGGTTCGATTACAGCAAGTCGAAACCGAATCGATTTGCAGCGGAGATGTCCAAAGGCACGGTGGCTGTTGTACTGGAACCAGATGTGGCGGAAGTCTTCAGATCGTCAGAGGTGGTCGGTCAATGATCTTCTGCGCTCCATAATTGCTGCAATACCGTCGTCGAAACGATCGGCGAGCTAATCGAGCGACGTAGCTGAGTGAAATAGTTGAACTGAAAGCGAGTGAGGAAATGCCACCAGACGCGCGAAGCGCGGGCCTCTTCACAATGCAAGATCGATGGTTAAATCTATCCGGTTGAGACAAACTTGTGACAAGACTACGCAGATACCAATGTTAATAGGTGGTAATACTTGCACTCGTTGGCGGCTGCAACCTGTAACAAATGTTAGTAGTTAGTAAAAGCTATAATCTGATGCAGTGCTCGTGACCTGACTTCGGATCAGAAGGTCGCAGGTTCGAGCCCTGCTGGGTGCACCACGACAATGTCCAACGAACAACGGGCCCAACTCGCACTCCTCGGAATTCGCTACGACGAGAATTCGTCCTTCACGAAAGGTGCGGCTGATGCGCCGCCGCAGATTCGCGCCGCACTGCGTTCTGATGCGTGGAATTTGACCAGTGAAAATGGAACGGATCTTTCCGGCGATTCGATCTTCTTCGACGCGGGGGATATCGAGCCAGTCGCGGGCAGTCAGATGTCCGCGTTGATTGAAAACTCGGTCTACACGTTGATTGCTGATGGGTTGATGCCGATCTCACTCGGCGGCGACCATTCGATCACGTATCCGATCGTGAGAGCGTTCGCGCGCGAGTACAAGGAGCTGAGCATCCTTCATTTCGACGCGCATCCGGACATTTACGATAGTTACCAGGGGAATCGCCATTCGCACGCGTCGCCGTTCGCGCGCATCATGGAAGAGAAGCTGGTGAAGCGACTCGTGCAGGTCGGGATCAGAACGTTCACCGCGCATCAGCGTGAGCAGGTAAGGAAGTTTGGTGTCGAGTCGATCGAGATGCGCAACCTGATCGGCAATTTGCAACTGGAGTTTGATACGCCGGTTTATATCTCGTTCGACATTGACGCGCTCGATCCGGCGTTTGCGCCCGGCGTGTCGCATCGTGAGCCGGGTGGTTTATCGACACGACAGGCAATCGATCTGATTCAACGACTGAAAGGAAAGGTCGTCGGCGCAGATATCGTCGAATTCAATCCCCGCATGGACCCGCTTCACGTCACGGGCACCGTGTGCGCCAAACTCCTCAAAGAGATCGCGGCCAAGATGCTCGAGTAAGAGTTCACACGCAGCGGCGCAACGGCGCGACGGAAATCCGCTGCGCCGTTGCGCCGCTGCGTGAGAAATTTGCTATTGACGATCTGAGATTGGAACGTAGTCGCGTGTCCTTTGGCCGAGATAGATCTGCCGTGGCCGCGCGATCTTCTGGTCGGCGTCTTCAAGCATCTCAACCCACTGCGCCAGCCAGCCTGACGTCCGCGGAATTGCGAACATCACCGGAAACATGTCGACCGGGAAACGCATCGCCTGGTAAATGATCCCCGAGTAGAAATCGACGTTCGGATAAAGCCGCCGCTTCACGAAGTAATCATCTTCGAGTGCGATTCGCTCAAGCTCGAGCGCGATGTCGAGCAACGGATCCTTTCCCGTCACTTCAAACACTTCATACGCAACCTTCTTGATGATGCGCGCGCGTGGATCGTAGTTCTTGTAAACACGATGACCGAAGCCCATCAGACGAAACTCACCCGCCTTCACCCGCTTGATATACTCCGGCACCTTCTCAACCGACCCAATCTCCTTCAACATCCGCAACACCATCTCGTTCGCGCCGCCGTGCAGTGGCCCGTAAAGCGCCGCCGCCGCACCCGCGAGCGACGAAAACGGATCCGTGTGCGCGCTGCCGATACTGCGCATCGCGTTCGTGCTGCAATTCTGTTCGTGATCGGCGTGAAGAATGTAAAGCACCGTCAGCGCCTTTTCGAGCACCGGGTTCGGCTTGTACTTCAGCTCCGTCGTCTTGAACATCATGTTGAGGAAGTTGCCTTCATAACTCAGATCGTTATCCGGATACGAATACTGCATTCCAATCCGATGTCGAAAAGCGAACGCCGCAATCGTCGGCACTTTCGCGATCAATCGATAGATCTGTTTACAACGAAGCTCGACGTTGAAGATGTCTTTCGCGTCGGGATAAAAGGTCGAGAGCGCGCCAAGTGTAGCTTCAAACATGCCCATCGGATGCGCGTTGTAGTGAAACCCGTCGATGACCTTCTTGATGCTCTCGTTGATGAACGTGTGATAGGTGATGTTTTTGGTCCACCCCTCGAGCTGAGTCGCGGTGGGGAGCTCGCCATTCAACAACAGGTACGCGACTTCGAGATAAGTGCTCTTCTCGGCAAGCTGCTCGATCGGATAGCCGCGATACTCGAGGATCCCCTTGTCGCCATCGATGAAAGTGATACGGCTCTTGCACGACGACGTATTCATGAACGCGGGATCGTATGTCATCAGGCCAAAATCGTCGTCAGACACTTTGATCTGGCGCAGATCCATGGCCTTGATCGTGCCGTCCTGAATGGGTAACTCGTACTGCTTCCCCGTGCGATTGTCGGTGATTGTCAGACTATCTTCACTCACTTACTTCACCCCTAGCAGTTCTATTTCAAAATCCAGATTAGCTTTGGGGGGAATGTTCGGCGGCCTGCCGGCTGCACCGTAGGCGAGGTTGCTCGGAATCCAGAGTCTGCGTTTGCCCCCGACCTTCATCGTCTGCAAACCTTCGTTCCAGCCCTCGATAACCTGGCCGAGCTTGAAGTCGACCGGCTTGCCGAGGGTATAAGAGTTGTTGAATTCCTTGCCATTTTCCAGCCGGCCGATGTAATGGACGGTGACGGTTTGTCCCATTGTCGGAGTGGCTCCGTCACCAACTTTCAGATCCTGGTATTTCAATCCGGAAGCAGTCGTGATCTCGGGTGCGGCTTTTGACCTGTTGCGCAGAGTTGAAATCACGTACACAGCCACAAAAGCCGCGACTGCCGCAGTCACGATGATGGCAATGAGTTTTTTCTTTTGATCGCCACTATTTGACGGCCTTGTCAAACTGTTGGCGTTTGGATTTGAAGGTGCAACTCGAGGGCGCTTTCTCGCCCTTTCGATTTTTCGATGTCGACTTGTTGGCACGAGAGGGAACCTGCTTTCTATGATTATCAGCGGGAGTTCGTTATACAGTATATTCTTCCGCCATGCCACTGGTAGCCGTCATACCCAAGCCAAAAGCGCCGGTCGAAGTTCGTGAAGTTCGCGAACCCGATCTCGAGCAAAACTCCGCGCTACTCGAAGTCGAGGTCTCGGAAGTTTGCGGCACGGATGTTCACCTGCAACAGGGCCGGCTCGCGGGTGTGCCGTACCCTTTAGTTCCCGGACACGTCTCGGTCGGACGTTTGCAGAAGATTCGCGGTGAGCTCCTCGACGTCGAAGGCAAACGCTTCAACGAAGGCGATCGCATCACGTTCCTCGACGTCCATCGCACCTGTAATGCGTGTTGGTACTGCCTCGTCGCCAAAGCCGGCACACGCTGCCCGCAACGAAAGGTTTACGGCGTCACTTACGGTCTAGATGATGGACTGAGCGGCGGGTGGGCCACTCATATCTATATCAAACCGGGAACACGTTGTATCCCGCTCGACGCGGAACCGGAGACGTTCATGGCCGGTGGTTGCGCGTTGCCGACGTCGCTTCACGCGGTTGAGCGCGGCGATATAAAAATTGGCAACACGGTGCTCGTGCTCGGATCCGGTCCGGTGGGTATCAACGCGATCGTGCTGGCGCTGATGCGTGGCGCGTTGCGGGTACTCTGCATCGGCGCACCACGGACGCGGCTTGATGCGGCGATCGAAGCTGGCGCTCATGCCGCGCTCGACATCGCAACACATGACGAAGCGCAAAGATTAGAGTGGGTGCTGGAACAGACCAGCGGTCGCGGCGCAGACGTAACGATCGAGGCGACGGGCGCGCCCGAGGCTGTGGTCCAGGCGATGAGGTTTACGCGTGATGCGGGAACGGTGGTGGTTGTCGGGCAGTACACGGATCATGGACTGACGTCGTTCAATCCGCATCTCGATCTAAACAAGAAACATTTGGACGTGCGTGGGTGTTGGGGATCGGAGTTTTCACACTTTTATCGTGCTACTCAAATAGTGATGCACCGGCCGGAAGCATGGACACGGATGCCACTGATTTCATACGGATTGGATCGTGCGAATGAGGCCCTTGCAGATGTATCCGAGGGGCGCGTACTCAAGGCGTTAATACGACCACAGTAGATTACTCACGCAGCGGAAGCCACGTTCCGTTGCGCCGTTGCGCCGCTGCGTGAGTAATCTCTTCTATCGGCCTGGCCCACCGCGTCCGCCACGGCCGCGCCGCCCGCGCTCTTCACGGAGGCGTTGGAAGCGCTCCCACTGGTCAGGAGTCAAGACGGTCTGCAAACGACCATCAGCCTGCCGCCGGATCTCTTCCATGCGCGGCTCCGTCTCCTCTCGCACCGCTCGTAGCTGCTCGCGCGTGTCGTTGAAGATCTCCTGCACCTTCGTCTTTTGATCTGCCGTGAGCTGCAGTCGCTCGGATAACTCGTCCATACGGTTACCACCGCCGCGAGGCCCCCAGCCCCGATATACATTCAGCGCAAGGATCCCCGCCGTGAAACCGAGCACGAAGATGATCGTGGCCGCAATGCGCACCTGCCATCGATTCTTAATAACGTTAGTCATGATTACCTCGCGTCGTCATCATCTTCGTAAATGGTGCTGAGCACTTGCTCGTAACTCATCTGATCGTCCGTATTCTGATCCATGATTACCGAATACGCCGAATACGCCGAAGCTGTTTGATCTACTACCGGAGCCGTTTGCGACGGCTGGATAAAACTGACCACTGCGAGGGCGGCGGTC
>JADMIO011130904.1_pt1 | contig 15710 bp, 16 predicted proteins | sample 8958161 | NCBI WGS metagenome assembly JADMIO01 (sample SAMN16585339, study PRJNA669376) | soil metagenome | isolation source: Crop rotation soil | place: USA: Cullars Rotation, Alabama | collected 2011
GACAACTTGTCCACGTGGAATTCTAAGCTTAGGATCCCAATGTGCTGGAAAGACATGTGAGGCGAGTCAGGGCTACCGTGTCGAGCAATAATCATCGACGTGCCGACCAGAGTTTGATCGGATAGGTCTTCCATGACGAAGATGTATTCACGTTTGAATTTATCAACTATATTCGCGGTGAAGGATTCGATCGAAACCCGGATCTTTTCGCTAATGATCTCCCGATCCGCGGGGAGGTTAATAAAGTAAACCATTTGGGCAAGGCGGTAGAGCTCTTCAAGATCGCTCTCACGAACGCTGCGGATGATAAAGGTATCGTCCATACTAAAATTCCCTTGGACCCATGCTTAACATGGCGTGATAGAAACGGGTAGCGGCGGACATCTGGCGAAGCGAGTTGTGCTCATTTGGCCGATGGACGTTCCCCACCGAAATACCGGGCCCAAACACAATCGCTTCCGCCCCGGACTCATTGTAGAGGGCGGCTTCGGTGCAAGAGGCTTTTGTTTTCCGGATCACGGGGAGCTTGCATTCTTTCAATGCTTTCGCCGCTTGACGCATCAAGGCACCGTCCTTCGTGCCTCGAAGGGCCGCGTCATGGGTCACGCTGAGGATCCGTCCCGAAACAGTAGCAATCGCCTGGCCCAGTTTTTTCTTAAGCATCTTGGTATCCGTTTCGGGTAGCAAACGAACATCAAAAGTAAATCGGATCTCGTCCTTGATCGTACTCACTTGATTTAGACTCAAGGTCGCGGTTGATGGGCTAAAGCGGCTGTCTTTCCTGCGCCTGAGATCTCGACCGATGTCGAGCAGAAGGCGGTGGAACTCAAGGACCCGTGCGGTGCCCTCGGATCCCGTTTCGGAGAGAAGAGCCTGGCAGTGGTCCGGGATGCGGTTGGAATCGGTACCGCCCTCAAGGCTCGCGATCCCGTAACCGCGTTTCAAAATATCTTGGAGCGCATGGGTAATGGCATTCTCGCCGAGAAGAGGAGTGGAACTATGGGCCGCTTTGCCTTTCCACTCTTTAACGAGAGATTTTTTTTCGGCCCGCCGGCGTCCGAGGGGAATGCCGACGACGTAAATCAAGTGACCTTTGTGCGCGTAAATTAGCTCGAGATTAGAAGGTTCGCCGATCAATGCAAATTTCGGTTTTACCCGCTGCGCTTTCAACAGCTCGCTTGCCCCAATGAGTCCTCTCTCTTCACCGTACGTGCCGACTAGCGCGAATGGCCGCACCCATGGGCTAGCGTGTCGAATCGCCATGAGTTTGCAGAGGAAGTCGATTTTTACGTCTGCCGATCCCAAACCATAAACGCGATCTCCGACTCGGGTCGCCTGGAAGGGATCGCCCCCGGTCTTAGTCCAATCGCGAGTATTTCCCGCCGATACCGTATCCAAGTGGGTATTGAGCACCAGTAGGTCGGGGGAGTCCACCGTCTCATTGAACGCGATGAGATTGGTGAAACGCTGGTTCCGTTCGATGATTTTCTGCTCCTGCACTTTCAGGCCACTTTGTTTAAGCAGCGGGATCAGAAAGCGCACGATCTCGGCGTTTCCATGGTGGGTGATTGAGTCAATGCGGATCACCCGCTCTATCCATTCCATCGGAGGTAACATAATCAGTCGGGTCTTGTCCTGAGGAGCAGGGCAATATGCTCACCGGCCTTATCAACAAATTCATGGGGCGTGGAAGCCCCGCCGGTCACTGCAATTTTACGTTTGTGAATGAACCAGGAAGGATCGATCTCGGCCAAATCCTCAATATGGTAAGTGTCCTCTTGGTGGTCCCGACATATTTTCACGAGCTTCGTCGTGTTGCTACTGTTCTTTCCGCCGACTACAACGACGACATCGGCGTTCTTGGCCAAGGTATTGGCCTCTTCTTGACGGATGGAAGTCGCGTCGCAAATCGTATTATAAACCAAAGTGTCGCTGAACCGGTCGCGGATACGAGCGACGATGGAGTTGAAAATACCGGCCTCGATGGTGGTTTGGGCCAGCACGCCGACTTTGGTTACGTTCGAGGGAATTTTGTCTATTTGCTGGGAATCATACGTCACGAGGTAGTCGGACCGGCCGAAGTAACTGAGCACACCCTTGATTTCCGGGTGATTGGCGTCACCCACAATGACCAGGAAATAGCCTTTTTCCCCCAGGCTTTGGGCAATTCGTTGGGGCTTCTTCACCAGCGGACACGTTGCATCAACAATCGAGGCGCCTTTCGCCTTCAGGTCCGCTTCAATTTCCCGGCGGACCCCGTGAGATCGTAGAACGACAATCCCGTTTTCAACCGCTTCGCTGCTGTCTACCGTTTTTACCCCGTGGGCGCTGAGCTCCTTGACCACATGGGGGTTGTGGATCAGTGGCCCCAGCGAGTAGATCGGTATCGATTTTGCCTCGGCCCGCTTTACCGCCTGAAAACCCAGCTTGATTGCCCGGACAACCCCAAAGCAAGCCCCGGCATTCGAAGCGATCGTGATTTCAATCGTGTCGTCCGCGTGAAAGCTTAACCCGCGCTTAGCAGTTCCTTGATTCATGAATAGCAGGATAACCTACCTTGAGCGTTTCCGCCTCATCAACTGGTGCCCTTTTTTAGCTGGCGGGGCTTAGGAGTTAAATCAATGAAATAACTCATTAAAAAGGCTCTGGCCGGGGCGTGTCGCTTGCCCCTCGTCCCCCAGTTGTGGTATAGAGCCTTGTTCTTGAACTTTTGTATTACCCTGATTTTGTATGGTCCTACGAGGTAGTCCTGGCCCAAACGTCCGACATTTACGCTGATGGGAGCGAGGAGCGTTGCGAAACCGCCGTGGCGGCGATGCAGGCGTTGATGGGGTATGAGTTTCGTCAACCAGGGCTTCTACTTCAGTCTCTGACGCATTCGTCTTTTTCTAATGAAAGATCGGTGGGTGGAACGGCTTGTGATTTGCCCAAGGACAATGAACGGCTTGAATTTCTTGGGGACGCGGTTATCGGTCTCATCGTCGCCGAGATCTTGATGGGTCGTTTTCCAGATGCCTGCGAGGGAAAGCTTTCACGCTGGCGCAGTAGCCTAGTGAGTAGAAAAACGTTGGCCGAGATCTCTGCCACGATCAACTTGGGTGACTATCTTTTGCTGGGTCGTGGTGAACGGCGCACCGGTGGGGCGGAGAAACGCTCCATTCTTGCGGGTGGACTTGAAGCCGTAGTGGGCGCGCTTTATTTGGACGGTGGGGTTGGTGCCGCGTCGGATTTTCTGGAGCGGCTTTACGCTCCCTGGCTTGGATCTCTCGGTGACGGTGAGAACGCTATTTTTAAGACACTCGACAAAAAGACTCATCTTCAGGAAAAGACACAATCCGTTTACAAGACGACTCCCATCTACCGCCTGGTAGAGGTATGGGGGTTGGAGCATGAAAAAAACTTTCGCGTGGAAATCCTAATCGGGGAAAAAGTAGTCGCTCATGGGGATGGGCGAAGCAAAAAGGAAGCGGAGCAGAACGCGGCCAGTGTCGCGCTCCTCGCTCTGGGCATTTGATGATTTATGAGTGAACAAAGTAAAAGTTTTAAAAGTGGATTCATCGGAATCGTGGGACCCACGAACTCGGGCAAGTCGACGTTAATGAATGCCTTGATGGGGCGAAAAATCAGTATCGTTTCCCCGAAAGTGCAAACGACTTACCACGGCGTGAAGGGCATCTTAAACTCCGAGGATGAGCAACTGATTTTGCTGGATACTCCCGGTTTTCAAAAGCAAGACGAGCCGGTTGCGCGGTTGTTAAATCGAGTCGCCGAGAAAAATGCGAAAGACTGCGATGCGCTCGTTTGGGTGTTTGATGCTTCGAACACGCGGATGATGGCCCAGCTACTTAAAATGAAAGAGATGATCGTCGGTTTAAAGCCAAAGGAATCGACGATCTGTGTTTTGAATAAAGTGGATAAAGTGGCTAAGCCCGCGCTCTTGCCGCTCATGCAATCCCTTTTTGAGTTAGGGATTTTTTCTGAGGTCGTTCCCCTCTCGGCGAAAACGGGTGATGGCATCTCACGCTTATCGCAACTCCTGCGTACGCATTTGCCCGCGGGTACTCCGCTCTATCCCAAGGATATGGTTACGGACCGACCGAACGAGTTTTTGATTTCGGAACTCGTTCGCGAGAAAATATACCGAGCCACCGAGCAAGAAATCCCTTATTGCGCCTGGGTGGAAATCGAAGAGGCGACGGCAGTGACGGAGGAGGAACCCGCACCGAGAGTTCCGACGATACGAGCCGTGATCCACGTAGACTCCCAATCTCGCCGGGGTATTTTGATCGGCAAGGGAGGCAGTATGTTGAAAACCATTGGCACCGAGGCGCGCAAGGAAATTGAGACCCTCTTGGGGCGTCACATCTGTCTTAAACTTCACGTCGATGTGCAGGGTGAATGGAAGAAAGACGCGCATCATTTGAACCGTTATTTGGAGCTTCAGTGAAGCCCTTTACTATCTCCATTGTTGGCCGACCCAACGTCGGTAAGTCGAGCTTACTCAATGCGCTCTTGGGCTATCGCCGGGCGATCGTATTGGATCTCCCCGGCACGACTCGCGACGAGGTGAGTGAAAAAGTGAAATGGGCGCCGATTCCCCTTGAGCTCGTGGACAGCCAGGGCATGTTTGGTGAAGAGGATCGGGCGGCCCTAGATAGTATTATTAACCGGGCCGACTCTTGCATTTTTGTCGTCGATGCCATCACGGGCACGACTCCTTTTGATCGCTGGATCGCCGAACGGCTAAAGATTTCTAGAAAACCAGTGTTGGTTTGCGTAAATAAGAGCGAGGGGAAAAAGGCCTCTCTCGCGGTTGATTTTGCGGAGTTGGGATTTTCGGAAATTATCGCGATTTCTGCCGCGCACCGCACCAATCTGGGAGAGGTGAAGGACTGGTGTCTGGGACAGCTCGGAGTTCCTCTGACGCCGCTTCCCGTACCCGAGAGCGAAGACTTTTGGACGGATGAGGAAGAAGAAGAGAAATCAAAGAAGAAAAAAGATATCGAAAAGGCTGAAGATGAGCCTTTGACATTGGCACTCGTCGGTCGCCCCAATACTGGAAAATCGACGCTCATGAACTTACTCTGCGGGGATCCGGTTTCGCGCGTGAGTCCCGAGCCACTCACCACGCGCGATCCGGTGAGTTATGAGCTGGAAACTCCGAAGGGCATCATTCGTCTGGTTGATACGGCCGGAATGCGTCGGCCTCGCACGGAGAAAGAGAAACTGGAAATCTACTCCATCCAGGCGACGACGCGCTCGATTCGGGCCGCGGACGTGGTTTTTCTCTTGATTGCGAGCCATGAACCGATTTCCGATCAAGACATGCGCTTACTGAATTTGATTGAGCGAGAAGGAAAACCGATGGCGGTTCTCCTTAATTTTTGGGATCGTCTGGGAAGTGTTGAGAGAAAAACCTTTGTGAGTGATTCCGATTTTAACCGGTTTCTCGCCCAATACCGTACGCTCCCGATCAGTGGAATGACCGGGTGGCAGGTGGATCGCTTATTCCCGCTTGCGTGGCGGATGGGCCAGTTGGCGCAACGCAGGGTCCGTACCTCGAAGTTGAATAAGTTCGTCCAGCGACTCATCACTAGCAACCCACCACCGGCTCAGGGACGCCAGAACTTTAATATTCTCTACGCCAGTCAAGTCCGCGTGGAGCCACCGACGTTCATCTTCTTCATGAACCGCAAGGCAAATTTGCCGGACAGTTATAAAAAGTACGTTGAAAATGCCCTTAGAAAAACGATGGGCTTTAAAGGACAAACCATCCGCGTTCATTTCCGTGGTGGTGAGTCTCGAGCGAGCAACCATTAATCCAATTGCCGTCCCTTTACCTCGTTAAATGATTCTACGCTAGGTGCAATGCGCCATTCTGTTTGGTTGACCAGTTATTGACAATTTCTGGTGACTTTAGGATCAGTTAGGTTCGTTTGTGTCCTTGGGGGAAACAAACGTGAAGCACAATCATTACTCGTTACATGGGAGAGTAAAAATGAAGACAAGAAATTTACTGTGGTCATTCGGGGGCACGATGCTCTTGGCGTTAACCCTCCATTTCTTCACGGCCGCTTCCACGGCTCGCGCGGAAGAGTCGAGCGCGCAGTTCACGGCGGGAAATTCCTTCCAATCCTCGGTAGACGAACTTGGACAGGACAATGGGGATGATTCCAACGCGGACGAATTTGATTTCGCGAAATGGGATCACCACTGCAAAGAACGCTGCGAGCGCGACTACCGTCATTGCAAATCTAGTTGCTCGCACCACGATCACCACTGTCACCAGCGGTGTGAACACCACTACAATCAGTGCGTTCATCACTGCCACCATTAATCGGGGCTCGGTTTAGCTTCGCTTCGCTCGCCTTGGCGAGCGAAGCGGAGAACGTTCACAAAGCCCGCCTTTGCGGCCGCAAAGACGGGAGCTGTCTAGCTCTGTCGAGTGCGCGTGGAGTGTTTCTTAAGCCAAAGCGCGATCACGGATAATTCCGCGCGTTTTCCGATAAGAACTTCGATGATGAACGACTCACCCTCGTCGGGGGAAACGCTCAGCTTGTACCCGTTCAAAAGAAGGAATACTGCGGTCAGGGCGAAACCGACCCGTTTGTTTCCATCTACGAATGAGTGATTTCCCACCAGACTTTGCATCAAAGCCGCTGCTTGCTCGTAGATCGTTTTGTAGTAACCTGAGCGAGGGCGGGCGAGCGCGCTCTCTAGCAATCCCGGATCCCGGACCCCTTCCGAACCGCCAAATTCATCCAGCAATCTTCGGTGAAGGAAAAGAGCTTCTTCAAGAGTCGGGTAAACCGTGAATTTTTTCACTTCGCGAGTCTCTTCAATAGATCGCGATTCGTTGACAGGACTTCCTCGGTAGCGCTCCTAAATTCTGGTCGAACGCGAGCCCGCCGCAAAAATTCAATTACCGCTTCGGTCAGGAGGCCGGAGATGCTCTTATCGGTTTGAGCGGCTAACGCCCGCAATTCGGCCAGAGCAGTTTTGTCTATTTGAGAGGCAAATTTTACCATCCTTTTCATAAAGTCATTATTCATGAAATTTCATGAAATGTCAAGTTGCGGTAATATCCCCGTTTTTCAGCGAGCTTCCTCATAAGAAAAGGTACGCCCCTAATCCATTATGAGGCGCATGATTAATGCGGGTGCTTTGAATCGCACAGGAACGGGGCTATCTGACGGGCTCCGCCCGAGCCCGGGATTTTGTAGGCATGGCTCAGGTGCCAATATTTGGTGGATGATCGGTTTCGATTATCCTTGAGGAAAAAATCGCCATACGCGTGTGGTAACGGCGGCTTACCGACGACAGATTTTGTTGAAAGGATGAGCATTCCCCGGGGAATGTTGCAAAAACAACACATAAATAGCGGAAGTTGTCAGTGCCGCTCCCCTCAGTTCGTTGAAGGGGCAACGAACAGGCACGAGGCCTCCGGAAGAATTCCCCTCTCCGGGGTGGCCTTTCATTGATTGCACCTGGGCGGCTCGGCACTAATCTTGCAAACATTACCCGCATGTTATCGATGCATTCAGTCGGCCGACCAAAGATGCATCAAGTATACAGCGCGCTCTTACCTGTTTTTCTGAGTCTCATCCTACTCTGTCCACCCACAGTGGCTGATGAATCTGTGATCGAACGCCAATTGTGTATCACCCTGTTCAATTTCATCATTGACGATCATTCCCGTATTTTCTCGGCCAGTGAGGATGATCGAAATCGAGAGATATGCCGTCGGGGCGAACGACACTGCCAGCTCGTTCAGTCTTCTAATCGAGCGCCCCACTCCGCTCGACTCGACGCGGATCATCTCAAGGGCCTTCCCAACATCGAAATTTCCACTTTGCGTAGTTTTGTTCGCGAGGTTGAGGCATCGGGTGGCGAGGTTTATTTGGCAACTGACGGAAACGACCGTTCCAGTTTTTCAGTAAACGCCGAAGGGAAAGCGGTTATCATTCTCGCTCAAAATAGCTCCCCCGGCACTTTGCTTCACGAACGAAAGCACTGGGAAGATTGGGATTCTCTTCAAAAGTTTTTGATCCGTCGAAGGATGGTACCCAGTTCAGAGGCAGGCCAAAGAGCATTTGAGCTGCTGGCCACTCCGTATGGGCGGCTGGTTCTGGAAGCCAGGGGGCATACCGAGAGCTTGAAGTGGTATCTTCAGAACCTGGAGTTTCCGGATGCTATGGGATCGGATGCTCGGACTCGGTTTATCGCTAATTTGATCCCACAAGGAAATTATCCTCTCACCGAAAGCTTGCAAGCAGCGGTACGGGCTTTGCGGCGACTCCGAAATCTGGAGTCGTTAGACGGCCAAGTGCCATCCACTGCTCTCCTCGCTTATCGTGATCGGCTCAGTACCGATTTGACGCACATTCAGGAATCAATGATGGATTGGATCATTCGCGATACCTTTTCCCGCCGGCGAATCCTAAGTGGCCTTTATCAAGTGGGAATGATGGCCGGTTTCTTAGGGACAAACCCAACGGCCCAAAAATTCCAACGGGAAAGGGATCGCCTGCAACAAGCACCCTCGCGGTTCAGCGATTTCTTCAATACCGATACCATTCTCCCTGCTAATCGCGCCGCGATCGAATCGCTCCTGCGTAATCGCCTTCGGCTCTACCAATCTCAGAACCCATTCGATCAGTAGACTCGAGTGTTCTCCCTCGGAAGCCCCAAATTACGACACCACCGCCAGCGCGGTGGAAAGGGTGAACTGGTGTTGATGTCCCTGAGTGACACCCGTTGATGTTTGAATCGAAGCGCCCTGCGAGATCGAGGTGAGCTGCGCTAATGTCAAGGACACGGTATGAGAATGGCCCGGTTCGCTCGATGTATTGGTGCTTAGGCCGGCACTTGGTGGGTTGGTGAGGTTGTCCATCGTTAGCGTGTACGTATGAGTGTGCGTTTGGTTTACGGTACTGGAGGTCCAGAGATAGGTTTTCCCTCCGGTACACTTGATGAGAATGGGGACCGAGGCCGCAGCGAGCAAAGTTTGGCCAAATCGAGCGAGTAGTTCTCTTCGGTTCATGCGGATCTCCTCCTGGTTAAGCCGTGGACTGCTACACTAGCCTTCGGGGTGGAATCGATTTTGTCTCAGGGCTTCATACAAAACGATCCCTGCCGCTTGGGCGAGGTTAAGGCTTCTGACGATATGGGTGCGCATCGGGATCTTGAGAAAACGATCGGGGTGGCGATCTGCCAAGTCTTGAGGGAGACCTTTGGTCTCGCTGCCAAAGACCAGGTAGACCGGCTTTGGAAATTGGACTTCGAAATAGCTCCGGGTCGCGCGCTTGCTGAAAAAATAGAGTTCGGCGGGCCTCTCCCATTCCAAGAAGGTTTCCCAATTGGCATGGTTCGCCACGGTGACGTAAGGCCAGTAGTCCAAACCCGCGCGTTTCACCGCGGCATCATCGATTTTGAAGCCCAAGGGGTGGATCAAATGTAGGGTCGCGCCCGTACAAGCGCAGAGGCGGGCAATGGAGCCGGTGTTTTGTGGTATTACCGGTTCAAAAAGAACTAAGTTGAATTCTTGTGCAGGCATTCGACTAAAGATTTTACTACAAATTCAAATTCTTTGGCGCTCAATTCTGGGTAAAGGGGAAGAGAAAGCACCTCATCCGCTAATTTTTCCGCACCGGGGCAGGCGGCTGAACGGTACTGCTCCAAAGAGGGTTGCTGATGGATGGCTTTCGGGTAGTAAACCCCGCAGCCGACCCCCTTTGCCCGCAGATTTTCCACGAGGGCTGGCCGGCGCCCCTTCGCGATCCTAAGGGTGAAAAGTGCCCAAACGTGCTGGGATTCGTGAGCGGGTTCGACCGGAAGTGTCAGAAGGCCACTCTCTTGATAGGGTTTTAGGTGCCGGAGGTACCAGGCGGCGATCATACGCCGCTGAGCCGTCCACGCTTCTAGGTGTTCGAGTTTCAAATTGAGGATAGCGGCCTGAATGGTATCGAGACGGGCGGTCGTTCCGATGCGGGTGTAGTGATCTCGGATTAGGCTTCCATGTCGGGTCATTTCTCTTACCCGGGTGGCGAGCTCACCATCTCCCGTCAAAACCGCGCCGCCGTCTCCCAAGGCGCCGAGGTTCTTCGTGGGGTAGAAACTAGTCGTATAAAAATGAGCGCCCGCGACGGGGACGCCGATGGATTGGGCCCCGTCCTCAATCAGGTACAAACCATACTGATCACAGAGCTTTCTCAATTCCCGTATGGGGGCCTGCCGGCCGTAGAGGTCGACCGCGATAATGGCGCGGGTCTTTGGGGTGATTTTCTGTTGCACACTCTCCACGGTCACCACGGCAGTTTCGGGCGAGACATCCGCGAAAACGGGCTTTAACCCGCACCAGGGAATGACATTGGCGCTGGCGACAAACGAAAAAGCTGGGGTAATGACCTCATCGCCCGGTTCAAGCGCTAAGGCTTTCAGCGCTAGAATCAGGGCGTCGGTGCCGCTCGAACAGCCTACGGAATAGGGAAATCCGAGCCTTTTGCCGAGAGACTGCTCGAATGCATCTACCTCCCGCCCCAGAACATATTCACCCGATCTTACGACTTCCAGCACCTTCTGCTGAATTTGGTCGAGCATGGCTTCATTTTGGCGTTGGGGGGAAAAGAGCGCGATCACGTTGGCCTCCTAGTAGGGCTGTCGGTTTGTCGATGACCGCACTCACATTCGAAAGTGGGTCGCTTGCAAAGCAACTGCCGGACTAGCTACAAATTGTACCCTAGGTCCCCGCTTCCTTTTAAGACTTTTAGGTGTCTCGGTTTGCGCTTGAGCGTGGGGCCTCGGCCCACTACAATGCGGCACGATGGAAAACGGTCAAAAAACGGTCCATATCAAGACTTTCGGTTGCCAGATGAATGTTTATGATTCGGATCGCATGCTGGCGATCTTGGGGCAACAGGGATTTCGTTCGGAACCCGATTTGAAGAGCGCCGATGTGATCTTGATCAATACTTGCAGCATCCGCGACAAGGCCGAGCACAAAGTATTGAGCCTTCTGGGGGAGTTGAAACCGTTAAAAGAAAAATACCCGGGCAAGGTGCTTGGCATCGCCGGTTGCGTTGGGCAACGCATGGGCCGAACCCTCCTTCAGCGAGTCCCGCACCTCGATCTTGTTTTCGGACCCGATAGCGTCGATCGCGTGGGCATTCTAGTGGATGCGGTGATGAAGGAAGGCCGGCGCACCGTTGAAGCGAAGTTCGATGCCGACGGGCGCTCGTATTCTCAACCTTCGATCATCCACCGGGCAAAACCGAGCGAGCTTCTCACGATCATCAAGGGGTGCGATCATTTTTGTACCTATTGCATTGTTCCCTTCGTTCGCGGGCGGGAGAAGAGTCGGCCGATTGCCGAGATTATTCAAGATGTGAAAGGTTTTGTCGCCGCCGGAACGCGAGAAATTACGTTTTTGGGCCAGAACATCAATACGTACGGTAAGGGGACGCCCGAGAAATTATCCGAGCTGATTATCGCCGCGGACCAGGTGGAAGGCTTGGAGCGAATTCGTTATCTAACGTCTCACCCGCGGGATCTAGGGCCGGATCTGATCGCTCAGTTTGGGACGGTACCCAAACTCTGTCCCGCGCTCCATTTGCCGTTTCAATCCGGAAGTGATGCGGTCTTAAAACGCATGTCGCGTCTATATACCCGGGACGAATACTTGGCGAAAGTGGATCGGCTGCGCGAGCGTTGTCCGGATCTGGCGCTTTCGACCGATGTGATCGTGGGCTTTCCCGGCGAAACGGATGCCGATTTCGAGCAAACACTTCAAGTCCTTCGGGCCGTGCAGTTTTCGGGAGCCTATCTTTTCAAGTATTCCCCCCGACCGGGAACGCGAGCCTTTGACTACGGCGATGAAATTCCGGAGCGGGTTAAAGAAGAACGTCTCGTGAAGGCTCAAGACGTTGTTTTGCCCCTCATCGATCGGGCGAATCTGGGAATGGTCGGTAAGACCACGAAGTGTCTCATCGAAAAGTTGGATAAGAAACAGCGCTATTACACTGGCAGGAATCCCTATAATACGATCGTGCATGTACTGAATGCGGGGGAAGCCTGTCTCGGCAAGATCGTTGATGTGGAAATAACCGAAGCCAATGGCAGCAATTTGAAAGGTTACTATGTCGGAGCACCAAAAACCGACCGGCAGTATCAAACCGGCTGAACTTTCCGAGCTTCAGAAGCTCTTTCCCCACCGGTATCTGGAACCCCGCGTGGATCCCACGGCGTTCATCGCTCCGGGAGCTCAGATTTACGGCGATGTTTGGATTGGGAAAGAAAGCAGCGTTTGGTTTAATAGCGTGCTGCGCGGAGACGTGAATTATATTCGCATCGGAGAGCGGACGAATATTCAGGATCTCACCATGGTTCACGTTTCCCACGAGGGGAACCCGACGATTATTGGTGAGGGCGTGACGATCGGGCACTCGGTCGTTTTGCATGCTTGCCGGATCGGAAATTATTCGCTCATCGGCATGGGCAGCGTGATTCTGGATGAGGCGGAAATCGGGGAGTACGTGATGCTGGGGGCGGGAAGTCTGGTGACTCAGCGAACGAAAATTCCCGCCGGAACCAAAGCATTTGGAAGGCCGGCTAAAGTGGTCGCGGAACTAACGCAGGAAGAAGTCGATCGCATTCGTTGGAGTGCGGGGCATTATGTGAAGCTTGCAAAGACGTACCGTAGCGGTGATTTTCGAACAAGCTGAATTCTCGACGAAAACGCGCCGATTTTAACCTTTTCTCCTGGCCCACCCCTTGCACCTCTTAATGGTTCTTGGGGGGAGAAAATTGTTCGCTAAACGGGCCAGCATCGCCGTATTCTTTTGTCTTATCTGGAATTTCACCGTGGTTTGCACGGCCGATCCGGTACCCGCACCGGGGCAAGACAAGCAGTCTACAGGGCTTCCGACACAGGCAAACGCGAGCTTTCCTGCCGATGAATTGGACGGTGCTCCCGATCTTGTACATGGCGCTGGAGAGTCCTCGAAGATTCTTTACATCAAATTTAAGAATGGCACGACGTATAGCCTGCCCGATGAACCGCTAACCCCCGATCAAAAAGCTCTCTTCAATTTATTAAGCGCCGAAGAAAAAGCACTTTTTCAGACGAGAAGAGCCAGGTACTTGAAGGGGCTGGCCTGGATCATGAAGTTGGGGTATCCCTTCTACAAGTATCTTGGACCCGTGGTTCGCCCGTTTGCTCCCCTCCTTCAAGCACCCGTTGCTTTGGTGAAATGGGCCACGCTCAAGGTGGTGGGCCGTAAACTGCGAAAAATCACGAGCGACGTGGAAAAAGAGGAACTCGCGGAAAATGCGCCGGAGCCCAATCCCACCAGCGTTTCGAAAAAACTGAATGCCCGGGAACGCTACCATCGCATTGTGCAAAGCCTGCTGCGCTCGGTGGACCAAGAGCTTTGGAGCAGCTCTCATGCCTTGGCCAAAGGGAACGAATTTCGATTGATCATGCAGTTGGGTGGGGGCGGCGGCGCCGGGGTTGGAGATGGCAAGACCACGCGCGGGGGACATTTGGGGACGGGAACCAATCTGGCTTTATGCTTCGATTGGAAAGGGAAGCGACTGTCATTTTTGGTTTTTAAGGATCTGGAAACGCTGAAAAAGGTTGTTGGCGTTTATGCAGGGGCTAATGCGTTTGTCAGTTTTGAAGCCGGGTGGGCCTCGCATGGCGTCAATGACACGCTGAAAATGGAAAAGGGCGTTTCCATCATTCCTCCTGGCCCCTTTATGGGGGTGAGCACGTCTCATTCTTTTCAGATGGGTTTCGGATTGGGTCCCAATCTTTTTGGCGTTAATCTTCCTGTTCCGAGTCATGTGGAGCACGAGCTCGAGCGGGCGAATCTGTTTCGGTTTAGTCTTGGGCTGACTTGGCCGTATATTCAGGTAAAATTGGGGAAAGAGCCGGCGGCAGAGTTAGGGCGAAGAACCCTTAGGGTCGTCAAAAGCACGTGCACCTACGTTCTGTCGCTCGTGAAGGGGAAGATCTTTTAATGGTCGCTAAATTTGGTATCGTGATGGTTGGATTGTCGGCGGTCTTAGTGTTGCCCGCGAACGCAATGACCGGAGAAAAGTGCCGAGTCGTGCTCGGCCTGAGCACTCAGCACTCGCCCAGTGCTTTGCGCCATCCATGGGACGCCCTACCGACGTTTCCGGCCGCGGGGGAGCCAATCAGAGCCAATCATAAAGGGATTCTGACTCACGCCTTGGAAAACGAGGGAGATACTGGATGGATCTATAACGTTCCCGATCTTCTGGGCTCCTACGTGGCGGAGTATTTTCCCGGAGCCGCCGTTTGCCAGTATGAAGGTGCTCTGCTCCTGACTTACCGCGACAAGGGAAAAACGATCATCTTGAAGCCTCTCGGAGTGAGTGATGCGAAAGCCGCACAGATTATCGATTCGATCATGGGAAAACATTCTGGCATCGTTTTCGACGGAATTCCGCCCAAGGTTTCCAATTTGGTAAGCGAGCCTTCTCTAAAGAAGACCGTGGATCCCACGAACGTCACTTATTTGTACGACGCGAAAGAGCAAGCGGAGCTCGCCGGCGGCAAATTCAAGAGCAAGCGAAGACTCGTGAATAAATTTGAAGCGACCTATCCCCGTTATAAAGTTTACGATCTGCGTAGCTCACCCGAACTGCTTGACCCGACGTTTAAGAAACAGCTGATGGTTCAAATCGTGGAGCTGACGAAACGCTGGGCGGAACAAAAAGAAGCCACGGTGAAAGACAAAGGGCACGTCGCTGCCGAGGCCGAAGCGCTTCAGGGAACCTTGGATCAATTCGAGGCTCTGGGTCTCGAGGGAAGCGCTGTCGTCGTTGATGGCAAAGTGGTCGCCTTCGCCTATGGGGCGAAGAAGAGTAAAGACACGTTCGCGAGTTTGTATGAAAAAGCGGATCGAAACTATGACGGGGCTTATCAAAAAATGAGTAAGATCCTGGCCGAGAAAGCGCTTCAAAAAGGGTTTACCAAACTCGATTACCAATCCATTCCTCCCGACGAAACGAGCGAACAGGGAACGACCACGAATACGTTGCGTGACACCAAAATGAGCTGGCGGCCGATTACCGTCCTCGATTGGGTGAAGATTGAGAAATAGCTGGGGCGAATGGCCGTAAATTGGCAATAGCCTGGCGAATCTCCACCAAACTTTCCGATCCCGAGCTTTACGGGGTCTACTCTCCTTCTATAAAACGCTCTTCTATTAACCAGTTATGGACTCCCCTGGCTCTGACTAGGCTAGTGGCAGAGCAATTGCAAACGCCTATGACGGCAAGTCGACTGGAAGTACGTGTGTGGAAAGGGAAGTCGGTTGATCAGAGGATGGCAGTTAATCGGGACGGCGCTCCTTGCTATTTCGTCCCGGGGCTTTGGCGATCCCTGCGGGAATTTTCTCCATCTTCTAGGTGCTCCCGGACGAAACGCTTTTTTCGCGAGGCTGGATGTCCCGGCAACGTTGAAGATCGTGGAAGCCCTAGCCCAACGCCCTGGCGTGGTGGTTGAGAAAATCGGTGAGTCCCAAGGCCTTCCTCTTTACCGGGTCAGGATTTCAGCATCGCCGGGATCGATGAATCGCCCGCCTATTCGGGTTTTGGTCACGGCCGGGGCGCATGGCAATGAGCCGGTGGGGGTTGCTTCCCTCTTAGGGGTGATCGAACAGGTCCTCGCGGACGATTCGCTT
>JADMIO011124210.1_pt1 | contig 15705 bp, 15 predicted proteins | sample 8958161 | NCBI WGS metagenome assembly JADMIO01 (sample SAMN16585339, study PRJNA669376) | soil metagenome | isolation source: Crop rotation soil | place: USA: Cullars Rotation, Alabama | collected 2011
CCCGCCGGCACGCAGATGTCCAGGTGGGAAACCCGCCCGCAATCCTGGCAGACGATGTGGTGATGGTGATGCGCGTGCGCCCGCGCCTTGGGACCCGGGCCCCGCGCGCCGGGAGCCCGGGCCGGTTCCGGAAGATGCCTGATGAGGGAGAAAAAAGTCTCCTTTTCGCCCGGCAGGCGGAACTCTTCCAGCAGCCCCGCCGCGCGCAATGCGGCCAACGCCCGGTACACCGAACTTTGATCGCAGGCATCGCCCAGGCTGCGATGCAGGCTTTGCAGGGTCCAGGGTTTGTCGCTTTGCAGGAAGCGGCCCAGCACGCGGCGGCGGTTGGAAGTGACCTTGACCTTGACTTGGCGCAGCCGATCCAGGTACGGAACCGCCGGGTCCGGGACATCCGGGCGTTTCATGGCGTGTTGGCGGGAAGGTCCGATCCCGGCGCCGTATCGGAGGCTTCCACGCGGTGGTGCAGGGAGGTGTGCCAGAAGCCGAGCGACACGGAAACCAGGAACGCGAAGGCGAATCCGTACGCGGTGCGGGGACGGCGGCGGATGATGCCGCGCGCATGGGGCACCAGGCTCGCGAGGGTGACGTAGGCCAGCAGGCCGGCGCTGAAGGCGAGCACCAGTTCGCTGCCGGGCAGGCCCTTGATCCAGGGGCCGCTGGCCGCCAGGAAAGCGGCCGGGCTGATCAAGGTGTAGAGGACGCCGAAAGCGGCCAGGCCCTTGCCCCGGAAGCGCGTCTGCTTCAGCACCTGGGCGATGGCGAAAGAGGAGCTGACCTTGTGGAGGAGCATTCCCAGGTTGAGTCCCGAGAACCAGGGCGGGGCCAACAGGCCGATGAGCAGGCCATCGTTCAGGGAGCAGACAGCCATGGCCGCCAGGGACATGGCCCCGAAGCCGCGGTGATCATGGCCGGACTCGCAGCAGGGGTCGCGCTTGAACACCAGCTTGGAGAGGATGGCCATGACCGCCGCCCCGCCCGCGAAAGCGGCGAGAGTCCCCTTTGAATGGGTCAAGGCTTCCGGCACCAGGGTGGAGAAAACGAAGCCGGTGAAAAAAGCCACCGCCAGCGGATAGAGGTAATCGATGACGTCCTGGGCGTCATGGGGATCCTGCCGGCCATTCCGATGGATGGCGCGCACCAGGAGCATGGGCTTGGCCCCCAGGAAAAATCCCACCGCCCCGCTGATCAAAAGTCCCAAGGGGAGCATAACCGCAAGCATCGCGTTAAGATAGCTTTCCCGGGGTCTAATTGCAACCAGCTTGCAATTACGGCGGGTGCGCTTCCGGCCCGATTGCTACTTTAGCCACGTGGCCACCTTATTTCCCTGGTACTGGCGTTTTTTGGGCCTGCCCCTTTCCCGGGCCAAGGGGATGTGCGTGGACCGGATACCGTTTTCCCTGGTGGAAATCATGATCTGGTCGGGCGTCGCGTGCAGCCTGATCCTGATTGCCATAACGGCCACGGGAGGCTGGAGCCGGCTCAGGCGATCGCGCCTCATGTACGCGGCGCTCGTTTCCGGCCCCATCCTGCTGGTCCTGATGGGCATGGGCCAGGGCGCGTTCCCGATGAGCCTGGCCCCCACGGCCTGGCGCCAGCCGCTGGCGGAGGCCTTCCCGGGCATGCCTATCCCCTATCCCCTGTTCCGGCGCGAATTGGACAGGCGGGAGGTCCGCCTGCTCGCCTCGTTCTCCCCGGCCTACTACGAATCCCTGAGTGAAGAGGAGATCCTCCACGGATGCGACTTGTCCCTGGACACGGTGCTGGCCGGATTGGGGCTGCAGCCGGGCCGGGCCGTGGGAAAGATGAAACCCATGGGGCCTTTGACCACCTTGCTGGGACTGAGCTATGGCGGCCCGGCCTTCCACGATCCATTCTTCGGGGAAATGGCCATGGTCAGGCCGGAAGATCACCCCGCGCCTCGTTACTGGCGGCTGCTGGGCGTATGCCATGAGGCCGCGCATGCCAAGGGTTTCACGCGGGAGCTGGATGCGGAGATCCTGACCCAATTGGCCTTGAGCCGATCCCCCGATGTCCGCTATCGCATGTTGGGGGACATCATGTACCTGCGGAAATCGGGGGAGCGGATCCACTACCCGGAGTACTTGCGGCGGGAAATCCGCGCCTGTTGGGACAGCCTGGAACGGGTGGAGGCCCGCCAGCCCGTGGTGCGGTTCCTGAAGAAGGCCGCCATCAAGTTGGGGTTCCAGAACTCGGGCGGAAAATACGGCACCCGCGCCGGGTCGGAGCGGTGGAATCCCGACCATCCCTTCTACGCCACCCTGGCCGGGCTCTGGTCAAAACCGGCCGCGGGTCGGGGCATGGCGGGGGCCGGCGATGGGCCATAAGGGCGCGCGCCGCGGCGGCCCGGGAAAAGACTCCCCGGAAGGCGGTTCCGCTTCCAAGCGGGGTCAGATGCGGTCTCCGGCCCTTCCCGTTCCGGTGGTGGAGGAACTCGATTTGCACGGCATGGCCATCGACGAGGCGATGGTGCAGGTGGAACTCGCCCTGGCCAGATGGCGCGGCCGGCCGGGAGCCTGCATCCGCGTCATCCACGGACAGAGTTCCGGCAGCAAGGTTTCCATCAAAGGGACGCTCCGGCGCAACCTGGGATCCACCTGGAAAGGGCGGATCCGGGCATTCCGGCAGGAGCCCGCGAATCCGGGCGCGACCCTCGTGTTCGTCGCGCCCTGAAGACACCGTTGTCTTGAATTCCCGCTGATTTTAAGGTATTTCTAAAGCCCGCGGTCCGGAAGCCGGGAAGCCCGTGACCCGCCTTCCAATGGAGCCTAGATGACCTTCGAAAAAAACATCCTTTGCATCGGAGCCGGCTACGTCGGCGGTCCCACCATGAGCATGATCGCCCATAAGTGCCCGCAATACAAGGTCACGGTGGTGGACATCAACAAGGATCGCATCGACGCGTGGAACAGCGGCGTCTGCCCCATCTACGAACCGGGCCTGGACGAGGTGGTGGCCAAGTCGCGCGGCAGGAACCTGTTCTTTTCGACGGACACGGACAAAGGCATCCGCGAAGCCGACATCATCTTCGTTTCCGTGAATACTCCCACCAAGACATTCGGCCAGGGCGCCGGCATGGCCGCCGACCTGCAATATTGGGAGAAGACCGCCCGGCAGATCCTGGCCAATTCGGACAGCAACAAGATCATCATCGAAAAATCCACCCTGCCCGTCCGCACCGCGGAGGCCATGGAGCGCATCCTGAACGCCAACTCCAAGGGCATCCATTTCGAAGTGCTTTCCAACCCGGAATTCCTGGCCGAAGGCAGCGCCATCCAGGACCTGGAGAAGCCGGACCGGGTGCTGATCGGATCGCGCGAGACTCCGGAAGGCACCAAGGCCCGCAAGGAAGTCGTCGCCATCTACGCCAACTGGGTGGCCAAGGCCAACATCATCGAGTCCAACGTGTGGAGCGCGGAGCTTTCGAAGCTCACCGCCAACGCATTCCTGGCCCAGCGCATCTCCTCCATCAATTCCATCTCCGCCCTGTGCGAAAAGACCGAGGCCGACGTGGACGAAGTCGCCTACGCAATCGGCACGGATTCCCGCATCGGCTCCCGGTTCCTCAAGGCCAGCGTCGGCTTCGGAGGCTCGTGCTTCCAGAAGGACATCCTGAACCTGGTCTACATCTGCCATAGCTACGGCTTGCACGAGGTGGCTGAATACTGGGAGTCCGTGGTCAAGCTGAACCAATGGCAGCAGAAGCGCTTCATCCGGACCATGCTCGGCAACATGTTCAACACCGTGGCGGGCAAGCGCATCGCCCTATTCGGCTTCGCGTTCAAGGCCAATACCGGGGACACCCGGGAATCCCCCGCCTTGGCCATCACCCGCGGCCTCCTGGAAGAGCATGCGGAGGTCATCATCACCGATCCCAAGGCCCTGCCCCACGCCAAGGACGATCTCCGGGACGTGAAGAGCGGCGTCACCTTCGAAGCAGATCCCTACAAGGCCGCCCAGGGGGCCCATGCCATCGCGGTGATGACCGAGTGGAAGCTGTACGCGGAACTGGACTACGAGAAGATCTTCGCGTCCATGTCCCAGCCGGCCTTCATTTTCGACGGGCGGAACATCCTGGATCACCGGCGCCTGTTCAAGATGGGCTTCAACGTCTTCGCCATCGGCAAGGCGCCCCTGAAGCATTTCTAGGCGGCCTCGCCGGGAGACTTGCATTTGGTTAATAGCATTGACTATTATGAGTCCTTCGAGTCCGGTTCACCAACGCGATGAAAGGAAACATCATGTCCAAGCACGCTTCGAAATTCCGTTCCCTCCCGCTTTCCGCCGCCTTGCTGGCGATGGTTTCGGGCGGGGTCATGCTCACCGCTTGCAATAAGAAGGAAGAGAAGAAGGCGGAAACCCCCGCCGCGCAGGCGCCGGCCCAGGCGGCCGCGCTCGAGGTAACCGCCAACGATCAGATGCAGTACAGCACCAAGACCCTGGAAGTGCCCGCCGGCTCGGAAGCCGTCATCGTGCTCAAGAACATCGGCACCCTCGCCAAGGAAACGATGGGACATAACCTGACCGTGCTGAAACCCGGGACCGACGTGGCGGGGTACGCCACCAAGGCCATGGCGGCCAAGGAAACCGAATACCAGCCCGCCTCCGAACAGGCTTCCCTGGTCGCCCATACGCGGCTGCTGGGCCCGGGCGAAAGCGACACCTTGCGGATCACGCTGGCCGCGGGCGAATATCCCTTCGTCTGCACCTTTCCGGGCCACTTCGCGGTGATGCAAGGGGTGCTGACGGCCAAATAGGGGCGGAGCCGCCCTGAGAGGCCTTACATCACGATCAGTTCGGCGTTCAAGGCGCCGGCGCGCTTGATGGCCTGGAAGATGGCGATGATGTCCCTGGGCGAAACCCCCAGGGAATTCAAGGACTTTGCCAGATCGGCCACGTTGGAACTGGTGGGCAGGACCTTCATCTCCGCCTTCGGCTCGTCCACCTTGATGTCTTCCGACTGGGTGTTGGTCGCGAGCTGCGTGGTGCCCGAGTTCGCCGCATTGGTGTTGGAAACCTGGCCCTGCTGGTTGTTCTTCACCTGGATGGTGATGTTGCCCTGGGAAACCGCCACCTCGGAGATGCTGACGTTGCCGCCCGCGATCACGGTGCCGGTCTTCTCGTTGAGGACCACCTTGGCGACGGTGGAGACCAGGAAGTCCAGGTTCTCGACTTCGGCGATGAATTCCATGCGCTTGGATTTGTATTCCTCCGGCACCGCGATGGCGATGGTGACCGGATCCTTCGCTTCCGCCACCGGCTTCTTGAAGTTGGCGTTGATGGCCTTGGCCATGGCCACGGCGGAGCTGAAGTCCGGATTGGCCAGGGAAATGCGCAGCTCGTCCGTCATCATCAGGCCGCCCGGGGCTTCCTTCTGGATGATGGCGCCGTTGGGGATCTCCCCCACCAGGGTGTGGTTCTTGGTATAGGAGGATTTGCCCTGGGGCCCTTCCTTGTTGAGGCCGCCGATGCTGAGCGCGCCTTGGGCCAGCGCGTAGATTTCCCCGTCGGTCGCCTGCAGGGGCGACATGAGCAGGGTCCCACCTTCCAGGCTCTTGGCGTCCCCGATGCTCGAAACCGTCACGTCGATGTTGGAGCCCCGCTTCATGAAGGGGCTCAGCTTGGAGGTGACCATGACGGCGGCCACGTTGCGGACCTGGATGCGCTCGCGGGGGACTTCGATGCCGGTGTTGCGCAGCATGTTGACCACGCTCTGGGTGGTGAATTGGGTGCGCGGCCCGTCGCCGGTGCTCTTGAGTCCCACCACCAGGCCGTACCCGATGAGCTGCGTCTCGGCCAGGCCGTCCAGCTTGGCCACGTCCTTGATGCGGGAAGCCTGGGGCGCCGCAGCCAGCAGGAGCGCCAGCGCGCCGGCCGGGAAGTATCCGGGGACCGAAATAAAGGTTCGCATCATCCGCCTCGCTCAGAAAACCCAGTTGAAGAAACGCGCCAGCAGCCCGGGACGGGCGGCCTGGTGGTTGTCGCCTTGGCCCGTGTATTGGATGCGCGCATCGGCGATCTTCTCCGAAAGCACGGTATTGTCCGGGGAAATGTCCTCCGGGCGCACGATGCCGGAAACGCGCAGGATTTCCTTTTCACTGTTGACCTCGACTTCCTTGTTGCCTTCGATCAGCAGGTTGCCGTTGTCGTACACGGCCACGATGCGGGCCGAGAGGGTGGCCTTGACCTCGCCCGCGCGGGAGGTCTCGCCTTTGCCCTGGTATTTCTGCTTGACGCCCCCGCCGAATCCCACTTCCGGAGTGTAGCTGTTCGGGGTTCCGCCAGCCCAGGCCACGTTGAATGGCTTGATGTCGATGGACGCGTCCTGGGCCTTGTCGGTATTGGTCTTGGTGTCGTTGCTGGCCTTGGCGTTCTCCATGATCAGGACCGTGATCACGTCTTCGGCGCGCTTGGCCTTCTTGTCCGTGTACAGGGAGTAATTGTGGGGCATGGACTGGGCCCCGGCGGAAAAGGCCGCGGCCCCCAGTATCCCCGTCGCGATGAAAGTGTTGATTCGCATCCTATCCTCCTTGCCTGTCCGCCTCAACCGCCCGGTTGCTTCAACCGCCCGGAACCGGTTCCAGCCATCCGTCTTCGGTCACGCGCACCCGCACCAGGCGCTGGCTCACCAGGCTCTTGGCGGTGATTATCTGGCCGGGCAGCCCGTCCTGCCGGCATACCGCATCCGCGGTCACGCTCACGCCGCCCGTGCGGTATATGATCTTGGCCTCCTGGCCGCGCTTCACCGTGGGCGGCATCGCCACCATGCGGGGGGTGATGATGCGCCCGGGATTGAGGGTCACCTTGGCCAGGAACCCCATCAGCTTGCGGGGGTTTCCGATGGCGATCTCGTTCATCTGGGTGGTCTCGCGCATTTCCACCGCCACGTTGGAGGCGTCGAGAGGCATGTCGCGGTCGATCTGCTTCCTGGCCACCAGCACGGGCTCTTCCACCCGCAATTGGATGGTGATGGGGATGTTGCGGAGGATGCGGGTCTCGTTGCGGATGGACAGGTTCAGATCCACCTTGCCTTTGCGCTTGCCCCCGGAGAAGGACAGTTCCAGGCTGTGCGGGGTGGCGGGCACCAGGATTTCCGAGGGCGCGCGGGCCAGCTCCCAGCGCCGGACTTCGCCGGACCGGCTGGGCATTTCCGCCACGAAGGCGTCCACCAGGCGGGCCAGGGAATCGCCGGGGAGCTTGTCCGCCCGCGTGGTGATGCGGATGGTCTTGTGGTCGTACTCGAAGGCATATCGATCCGAAAAGGGCCGCAGGTAGCGGGTGAACAGGACGTCGGTATCCAGCGAACGCGTGAGCCCGAAGGCCGCGCTTTTGGCCACTTCCAGGGTCTCCAGTTCGGCCACCGCATGCTCCCCTCCCGCCAAAACGCGGGCAATGTCCCCGAGCCGGATGGATCCGCCTTCCACGTTCGATTGATCGCGGAAGCGGATGGACACCTGGGACGGCGCGCCGGCGGACCCGGCCGCTCCCGTGGATGCATCGGGAGCGGACAGGGCCCCTGCCAGGCCGAGCAAGCCAGACAGGATGGATGGGAAGCCGGCCGCTTTCATCATCCCCTCAATTGGTTCGCCAACTGGAGCATGCTGTCGGAAGTCTGGATGGCCTTGGCGGAGATTTCATACGCGCGCTGGGCCACGATCATGTTCACCATTTCCTCCACCAGTTCCACGTTGGAGGCTTCCAGGAATCCCTGGGCGATGGTGCCCAGGCCGTTGGTGCCGGGGGTGCCGGACTCGGGCTCGCCGCTGGCGGGGGAAACCTGGTACAGGTTGTTCCCCATGGACTTGAGGCCGCCTTCGTTCAGGAACTTCACCAATTCGATCTGCCCGATTTCCTCGCTGGTGCCGGTGTCGGAGACCAGCACGGAAACCTTGCCGGTGGCGTCGATCATGATGTCATGGGCGCCGTCCGGGACGGTGATTTGCGGTTCCAACGCGAAGCCTTGGGACGTGACCAAGGTGCCGTCGTTGGAGATCTTGAAGGAACCGTCGCGGGTATAGGCGATTTCGCCGCTGGGCATCTGCACTTGCAGGAAGCCGGAACCGGTGATGGCCATGTCGAAGGCGTTCTTGGTTTCCTGGAGATTGCCCTGGCCGAAAATCTTCTGGTTGGCGACGCTGCGCACGCCCAGGCCCAATTGCAGGCCGGCCGGGGACTTGGCGCCGTCCGCCGCTCCCGCCCCGGGATCGACGATGGTCTGGTAGAGCAGCTCCTGGAACTCCAGCTTCGATTTCTTGTAGCCGGTGGTGTTCACGTTGGCGAGATTGTTCGAGATGTTGTCGATGTAAAGCTGGTTGGCTTTCATCCCCGTGGCCGATGTATACAAGCTGCGTATCATATCCTACCTCGCTGGCCCTGGGGCCTCGTTTTTGCCTAGACCCGGCCCACTTCGGTGACGGCCTGGTGCAACGTATCGTCCACGGCTTTGAGGGCCTTCTGGTCCGCTTCATAGTTGCGGAAATCAGCTATCATGTTGACCATGGTGGAAACCGGATCGGCGTTGGAGCCTTCCAGGAACCCCTGCATGACCCCGACGGTCTTGGGAGGCATGGGCGCATTCCCGGCGGGATCCGTATTCCCGAAAAGGCCGTCCTGCCCGTATTGGAGCTTGCGGGTATCGGGGAAATCCACGACACCCAAGGTCGCCGTCTTGCGGCCGTCCACGAAAATGCCGCCGTCCCCCAGGAACTGGACGGAATCCCCTTTGAGGACGATGGGCGCGCCGCCGTCGTCGAGCACGCGTTTGCCGGAAAGGGTGACGAGTTCGCCGAAAGAGTTCAGGCTGAGCCCGCCGTTGCGGGTATACCGGGTGGTGCCGTCGGCGGCCTCCACGGTGAAGAACCCGCTGGCGGAAAGCGCCAGGTCGAAGGTATTGGAAGTGCGGATCATGGGGCCCTGGCTGAAGCTGGTGAACACCTCGCTGAGGTTCTGCATTTCCTTCTGCTTCAGCTCGCCGTCGTCGTTGCGGCCGATGGTCACTTCCGACTTGTTCACCAAGCGGGCCATCTTGAAACCGTTGGTGCTGGTATTGGCCATGTTCTGGGCGTGGATGTCCTGCTTGGCCAGGATATTGGTCATGCCCCGTGATGCCGTGTAGAGTCCGTTAACCATGGATTCTGTCTCCCTGCCGGAAAGGAAAAGCAATAACCAGACCAGATTCTCAGGGGAGGTTAACAGGCGGTTTGGGGATGCGAAAAAGGACCGGGGGGCGTTTTGCTGGCAAATTATGCCTGCATGGGGCCTTGGGCGGTAAAAACTTCCCTGGAAGTTTTCCTTTAAAAAATCCTTCGAGATCCGCTCGGCGGGAAGGGACGCCGGGCGGGCAGGCTGGATTAAATCCTCTGCCGCTCCAGGAAGTAGGCCACGGCCGCCTCCCCTTCCGGCCCGATGTCCCGGGTGAAGTCATTCACGTACAGGTCGATATGGGCCTTGAGCACCGCCTCGGACATGGATTGGGAATGGGCTCTGCACAATTCCAAGGCAGCCTCCGGATGGGCATAAGACCAAGCCAGACTTTGGCGGATGGCCGCTTCCACGGCATCCGCCAGGCCCGGCCTAGCCGCTTCCAGGCGCTTGGACAGGGCCACGGCCCCCAAGGGGATGGGATAGCCGGTGGACGTTTCCCAGTGCGCCCCCAGGTCCCGCACCAGGTGCAACCCGTCCGCCGCGTACGTGAACCGCATCTCGTGGATGACAACGCCCTGGCAGGGCTCGGGCCCCAGCAGCCTCCGGTACAGGGCATCGAAGGGAAGGAAGGTCTTGCGCAGCGTTACCGGCCCGGGCCCGGCATGGAAGTCCAGCAGGAAGTTGGCGGTGGTATGTTCCCCGGGAACCAGCACCTCGGCGCCGGGATCCCAAAGCGCCCCTTGCGGCCCTTGGCGGTTGGAAAGCAGCAAGGGGCCGCAACCCCGCCCCAGCGCGCCTCCGCAGCGCAGCAAGCGGTATCCCTCCGCGCAGAACGCGTGGTTGGCATAGCTGATCTTGGCCAGGTCCCAGCGGCCGGCCTGGGCGTCCCGGTTCAGGGTTTCCAGATCGCGATAGGCGAACCCGAAATCCAGGCCCGGCGCGGACGTGCCGCCGCCGATCAGGCCGGCGAAGATGAAAACATCGTTGGGGCAAGGCGAGATGGCGGCGCGGATTTTCATGTCGTCTTTCCGGAAGGAGCGGAGGGGGAAGCGGGAAATAGGCCCGCAAGCCGGCGTCCCATGTAAACGCCCAGGTTACCCAGCGCCCGTTCGGCGTTCTCCGGGCGGAAATCCCGGGTGGAGGCGAGGTTGCTGATGGCGCGCACCTCGCGGACGGGAATGCCCGATTCCCGGCCGGCCAGCGCGGCCGCGGCACCCTCCATGGTCTCGAATCCCGCCCCGGTCAGGGAGCGGCGCAGCTTACCGGTCGCCTCCGTGCCCGTACAGGCATTTACCGTGCAGCCTCTGGCCGAGGGCAATCCGGGCTCCGGGTCCAGCGTCAACGGCCGCCGGTAATCATCATCCGCCCAGGCGAAGGAAGCCAATGGCAGGAACGCCTCCGGGCCCGGGGTTTCCATGCCCAAATCCCCGAAGGTCTCCGACTCGGCCGTCACCACGTCCCCGATGGCGAGGCCGGATCCGGGATAGGCCCCGGCTATGCCCGCGTTCAAGATCAATTCCGGCGCGGCCTGGGCGGCCAACGGGAGCAGGCGCGCCAGCGTCAGGGGGATGCCGACGCCCGTGACCGCGCAGAGGATGCCGCCCCGGCCGCGGACCCAGGCCCGATCCAGGGCGGGCGCCAGATCCCGGAACCGGAAGCCCAAAGCCCCTAGACAGGCGTCCATTTCCTGCACGGTGGCGGCGCACAACAAAATCATGCCAGCACCCGCGTCAGCGGAAGCAAGCGCCGGAATTCCTCGTCACGGTATTCCGCGGGCCGGCGCTCCAGGCAGCTTGCCGAGCCCATGGCCAGCCCGTGGCGGAACGCCTCGATGGGGCCCAGGCCCAGAAGGAGGTGATGCAAGACGCCGGCGGTGACCGTGTCCCCCGCCCCGATGGGATTGGCCACGGAAGCCAGACGAGGCGGCTCCAGACGGGCCACGGTCGCGCCCGCCCGTAACACCGAAGCTTCCCCGCTCCCCGAGGTGACCAGGAACAATCCCTCCGCAGGGGCGGCGCCGAGCGACTCGGTAAGGTTCCGGTATTCCGACAGGTTCATCTTCAGGCAGGTGGCCTTCGCCAGGGTTCGCCGGCCCAGGCCCTGCCAGGCATCCACCACGGAGACCTTCGGGCGGTAGCGATCCAGGACGGAATCGTAAATCCCCTCGCCCGCCCCGGGCGGCACCGTGCCGCAAATAGCCACGGCGTCAAAGGAGCCGGGTTGGGCGGGAAGCGCGGCGAGCAGGGTCTCCCCCGCTTCCGGCTCCACGTGGAAGGGTTCGATAATCTCCGTCGTCTCGCCCGTTGCGGTTCCCCGGGATGGGTCTTCCTTGGCGTACCGGCCCTCGGTACCATCCGCGGCCGGCGAGTCGCTCCGGTGCAGCAGGGTCAGGCAGCGGCGGGTTTCCGCCTTCACCCAGGCATGCATGCTGCGGATGCCCATGGCCTCGCAGGCTTGCAGGCATTTGCGCCCGTTCTCCCCTCCCAGGAATTGCAGCAGGGAAACCCGGTGGCCTAAGCGGATGAGGACCTTGGCGGCGTTGAACCCTTTCCCGGAAGCCAGGTTTTCCGCGCTATGGGCGCGGTTCACCTCGCCGGGGCGGAAATCCCGGAACCCGAGCACGGTCTGCCAGGCCGGGTTCAAGCCGACGACGAGGATTTCAGCCATGGGAAAAAGGTAAAAAGGCGACGGAGAGAAAGGAAGAGGCTGCGGGGCGGAGCGGGGGTGGAAGATAGACGCGTTGGAGGTGGTAGTAGGCGTTTCGTCGGGCGACGGGCGTCGGGCGTTAAGAAAAGAGGCTGGGAAGCCAGCCTTGGCGCATGCGCGGCATGCTTTCTCTTTTCTTAACGCCCGACGCCCGACGCCAAAGGGCGCAGCCGCGGATCCAGGGGATATGCCTGGTCGCCCGACGGAGCCCGCAAAGCATCAGACACAATGCATCGATGCCCGATAGCTCTTGGACTAAGGGATAAGACTCCGCGGTCTAATGCGGCGCCGGAGAAATCGCCGCCGGCGTTCCCTTCACCTGGGAGAAAAACGACACTCGATTCCGGCCTCCCTGCTTGGACGCGTACATGGCCTTGTCCGAGTTGTCGATCAGTTCCTGCTTGCTTCCGGCGTCGAACGGGTAGGTCGCGCTCCCGATGCTGACGGTGACCCGCAGTATCTTGCCGTCGTTCTGGATCTGGAGGGATTCCACGGCCTTGCGGATGCGTTCCGCCAGGATGTGGGACTGGGCCTCGTCGGCCTGGATGAGCACCACCACGAACTCCTCGCCGCCATAGCGGGCGCAATAGTCCGTGTTGCGGATGGACCCCTGCAGGGCCTTGGCCACCATCTGGAGCACCAGATCGCCCACCGGGTGGCCGTAGGTGTCGTTGAACTTCTTGAAATGATCGATGTCCATCAACAGCAGGGTGAGAGGCGTGTTGTAGCGCTGGGATCGCTCCATCTCCATGGTCATGATGTCCTGGAACTTGCGATGGTTGGCTATCTGGGTCAGTCCGTCGATGGTGGCGAGCTTCTCCATCTCCGTGTACATGCGCGCCTTGGTCAAGGCGGTGGTCACGTTGGCCATGATGGTCTTTAGCAGCTGCAGTTCCGGCTGCGAGTAGACCCCGCCGCGGTTGGACTCCAGGCCCACCACCGCCCACACGGACTGGCGGTCGTCGTGGATGGGCGCGATCAGGATGTCCTGCGGCCTGGCCTCGGGGGGTTCGTCGCGGTCGAAGCGCACGAAACTCTTCTCCAGGCGGAATCCCTGGCTCACCACCGACCGGCGGTTGCGGAAGACGCTGCCGTACAGGCTCCGATCGTCGTGGATGTCGAACTCCATGCCTTCGGCGATGATGCCGGGATCGCCGATGATGCGCCAGACCGCTCCCTTGGCGGATGCGGAGTTGTAGGCGATGATGACAAGCCGATCGTGCTCGAAGGTGCGCATAAGGGACTGCGTCAGCACGTCGATGACCTCTTCCACCTTGAGGGATTCGGAGAGCTTCTTGGCGATTTCGTATTGCAGATCCGCCTGGATTGCCACCTTGTTCATCTGGTAAGTCAGCTTGGCGCTGGTGATCATCGCCGAGGCGATCTGGGTGAAGCGGTACATCAGCTCCTTATGCTCGTCGGTGAAGGCTCGCATGTTCTCGGAATCCACCACCAGCAGGCCCTGGATGCGCTTGCTCTGGTTGTCCATCACGCGCATGATCATCATGGAATTGATGTTTTCCTGCTGGCTGTAGTATTCCAGCTCGCCGGTATAGGAGCGCAGGTTCCCGGTGACGAAGCCCGCGGGCTTGTTCACGGCGGAGCCGATGGTGCCCTTGCCGAATTCGATCACGCAGTCGTAGTTCAGATTGCGGCTCTTTGTCACCACCGCGTTCAAGGTCAGCTTGTCCCCCAGTTCGGATACCAGGAACCCCAGGGACGTGTAGGCTTTGAAGTTGCGGCTCATGAAGTACACCACCGTGTTGAGGATGTCCTTCATGTCCTTGAGGGCCTGGTCCCCCTGGTTCTCGAGATACACGCGTTTGAAGAATTGGGTGGCCTGGGAAGCCTCCGGCTGATTGTCGTCCCCGGAAAGGATCACGGAACCTTTGGGAGTGGGGATGTCGACGCCGGCGAGCGGGGCGACCGGGGCCTCGGGGACGGTGACGGGCTTCCTGGCAGCCACGGGCATGCCGTGCTTGAAACCGAGGAGCACCGCCTGGAACACGGTGACGCTGACCACCGGGAAAAAGATGGAAAAGACGTACTCGGGGATGTTCTGGACCGCGGAAGCGGGGGAACCCGGCATAAAGCCGTATAAGCGGTTGGTGACCAGGGAAACGGCCGACGCTATCGTCAGCAGGATGATGTAGACCGAATGCACGGGATGGGCCTGGGTGCCTATCAGGGCCGCCGTGGCCAGGGCGATGGTCAGGTTGAGGCGGTATTGGACCCCGCCCAGGAGATGGATGGCCATCCAGGCGAAGGCGAAAAGCCAGACCGCCTGGGCGAAGCTTCCGATGCGGTACTGGGATTCGGTAGACCGGGTAAGGAACAGGAAAATCAAGGCCTCGGCCACCAGGACCCCCATCAGGGTCGCTTCATAGTGGGAAAGGGCCGGAACGGGGAGAATGGGGGCGCCCAAAAGGCATAGCGCCAAAGCCGGGAGAATTTGCATTGCCGTTAGGAAAGCCATCATGGACGGGTGCCGGATCTCATATTGGGGATGGCGCGGATAATTTTCAATCCTTCAAGAATTATCTTTAGCTAGTATAAGACATATGGCCCGCCGAAATCTAGGCCGCGAACCCGAATTCGGGAAACGGTGGCCATATAAAGCCCTCAATTATCTTCCATCCAGGCAGCTTTGGAAGTATCTGACGTGGAAATCCGGCGGGGACCTGGGTGACCCCCCATTTGACCTCTGCAAGACCCTTTCCGGCCCGATCAGGCTCCTTATCCGGCTCCCGGAAGACTTCGGGCAGATTCTCGTGGCCTTTCCGGTGGTCCAGAGCCTGATCAAAGCCCTGTCGGGATCCGAAATCCTGATTTTGGCCAGGCAGGACCGGGTGGGGTTCTTATCCGCCCTGTTCGGGCCGGATCGGATCCTGGGAATGCGGGAAGCGGATTTCCGATGGGGCGAGCCGCATTTCCAGGAACTGGTCCGCAGCGTGGCCGCCTTCCGCCCGGGCCTCATCCTCAACCTGGGCGAGGAAACCTCCCCGCTGATGCATTTCGTGCTGCGCTCCTCCCGGGCGCCCGTGCGCGTCCAGGTTTCCGGAGCGGCCCCCAAGCCCTTTGTGAACATCCTGCTGCGTCCCGCCGATCCTCCCAATCATCTGCGGCGCCTGCTGCAAGCCGTGAAGCTCTGGGATTTTTCGGAACGGCCCATCGTACCCAAGTGGAGCCGCCTGGGCTCCAGCCCTGAAAATCTAAAGGATGCGGCTGCCCGGCTGGCCGCCAAGGGCTTGCGGCCGGAAAGCACGCGCCTGTTCCTCTGGCAGGGAACCTCCCCGGCGCGGGAACGGGAACTGTTCCAAGCGGCGGTCCAAGCGCGCTCCCCCCAGGGCGCCGCGCAGGCATTGTTGGTTCTCAGCGGCGCGGGCCCCCTATGGGCCACGCCGTCACCCCCGCAGGATTTGACCTTGAGCCTGCCCTGTCTGGAAGTGGAATCCACCGGCCTTTTATTGGGGCTTTTCTCCCAGGCGGCGCGATGCATAGGCACCCACGGCCCTCTGCTGCACCTGGCCGGCATCGCCGATACGGACGTGGATGCCCATTTCGGTGCGGAGGACGCCGCATGGGACACGAGCTTTTTGAATCCTAGGATGAAGGTGATCTATGAAGAGCCCTTGGAGAACGGGCGGCTTCATCAGAAGCTGGAAGCTTTGTAAGGATGATCTCGTCGGGCGACCAGGCAGATGCATTGCGCCTGATGCTTCGCGGGCTCCGTCGGGCGACCAGGCAGATACCCTGTATCCGCGGCTACGCCCTTTGGCGTCGGGCGTCGGGCGTTAAGAAAAGAGAAAGCATGCCGAGCATGCGCCAGGCTGG
>JADMIO010690482.1_pt1 | contig 15704 bp, 13 predicted proteins | sample 8958161 | NCBI WGS metagenome assembly JADMIO01 (sample SAMN16585339, study PRJNA669376) | soil metagenome | isolation source: Crop rotation soil | place: USA: Cullars Rotation, Alabama | collected 2011
GCGGGACCGCGTTGAAAGGCGGTCGTGGTACCGTGGCGGGCGTGATCTTCGGCGCGCTCGTGATGACGGCGCTGCTGAATGGCATGACGCTCCTCGCCGTCGCGCCCGAAATAAAATTCATCGCACGTGGCGCCGTGCTGGCGCTGGCCGTGTGGATGGATGTTCGGCTTGGACGGTAAGTGTCGTTCGTCGAAGGGCGATTCGACGAGTGGAACCCAGGCGCCGACGAAGCGGCGCCCTCCACGATAGGTCGAACCGTTGCCGGCGGTTAGCTCAGAAGAACTTTTTCGCTTTTTCGAAAAAGCTCCGTGAGGTCGGTTCGGCCGCATCGCCACTCACGCGCGCGAATTCCTCGAGGAGTTTGCGCTGCTCCGCCGTGAGCGACTGCGGAACCTCGACTTGGACGCGCACGAGTTGATCGCCTTGATGTCCGCCGCGCAGACTCGGCATGCCCTTCCCGCGGAGCCGGAAGGTCGTGCCACTTTGGGTCGCCGTCGGAATCTTCAGGGACGCTTTTCCGAAAAGCGTCGGCACTTCGATCGTCCCGCCGAGTGTTGCCAGGGTAAACTTGATCGGAATCTCGCAGAAAAGATCTTCGCCCTGACGTTCGAACAACTCGTGCTCTTTCACGCTGAGAACGATGTACAGATCGCCCGCTTGGCCGCCGGCCACGCCCGCCTCGCCGTTGCCCGATGAACGCAACCGTGAGCCGGTGTCCACGCCGGCGGGAATGCGGACATTCAACTTAGTAACCTTCGCAACGCGGCCCTCGCCTTTGCATGCGGTGCAGGGCTTGTCGACTTTGGTGCCGAGCCCGCCGCACGTGGGACACGTTTGCGTGAACGTGATGATCCCACCCGAGCGGCGAATCTGACCCGCGCCACGGCAGGTCGGACACGTAACGCGCTTCGAACCGGGCTCCGCGCCGTTGCCGTCGCAGCGCTCGCAGGTGACGTTCTTGCGAAACGAAATTTCCTTTTCGACGCCGCGCGCGGCATCCTCGAGCGAGATCTCGAGATCGTACCGCAGATCGTCACCGTCGCGGCCGCCACTGCCACTGCGGGCACGACCGCCGCCGCCGAACATCTCCTCGAAAATCCCGCCCGCGCCACCTTGTTGGCCGAACACTTCACGGAAAATATCGAAGGGATCGTGAAAGCCGCCACCGCCCATGCCACCCGGACCACGCGGGACGCCGCCGCCGCCTTCGAACGCCGCGGCACCGTAACGATCGTACGCCGCGCGTTTCTCCGGATCACTCAGCACCTCGTAGGCGTGAGAGACTTTCTTGAACATCTCCTCCGCCTCTTTGTTGCCCGGGTTCTTGTCCGGATGAAATTGCACCGCCTTCTTGCGGTAGGCCTTCTTCAACTCCTCCGCACTGGCGCCGCGTTCGACGCCGAGCAGTTCGTAATAGTCAGTTTGGGCCATAGGAAGTAGTCATCCGCGGAACGCGAAACCCGCAGGTAACGCATCCGGAAACCGGCCGCAGAGTTCAAGCGAATCTCCGCGCCGCGCGGCGGACCGCATTAAATGATGGGATTGTCAGGTTTGGCTGGACCGCTGGAAACCACCACGGCGGCGGGACGCAAGAGCCGGCCGTTGAGCGAATAGCCGGTGCGCACGGCGTTCAGCACGTGCTCCTCTTTCACCTTGTCGCTGGGCTGGTGGGAAATCGCTTCGTGCTGGTGCGGGTCGAACGCCTGGCCCACCGGATTGATTTCTTTCAACCCATGGCTCGCCAGCGCCGATTTCAACTGCGTGAGCACCATCTCGACGCCGCCGACCAACGACTTCACGTCGGCGTTCGGCTGCTTCGCGGCCGCGATTGCGAGCGCGAGGTTGTCGAGCACCGGGAAAATATCCTCGAGCACGCGACCGGTGGCCGTCGTGCGCAGTTCGTCTTTTTCGCGCACGGTGCGACGCCGAAAGTTTTCGAGGTCGGCCGCGGCGCGCATGAACTTGTCGTAGTTTGTCGCCGCTTCCGCCTTCGCAGTGGCGAGCTGGGCCGCCAAATCTCCCTGCGCGCCCGTCGTTTCCGACGCGGCCGAATCGGCCGTCGCTTGGGGCGTCGGAGGAGTGGTTGCGGTTAGATCTTGGTTTTCAGGCTCGGGCATAAATGCAAAAGAGCGGTGAACTAACTACGTCTTTCGCTATTCTTCAAGTCCCGCCTGCGCCCGCATCCATGCCCCGGAATGCCTGACGGTTGCGCCGGTGGTACCGCCCCCGGCTCTCCGCGCCGCGGCTTAACTCGATTTCGACGCAAAATTTTCCGTCACCAGCAGGATCGTCGTCGTCTCGGCGGCGAACGTAAACGCGCCCGCGTAGGGCACGACGACGTTGTCGCCGCGGACAAGCTTCTGCCCCATCGGCGAGCGTGTGCCGCTGGAGTTTTCCGAGGTCGCCCGCACGCCGCCGCTCACGATGCTGATCAACCGGGGCTGTTCGCCCGCGCGAAGATGAAAACGTTCGCCTGCGCCAAGGACGACGCGGCGAATGCAAAATTCGGCGCAGTCGGCAATGACGCCTGAGGTCGGCGCGGCGCGCACCGGCGCCGGTTCGAAATCGTTCCAATCGATCGAACGCAGCGATTGCGCGACGTGCAACTGACGTGGCAGGCCGTCGAGCCCGATGCGCCCCCAGTCGTACACGCGATAGGTCGTGTCCGAGTTCTGCTGGATCTCCAGGATGAGATTCCCGGCATCGATCGCATGCACCTGGCCGCTGTGCACGAGAATGGAATCGCCGGCGGCGACGCGGAAGTGATGTACGCAGGCCTCGAGCGTGTTGTCCTTGATCGCGCGCTCGAACTGATCCCGCGACACGCCGCGTTTCAGCCCGACGATCAACTCGGCACCGGGCGCCGTTTCCGCGATGTACCAGTTTTCCGTTTTCGGCTCACCTTTGAGTTCGCCGGCGACTTCGGCCGGCGGATGCACCTGCAGGCTCAGCCGCTCGCGGCAATCGAGCCATTTCACGAGAATGGGAAACGGCTTTTCGGCTGGCCACTGCGGGCCCATGACGTCGGCCGCGTGGCGGAGCAAAACGGTCCGCAGCGATTGCGCGTTCAACGGTCCGCCCTCGACCACCGATTGCGCCTCCGGCCGGTCCACAATTTCCCAGCTTTCGCCAATCGGCTGGCGCTGCGGCAATTTGCGACCGAGGGACGTTTCCAATCCCCGACCACCCCACACGCGCTCCTGGTATAACGGCTGGAAACGAAGCAAATCGCGCATAAGTGCGTTGGGAGTTTTTTGTGAAAAGACCGCGGGGGTGTTTACATTTGACCGTCCCGCTCCTTAGCGTGGAATCCGCTGCAACCTTTCGTAGCTGGCTCACAACAAATGTCCAAGTCGGAGACTTCAAACCCAAACGACGGTCCGTCGTTTCAAGCGCCACGATACCGACCCAACTGGATGGCCGCCCTGCTGTGTTTTGCCTTGGGCGCGTTTCTCCTGGTGGCGTTGGTCAGCTACGATCCGGCCCAAAGCAGCTGGCACGGTACCGCCGCCACGATGAAGAATCCGGCGGGAATCTGGGGCGCGAATACGATTTGGGTGCTCCTGTTCTCGATCGGCGTCAGCACGTGGCTCGTTCCGGTTTTTCTTTTCTGGATGCTGTACGTTTCGATTCGGACGTCGAAACACCTCACCGGCACGCGGACGGTTGCCATCATTGTTGCCTGCATCGCGCTCGCAGCCATTGCCGCGATGTTCGACTCAATGAAGTGGGGCAGCGATCCCACAAAATGGGGCAGTAATTATTTTCCGCGCGCCTTCGGCGGCTACATCGGCAACGGACTTTATCACGGCTTGATGGCGGATAACCTCGGGCCGTTCGGCAGCGGATTGATCCTCGGCACCCTCTACTGCGGCGCACTGCTTTTCATTTTCACGCGCGATATTGGCGCGGAGTTCGAAAAAATTCTGACCAACTTTGGTGCGTGGCGGGCCGAGCGCGCCAAACTCGCGGCCGAGCGCGAGGAACAGCGCAAAAAGCAGAAGGAAGCGCTGGCGAAACAAAAGACGGCCGCCGCCGCGGTCGTCGCGACCGTCGGTGCCGGACAGACCAATCCACCGACGCCGGTCGGTCCCACGGGCAAAAAAACATTTGTGCCGAAAGGCGCCGAGGATCCGCTGGCGAAAGCGGCCGCGAAGCCCGCCGTAGAAGCCGCCGTCGCGACCAAAGCCGTGGTCGCTCCGCCGCCGGCAGCAAAGCCCGAACCGAAGCCACTGCCACCGATCAAAGTGATCGGCACCAAGCTGCCCGAGCCGACGCCTGCAGCCGCCCCCGCGATGGTTTCGAAGCCGGCGCCGAAGTTGGACGTCGCCATCGTCAAACCGGAGGAGACCAAGAAAGCGAAGGTCGCGCTGCCGCAAAGCGACGACACGAACTACCAATTTCCCCCGCTGCCGCTGTTGAAAGAACAGGTGCGACCCGCGGCCGACAGCGACGAAGAATACAAAAAGAACATGGCGGACCTCGTCCGCATTCTCGGCGAATTCGACGTCGAGGTAACGCCAGGCGAAATTCACGTCGGCCCGGTGATCACGCGTTACGAAGTGGTTCCGGCCCCCGGTGTCCGGGTCGAAAAAATCTCCGGCCTCGATAAGAATATCGCTCTTGGCATGCGCGCGCAGTCGGTCCGCATCCTCGCGCCGATTCCCGGCAAGGCCGCGGTCGGTGTCGAAGTGCCGAACCAACACGCGACGCCGGTCGGCCTCCGCGAAATCATTGAGAGCGAAGACTGGTCCGGCGCGCGCGCGGAATTGCCGATCGCGCTAGGCAAAGACGTCAGTGGCAAACCACTCGTCTCCGACCTCGCGAAGATGCCGCACTTGCTCATCGCTGGCGCGACGGGCTCCGGAAAATCCGTCTGCATCAACGCAATCGTCGCCTCGATTCTCTACTCGAAGAGTCCGAAGGACGTGCGGCTGATCATGGTCGACCCGAAAGTCGTCGAACTGAAAATCTTCAACGAGCTGCCGCACATGCTCGTGCCGGTCGTCACCGAACCGAAAAAAGTGCCCGCGGCGCTGAAAATTCTCCTGCGCGAAATGGAGAAACGCTATCAGATCTTCGCCAAGGTCAACGTCCGCAACATCACCGGCTTCAACACGCGCAAGAAAAACGCGGCGCCGGCGCCTGACGCCCAAGCGGCGCTCGCCGGCGTGGACGCGCTGGCCGACGAAATCGAAGTGCCGGAGCGCCTGCCGTACATCGTCGCGATTATCGATGAGCTCGCGGACTTGATGATGGTCGCGCCGGCGGAAATCGAAACCAGCATCGCGCGCCTCGCCCAGCTCGCGCGCGCCGCCGGCATTCACTTGATCATCGCGACGCAGCGGCCGTCGGTGAACGTCATTACCGGCGTCATCAAAGCCAATCTGCCTTCGCGCATCGCGTTCCAAGTCGCGTCGCAAGTGGACTCGCGGACAATTCTCGACACGAAGGGCGCCGATACGCTGATCGGCCGCGGCGACATGTTGTTCACGCCGCCGGGCACCTCCAAGCTCGTGCGCGCGCAAGGTGCCTTCGTCGCCGACGAAGAGGTCCAGCAGATCGTCGAGTTCCTGAAACGGAACGGTCCGCCCAAGTACGACCAATCGGTGCAGGCCGAGATCGACCGCGCCGCGAAGGAGGAGGAAGACGGCGAGGATGGCGGCGACGACGACGATATGGGCGACGATGGCGAACTGTACCAGCAGGCGATCGACGTGCTGAAGTCGACCCGTCGCGCGAGCACCTCGATGCTCCAGCGCCGCCTCCGCATCGGCTACAACCGGGCGGCGCGCATCATGGAGATCATGGAGGAAAAAGGCGTCGTCGGTCCGGAAAACGGCTCGAGCCCGCGCGAGATCCTCGTCGATCTCGACTCACTTTGATTCTTCCCGGGTGGCACGTTGGTGACCGTTTGGCGTCCGCCGCTTGGCGCCGACGGGTCGGCCGGCTGCGGAATTTCCACTTCTCTCTTCCCTCGGTACGTTTTTCTCCCTAACTCCCTCTCATTCCATGCAGACCATCGGCGAACGGCTCGAGGAAGCGCGCAAGAAGAAGGGTATTTCCATCCGCGAAGCCGCCGAAGCCACCAAGATTCGCGGCGACTATCTGCAGAAGTTCGAGAGCAACCAATTCGATATTGGCCTCACCGAAATCTACACGCGCGGTTTTCTCCGCAATTACGCGAACTTCCTGAAAGTGCCGTCGGATCGGATCCTCAACGACTACGCGGCGCTCGGCCGCGGCGAGGTTCGCCCACGCCAGCCCAGTCGCGAGATTTATGGCCGGATGGATATTTCGGTTTCCACGTCCGGCGAAACGAATGAGCGCGCCGCGCCGCCGGAGGAAGGCGAAGCGGCGGATGCCGCGGCCAGCCAGCCGCGCGCGCAGCCGCGCTACCCGCGCAGTGGCGGCTCGACACTGCCAACGGGTCCGGATCCCGCGCTGGTTTTCAAATATCTCAAATGGGGCGGCATCGGCGTGATCGTTATCCTCGCGCTTTTTCTGATCAAAGCGCTGTTCAGCGATCGCACACCGGCCTCGGCTCCGGCTAATCCGCGCACTGCCAGCCAACCCGTAGCGACACCGACGCAGACTGCGCCCGCTGCCGCGCTCACGTATAAGCTCGTGGCGACCGACCCCGTTCAAGTTCGCATCGCCGTCCGGCTCGAACACGGCGACTCGTTCATCGATGGCGACGAATTGTACAAAGGCCTGCTCCTAAAAAATCAGGAGATCACAATTCCGCTGAACGGGCCGCAGACGATTTACGCCAGCGCCGGTCAGAATCTCACGTTGATGTGGAAGGGGAATCCGAAGCCTCTCGGATTCACCGGTGCCGGGAACGTGCGCGTCGATATTCCGCCTTCGGCGCGCTGAGGCTTTTGCTTCCGCCGCCTCGCTCGCAGCCACGAGCGTGAGCGAATGGGTTTCGGGCGACGTTTGGACTCGCTTACGCTCGTCGCTACATCGTCGAATCCAGAGCGCTCCAATTTCATCGCGGCGAGCGCGTCCTCGCAGTTTACGTCACCGCAGCCCGACCGGCGGACCGAGGACCTCGCGCAACACAAACGCGCGCCGCACACTTTGCGGGTCACTTAAATCGCTGAGCAGTTGCTGACGCGCGGTCGTCCGGAGTCCGGTTTCGGACTGGGTCTCGGCTACGCGTGCCGCCTCGACGTGCTGCGTGCGTCGCGTCGCGAGGAATTTTTTCTCGTCCAAGTCCTCGAGCTCGTCCCGCGCTTGCTGGGCCCGTTCCGCTCGCGCCGTCACCGACTCGGTCACAACCGGCGGCAGCGGCTCGAGCTTGGGCTGCAGACGACGCTCGATCTCCCGCAACTTTCTTTGCAACGGACCGCCGAAGGTATCGACCGGCGGAATCGCGGGCGGCTGAAATACCGGCGCGGCTGGCTGGCTCACCACGACGGGGCGGGCCGGGAGGTGGCCGCGACGCTCGGCGGCGATGCGGCGAATCCGCTCCTGAATTTCGCGGACGCGACGCTGCTCGTCGTTCTCATCGCCGCCGGAGGACGACGAAGCAGTATCGTCGCCGCCTTTCGCGGCCTTCGCCAGCGCCTTCACGATCGAAACGATCACGAAGAAAATGACGACGACGGGAACGCCGCCTAGAACCGAAGCGAGCATTGCGCGGATTACTTCTTGCCTTCGGGGTGCGCGATCGAGGAACGCATCGCGGTGTCGGCCTGGACGTTTTCCATCTTATAATAATCCATGACGCCCAGCCGGCCGGAACGAAATGCTTCGGCCATGGCGAGCGGCACCTGCGCCTGCGCCTCGACGACCTTCGCCTGCATTTCCTGCACGCGCGCTTTCATTTCCTGTTCGACGGCGACTGCGGCCGCGCGGCGGATTTCCGCCTGCGCCTGCGCCATGTTCTTGTTCGCCTCGGCCTGCGCTTCCTGGAGTTTCGCCCCGACGTTTTCGCCGACGTCCACGTCCGCGATGTCGATGGAAAGAATTTCAAAGGCCGACCCGACATCGAGTCCGCGCGCGAGCACGGTTTTCGAAATGCTGTCCGGCGCCTCGAGGACGACCTTGTAGCTTTCGGCCGAGCCGATCGTCGAAACGATGCCTTCGCCCACACGCGCGATGATCGTCTCTTCTTTCGCGCCGCCAACGAAACGCTCGAGGTGGGAACGCACGGTTACGCGCGCTTTCACCTTCACCTGAATGCCGTCCTTCGCGACGCCATCGATCGTCGTGCGGCCGCTTTCGGGATTCGGGCAATCGATGACCTTCGGATCGACCGAGGTGCGCACGGCTTCGACGACGCTCTTGTTCGAGCCCTTCGTCGCGAGGTCGATCGCGCACGCGCGATCCCAGTTCAAAGCGATGCCGGCCTTCTGCGCGGCGACGAGGGCCTGCACCGTCGGGACGACATTGCCGCCGGCCAGGTAATGGGCCGCGATCTTGTCACCCTCGAGCGGAATACCGGCTTTCACCGCGGTGATGCGCGCTTCGACGACCAGGTTGTACGGCACGCCACCGAGCCGCATGCCGAGGAGATTGAGGACGCTGACGGGCGCGCCGTTCAGTCGCGCTTTCAGCCATGTGCCGAAGAACGAAATGAAAACGGCGAAGAGGATGAAAGCGATGACGCCGATAACGACGACTGCGATGATGGGGAGGTTCATTGAGGACTGGATTGAGATACGATCAGACGAAAATTATCGACGTCGACGACGACGAGGCTCGCGCCGCGCACCGCGTGACCTGAGCGGCTGAACGCCTCGTAGCGTTTGCCGTCGACCGAAACATAACCAGACGGCGCCAACGTGGTCAGCGCGCTCGCCGTCTTGCCGACGACTTCACGCGTCGCGGGTACTGTCGCTTGGCCGTCGACCGTCGCCTGCACCACGAGCCGCCGGCCGAAGCGCGATCTCGGCAGCCACACGAGCTCGGCATAGAGCATGATAGCGAGGAGGACGAGCGCACCGGCGCTCGCCGCCGTACCCACGGCCGGCCCGAAATTGGAAAACGCCAGGAAAGAGCCGAAGAGCAACGCCATCGCCCCGATGATCCCGGCGACTGCACCCGGGAGGAAAACTTCGGCCGCCAGCAAGAGCGCGCCGGTAACGAAAAGCAGCACGATCGCGGTCATGTTAATTCCTCCACGATGAGCCCGAAATCCGTATAGCCGCGCACAACCACGGGCCGACCACGCTCGACCGCGCCGACTTCGACGCGCGCCTCATAACGCCGGCCGCCAAGCTCAACCTGACCACTCGGCCGCAGAGCCGTGACCGCGACACCCTCGCGACCGAGCAACGCGGCGGCTTCACTCTCTGCGGCGACGCCGCCGCCCGCGATCTGCGCCGACCCCGATACGCTGGATTGTACGACGAGTTTATCCCACACCCAACCGCGGGGCAGAAATCGCGCGAGCAACGCGCCGAGCACGACCGCGATCAACAAACCGAATCCGAGGTTGGTCAGCGGACGAACGAACGCATCGCCGGACCATGCGATCGACAACGGCTCGTTGGGCCAAAGGTCAGCCATCGACCACACGAGCGAGCCGAGCATGAGCGTCAGGCCGAGCAACGCGACGACCACGACACCGGGAAAAACAAATATTTCGAGCGCGAGCAGCACCAGCCCGAGGAAGAAGAAGAGAATCGGTTCATGGCCCGACAAGCCGGCGACGTAATTGCTCAGAAAAACGATCGCGAGGCAGACGATGCCGACGATTCCGAAAACGCCGAAGCCCGGTGTTTTGAATTCGATGAACAACGCCAGCAAACCCAAGCCGAGGAGCACCGGCGCGATGGTTGTCAGCCAAGCAGCGAGGTCTTCGGACCAGGTGAGATGGAGGGTCGTTAGCGTCGCGCGCCTTCCCGGATATTTCTGCGCGACCAAATCGTCGATCGATTTGGCAATGCCGGCGCCGAGCAGCGGTTGCGGCGGGTTGCCATACATCGCCATCGCTTCAGCGGCGGTGAGCGTCAGCAACTCGCCTTTCGGTTTCAGGACTTTGTCATCGATCTTCAGCTCGTAGTCCTCGTCGATCATCGCCGAAATCGCCGCGCCACGCTGGCCCTTCCCTTCTGACAACGAGCGAACTTCGGCCCGCAAATAGCTGACGACTTTTTGGCGCATCGTCTTGTCGATGTCCTTGCCGCTTGAGTCGACGGGCGCCGCGGCGCCAATTTTTCCCCGCGGGGCGAACCAAATTTCGTCCGTCGTCGCGGCGATAAAAGCGCCGGCGGACAATGCCTGATCGTCGACGTATGTCGCGGTGGCGCCGGGGAATTTCCGCAGCGCCTCCATGATTTCCAGCGTCGTGTCGAGCGCGCCACCGGGGGTTTTCATGTCGAGGACGACAGCGTCCGCATGGGTTTCGATCGCTTCCTTCAGCCCACGGCGAATGACATAATGGACGGCGGACCCGATCTGTTCGCGGACGGGAATGACATAAATCCGGACGTCGCCGGTCTTCGCAACCGCGCCGGCGTGCTCGGCCTTGACCGCTTCAGCGGGGGTCGAGTCGGCCGCGGCGACGAGGCACGCCCCGCAAGCAAGCCCGAGAAACTGGAAGCAGGCGCGAAGCATTGGAGTACGAGCGATAGGACCTCGGTTCCGTTAGCGCAAGCATCAGCCGGGTTGAAAACCGACCACTTGTTTCCACATTACACTTGGCGGCCGCACGCCAACTGCGAACCTTGCGGGCTCCACATGGAAAAAGTTCCCTACCAAGGCCAGACGCTCACGCGCTGGCGCGTCGGCAACTCCACCTTTCTTGCATTGCCGGAAAAGGGCGCGCGGTTGATGAACTGGAATATTACGCTGGGCGACGGTTCGGTGCGCGACGTGTTGTACTGGCCGGAGGATGCCAATTTCGACGACATCGCGAAAGTGCGCGGCGGAAACCCGATCCTCTTTCCCTTTAACGGCCGCTGCTTCGATAACGGCGAAATCTTCTTTTGGCGCGCGGCGGACGGAGTGCGGCGTCCGATGCCGATCCATGGCATCGTACGGCAAGGCGTGTTCAACGTCACGCGCTGCGATGCCCGCGGGTTCATCGCACAATTCATCCCCGGCGCCGAAGCGCAGACGAATTATCCGTTTCGGTACGAGTTCATTGTCACCTACAAGTTCGAGCCCTTTGGATTATCGTGCGAGATGTCGTTCACCAATCTCGACCAGCAGCCGCTGCCGTGGAGCGCGGGGCATCACTTCTACTTCACGCTGCCGTGGAATGAAGGGACGACGCGCGGCGACTACATGATTCGGATCCCGGCGACGAAACGGCTGCGGCAGGATCCGGCCAACGGCGCGTTGATTCCCGGACCGGCGTTGCAGACCGATGAAGTGCTTTCGAATCCGGCACTGATCGACACGTTTCATACGGGACTCAAAAGCAATGAGGTCATTTTCGGCGAAAAGGGGCGGCCGGGAGATGTGATCGTGCGGCTCGGCGCCGAAAAAGTGCCCCACCCCGATGCGACCTTTGTCACGTGGACGCTCGCCGACGACTCGCCGTTCTATTGCGTCGAACCGTGGATGGGACCGGCGAATGCCGCCGGCCACAAAGTCGGATTGCACATGGTCAAACCGGGCGAAACCGCGAAATTCACCGTCACGGTCAGCGTGAAATAATATTCGCGGTTACGTTTTCGCCGAAACCACATTTGTTGTCGCTTATGTTTCCATCGCCCATGCCGCTCGCGATCTTCGTCGATAGTCTCGGCGGCCCCGAGATGATGATGATCTTCGTCATCGTGCTGCTGCTATTCGGCGGAAAAAAACTCCCGGAGTTTGCCCGCGGCCTCGGCAAAACGATGCGCGAATTCAAGAAAGCCGCGGCCGGCGTGGAAGAGGAATTCAAACGCGCGCTCGAAGAAGACGAACGCGCCGCGAATGCCCGCGCCGTCGCAGCGGCACCCGCCACGCCCGCCCTGACCGCGGCCACGCCGTCGACCGACACGCCGCTGCTCCCTGATCCCCACGGCCACGATGCGTCCGCTGACTTTCACTCGGAGCACGCGGCTGCGACTGAAACGATCATGCCGCCCGCGGCGACACCGCCGCCTTCCCCTGCGGCGCCCATCTCGTCACCGCCAACTCCGGCAGCTTCACCCGGCACTCCGGTGCCGCCGCCGAACGCCTCGCTCACGACGCCCTCTCCGTCGCAGACTCCGGACACGCCGCCACCCTCGCCCGATCATCCGGAGAAACATCCGTGAGATGACGGGTGAGGACGATGCTGGCGCGCCGGTGCCGCTGCCGATCACGGGCGAGCTGGACCTGCACACTTTCCGCCCAGATGATGTCGGCGAACTGATTCCGGCTTATCTCGACGAGTGCCGCGCCCGAAAAATCCACCTGGTGCGCATCGTCCATGGCAAAGGCACGGGCACCTTGCGCACGACCGTGCACACATTGCTGCGACGTCTGCCGCAAGTTGCGTCGATCCGCCTCGGCGATGAAAACACTGGCTCCTGGGGCGCGACTCTCGTCACCTTGCGACATGATTAACCGGTTCGTGTCCGTCGCGTTCGCGCTGCTGATCACGTGCGTCACGCATGCCGCCGGACCTGATTCTGCCCACCCGCTCGTCCTCGTTTCGATCGATGGACTGCGTTGGGATTATTGCGATCTGCATCCGGCCGAGACACCGACGTTACGGCAACTGAAACGGGAAGGCGTCACCGCGCGCGGCCTGATTCCCGTTTTCCCGAGCAACACGTTTCCGAACCATTACACGATTGTGACCGGCCTCTATCCGGCGCACCACGGCATCATCAACAATCACATGTTCGACCCGACCACGGGCGAATTTTTCCACTACAGCACGGTGAAGTCGGCGCGCGATCCGAAGTGGTGGGGCGGCGAACCGATTTGGATCACCGCAGTCAAGCAAGGTCAGGTCAGCGCATGTTCGTACTGGCCCGGCTCCGAGGCCGAGATCGAGGGCACGCACGCGACGTATTGGCGGCCTTTCGACTACTTCGACACGACGTTTGAAGGTCGACTCGACAATGCCATTCGCTGGTTCGAGCGACCGGCTGCTGAACGGCCGAGCGTCCTGACGTTCTACATCGAGGAAATCAACGCGATCGGCCATGACTACGGGCCCGACTCGGCGCGCTTGATCGCGCAGCTGAAAATTGCCGACGCGCAAATTGCCCAACTGCTCGCGCGCTTCCGGGCAATTGGGATGACGCCGAATCTCGTAATTGTTTCGGATCATGGCATGACCAACGTGTCGAACGACCGGCGGATCATTTTCGACGACTACGTCGATCCGGCGAAGGTGCAGATCGATGATTTCGGATCGGTCGTCATGCTGCGTCCTGCGCCGGCCGATCTGGATAAAGTGGAGCAGGCGCTGGCGAAGATCCCGCACGCACAGGTTTATCGCGCCGAAAATCTGCCGGCGCGCTTCCACCTGCAGGGCAATCCGCGCATCTCGCCGCTCTGGGTGCTACCCGACGAAGGCTGGCGGATCGAAACCCGCGCCGCCAGCGAACGCCCGCGCAGAACCGGAGAGCCCTTGCGCGGTGATCACGGCTACGATCCCGCCCTGCCGAACATGCGCGGCACGTTCATCGCCGCCGGCCCGGCTTTCAAAGCCGGCATGCAGCTGCCGGAAATCGAAAATATCCACCTCTACAATTTGCTCTGCGCGCTCGCGGGCCTGAAGCCGGCGCCGAACGACGGCGACGATCGGTTGGTCAAAGCCGCGCTGCGCTGACGGACGTGTTTTGCTGAAGGAATTTCGGAACGACGACCGCGCGCCTGCGCCGACCACAAAGGGTCCGCCACTCGTCGCCGAGTCGTTGACTTGAGTACAGGTGGCAGGCATCTCGGGCGGCATGTGCTCCCGCCTGCTGCGCCGCGTTGCCGCGGTCATGGTCGCGTCGCTCCTTGGACTGACGCTGCGCGCCGAGAAACCGTTTTCGTTTGCCGAAACGCCCGGCCAATTGCCGAAGACGGTTGTGCCGAAACATTACACGTTGCGCATCCAGCCGGATCTGGACGCGCGAACCACGACTGGCGTCGCCCGCATCGACGTCGACGTTCGCCAAGCCGTTCACGAAATCGTCCTCAACGCGCTGGAGCTCGACATCACGTCGGCCGCGCTTGCGCCCGAATCGGCGAACGGCATGCCGCGTCAGCTGCCCCTTACGATCGATGCCAAAAAACAAACAGCGACGCTGCGGCTGCCCGGGGAATTGCCGCCCGGCCCCTACACGCTCGTCCTAGACTATCGCGGCAAGATCGGCACCAGCGCGGAGGGATTCTTCATCGACAAATACCCGACACCCTCCGGCGAGAAACTCATGCTCGGGACGCAGTTCGAAGCAACGGATGCGCGGCGCGTGTTCCCGTGCTGGGACGAACCGGTGTATCGGGCGACGTACGACATCACGCTGGTCATCCGCGAAAAGCTGATGGCCATTGGCAACATGCCGATCGCACAGGAAAAGAAAGCGGCGGAAGGCTGGAAGGAAGTGACGTTTGCGCGAACGCCGTCGATGGCCAGCTACCTCGTTGCGCTGTACGCCGGCGAGTTTGAAACCGTCGAGGGCGAGCAGGACGGAGTGAAGCTCCGGGTCATCACGACCGAGGGCAAACGCGCGAGTGCCACGTACGCGCTCGAGTCGACGAAGCGCATTCTCGCCTACTACAACGCCTACTTCGGCGTGCCCTATCCGCTGCCGAAGCTGGATCAAATCGCGGTGCCGAATGCGTTCGCGACCTTTGGTGCAATGGAGAACTGGGGTCTCATCACCTACATCGACACCGCGCTGCTGTTTGACCCGGCGGCGTCGTCGCAGTCGCGGCGCGAAGCGGTGTTCACGACGGTCGCTCACGAAATGGCGCACCAGTGGTTCGGCAACCTCGTCACGATGGCGTGGTGGGACAATCTTTGGTTGAACGAAGGTTTCGCTTCATGGATGGGCACGAAAAGTTCCGACGCCTTGAACCCCGACTGGCAGCTGTGGCTGCGCGCGAATGCGAACAAGGAAGGCGCGATGGCCCTCGATGCGCGCAAAACGACGCACCCGATTCAGCGTCCCATCGCGAATGAAAGTCAGGCGAGCGACGCGTTCGATGTCATCTCCTACCAAAAAGGTCAGAGCGTGCTCCGAATGCTGGAGGCGTATCTTGGACCCGACGTGTTTCGCGAAGGCATCCGCCGCTATATTGCCGCGCACCAATACTCGAATTCCACGACCGCCGATTTGTGGACCGCGCTCGGCAACGCCTCGGGCAAACCGGTCGTGGCAATCGCTGCGAACTGGACCGAGCAACCCGGATTTCCCGTCGTGCTCGCGTCCGCCACCAGCGCCGGCGCTAACCGCAGCGTGAAGTTCGAACAACTGCGCTTCACGTTGAACGATCCGAATGCAGCGCCGCTCACGTGGAAAATTCCGCTGACTTTTGCAAACACGGCGGATCTCAAAACGCCCAACGTACTTTTACTCGAAAGCCAAGCCGCCAGCGCGCCCTGGCCGACCGGCGCCGGCACATTAAAGGTCAACGTCGGCGATACCGGCAATTACCGCGTGCGCTATGATGACGCCCTCGCCGACGCGTTGGCGCAGCAACTGCCGTCCCTGCCCGTCGCGGACCAGCTTAACTTGCTCTCCGATACCTGGGCTCTCGTCGAAGCCGGCCGCGTTCCCGCGCCGGTGTGGCTCGCGCAAGCCGAGCAATTGGCGGCGAGCCGCAGC
>JADMIO011216410.1_pt1 | contig 15702 bp, 8 predicted proteins | sample 8958161 | NCBI WGS metagenome assembly JADMIO01 (sample SAMN16585339, study PRJNA669376) | soil metagenome | isolation source: Crop rotation soil | place: USA: Cullars Rotation, Alabama | collected 2011
ATCGTTACGCGGCGGCGGATCGTTGCGCGGCGGTGGATCGTTGCGTGGTGGTGGATCGTTGCGTGGTGGCGGATCGTTGCGTGGTGGCGGATCGTTACGCGGTGGTTGAGGCGTATCAATCCGTCTTGGTTCTGCAGGCCGCTCTTCCGGCTCAACTCGTTCGCGATTGCCGCTCGGAACAGGCGTCACCACTGGTGTCGATGGTCGTTCTCTGACTCCATCGCGTTCGCGGCGACCCGGAGAGTCGTTGGCACCTGCATCCGCTGGACGGTCTTCGCGCGGACGTGTTGATCGCGCCGGTCGATCGGTGGTTGGTTGCGGACTTATTCCCGAGCCAGGATTGACTGGCTGTTCGCTGGAACGTGGTGGGCGGGTGACTGCGCCAGTAGAACGGGTCTCGTTGGTTGTTTGGCCGCCACTATTACGTGCCGGGGTCGAAGTGGTCGAAGACGGATCACGTCCGTTGAAAATCCGACTGCGGCGTAACTCACCATCGAGAGCCACACCGGGTTGACGCGGAGCTGCTCCGGTCGATCGTGAAACAATAGCTGCAGGAACAGCAGGGCGAGCGCTGCGTCCGCCACTGTTCGCCTCACTTGCGGCTGTCCTTGTTCTCGTAGGTAGGTCTACACGAGCAGGATCTGCAGCCAGCGCGCGCCGAGCTAACTCACCACTGGCGGCCTGTGGCCGTGTCCCGCCAAACGTGCCAGAGGGCACCGATGTGACAGCTCTCAAATAGGCCGGGTTGTTTCGCCGCAGGTTGGCTAACTCGTCTCGACCCAGGGGTCGCAATCGGCCGCGGTCGGGATGATAGTAGTGCGAATAGGGATCTCGCTGGTAATAGTGCAGTGGGTACCAGCAGTATTGCGATCCAAACCCAAAGTCGATTGAGAAGATGGCGATCAAAGCTCCGCGCCACCAGCTGTGATGCCGCTGGTAGTAGCTGTATGGGCACCAGACCCACCGGCCGTTATAGAAAACCCAGCGGCCATAGTGATAGGTGGCCCATGAAAAGGGTTCATCGCCGACCCACGTCCAGCCATAAGGCGAGCACCAGACCCACGAGCCATATCGATAAGGGGCCCAGTCGTTATAGCTGTTGATGATCGTAATGTTCGGTTGCCAAATCCAGCCGTAGTCTTTGGTGTTTTGCCAGATACCGTAGGAACCGAGGTCTTCGCCACCCCAGAGATCGGCGTCGTAGTAACGAGCGTTCTGGTCGTACTTAAAGTGTTCGGACAGGTACTTTTCTCTACTGAACACCCACTCGTCCCAGTCATCGGGACCCTGGGCGTTTCCCAGTTGCCAATCACCATCATCGGCTTGAGAATTCAAACTCGCGGTGTGTCCGTCCTTAACTGTGAAGCCGGCAGTATCAGAGTAAACTCGAGCGCTCCCGCCATCTCTCACCTTTAAACTTACGCGGCCATCGCGACCTGAGTCGATGCGATAAAGGCCAGTGCTTTCCGCCGCGAACGTGGTCTTCGGGGCGTCGACCTCGAAATACTCTTTGTTCTTGTCAAAACGTGACAGCCTCAGGGTGATCGTTCCCTGCGTCAAACTGAGGGCGACCCCTTCCGGACGCAGCGTCACAATGCGCAGCACGGATTCAGGAGCGATCCGCAGGAAGTTGCGAGCGTCGATTTGAATCTCTGCGCGCGAGGCGCCACCGGTCGAGATGATGTCTCCTTCGACCATCGGTATGTTGACGCGTGCCGCTTCCCACTGATCGCTGTCGTGACGCTGAACGTTCACCTCACCCTGTGTCAGGCTCAGTCGCACCACGCGGGCAGTATTGTCGTATTCTTCTGGTTCCTCATCTTCGGCGCGGGTAATTGATGGAGCAAAGAGCAGAATCAGCAGAAGCGAGAGATTGAAGAACAGTAGAGGTCGGGTAGAGCGCATGGCTAGGCTCCTTTCTGGTGTCGAGAGTCGAATACTGTAAAGAACGAGTGGAGGAACTTTGATCTCAAGCCGGAGGCGTTGGTCTGGGAGAGTAAGACTAAAACTCGAGCAGGCTCCCTGTTGTTACTAGTAGGAGAAGACTTGACTGAAGTTTTTAGCGGGAGCTGATTCTGCGACAAACCGCAGAGCAAAACGTGTGCCCCGGCGGTGTTTTGCGGTAGCTGTTATGAGGGAGCGCGAGGTCTATGCGAGATGGTGCGCGCTTGGCACTATATGGTATGGAATGTCTGACAAACTTCAGTTTGGCGTGTGAATTTTAGAGGAGACCGCTTGATTGAAACCAAACACACGACAAACTGAACTTTGTCGGACAGAGTTTGACTTGATCGTCATTGGCGCCGGAATCAACGGCGCTGGGATCGCGCGTGATGCGGCTCTCCGCGGATTAAACGTCTTGCTTTTGGACAAGGGCGATTTTGGTAGCGGGACTTCCAGCGCCTCTACCAGGCTGATTCATGGTGGACTGCGTTATCTGGAATATGGCGAGTTAGGTCTGGTGCGCGAGTCGCTGCGCGAACGTGAGATCCTCACGCGGATCGCGCCTCATTTAGTCAAACCGCTGCCGATCCTGCTTCCCATTTACCAAAGCGCGCGCCGGGGCTCCTGGACCATTCGCGCGGGAATGTTTGCTTACGACTTGCTCGCGCGGCTTTCAGCGGGCAGCTCGATGCCGGGGTCACGCAACCTGTCCGAGGCAGCAGCGCTGAAGGAAGCGCCAGGGTTACAGCCTGTCGGTCTGCGTGGTGCGGCACTCTACTATGACGCGCAGGTTGAGTTTGCTGAACGCCTGGTGTTTGAGAATGCCCTGGCCGCCAAAGAATCAGGTGCCACACTATCCACGTACGCTCGCGTCGACCGGTTGATTATTGAGAATCAGGCAGTGTGTGGTGTCGAGTACACCGATGTGCTGACTGGCGACGTCCGTAGCGCACTCGCACCGATGACCATAAACGCCGCTGGGCCCTGGGTTGATGAGCTTGCCGGCGCAGTGCAAGCCCCGCGACTGATCGGCGGGACCAAGGGCAGCCACCTGATAGTCTCTCCCTTCAACGGCGCACCGCAGACGGCTTTGTACGTAGAGGCACGGCGCGATCGACGACCTTTCTTTATCATTCCCTGGAATGCGAATTACCTGATCGGCACCACCGATCTCCGTTATGAAGGAGATCCAGGAGAAGCGCGGATTGATGCAGACGAGATCGATTACCTGCTCGACGAAACCAACCGTGTCATCCCCCAGGCGTTGCTCTCGCGTGCATCGATCTTGTTTACCTATTCCGGCGTGCGGCCCCTCGCTTTTGCCCAGGGACAGGGCGAACAAAGCATCACGCGGCGCCACTTCATTCATGATCATTCGCCGCAGATCAGCGGCTTTATTTCGATCGTTGGCGGCAAGTTGACGACCTACCGTAGTTTGGCTGAGCAGGCGGTGGATCTGGTATTCAAAAAGTTACGTCGCAGCCGCCCGCGCTGTGCCACGGCACAAACGCCTCTACCGGGAATGGAAATTCCTGATGACATGCGGGAGGAATTGTCTGATCCTCGTACTCTGGGCGCCCGGTTTTTCCAGGAAAGCGGTCTGCCCCAATCTTTGAGCCGGCGATTAATCAGAGTCTACGGCTTCCGCGCCTGGAAGATTCTGCAGCTGATCAAAGCTGAGCCCTCACTGCGCGAGGTATTTAGCGAAGGGACCGGCGCCATCGCCGCGGAAGTAGTCTTTTCCTTTCAACACGAACTGGCCCGGACACTCGCCGATTGCCTGCTGCGTCGCACGATGGTGGGCCTCAGTGCGAATCTTGGCATAGATGCTGACGTACAGGCGGCCCGCGTCGCGCGCGAGCATTTAGGCTGGTCGCATGAGCGTGCTGAGGAGGAAGTGAGTGCCTACCGAGAACACGTGCGCAGGTTTCAGCAGCCGGCGCCGAAACCATAGAAGTCAGCCCTGGTTGGAGCCCCACCTTCAGTCGGAGCGTACGCTACGAACAATTCTGGCTGAAATGCGGTACTCCGAACGGCTTCGTCCGCTTCCACATGGTCCTTTAACCCCAAGCTGAAGCTTGGGGAGAATGAGAGGGTTGAGTTTTGACGCCGTCTCTGCCGTGGGTGGGATTCAGGGAATTTTTGTGCAAAGCCACTGCGAACCAAACATCAGTGGCGGCCGAGGTGAAGCTTTAATCCGAGCCGCAGCTGGATCGGTGGCCCAAGCGTTGTGACCGGAGTCTTGCCTACTTCATAGCGCTGATTGAAAACATTTTCGATGGCGCCGAAAACGTCCAGCTTTTCGTTCAGCCGGCGTGAGACAAAAGCATCGAGGTTGAAGTAGGGAGCCAGCGGCAAAAGGTTCTGATCGTCTTCAAACTGCGTGCTGGCGGCGCGGCCCTGGAATGCGATCGTCAGTAGCGAAGGGTTCTCATAACGAACTTGAAAAGTGAACTGATGCCGCGGCACTTGCGGAACCAGCAGTCCCTCGAGCGCAGTATTCGCGGGAAACCTGACCACGGTGGCGTCTGCCAGGAGATAGGCGGCCGAGACAAACCAGTGCGGGGCTGGGCTTGCATCAGTCTGTAACTCGAGACCGTTGGATCGAGTGCGACCGAGGTTTTGTCGCTGCCGGGTGATCAAGCTCGGCGTGGTCAGCAACGTGACATTCGCGACCGGCCGCTCAACTCGATTCCAAAAGAAAGTGCCGCGAAGTCTGAAGCGTTCATTGAGCAATCCCACGCGTGCGCCTACTTCGCCGTTTGTCAGTCGCTCAGCACGCAGGTTTTCATTAGCGAGCGTCATCACGTTGCCCACCCGAAACGAACGATAGAGCTCATTCAAAGTCGGTGCGCGGAAGGCTCGTGACGCTGAGCCGAGCAGAGAAAGCCGCGAGTTGATCCTGAAGACAGCAGAGAGTTGTGGGCTAAAGGCACTTTCAGTGCGATCGGAAAACGCCGTGACGCTGGTCGGACTACTTGCGGCTAACGGCCGGCTGGCAGTGAATGCCTTCAGGTTCCGCCAATGATCGAAGCGACTGCCGGCATTTAAGAAAAAGCGCGAGCCAATCTTCATCAGATCTTCGAAGTAGACCCCGGTGGTATGTTCACGACCTCCGGCGCCAATGAACGAAGTGGGTCGGCCGTTGACAAAGGCCAACTCGTCGCTGGCGCCGCGCACTCCGCGTCCTTCAACTCCTGCAACCAGGGTTTGTCTAAACGTTCGTTGCTCGCCTAGGGCCCGGGCCCAACGCCCCGAGAAACCGATCACCTGGACCGGCACGCGTTGCACGCGAGTCAAGGCTTCGCTGTTGCGGTCGGCACTGACCGCAGTGAAGTTTTGATCCAGCAACTGGGTACCGCCATACAGATGAGCTTCAATCGCGCCGGCATCGGGAATGATCCAATCGCCGCCGAAGCCGAATTGTCGCAGATGGGTCCGATTGGTTTGCAAAGGCGTACCATTCTGCCGCGCCTCGCCAAAAAAAGTTGCCGCTCCGGTAATGCGCGCTGTATCACCAAAATTTTTCTCAAGCCGCAGATTCATTACGGCATCGTGCACGCCGGCAGGTGTGTCTATGCGTCCACGTTGTTGTGGTGGCACCAGCACGTAGCCGTCCGTGTGAAAAACTTCCACCGCCAGACTGGCAGCCCAACCGTGACGCTCGCCGGAGAGATAGAGCGACAGGTTTGGGCTTGCTTCATTGCCGTAGGAGGTTGTGAGCGACAGCGTGTTTGAGTCAGGGCGTCTGGTGATGATCTCGATCACGCCGCCGAGCGCCGCACTGCCGTAAAGATGCGAGGCGCCGCCAGAGAGCACTTCAACCTGGTCAATAGAGTCGCGGGGCACGCGATCCCAGTAGGTCCAGCCGCCAAACGGATCGTTGAGCGGCACACCATCGGCCAGCACCAGAGCGCGGCTGGCGCCGCTGCCTCCCAGGCCACGCAACGAAACTCCCTGAGCCGTCGGGTTTGCGGTGCGGCTGCCGTTGCGCCGGAACAAGCTGAAGCCGGCCACCTGCCGCAGGGCATCGTCAAGCGTTACCGCTGCGGTCGTTGTTAAAGCCTTCGAGTTGAGAACGACTACCTTGGCCGCGGTATCGTTGACCAGAGTTTCCGTGCGAGTCGCGGCGGTGACGGTGACCTGATTGTGGATTGGTGCCGGTGCTAAAACAAAACGAAGTTGGGCCACAGCTTTGTCAGCCGGATCGATCCTGCGGATAATCGGCTCGAAGCCCGTGGCCGAAATCGTAAGCGTTAAGCTTTCCTTCGGCAACGAATCGAAATGAAATCTGCCGTTGAGATCGGTATGGACAGAGCGAGTGAGCGACGCAGATTTCAATACAACTTCGGCGCCGGTGATGGCGCTCGCGGCCTGGTCCACCACTACGCCATCGACGCTGACTAATTCTGTTGAGGTCTGTGCAAACGCCGAATGAGTTGATAGAGCGATCGCACAAATGAGCGACAATAAAGCGCCAAATCCTTTGAGCAGACCCATTGGCTTTTTGAATGTCAGCACCTAGCGGTGTCGGCAGAAAGCGGGGGCAAGCCACCCTTCCTGACCTGAGAGACTCTCCAGCAAAGCCTGAAAGACGATTGAATGTCTTTCAAACGGGAATACAGGATCTCAAGCCGCAATCAGCTCGTGGTCGGGAAGGGCGGCTTGCCCCCGCTTACCTTAAGAAGAAGAGGTCACTTTCCTTTATAGGTCACGCGCCAGATCTTGTTCGCGCCGTCATCGGTAATTAGCATCGAGCCATCGCCCAGGACCAGGAGCCCCACCGGCCTGCCCCAGACATCGCGACTGTTTTCATTCAGCATCCACCCGGTTAGGAAGTCATCGTAGCCGCCCACCGGCTTCCCATCTTTCAAGCGAATGCGAATGATTTTGTAGCCCGTTCGTTTCGTGCGATTCCATGAGCCATGCAGCGCCACAAAGATGTCGCCGCGGTACTCTTTGGGAAACATCTTGCCTTCATAAAAAGTCAGGCCGAGGATCGCCGAGTGGGCCTGGATCAGAACATCGCCGGTGATCGTTTTCTTGACCAGCTCTGGTTGCTCCCCTTTGCGTCGCGGATCTTCGATTCCTCCTGCATAAGCATAGGGCCAGCCGTAAAATCCGCCGTCTTTTATTTCGGTGACATAGTCGGGAGCGAGGTCATCGCCCATCCGATCGCGTTCCTGCACTGCCGCCCACATTTTGCGCGTGCCCGGCAGCCAGGCCAGACCAATCGGATTGCGAGTGCCACTGGCGTAGGTGCGCTTGCCCGTTCCGTCCGGATTGAATTCCTGAATGGTGGCCCGCATCGAGTTGGCTTCGACGTCGACATTCGATTCAGAGCCAACGGTGACGTACAGCTTCTTGCCGTCCGGGCTAAATAAGAGGTTCCTGGTCCAATGCTCGCGATAGCCCTGCCCGGGCAAATCAGCGATCTTTTCCGCCGCTCCTTCCGCCTTTAGTTGCCCTGCCTGGTAGCGATAACGCGTCACGGCGTCGGTGTTGCCGACATACACGTACTCGTGCCAGAAAGCGATCCCGAATGGTTGTTTCAATCCTTCGGCAAAGACCGAACGCTCGTCGGCTACGCCATCGTGATTAGTGTCGCGCAGGACGATAACTTTGCCGCCCATGGAATCTGCGAGGAACACATCGCCGTTCGGCGCCAGGGCCATCCAGCGAGGCCTGTTAAAGCCACCTTCGGCGAACGTGCTGATCTCGAAGCCAGCAGGCAGCGTCAGTTCCGCTCCGGCTGGCCGCGGGATTACGTTTGGCCCGTTGTTCACTTCATTTTCGAGTTTCGGTGCCGGCAGATCAGAAACTTTGATCTCGTGATGAGCCGCAGCCGGTGCAGTGCTGGTCACTGATGCCGGCGCGGTGTGCGAAGACTGACCACAGGCAACCGACCCTGTAACGATGACCAGCGACAGGGATATCCCCAGGTAGTGTGCGCGGTGCAAATAGGCGGCCAAAGAAGATCTCATGCGAAGCTCCCACAGAGTGTTCGTAGATTAGGCAAGGGGTTAGCAGGTGGATTGTACCGCATAACAGGAGCGTCCCACATGTGAGGGCCCAACATTCAAGCCTGGAACATTGACAAGTCAGGAAGGTGGGCAACGCCGCTCTGATCTGAATTGAGTATCACCGCCGCTGAGCGGGGGCGTTGCCCACCTCCCTGACTTGCCAATGCTTGAATCTTGAATGGTCCACCTATCGGATCAGCGGATGATGCGGAGCAGTTACTTCTCGTCAGTCACCAACACTGCGTCGCGCATTAGCGCTCCGCGCGCACACGCCAACTGCTTACCGTCGTGCGACCAGGCAAACCCCGTAATCAAGCTGTCCTTAAAATCCGTGATTTGTTTCGCGGGGCTGCCATCAATCGGTTGGCTCCAAATGTTGCTGACGTTGTTCGCATTGACGCTATACAAAATCGCCTTGCCGTCAGTGGACCAGCGCGTCACAGTAGCGACCGTCCCACTTGGCGGAAACGTAAAGGTAACTGGCGCCTGACCCGGACCGTCGGCAAGAGGCATGACCGTGATGCGGTTGGGAGGCGCGTACGGATCCGGCGACTCAGTGTACATATAGGCCAACAACTTCCCGTCAGGAGAGAAGCTTGCACCTGAGCCGGGATGGTCCGTTACCCGGACCGGCACACCTCCATCGATCGAGACTTTCCACAACGCCGGTTTCGGACCATCAAGGGCGGAATAGATTACCCACTTAACGTCAGGAGAAATCGTGGCAAACAGATCGGCCGCCCCATTGGTCAAGCGGATGGGATTACTGCCGTCGATGTTCATGCGCCAAATGCTGCGCGCACCGTTGCGCACAGAGGCGAAGCAGATGTAGCGGCCATCCGCTGAGACTGTAGGATTAGTGTTTAGTCCTGAACTAGTCGTCAGCTGTTTGCGGTTCTTGCCGTCCCAATCCATCGACCAGATGTCCGCGCCGGTGCCTTCGTTTGAAACAAAAACAATCCGTCCCTCAGGTGTCCAGGCGAGCGAATTGCCGGCCGCTCCATAGAATCCGACATTGCCTGTAGGCAGTTGAATCGCGCGCGTGGCGTCGCCCTCAGGCACGACGAAAATGTTAACCAGACCACTGGCTTGCACGGTGCTGAACTTTGAGTTGTCCCTGGTAACGGTGAGGGCCCGATAGGTATTGAGATCGTTGGTGATCCGACGCTTCTCGCCACCTGGATAGCTCAGCAGCCAGACCTGGGAATGTCCCGGACTATCGCCGGCAATTACCAGCACGCCACTCATATCGGCCAACCATTCCACGCGCGCCGTGAAGGGCCACACTGCAGTTGAGAATGGGTGTTCACTACCTCCGTCAACTGAGTAAAGCGCCACACGGCTCGAGCCGCCCACCGTCGCCACGGTTGCGGCGATCAGCTTGCCGTCTGAGGACCAGGAAGGACCAGTGAAGAAGAGCGGCACCAATTTCTCAGGAAGAGTCTTTACCACCAGCGTTTTTTCTTCACTCCCATCGATATTCGCAATCACCAGGGCACTTTGACCCGCTCCTGGATAGTTGTTGCGCATCAGCACGAAGCGCTTGCCGTCGGGCGAAAAGCTGATAGGCGTATCGATCTTCGACAGCACTTTTACCGGCGTACCGCCCAGCACGGGAATGCGGTAAAGCGTGCCTGAGTCCATGTTGGCCTTGATTGAGTAATACACTTCGGTGCCATCGTTTGAAAAGGTGATACCAAAGAAGCCGACCGGCGCGGGCGGAACAATCTGTTGGTCGTTAGCGGTGCTGACTTGCCGGACCCAAAGACTTTGCCGGCTGCGGTCGCTCGACGCATAGACCAAATATTTGCCGTCCGGAGAGATGATGGCGTCGATGGCATTTCCTGAATTGGTCAGTCGCGTCAGCTTGATATCTTTAAAATGTGTGACTGGCGCCGGTCGATTCAACAACCGGTAAAGGCCAAAGACCCCGACGGCAATCACCAGTGCGGTGATCGACAGCACCAGCAGAGTTCCTACTTTGTGCCGTTTGATCTCGCCGCTCAACGAGTGAGTAATTGTTGAGATGGCACTCCACGCTTCGGTACGTTGCGCAGCGGCATCAGTGACCATAGCCGGTGGCGTGGCGCCCGTCGTTTCCCGGGTGTCTGTTTGATCGACACCGGCCGCCTGTCCCAGCTTGGCCTGAAAATCCAGCTCCTGCTGCAACGTTCTCAGATCAATCAACAGATCCTTAACCACCTGGTAGCGCTCTTCACGATCTTTCCGCAGCGCTTTGGTCACGATGCGCACGAGTTCGGAGGGTGCGTGCGGCGCGACACGCGACAGCGGCTGCGGATCAGTTTTCAAAATCGAGGCCAGCACATCGCTCGGTGTCTCACCTTCAAAGGGCTTGCGGTGCGCTACCAATTCGTAGATCACTGCGCCGAGACTGAAGACATCCGAGCGCGGATCAATGTCCCGGCCGCGCGCCTGCTCAGGCGACATATAGCCGGCAGTCCCCATCACGATTCCCGAACCAGTCTTGACCTGTCTGGTGGGTGCTTCGCCAGAGTCATGACCATTACCCTGCTCGCTCAACTTGGCCAAGCCAAAGTCCAGCACCTTCACATAGCCATCGGGCCGCAACATGATGTTCTCGGGTTTGATGTCACGATGGATAATGCCCGCTTTGTGCGCGGCGGCCAGGGCATCAGCAACCTGGATCGCGATCCGCAGTGCTTCGCGAAGGCCCAGCTGGTTATAGGCCAGGCGCTCTCTGAGTGTTTCGCCTTCGACAAACTCGGTTGCGATCAAATGCGCGGTGCCGGTTTTGGCCACCTCAAAGATGGTAATGATGTTCGGATGGTTCAAAGCCGAGGCGGCGCGCGCTTCCTGCTCAAAGCGCCGCAAACGATCGGCATCTCTGGTATATGAAGCAGGCAAGAGCTTCAAAGCCACTTTGCGGCGCAGTCGTTTGTCCTCGGCCAGATAGACTTCGCCCATGCCGCCACGGCTAATGAAGGAAAGGACCTCGTACGAGCCAACGGTCTGGCCTGGCTGCAACTCGGTATTTTCAGCCGCCAGCGATTCCGCTGCTGACTGGTAGGCGGGTGCGTCGATGAACTCGCCACTCTTCTCATGCGAGGAAATCAGTGACTCAACTTCGCTACGCAGAGCTTCATCGCCGGAACACACTGCCGACAGAAACGCACCGCGCTCGTCCGGCCGGTATTGAATGGCCGAGTTGAAGATCTGTTTTACTTGTTGCCAGCGCTCGGGAGTCATATGGATCGTTTGCCTAACAACTAACGCGGCAGTTTGACGAGAAGTCCCTCAAAGACGGTTGGTTTTCCGGAAAAGCAAACAATAAGCCGGAATATTGAAACGCTGGAGCGCGCTGCCGAGCGCCCCCGGCGGCTATCTTTCAACAGAAGAATCAAAGACCCGCACTAACGCACATCCGCAGTAGGGCTCGACACCGCCGTCGTCTTCTTCACGTACTTTTCGTACCAGGCCAAATATCGCTCGTAACGATCTTTTACGTAGCTCGGCCGGCCAATGCCGTGATTCTCGTTTGGATAAATCACCAATTGAGTTTCCACGCCGAGGCTCCTCAGGGCCTGATACATTTGCTGCCCACCCTGCACCGGCACATTGAAATCGCGTTCGCCGCCGAGGAACAACGTTGGTGTCTTAATGCGATCCGCATGAAGAAAGGGATACGAGATCTTCACGTAGGTCTCCCAGGCCTTCGGGTTCCAGGGCGGGCCGATTTCATAGTCATACTGCGTGATGTATTGGTCGGTGCCATAGAAGGCGACAGTAAACGCGGTCCCGGCGCCACTGGTTGCTCCTTTGAAGCGAGTGTCGCTGGCGATCAAATAGTCGGTAAGGATGCCGCCGTAGCTCCAGCCGCCCACCCCCAACCGGTCCGGATCGGCCACGCCCATCTTAATAACGTGATCGACGCCGGCCTGCAGGTCTTCAACTTCGTAATGGCCCCAATCAGCAAAGATCGATCGCGAGAATTTCTGTCCGCGACCGGCACTGCCGCGATAGTTCACCGCCAACACGGCGTAACCATTGGCGGCAAAGAACTGACGCTCGGCACTAAACGAATGCTGGTCCTGGCCATTTGGACCACCGTGAATGCGCAGCAGCAACGGCACCCTGGTGCCGCTGACGTAACCGACGGGTTTAGTCAGTAAGCCATGCACCTCGGTGCCATCTTGAGACTTGAAGCTGACCTCTTCAGTAGCCGCGAGCTCCAACTCTGCGAGCAACGCATCATTCTGATGAGTCAGTTGACGAAGTGTGTTCCCATCGATGGCATAGACCTCGCCCGACTGCGTGTCACCACCGGAAATTGCTACGCCGTGATCCTTGCTCCAACTCCAATTCGAAATCACCACCGGAGGCGACATCAGCCGCTCAACCTTAGTGCCCGCCACAGCCACTCGCGCCGGATAAACTGAGCGGTCGTCAGTAACGAGGAAGCCGATCGATTTACCATCGGCAGCAAAACGCAATCCGGAAACACCACGATCGAGATCCTCTACTGCTTTAACACGTGACGGCGGCGCGCTTCCATCGGTTGCCACGAGCGCGAGATGTTCCATGTTGTAAGCGCCGTACTTCCGTTCGTCGCCTTCGAGAAAAGCGATCCACTTGCCATCGGGGCTCCATTCGGCTCGCCCGCGACCGGCACGAGTACTCACCGGAATAAGGGCCTTTTCCGTCGAACCTGCTTTGGCTTCAGCGACAAAGATTTGTCCTGAAGGATCGCGATCCGGATCTTCTGAGTGATTACTAACGAAGGCGATGCGCGAGCCGTCAGGAGACCAGGAAGGAGAGGCTTCGTCGGCCTTGGCTGTGGTCAGGCGCTCCAACTTCCTAGTCGCGATGTCGAATAGATAAACAAAAGTGTGCCGGCCTGAGAGCAAATAGCCCTGGCCATCCTGCTTAAACCGGTAGCGATCGATGACTATCGGTTTCGGCGCTTTAGGTCTGGGTGCTCCGGCGCCAACACCCTCAACTGCCGGCGATGGCGCACCCTCAGCTTCTGGATCCGGATCGCCGATGACCAACGCCAACCGTTTCGCATCTGGGGACCACTCGTAACTCTGCAGGCGTCCTTTCAGCTCGGTCAACTGCATTGCCTCGCCACCACTGCGATCAAGCAACCAAAGCTGACTGCCTTTAGCCGTACCAGGCCGCGATGACGTGAATGACAAGTACTTGCCGTCGGGACTCCAGCGTGGCGAACCCTCACCTTCCTGACTGAACGTTATCTGCCGATCGCTCTTGCCGTCAGAACTGACCATCCAGATGTGGGACACGCTTTTGTCTTCCTTGACGTCGATCGTTGAGACAACGTAGGCGACCCATTCACCGTCCGGCGAGATCTGTGGATCGCGCACGTCGCGGAAGCGTGACAGGTCGTCAAGCTTTAGTGGTCGCCGGGCAGGGACTGCGACAACGGTGGTTAACAAAGCCAGAATCAATAGCAGCGGTTGCAGTACCTTTTTAGTGGTCATAGTTATTGTTCGCTTTCAGGGCTCAATGCCAATTAATAGCAGCTCCGTTCGCGTGTGGCGCGAAACGATTGGTTTTGTTTTCACAGTGGGGACCAGCAGTACCAACTCACCTTGGAAAGTTTCAGGGGTTTGTCGCTGCGAATTCTGATAAGCGGGTAAGTCCTGTCCGGCGGCAAATTCGAATCAGTCTTTTGATTTCGGTCGCCAGACAATCCCATCACCCAAACGTGTTCTCCTCTGGCATTCTTTCTTTCTTGAAACGAAGGATGTTTCAAGGGAAAGGTATTGCCATCCTCATCGACTGCGATCAGCTCAGGTTTCACGACGGTACTGTCGGGAAGGCGCAGCCCCCACTCCGTCGCTGAGATGTCATTGCCTTTTATGCTGTTTGCATCAGCTGGATAGAGCAGGACGGTCTGCGCGCGCCGCCTGACTTTCAATGCCTTCGCAGGACGGAGCTCTTGCCACTTAGGTCCAATAGTAACCGGACCGGAAATCTCGCGTTCAGTACTCGTATCGACAAACTGCAGGACAATCAATGAGACAAACGCCAGAAGTAACAGAATGATCACTGACGATATCAAGGCCAGCGCCTTCTCAGAGCGCGTCATTAGGGGTGTCTTCTGTGTCACCTCAATTTTGATTTCAGGCGCTGATTGAATCACAGTTAATGGACTTCCGATGTGTGCCCAAAGAATCGGCGTTAACACATCCGGGAAAGTTGCCGGCTAAGATCTTTCTGACCGGCGCCGTCTAAGGAAATAAGGTTCGAGTGCCACCCAGTGAATGCCTGCATGTGGTCCCTTCAAGATCCTAAACCAAAGCCCGGCGTGTCCGTACTCATCAAACTCTCTGATGCGCTTGTATTTTCCAACCAGGTGCTTGAACACTGGAAGTGATTCAGCTTGGCACTCTACCGCCATACCGGAAAGATCAGGCACGCCCACAACGCGAACGATATCGCCGACTTTGAGCCGTTGGCCAGTTACATCCTTGCGTGCCAGACGTTTCATTGGTTACTCGAGTTGCCGGCGTAGCCAGGCCCGCGCCATCTTCCAATCACGCTCAACCGTGGCATGACCGACGCCGAGCACTTCAGCGGCCTCCTCGATAGAGAGTCCGCCAAAAAATCGTAATTCGACTACGCGACTCTGTTGCGGATCCATCGTGGCCAGTTCATCGAGCGCTTCGTTCAGCGCCAGTAAATCTACCTGCGGTTGCTGAACGATCTGCTCGGCACTGGTTACTGATAGCCTTTGCTGATCCGCGCCGCCGCGCTTGGCCGCCTGATGCTGCCGCGCATGGTCCACCAGGATGCGCCTCATCAACTGGGCCGAGATCCCAAAAAACTGCGCGCGATTCTGCCAGCGAGCGTGTTTCTGATCGATCAGCTTCAAATAGGCTTCGTTGACCAGTGCCGTCGGCTGCAAGGTATGACCAACTCGCTCTCGCCGCAAGTAATTGGTCGCCAGCCGGCGCAACTCGCTGTAAACCAGCGGCATCAGCTTGTCCAGCGCCGCCTGATCGCCTTTGCTCCAGTCAACCAGCAGCTGCGTCACACCTTCCGGCGCCGGCATCGGAGTCACCTCGTACAAAAGGGCAGGATTAGCCGCGGATAATCGCGGGATACACGCGGATCAGAAACCAGGAACGAGGTCCAGGAAGCACCTGCTGATCCGCGAAGATCCGCGTTCATCCGCGGCCAGTTTGGTTCTTGAGCCAAAAGCCTTCTTGCAAAAAGATGGGTCTTCCAGCCTCAGGCACTAGACGTTGCTCAGTAATTAAGAGGGCAGATTCTACAACAAAAACTTTTTTCGGTCCTGAGGGATTTCGGCGAAGACCTGCGCGTTAGTAAGTGAAGAGCAAAAGTGGTGAAGCAGTCGAAACGGAGAGACGCCACCAATCAACAGGGCAGCAGGTCGCTTCAGCCGCCGCCGACAGTCAGAAAAAGGAGAATAGTCATGAAAAGACAGGCTTACACATTGATCGGCGCGCTGGTCCTCACTGTGATGTTCGGGTTCTCAACCGCCAACGCGCAGACCGCAAACCGGGCCGTGGCGAACATACCTTTTGCATTCAGCGCGGGCGAACAAAAACTGCCCGCGGGCAAGTACGTAATCTCGGCAACTGATTCAAAGATCCAGCGGATTCGCAGTCTCGACGGCCGCTTTAGCGCTGTGCTGCAGATGCAAGCGGTTCACTTTCCAGCACATTGGGATCCTAAGCTTAGAATTCCACGTGGACAAGTTGTCGCG
>JADMIO011251708.1_pt1 | contig 15701 bp, 28 predicted proteins | sample 8958161 | NCBI WGS metagenome assembly JADMIO01 (sample SAMN16585339, study PRJNA669376) | soil metagenome | isolation source: Crop rotation soil | place: USA: Cullars Rotation, Alabama | collected 2011
GCGACAACTTGTCCACGTGGAATTCTAAGCTTAGGATCCCAATGTGCTGGAAAGGGGTTAACATTGAAGAAATCAAGAAACCGGAACTTTATGCCAAGCTAGTTGCAGAGAATATCGCCCATCAACTGGAACGCCGTATTGCTTTCAGACGGGCTATGAAGCAATCCGGGGCCGCTACTATGCGAGCCGGCGCTAAAGGCATTCGTATTGAAATTGCCGGACGGTTGGGTGGTGCCGAAATGTCCCGCCGTGAAAAGATTGTCGAAGGCAGTGTACCGCTTCATACCTTGCGGGCCGACATCGACTACCATCACGCTCGGGCTCATTACCCTGGTGCCGGTATTATCGGCATTAAAGTCTGGATATATAAGGGCGAGGTGAGCTAAGATGCTGATTCCTAACCGAACTAAGCACCGCAAGGTGTTCAAGGGCAAGATCCGTGGAGTCGCTACCAGCGGCAACCAGATAGCCTTTGGCCAGTACGCTTTGCAGGCCTTAGGACATGACCGAATTACCTCTCGACAGATTGAATCAGCCCGTCAGGCCATGACCCGCTACGTCAAGCGTGGCGGTAAGATCTGGATTCGTATTTTCCCGCATACTCCGGTCAGCCGCAAACCCCAAGACGTTAAGATGGGCAGCGGCAAAGGCAACCCAGAATTCTTTGTAGCCAAAGTTCGTCCCGGCACCGTCATGTTTGAAATGCAAGGTGTTAGCGAGGAAGTCGCTCGCGAAGCCATGCGTTTAGCAGCCCATAAGCTGCCGGTTAAGACGAAGTTCTTGGTCAAGGAGGAGGTCTAGTCGTGAAGATCGCCGAAATACGTAAATTATCTACCAGTGAATTAACTACAGAAAGCACTAAATTGCGCGAAGAAATTACCGAACTCAAACGCCGCCTGCACATGGGCGAATTACAGAATAACCGGGTTATCCGCGGCAAGCGCAAGGATCTGGCGCGTATGTTAACCGTTTTAAGCGAACAATTAGTTAAGGAGGCCTCATAACATGGCACGTACACTCGTAGGCGTCGTATCATCTGACAAGGCCGACAAGACAATTGTCGTGGCTGTAGCAACTCGCAAGACGCACCCTATATATAAGAAGCAGTACACCAGTACTAAGAAATTCATGGCCCATGATGAAGCTAATGATGCTCGTATCGGCGACAAGGTTTCAATCATTGAAACCAAACCGCTCAGTGCCCGCAAGCGTTTTGTCCTTGAAAAAGTGATTGACCGGGCACCTATCCGCCACGTAGAACCCCAGGAGGAAACAGCATGATTCAGCAAGAATCACGGTTAATCGTCTGCGATAACAGCGGTGCTAAGGAAATTCTGTGCATACGCGTCCTTGGTGGTACCCGTCGGCGCTATGCCCGGGTCGGCGATGTTATTGTCGCTACCGTTAAGCAAGCCAACCCGACTGGTGCTGTTAAGCGTAAATCAGTTGTTAGAGCCGTAGTCGTGCGTACCCGCAACCAGATCAAGCGCAAAGACGGCTCGACCATTAAGTTCGATGACAATGCTGCCGTAATTATCGGTGAAGACAAACAACCGAGGGCTACCCGTATTTTCGGCCCAGTTCCTCGCGAACTGCGTGATCAGGGCTATGCCAAGATAATCAGCCTTGCGCCGGAGGTCCTGTAATGGCCAGTACTATCTACAAGATCAGACTGCAAAAGGGTGATAACGTTATCGTCACTTCAGGCAAATTCAAAGGCAAGACCGGTAAGATCGTGTCCGTCCATCCAGCCGACAATAAGGTTACCGTTGAGGGTATTAATATTGTTAAACGCCACACCAAGCCTAACAAGGCCTACCCACAAGGCGGCATCATCGATATCACCAAACCGATCTTCGTCAGCAAAGTTGCGCTAGTCGAACCAACCAGTAAGAAGCCAACCAAGATTGGTTACAAGTTAGATAAAGACGGCAAGAAGACTCGTATATATAAAAGAACTGGAAAGGAGGTCAAATAATGGCTGAAACTACAACTAAAGCCCCTAAAGCTGTTAAATCAGTGGCCTCTGATCAACCGCGTTTAAAGGCTCTATACCGGGAAGAAATAGTCAATGATCTCAAGAAAGAACTTGAGCTCAGCAATACTCACCAGGTGCCGCATCTGGAAAAGATTGTTTTAAATATTGGTCTCGGTAAAGCCAAAGACGATAAGAAAGTCATTGAAGTTGCAGCTAATACCCTGCGCAAGATTACCGGACAGCAGCCGGTTGAAACCTTCGCCAAGAAATCGATTGCCGGCTTTAAACTGCGTGAAGGTAACAAGATCGGTCTTAAGGTCACTTTACGCGGCGATCGGATGTATGAATTTATGGACCGCCTGATTAATATTGTCCTGCCGAGGCTGCGTGACTTTCACGGTGTAAAAACCCGCGCTTTTGACAAGTCCGGCAACTACAGCCTGGGGTTGAACGATCAATCGGTCTTTCCGGAACTGACTTTTGATGAAACCACCACCGTCCACGGCTTACAGGTAATATTTGTTATTAACAGCCAGGATACGGCACACGCCCGGGCGTTGCTGGAAAAGTTTGGCATGCCATTTGAGAAGGGAAATAGATAATATGAGTGAACGATCAATAATTTTACACCAACCTACACCAGATGGTGACGTTCTAGTACTAACAGCTACGCCCGAATTAACAAGGATATCCGTCGGCGCCACTGGTTTAATACTGCATGAGACTATTGAAGCTAGGAGAGAGCAGCCCGGGAGTCCGATTCATGCGGAATCCGGCGCGCTTATAGGGGATAATCCCTTTTCAGATATGAGCGAAAGCGAGGAAAGGTAATGGCCAAGAAATCTATAGTCGCGCGCGATTCAAAGCGCCAGAAAATGATCGCCCAGTACGCCGCCAAGCGAGCTGAGCTTAAGGGTCTTGGAGACCGCGAAGGCTTGCACAAGTTACCGCGCAACAGCAGCCCGACGCGTTGGAAGAACCGCTGCGTCGAAACCGGCCGTCCCCACGGCTACATGCGTCAATTCGGCTTATCTCGCATTAGCTTCCGCGAACATGCTAGCAAGGGTGAAATTCCCGGCGTAACGAAATCGAGTTGGTAAGGAGAAACCATGTCTACAGTATCTACAGACCCCATCGCCGATATGCTGTCCAGAATCCGCAACGCCATTGCGGTTAATAAGCATGAGATCAACCTGCCACATTCCAACGTCAAGGAATCAGTCGCCCGTTTGCTCAAACAAAGCCGTTTCATTGATGAAGTATCTGTTGAAGACGCTACAGTTGGTAAGACCCTGAAGTTGACTATCAACCAACCGGACAGCAATGCCCGTATTACCGAGATCAGCCGTATAAGTACACCGGGTCGCCGACAATACACCAGTGCAGACATGATCCCGGTCGTTAAGCGCGGCCGTGGCCTAGTTATCGTGTCGACTTCCAAAGGCATCATGACAGGTACCGAAGCCAAGAAACAAGGCGTCGGCGGCGAATTAATTTGTAAAGTTTATTAAAGGATTTATAGGAAATAACGATGAGTCGTATAGGAAAACTGCCGATCGAAGTACCGTCCGGCGTGACAATCACTGTCGACCCTGAGTGGATTACCGTAGCCGGCCCCAAAGGCACGCTCAAACAGTTCACCATGCCGGGCGTAAGTGTTAAACAAGAGGGTAATGAGGTACTGGTAACCCGCGACAACGATGAACCGCAGAATCGGGCTCGACATGGCCTGCTAAGGGCTTTGATCAACAATATGGTCGTCGGCGTCAGCCAGGGATTCAGTAAGCAGCTGGAACTCAATGGCGTCGGTTTCCGCGTCGCCTTAGCCGGTTCGGACTTACGCTTCAACATTGGTTTTTCTCATGAAGTTACGTATAAGCTACCGCAAGGCGTTACGGCTGCCGTCGAACAAAATATAATTACTGTTACGGGTATAGATAAGCAGCAAGTCGGCCAGGTGGCCGCCGAAATCCGGGCCCTAAAGAAACCAGAACCCTACAAAGGCAAAGGTATCAAGTACGTTGGCGAACGCATTATCCGCAAGAGCGGTAAGTCAGGTAAGGATAAATAGTCATGAATAGAATTGCACACAAAGTTAACAATATCGCCAGGCGCAAGAACCGCGTCCGGGCCATTGTATCCGGAAATACCGAGCGACCCCGGTTGAGCGTAAGCGTCAGCAACAAGCACGTCAGCGCCCAGATTATTGATGACACTAAGCATGCCACGATTGCCCAGGTATCAACGGTCGGCCAGAAGGCCGCTGCCGGCAGTATGACTGAACGGGCGGCTTGGGTCGGCGGCGAAATAGCTAAGAAGGCTAAGACAGCTAAAGTTAAAAAGGTGGTGTTTGATCGTAACGGACGGCTGTATCATGGCCGCGTAAAGGCGTTGGCTGATGCAGCCCGGGCCGGAGGATTGGAGTTCTAATATGGCAGAGTTCGGAAACCCAGGCAGGAACCAGCGCGATCGTCGCCAAGCCCCGATGGTTCAGGAAGAAAAACAGTATGATGAGCGGGTAGTTAATATTGACCGCGTCGCTCGCGTTGTCAAAGGCGGCCGCCGCTTCCGCTTCCGTGCACTAGTTGTTCTCGGTGACCATAAAGGCAAAGTCGGTATCGGTATAGCTAAAGGTGCCGACGTAACCGCTGCCGTTGCCAAGGCCGTAGATGTCGCCAAGAAGCAGCTGATTACCATCAACCTATATAAAGGCACAATTCCGCACGAAGCCGAAGCCAAAGTTGGTGGTGCCCGCATTCTCGTTAAACCAGCCGCACCCGGTACCGGTTTGATTGCCGGCGGCGTTGTCCGGACGGTACTGGAAGTTTCAGGTGTCAGTAACGCCTTATCTAAGTCTCTTGGTTCAACCAATAAGATTAACACGGCATATGCCACGATTGCCGCTTTGCAGAGTGTTGAGCCGGCCAGTAACTGGTTAACCAGACAGACCGATACCAAGGCTAAGGCAGAGAAAAAAGTAGCTGCGGAGACTAAGTAGTATGAAGATTCACGAATTACAGACTGGTAAGAAACAAACCTCCAAGCGTGTCGGCCGCGGTATTGCAGCCGGTGGCGGCAAGACAGCCGGTCGTGGTACAAAGGGTCAAAGTTCCCGTACCGGTGGCAAAGTTCGGCCTGGTTTTGAAGGTGGTCAGAACCCATTGTATATGCGTCTGCCTAAGCTGCCGGGCTTTCGTTCCAACCGGCCTAAGGCTGAGCTGGTTTACACCGGACAGCTTGATCAATTTGCTGGCAAAACGGCTGATAACTTTACAGTAGCTAACGCCGGCCTGACATCGAGCCCTTACGTCAAAGTCAAGCTTATTAGTAACGGTGAAGTGACGAAGAAAGTGACTGTCAAATTGCAAGCCGCCAGCGAGTCGGCTGTCGCCGCTGTTCAGAAAGCCGGCGGTTCGTTTGCGAAAACACCGCAAGTTGGCCGTAGCAAACAGGCCAAAGAAGACAAGTAACTTTTACATTAACGCTACAATCCTGTCCTTCGGTCATGTATACTGAAGGACAGTTTTATTGGGACTGAGGAAGCCTTACATTACCGTATGAGTTGGAAAGTAATCTGGAAATCATTAAAGAACAGCGATATGCGCAACCGGCTGCTGGCCGTCATGGGCATGCTGCTTATTTTCCGCGTCTTAGCACATATTCCTATACCGCTTAGCGATCCTCAGACTTTAAAGCAGATCCTCGAGAACCTTTTCAGGAGTGAGAAATCTCCACAGCTACTCAGCTTCATTGACGTTTTATCCGGCGGCGCTCTGGCCAACTTCTCAATAATGCTAGTTGGTATGGGGCCGTATATTAACGCTTCCATTATTATGCAGCTATTGACCAAGGCCATCCCGCAGCTCGAAGCCTTGAATAAAGAAGGTGAGTTCGGTCGCAAGAAGATTAACCAGTACACCCGAATCATGACTTTCCCGCTGGCCCTTATTCAATCTATTGGGGCCATTTATCTGGTTAGACAGTCGGCCTTACAGGTTGGCGGTATCGGTGACATTACGGCTAATACGTCGCTCATGCAATGGGTGCTGATGGTAGCATCCTTGACCGGTGGCGCCATGATACTTATGTGGCTCGGTGAGCTTATTACCGAGCAAAGTATTGGTAACGGTATTTCCTTGGTTATTACAGTCGGTATCGTCAGCCGTTTACCGTCAACTATCAGTAGCGTAGCTAGTTCGATAGTCGATAAGGGCAGTAAACTTAACCTACTTGGTAAGCAACTACCGGTCGATGGCCATTCTTTGCTTTATGGCTTGTTGCTGCTGTCTATTACCGTCTTAGTGACGGTATTTATAGTGAAGCTGAACGAAGCTTCAAGGAAGATAACTATCCATTATGCCAAGCGTGTCCAGGGCAATCGCACCTACGGTGGCGTGACGACCATCCTGCCGGTTAAGCTGATCACCGCCGGTGTCGTACCAATTATCTTTGCTGTTGCTTTCTTGAGCGTACCAAGTTTTGTCGGCCAGATTATGACCGGTGCCCACAGTGCCCATCTGCAGCAAATCGGTGCTAAGTTAGTGCTATGGTTCCAGAATCCCAGCGCCCAGACTTTTGCTGCCGGTGGTTTTACTCCCTATATCTACCCGATAGTCTATTTCTTGTTAGTCTTCGTTTTTACCTTCTTCTACACCAGTATTACTTTCAATGCCAAAGAGATTGCTGAGAACCTGCAAAAACAGGGTGGCTTTATTGAAGGAGTACGCTCTGGTAACCAAACAGAGAAATACCTCGGCAAGGTGGTGAATCGGTTGACATTGTTCGGCGCCTTGAGCCTCGGTCTATTAGCCCTTCTGCCGATTATCGGCCAGATATTCCTGAAAACCAACATCGCTCTCGGTGGTACCAGCATTTTGATCCTCGTTTCTGTAGCCCTCGAGACGCTGCGTTCGATCGAATCACGGGCTTTAATGGTGACCTATGACCAGTACGAACAACCTGACTACTTCTATGACACGCCGTCACCTGGTCTAGCTGGAACAGGGGCCAGATACCTAAGATTCCTGCCACTTAGGCGCCGCAAAGCCGACGCCCGAGCCGAAGGTCGTAAGCTGACACGCTCACCAGGGAAGAAAAAGTAATTAAACCCTTTACAATATGTTGTAATCTTTGGTATACTTTAACGACGTTATATTTGTATGGCCAAAAATAAGGAAGTTATCGAGTTAGCAGGAGTAGTGAATGAGGCCTTACCAGGTACTCAGTTCAAAGTAGAGCTCGAGAACGGCCATCAAATCATAGCTCATGTCGCCGGTAAGATGCGAAAACACTACATTCGCCTCGTGCCAGGAGACAGCGTTACGGTCGAGTTGACCCCTTACGATCTCACGAAGGGCAGAATCACCTACCGCAAATCATAATATTAACGCAGTGTGTCATAACCACTAAGGAGGTGTGATCCGCATGAAAGTGCGTGCGAGTGTCAAGAAAATCAGTCCCGACGACAAGATAGTACGTCGTAAGGGACGTTTGTACGTTATTAACAAGTTTAAGCCGAAGCACAAGCAAAGGCAGGGCTAATATGGCGCGTATTTCCGGTGTAACCATTCCAGACAACAAACAGGTCCAAATTGCCCTGACATATGTCTACGGCCTTGGCCCGAAAAGTTGTGCCGATATCCTCACCCAGGCTAAAGTTGAACCGACCGTTCGGGTTAAGAACCTGACCGACGCTGAAATTGCCAAGATCCAGGACGTTATCAATGAAAACTACACCGTCGAAGGTGAATTACAGCGTATCGTCAGCGGCAATATTAAGCGCCTGAAGGACATTAACGCCTACCGTGGGCTGCGCCACAAAGCCAGCTTACCGTCACGCGGCCAGCGCACCCGTACCAATGCCCGCACCCGCCGCGGCCGCAAGGTCGCTGTCGGCGGCTCTCAACCTAAGTCGGCCTCTAAGACGTAAGGATTTATGTAAATGGCAGAAGAAGATACAACCAAGACTACAACTGCAGATGCACCTGCTACTACTACGGCTACCGCGACTCCGGCCGCTAAACCGGCTGGTCGTAAGAAGAAGGTCAAGCGTAGCGTACCTGTTGGCCAAGCCCACATACTGGCAACCTTCAATAACACGATTATTACCTTTACTGATACTAACGGCGGCGTATTAACAACCGCCAGCGCCGGCGGCTGTGGTTTCCGCGGTTCCAAAAAGGGTACGGCATATGCCGCCCAGGTGGCTACCGAAAAAGCCGGCCAGGCTGCCAAACAACTGCACGGCCTTAACAAAGTAGATGTTTTCATCAAGGGAGTAGGCCTCGGTCGCGAAGCCGCCGTCAGGACGCTCCAGACCATAGATATCCAAGTCGAAGTCATCCGCGATGTAACCGGTGTTCCACACGGTGGTGTCCGACCACGGAAAGCCAGGAGGGTCTAGTATATGGCACGTGATACCCAATCCATTGTTAAAATGTCCCGTCGCGAAGGCTATGCCCTGCACCCTAAGGCCCATAAAGCTCTAGTCAAGCGCAGTGGCCCCCCAGGCCAGCAAGGTGGCCGCTACCAGCGTAATAAAGCCAGCCAGTATAACTTACAGTTACGCGAGAAACAGAAGGTTAAGCGACTTTATGGCCTGCTGGAACGCCAATTCAGTAATCTTATGAAAGAAGCTTCCCGTGGCCACGGCCAGTCCGGCGAGTTATTGCTTCGCTACTTAGAGCAACGAGCCGACAACGCCGTCTACCGGGCCGGTTTGGCACCTTCCAGACGAGCTGCCCGCCAGTTAGTTACCCATGGACACTTTACCCTAAACGGCCGCCGCGTCGACATTCCGTCAATACGGCTCAAAGCCGGCGACGTTTTAACTGTCCGTGACCACAGCAAGAATACCGAATACTTCAAGAAGATCGAAGAAACCAGTCCAGCACCGGCCGAAACGCCCGGCTGGCTGAAAGTCAACCGCAAGAAATTCGAAATTTCCATCACTGGTTTGCCTACACGCGAGGAAGCAGAACCGGACATCAATGAACAACTAATAGTGGAATACTACTCACGCTAAGGAGGCTAGGAGAAATATGTCTAAAATCATCCACACACCAGGAATTGTTAACGTCGACGACCACGGAGCCAACAGTGCCACCTTTGCAATCGAGCCGCTCCACACCGGCTACGGTATGACCTTAGGTAACAGTCTGCGACGAGTCCTGCTGTCAAGCATTGCCGGCGCAGCCGTAACGGCCTTCAAAGTTGAAGGAGCTACTCATGAGTTCACCACTATTCCAGGCGTCAAAGAAGATGTCGTCGACATCATGATGAGCCTTAAGGGTATTCGTTTCCGTGTATTCGGCGACGAAGTCCAGAACTTACGTATTACTAAAAAAGGTAAGGGCGTGGTAACTGCTAAGGATATCCAGCTCAATGCCGACGTAGAAATCGTCAACCCGGATCATGTTATTGCCACGCTTGACGATGCCAAAGCCAATTTTGTCATGGATCTGACGGTGGAAACCGGCCGCGGCTACCGCACTATCGAAGAAGGTGCTACCCGTAAGGCTAGCGACATGATAGCTCTCGACGCTATCTTCAGCCCGGTCGTAAGGGTTCGTTACAAGGTGGAGAACACCCGTGTCGGCCAGATGACCGATTTGGATCGCTTACTGCTGACAGTCGACACTGACGGTTCTATCAGCCCGCGTGACGCCTTTGAAGAAGCTTCAGCCATCTTAGTTAATCAGTACACGGCTCTAGCCGGCCAAACCCGGGTAGAAGCCTTTACACCTGCGAGCGGTGGCGACAGCGGTGGCAGTGACGATAGTGAAGAGCCTACCGAGTTGATGACGCCGATTGAAGACCTTAACCTGTCAGCTCGTACTACCAATGCGCTGATTAACAACGACATCCATACCCTCAAAGATTTGTTCTCATTGAGTGATTCCGAATTGCGTGAACTCAAAGGTTTCGGTAGCAAGGCTCTTGATGAAGTTAAAGAGAAGTTAGCGGAGTTGGAGCTCTAAGATGCACCGCCACGGATACAAAGGACGTAAATTCCACCGCGAACGCGACCAACGAGAGGCCCTGATTAAGAGCCTGGCCGAATCGCTTATTAAATACGAAAGTATTGAAACCACTCTGCCTAAAGCCAAGGAAATCGTGCCTTACGTTGAAAAGCTGATCACCAAAGCCAAGAAAGGCGATTTACATAACCGCCGGCAGATTATCAGCAGCTTGCAGACGGTCGCCGTCGCCCATAAGCTGGTAGACGAGATAGCTCCTAAGCTCAAAGGCCGTGTCAGCGGGCACTTAAGGATCGAACGCAGCGGTTTCCGCCGCGGCGATAACGCCGAACTCGCCAAAGTCAGCTTTGTAGATGACCTTAAGGAAGCACCGGTAGCTAAGGCTGTTGCAGCTACACCTAAGCCAACCACTAAACCTACAACCACAGCGGCCCGAAAACCAGCCGCCCGCAAGCCAGCAACTGCCAAGGAGGCTAAGTAATGAAGACTTTTAGCGCTAAACCAACCGACGTTACCAGACAGTGGTACATCATTGACGCCGCTGAAGCTCCACTGGGCCGAATCGCCACAGTGGCGGCTAGTCTGCTTATTGGCAAAGGTAAACCGATGTTCACTAAGCATATCGATACTGGCGATTATGTGATTGTCATTAATGCAGATAACCTGGTAGTAACTGGTAAGAAGCAGGAAGACAAGATCTATTACCGCCATAGTAATTATCCGGGCGGCCTCAAAGAGATCCAGCTCAAGAAACAGATCGAGAAGGATTCTACCAAGGCTGTAGAGCACGCCATCAGGGGTATGCTACCCGTCAACAAACTACGTAAAGACCGTCTGACCCGGCTCAAGGTGTATGCCGGTACCGAGCACAACCATGAGGCCCAAAAACCAGTTAATTTTTCAGTTAAGGAAGGTAAATAGTTATGGCCGCCAATTATTACTACGCCCTGGGCCGTCGCAAAAGCTCGACCGCTCGTGTCCGCCTTATGAATGGTAAAGGTAAAATTACTGTCAATGATAAGGACGTACATGAGTATTTTGCCGACAGTAAGTACCTGTTAAACGAGCTGATGCGGCCCTTTGCTGTACTTGAATTGGAACAGAACAAGTATGATATTTCCGCTAAGGTTAACGGGGGCGGTCATGCCGGCCAGGCTGATGCAATCCGCCTCGGTGTAGCCAAAGCCATGGTTCTTATGAATGAGGATTTGAAGAGCACCTTACGCCGGGCTGAACTGCTCGGACGCGATCCAAGACAGAAAGAACGCAAGAAGTTTGGCCTCAAGGGCGCCCGCAAACAGCGCCAGTTCACCAAGCGTTAGACTTAACTCCAATATTATGGTATCGTACTGCTATTGAGGAGAGTCTATGGCAATAGATGAGAGACTCCCAGTCCATGTAGTGGGCCGTGATAGTGGAGTTTTTGGCTTTAGAGACTTTGGTGAAGCGGCAATTCATGTAACCGAGAATACTGACTATTGGCAAGTGGAGCTACCCTTAGAGGCTGGTTATGATGTCAAATTGTTCGGCTCAAGATGGGATGACGAACCTCAGCGTGTTGTTATTTCGGATGGTCGCAGTGCCATTTCCACCCAGCGCGGCAATAGTGATAATCCGGGGATAAGCTTGCAGGCTGATCCGCATACCAACATAGTTAAAAATATTATTCTAAATCTAGAGAACCGTGATTCAGATTTTTTTGATAGAGGACTTGCCTGGATAAATGTGCTTGATACACGTCAAGCCCGGCTAATTATTGGTATAAGGCGTAATCATCAAGCCACTTCAGAGGAAGCTAAAGAAAAATTAACTTTTGCACTACACAGAGCAGGCCAATTTATGACATCCATATTTAATAAGTCAGAATAATATAAGTAATACTTGCTCAGAAGCATGGACTACCTGTAGCTGAAAGCACTGAGATTGTTCTTATCACGGTTACAGAGTCTTTTGAGGTATAATGCTGCTAATGAGCAAACCTGTCATTTTAACAGGACTTAGGGCTAATAATGACCTCCATATCGGTAATTACCTGGGGGCTTTGCTGCCTATGGTCGATATGGCCCACAAACATGCCGGCGAATACCAGATTAATCTGTTCGTGCCTGACTTGCACAGCTTTACGACGCCGATTGACCACAGTCAACTCCAGAACCAGATCTTGCAGAACATAAAGGTATTTGCTGCCGCCGGCTTAGATATAGCTAACGATAATATACATATCTATCGGCAAAGTTATGTGCCAGCCCATAGTGAGTTGGCATGGATCCTTGATTGCTTCGCCGGCTTTGGCGAAGTTAGCCGTATGACCCAGTTCAAAGACAAATCGGCTAAATTAGGCGACGACCGGATTAGCGTCGGGTTGTTCAATTACCCGGTACTTATGGCAGCCGATATACTGCTGTATGACGCAACATATGTACCGGTTGGTGACGATCAGACACAACACCTGGAGTTTACTCGCGATATTGCCGGGCGTATGAACGCTAAATTCGGCGAGCTTTTCGTAGTGCCTAAGCCAGTTAAGGAACAGCATGAATTCTTCGGCAAAGATCAAGGCCTTAGAATTCGTGACCTAATCGATCCGACTAAGAAAATGAGTAAGTCAGACGAAACCGGCCGCGGTGTTATTTTCCTGAGCGATTCCCTGGAAGACGCCAAGAAAAAGATTATGGGTGCTACCACTGACAGTCTAGGCAAAGTTAATTACGATTACGACCAGCAGCCCGGCGTCAGCAATTTACTGGATATTTTAAAACTTCTGGGCGGCAATTCTGACGAATTCATTGGCCTGGAGCAATACGGCCCGCTGAAAACAGCTGTAGCCGAAAAGGTAGCTTCATTCCTAACGGCTTTCCAAAGCAATCTAGCTGGTGTTAATGAGCAGCAACTAATAGCTAAGCTTGAATCCAGCGAAAGTGTTATGAACGAGCAGGCCAATAAAACGCTTTATAAAGTCCAGCAGGCAGTCGGTTTAAGGCCCAAGGCTTAATGGTTAGAAAAGTTATAAAAGAGATTAGCACCGGTCAGCGCCTGGATGTTTTCGCAACTGAAACCTTGCCGACACTGAGCCGGGCTTACGTTGCCAAGTTAATTGAAGACGAACGAATCTTGGTCAATAATGAAGCTTCCAAGCCCGGATATAAGCTACGCTTAGGCGACAAAGTACTAATTAACTTCGATGTCAGTGAGATTGAGCAGATTCCGGATATTGAATTGCCGATCTTATACCAGGATGAAGATGTATTGGTAATTAATAAGCCCGAAGGTGTCATTAGTCATAGCCGCGGTAAATATTGGAACGAACCGTCAGTGGCCTCCTTTGTCCGTCAAATTACCGGACTGGAAGGCGATCGGTCCGGCATCGTGCACCGCCTGGACAGGGCGACGTCGGGTGTTATGATCTGTGCCAAGAACCAAGCATCTTTAAGCTGGCTCCAGAAGCAGTTCTCACAGCGCAAAGTCAAGAAAACCTACACCGCCGTCGTAAAAGGCCACCTCAACCCGCCTGAGGCCGTTATAGACATGCCGATTGAACGCAACCCCAAAGCACCGTCAACTTTCCGGATTGGTGCCAACGGCAAGCAGGCAACCACCACCTATGCAGTCATTGAATCTTCAAACCATCACGATATGGTGCGTTTAGAGCCGTTGACAGGCCGCACCCACCAATTAAGGGTACATTTGACCTACCAGGGCCACCCGATTGTCGGCGATGGCCTGTATAACGGCGAGTCGTTTGAGCGCTTACTGCTGCACGCTACCAGCCTGGAAATAACCATGCCCAATAAGCAAAGAAAGGTAATTTCGGCACCATTGCCTAAAATATTTAAGCAATTTGTTGCCGGAGATGTTTGACAACTTCAGCCATAAGCGTATTATCTGATTAAATAATAGATTCCCCGTATGACAACTAAAAAAAGGAAAAAACCGGTGGCAAAGAAACAAAGTAAGCTCAAATGGTATGACTTTGCGCAAAGTCGTTCTAAATTAATAAAATTGTTTGCAATAGTTGCGGCAATAGTTGTCGGCGGCTACTTCATCATCGCTTCCCACGCCGAGAGCGTTGTCTATGCCGCACCCGCTACAATTGCTTCAGATTGTTCGCGCGATGTTACTGCCGAGCTCAATAACTTTTTCAATAGTGTGCCAAATGGTACCGAAGCCAATCCGAGTGTAATGACATTAAAGATAGGTGGCTGTTACCGGACAGACGGAGTTTTGTACCTTACAAATAAGAGTAACGTGGTCTTAGACGGCAATACCGCTACTATAGATGCCCACTATACCCAGACCCTGGACACCCAGCTACCGGGTCCGGGCCGAAACCTCATGATTGAGGGTGGTAACTATGTCACTGTTCAAGACCTTGGCATTTTGGGCGAATGCAAACCGGATCCAGTTACCTTTTGCCAAAAAGGGTACGCTAATTACGAACACGGCCATGCCATCGGGATTATTACACGCGACGGCATGCAACCAAAAAACATTACTATCCAGAGAAATTACATCCGCAATACCTGGGGTGACGCCGTCTATATAAGCCAGAAGGGCGGTGACGCCTTAGCGACCCGGCCCGACCATATAACAATTCAAGACAATCTGTTTATAGTCACCGGACGCCAGGGGGTGGCACCATCGGGCGCTACCAATTCAGTAATCCGGCGTAACCGCATGTTTTATGTAGCCCATTCGGCTTTAGATTTTGAATCTGAAGGGGGTGGTGTAGCCAATATTACAGTTGAAGACAATGAAATCATTAAGCCTAATGGTGCCACTTTGAACGCCAATTGTTCTTCTCATGGTACTGACGGCTTTGCTAACAAAGGTCCGATTTACTTAACAGATAACCATATTTATGGCACCAGGATGGTGGTAAACACGGTTTGCGACGGCAAAAACTCCACGGGCGGCTCACTGCCGGCCGGAACGGTTGTTGTCACTGGCAACGAAGACAATTTGCCCGGTGAACCGTCTAAACAGTTGCCATATGACAGCACTACAACCGTAGACAAGCCCAATGATCCCGGTACTGGCGGTGTTGGTTCAGGCGGTGGCAAGGATAATCCCGGCGGGGGACAACCTAAACCCGGTCCGACAGGCTTAGCTGTTCCCAGGAACTTAAAAGCCGCTGCTAACAGCAAAAAAGATATCGATCTAACCTGGAATACAGTTTCAGGAGCGGTTAAATACCGAGTCTATCGCAATAACAAGCTAATAAAAGAAGTCAAACAGCCAGCGTTCACCGATAAGAAAGCTGAAGCAGGGGTCAACTATACTTACCGCGTACGCGCCGTTGACAGTTCTAACAAAGAGTCCAAGCCCTCGGTCCCAGCTCGCCTCCGGATCAACCTCTAACAGCTTACTGACAGTTGTAGTTCCTTAGCCTCAGGGTATAAACTCAAGCAATGGCATTTGAAGCTTTGCTAATACATCCCCAGACCCGGCAAGCGTTAGACGGCTTAATGGAAGGTAGTTCCCATGCCGTTTTATTTACTGGTCCTGAAGGGGCAGGTAAAGCCCGCGTGGCCCAAGAGTTAATCCGACAGAAACTAGCAATATCTGGTGAGCCTACAAGCTACCCATATTACTTTGAGACGATGCCCGTCAAAGGCACGATAACTATCGACAATATCCGCGAGTTACAAAAGTTCCTGCAACTCAAAACCACTGGCGATAAACCCTGGCGTCGAGCAGTACTCATAGCTGATGCCCACCTAATGACCATCGAAGCCCAAAACGCT
>JADMIO011116503.1_pt1 | contig 15700 bp, 14 predicted proteins | sample 8958161 | NCBI WGS metagenome assembly JADMIO01 (sample SAMN16585339, study PRJNA669376) | soil metagenome | isolation source: Crop rotation soil | place: USA: Cullars Rotation, Alabama | collected 2011
GCGCCGCAGGCGCGGTTTGCGACTATGTTTTTTGAGGTAGCCGCGATCCCGCGCTCCGCGCGGGGGCGGCTAGTCGCTCCGCGCCGCAGGCGCGGTTTGCGACTATGTTTTTTGAGGTAGCCGCGATCCCGCGCTTCGCGCGGGGGCGGCTAGACGTCTCGCGGGTTTGAGAGATATTATCGCCCTCGTCAGATGACCGTGGGGGACAAGAAGGACGAGACCACTGCAACCAAGCCTGCGGTGCCTCCCGAATCCGACCGGGAGCAGAAGCGAAACCTGGCCTACCTGGTGGTGCTGGCCGGCGTCAGCGCGGGCGAGATGTTCAAGCTGCAGAAGGACAAGACCGTCGTGGGCCGCGGCCCGTCGGTGGGCGTGCGCCTCAACGACGAGGGTGTGTCGCGCGAGCACTGCGCCTTCGTCCGCGAGGGCGACAAGATGATCGTCGAGGATATGGGCTCGACGAACGGCACGTTCTGCAACGGCATCAAGATCGACAGGCGTGAGCTCTCGGACGGCGACAAGATCATGGTCGGCTCGTCGACGATCCTGAAGTTCACGTACCACGACTACCTGGACGAGGTGTTCCAGCGCCAGATGTACGAGTCGGCGCTGCGCGACGGCCTGACCAAGGTGTTCAACAAGAAGTATTTCACCGATTACCTCGAGAAGGAGTTCGCGTTCGCGGCGCGCCACGGCGGCCCGCTGGCGCTGATCTTCCTGGACATCGACTTCTTCAAGAAGATCAACGACACCCACGGGCACCCGGCGGGGGACTTCGTGCTGGCGGAGCTGTCGCAGATGATGTCGGGGCTGCTCCGCACCGAGGACGTCCTGGCCCGTTTCGGCGGCGAGGAGTTCACGATCCTGTGCCGCGGGTCGGACCTGTCGGGCGCGAAGATCGTCGCGGAGCGGGTACGCAAGGCGGTCGAGGAGCGCAAGTTCACGTTCGGGGGCAAGGAGATCCCGGTGACGATCAGCCTCGGCGTCGTCGCCATTCCCGAGAGCGGCATCACCGAGCACAACGGGTTCCTGGCCGCCGCGGACAAGGCGCTCTACGAGGCGAAGCGCAGCGGCCGCAACCGCATGTGCGTCCACGGAAACGAAAAGACGCCGAGCGCCCCGCGCAACCGGACCCGGACCGGGTCCGGTCCGATCCGCAAGGAGTAGGCGCTGCGCGCCAGCGGCGCGGAAGCGCCTAGCGGAGGCGGACCAGCGCCAGCAGCGCCGCGGCGAGGAGGCCGGCGGCGCCGATCAAGTAAGGCGCCGGCGGGGCGATCGCCGCGTACAGCGCGCCGCCGACCAGCGGGCCTGCGCCGCGGGCGAGCGCGGCCGCCGCCTGCAGCGCGCCCAGCGTGAGCCCCTGGGTGGCGGGCGTCGCGCGCCGCGAGGCGTACGCGGGCAGCGACGGCGTCGTCAGGCCGTTGCCGAGGGAGATCAGGCCCGCCGACGCGTAGAGCGCCACTTTTCCCCACGCCGCGAACGACGGCGACAGGCCGAGCAGGGCGAACGCCGCGGCCTGGATGGCCAGGCCGGCGTGAACGAGGCGCGCCTCGCCGACGCGCGGCGCGAGTCGCCGCACCACGCCGCCCTGCACGATGACGCCGACGACGCCGACGATCGCGAAGATGTGGCCGGTGGCGGCGACCGACATCCCGAAACCGTCGGCGGTGAACAGCGCGAACGTCTGTTCCATGCCGGCGAACCAGAGCACCATCGCGAAGTTGACCGCGACGGCGGTGCCGACGCCCGGAACGGCGACCGCGGTGCGCAGCGCGGCGATGTCCAGCGGGACCGCGCGCCGCACCGACTTGCCGCGCAGCGCTGGCGGCAGCGATTCCGGGAGCGTGCGCAGCGCGAGCAGGAAGTTGATGGTCGCCAGCCCGGCGGCGGCGAAGCACGGCAACGTGCCCTCGCGGCCCAGCAGCGGAAACCGCGACAGCTCGCCGCCGATGAACGGACCGAGGATGAACCCCAGGCCGAACGCGATGCCGATGATGCCCATGCCGCGCGCGCGGTGCTCGGGCGGCGTCACGTCGGCGACGTAGGCCTGCGCGACGGCGATGTTCGCGGTGGCGATGCCGCTGAACGCGCGCGCCGCCAGCAGCAGCAGCAGCGACGGCGACAGGCCCAGCAACGCCATCCCGGCGGCGGTGGCCCCGATGCTCCAGAGCAGGACGGGGCGGCGGCCGATCCGGTCGGACAGCCGTCCCCAGATCGGGATGAAGAGGAACTGCATGACCGAATACACGGCGCCCGGCATCGTCGCCACGAAGTCGCCGGCGCCCAGGCGGCGGGCCATCGCCGGGATGAACGGGATGACCAGGCCGAACCCGAGCAGGTCGATGAAGACCGTGAGGAACAGCGTGCCGATCGTGGCGGTGCGCGCGGGACGCGTGGGCGCATCGGGGGACGCAGGCAGGTCGGTGGGTGGCGGCGACGTCATCGGGTGCCGTTCGGTCAGGGAACCTGGGGGCAGGGTACCGCAGCGGAGGCCGCCAGGCGGGTCCGTCGCCACCAGGCGCCCGTGGACCTTCTTTCGCCGGGGCTGGTGAACTGGTATTGCCAGAAAACCAGGCGGACGGCGGCGGGGTGAGGCGGCAGGGAGGCGCGAAACAGCGGCTGCACCAGCCGGGGCTCCTCGCAGAGGCGCTCGATGAGCATCGCCACGTAGTTCGGCGGGCGGCGCTGGAAGGCGAGACCGTAGAACCAGAGGCGGAAATCGACGCGCGGCTGGTGCGGCGCAACGAAGTCGGGCGCGCGCGCGACGTCGCCCGGCTTGTGGCGGAAGTGCTGCGCGGTCCAGGCGCCGTCGTCGGGCTCGCGGTCGGCGCGGGAACCATCGGCCAGCGTCTGGAACTCCGGCTCGATGCGCTCGCGCGTGATCGACGCGAACAGGTGGTACGTGTTGACCAGGTGGAAGCGCCAGTTGCGCTCGAGAACGGACGTCATGAAGGACGGCGCGTCCGATCCACCGAAATTGACGACCGCGTCCGCGAGCGAGACACGCACGAACAGGATGGCGGCGGCGACCGCGGTCCATTTCCTGACCGCCGGGTACGGCAGCGACGGCAGGCCCGGTAGCTTGCGCGCCAGATCAGTGAGGCAGGCGGCGGCGCCGCGGACCCCGGCCGGCACGAGGCGCGCGGCGCGGGCGAGGCGGGCGCGCGCGGCCTCGATGTCCGCATCGTCGAGCAGGAAGACGCCGAGCACGAACGCCAGGTAGCAGAAGAAACCGTAGTTGGCGGTGGCGGCGTTGACGATCTGGAACAGCGTGAACGAGGCGAAGGCGAAGAGGCGGGCGGGGCGCGGGCCGAAGATCCCGAACGGGATCACGAGCTCGAGCACGAGCGTCGCGCGGCTTTCGAAGTGATGCCACCAGGCAGGCAGGTGGTGGGCGTACCAGGCGAGCCAGGTCGGGAGCGGCGCGGTCTCGTAGTAGTAGGTCATCGCGCTGCCGTCGTGCCAGTCGTGCAGCGGCGACTGCCATTTCGCGATCCCCGATTCGAAGTAGAGCTTGAACAGCACCACCCGGAAGAGGAAGTGGGCCACCGGCGCACGCCCGTCCGTTCTCAGGAAGATGGCGAGGAAGCCGCACTCGATCAGGAGGTTGTCCCACTGGAAGGTGAGGAAGTCGCGCGTAACGGTGACGTACGAGAGATAGAGCAGCGTAGACAGCGCGAAGGCGAAACGCCGTGCGAAGCCGAGGAACGCCGCGATCGACAGCGCCACGCCCAGGACGATGCCGGCCGTCAGCGCGCCGTCGGAGTGAAACCACCAGGCGAACGTCGGAACGTCCAGCAACGACAGATCGGGCCGCGCCCGCACCATCTCGATGAAGTCGGCGGCGGGCAGCAACCCGCGGCTGCCGATGAGCACCTGCACCTGCACCCCCAGCGACGCCCACGCGATCAGCGAAATCACCGCGAGCCCCCGCGCAAACACCGTCCCCACCTCCGCCCCCGACCCAAACGACCACAACGGCCACCGCAGCACCCTCCACCTCGTTCTTGTCCCCTCTCCCGTCTTCGGGAGAGGGTCGGGGTGAGGGTCTGCTCTTTCCCCCTCTCCCGTCTTCGGGAGAGGGTCGGGGTGAGGGTCTGCTCTTTCCCCCTCTCCCGTCTTCGGGAGAGGGTCGGGGTGAGGGTCCGGTCCGGACGGGTCCTCCGCCATCAGCTCTTCGGAACCGCGCGCCCCGCGGCCTGCAGCGCCTCGCGCGCCTCCCCGATCGCCTCCAGCGTGTCCGTCCCCGGCCCGCCCCCGCCCGGGAAGTCCTCCCGCCGGCCCGCCAGCACCTCCAGCGTCGCCCGCACCGACGCCGTCAGCGCGGTGAGGTCGTAGCCCCCCTCGAGCACGAGGGCCATCTTCCCCCCGCAGGTCTCGTCGGCCAGCTGGGCGAGCAGCGACGCCATCCCCGCGAACCCCCGCTCCGTCACGCGCATGCCGGCCAGCGGATCGCGCGCGTGCGCGTCGAATCCGGCCGATACGATCACCAGATCGGGTTTGAACGCCCGCGCCGCCGGCAGAAATAGATCGTGAAACACGACGCCGTAGTCGGCGTCGCCCTGGCCGCCGGGCAGCGGGCAGTTCACCGTCGCGCCGCGGCCCGCGCCCACGCCCACCTCGCGCGCCGCGCCCGTCCCCGGATAGAACGGGTACTGGTGCACGGACATGTAGAGCACGTCGTCGCGCGCCGCGAAGATGTCCTGCGTCCCGTTGCCGTGGTGAACGTCCCAGTCGACGATCAGGACGCGCTCGGCACCCGCGCGCCGCGCCGCCTCGGCCGCGATGGCCGCGTTGTTCAGCAGGCAGAATCCCATCGCGCCCGCCGCCACGGCGTGGTGTCCGGGGGGACGGACCATCGCGAACGCGTTGCGCGCCCGACCGGCCAGAACACCGAGGGCGGCGTCGACGGCGGCCCCCGCGGCCAGCCGCGCGGCGTCCCAGCTTCCCGGCGACATCACGGTGTCGGGGTCCAGCCGGGCGCGGTGTCCGCCCAGCGACGCGAGCGCCTCCCGATATTCGGCCGGGTGAACGGTTTCGATCTCGGCGTTGGTCGCGAAGCGCGCCTCCTGGACGGTCACGCCGGCGACCGGCGCCCGCGCCAGGTCATCGAGCACGGCTTCCAGGCGCGCGGGCGACTCGGGATGTCCCGCGCCCGGGTCATGGTCGAGAAAGCGTTTGTCGGTGATGACGATCGTGTTCACGGTGTCGCTCCTCATGCCCGGGGCAGCTGGAAGCTAAACACGCTTCCGCCCCCAGGGGCGTCGCGGACGTCGACCTCGCCGCCGTGATCGCGGACGATCTCGCGGACGAAGGCCAGGCCCAGGCCGGTCCCCTTCTCGCGCGTGGTGAAGAACGGCGTGAAGATCTTCTCGCGCAGCTCGGGCGGCACCCCGGGGCCGTCGTCGCGCACCTCCAGCCGGATCCGGGCGTCGTCGGCCTCGGCGCCGATCCGGACGCGACCCTTGCGTGCCGCCGTGACCGCGTTGCGCGCCAGGTTCAGCAGCGCGCGCCGAAGCTGGACGGCGTCCGCGCGCACGGCCAGCCCGTCGGGCGCGCCGATCTCCACCACGGCGCCGCCGGGGACGGAGGTCAGCTCCCGGATCTCCTCGAACAGCGGCCGCAGCGGGACTGTTTCCACGCGCAGCCCCGGACGGCGCGCGAACTCCAGGAACTCGTTGACGACCGCCTTCAGGTGGCCGACCTCGCGCTCGATGCGCGCGACCTCTTCCAGCCGCTCCGGCTGGTTGGCGAGGGCGTCGCGCATCAGGCCGGCGTAGAGCTCGAGCCCGCCCAGCGGGTTGCGCACCTCATGCGCGATCCCCGCCAGCATCATCTGCGTGCGCTCGTCGCGCGCGCGCAGCGCCGCTCGCGTCTCCTCCAGCGTCTGGGCAAGCACGCCGATCTCGTCGCGGGTCTCGATCGGGATCGGCGCGGCCAGGTCGCCGCGCCCGAGCCGGGCCGCCGCCTGGGCCAGCCGCGCGACGGGGCGCGAGATACGCTGCGAGATCCACACGGTCAGCAGCAGCACCGCCAGCAACGCGCCGACGCCGGTGCGGATCATCGAGCGCCGGAACGCGGCCAGCACGGCCGGGTAGTCAGCCGCGCCCTCGACGGCCACGATGCCGGCGACGTCGCTGCCGTCGCCGACGGCGGCGTAACCGCGTTTGTACGGGACGCCGTCGTGGCCGACGAACAGGGGCGACGCCGTGGGTGTGCCGCTCGCCGCGCGCGCGATCTCGGCGCGATCGGCGTCCAGCTCGTACGCGTGCGCGCCCAGCGCCAGCACGGCCGACGTGTCGCCGCGGGTCTCCAGCTCCGGCGTCACCGCCAGGACGCGCCGCACGCCCAGGCGCATGCGCGCGGCTTCCAGCCGGCGGCGGACGTTCGCGGCGGTCAGCGAATCCTCGTCGCCCGCGCCGAACGCACGCAGCTGCTCGGGCAGCAGCGTCGCCGCCGCGCCCGCTGCCGCCGTCGACAGCCGGCGGCCGAGCTCGTCCTCGAGCGCGCGCCGCGCGACCTCGTGCGCGAAGAAGCCGAACAGCGCCAGCGCGGCGATCGTCGGCACGATCGTCCCCGCCAGCAGCCGCAACAGCAGCCGCCGCCGTGGAGCCGTTGGCGCCGGGCGCGTCTCCATCGCGCTTCATTCTGCCGCATTTCGCAGCGGCACGACGATTGCCGCCGACCGCCGCGCCGGGATACGATGCGGGCGGAGGATTCATGGGCCGAACGATCCTGGTTGGCTGTGCGGTGTTGTTTGCGGTGGTTCTCGGGTGCGGTGGTGTCAGCTCGAACTCCACCGGGACGGGCGGCGCGGGCACCGGAGGCGCGGGCCCCGGCGGTGCAAGCGGAACGGGAACCGCCGGCGCCGCAGGTACGGGTACCGCCGGCGGGGGCACGGCTGGCGGGGGCACGGCCGGCACTGGCTCTGGCGGCACTGGCAACGTGGGGGCACCGGTGCTGCTCAACAGCGCTGACCCGCTCGCGTTCGCCGCGGGGCAGGACGGCGACGGCGCCTGGCACCAACTATCGCCGTTGCCCACCGCCAACGGCTACACCCTCGCCGTGACCGGCCAGCGTTACGGTCTCGCCTACGGCTGCGCGAACGCGGCCGGCGACACGATTGCCATCACAGTCATCCAGGCGACCGTCGCCGAGACGACGCACGTGACCGTCGCCTGCGGCGGCATCGTGACCGCGAGCCCGGTCAACGTGGCCGGGACGGTCGCCGGCCTGACCGGGGCACAGACGGCGCAGATCGATCTGGCGAGCCACAGCGGCACCGCCACGGTGGCGATGCCGACCTACTCGATCATGATGGTGCCGTCGGGGACGTGGGACCTCTTCGCGCGGCGCATGACCGCGGCGCCTGCCTTCGATCGCATGATCCGCCGCAACGCCGTGACAGTGGGTGGCGCGACGTCATTCAACTTCGACTTTGCGAGCGAGGGCTTCGCGCCCGAGATGCACGCGGTGACGTTCCAGGGCGCGATGGCAAGCGAGACCACGAGCACGCTGGTCGTGTTTCGCAACGCGGGCGGCAGCCCCTTCGCGATGGGACCGTTCACGAACGGCAGTTACCCGTCGCTGCCCACGGCCGAGCGACGGACAGGGGACGTCCACGGCGTTACCGCGGGCGCGACCGACTCGGCGGCGAGCACCCGGCGAAACGTGCGTCGATCCTTCATCCAGGCGGCGGACTTCATCGCCGCCTTCCCACCTCTGCCAGCGGCGCCGACGATCACCGTCGGGGGGACGACACCCTACGTCCGTCCGCGCGCGACGATCACGCAGAGCTCGGCAGGCACGGCGCTGAACTTCGATCGCTACGACATCGGTTACACGCAGCGCGAGACCGCGCCGGCGCGCACGCGGAGCTGGTCGTTGCAGCTGACGCGCGGCTGGATCGGCGCCGCGGTCGTCGTGGACTACGCTGTCCCCGATCTGTCAGCCGTCACCGGGTTCCAGAGCTGGTGGGGCCTGGTCGCCGGGCTGGCGACGCAGTGGCAGCAGTTCGCCAACTGGGACGCCGCCGGCGTCGCCGACCTGCTCCGCGCCGACCAGACCCCCGCCGAGCTCGACGGCCGCGAAACCCGCAGCACCCAGCGCGACGGAACCTTGACGTTCTAGACGTCCGTGGGTCCATGACTGTCGAAAACTGGACGCCTGTCGCGGGGCCGCCCGCGCGCTCGGGCGGCCGCGCTCTGGAACCCCGATTGCACCAGAGATGGCCCGTGAGGCTTCGGCTTTGGATAGTGGCGGTACTGCTTTTCGCGCTGATGCTGCGGGCGTCGACCGCCCGCGCCGACGAGCCGACGCCGGAGCCCGCTCCAGCCGCCAGCGAGCTGATCTATGCGGATGATTCCAAGAGCACCGCGGGGGCGGTTGTCCTCGAGCTCCTGCTTCCCGGCCTGGGCAGCGTCTATGCGGAGGACAATCGGGGTGCCCTGATGACCTGGGCTCTCCTGGCCGCGGGAGCGGCGGCGGTCATCGTCGGCGTTTCGCAGCTCCATTTCTACGGGCCCGACGGCCCCGAGCCCCCGCCGATGCCGGAGAAAACCAGCCCCGTTGCACTTCCTCTGATCATCGGGGGCGTGGCGGTCGCCGTTTACGGCCGCATCTACGGTCTCCAGAATGCCGCCAACGCCGCCGATCGCTACAACACCACCCTCCGCACCTCCCTCGGCCTCGCCCCCCTCATCACATCGGACACCACCGGCGTCACCCTCACCGCCCGTTTCTGAACACCTGCTTAGAAAAACGGCCGACAAGCCGGGCCGATGGCGAAGCCGGGCGAGAACCGCACCGGAGCGTACTCATGTACGTGAGGAGCGGAAGCGCAGCCCGGCACAGCCAGCGGCCCGGATCGTCGGCCGGCGGTGGAGCGAGCCAATGCGCTCGGGTTACCGCTTGCTGAACTGGAAGCGGGCGCGGGCGCCACGCTGGCCGTACTTCTTGCGCTCTTTCGCGCGGGCGTCGCGCGTCAGGTAGCCGGCCTTCTTCAGGGCGCCGCGGAACGCGGGGTCGATCTTGATGAGGCTGCGTGACATGCCGTGGCGAATCGCGTCCGCCTGGCCCGACAGGCCGCCGCCGCTGACGTTCACGAACACGTCGAAGCGCCCGGAGGTCTCCGTCAGCTCCAGCGCCTGCCGGAATACCATGCGCGACGTCTCGCGGCCGAAGTAGTCCTCCAGCGTGCGGTTGTTGATCGCGATCTTCCCGGTTCCAGGCTGCAGCCAGACGCGCGCGACGGCTTGCTTGCGGCGCCCGGTGGCGTAAACGGCTTTTCCGATTTCAGGCATTGAACTTCAGGGGTTTGGGTTGCTGGGCGGAGTGCGGGTGGTCGGCGCCCGCGTAGACCTTGAGCTTCTTGTAGATCTGGCGACCGAGCGGCCCCTTGGGGAGCATGCCCCACACGGCGCGCTTCACGAGGTCCGTCGGGTGACGCTTGACCAGCTGCTCGGCGGTCTGCGTCCGCAATCCGCCCGGGAACAACGAGTGGTCGCGGTACAGCTTGCCCGTCCACTTCTTGCCCGTGAGCTTCACCTTCTCGGCGTTCACCACGACCACGAAGTCGCCGGCGTCGGCGTGGGTCGTGAACGTCGGGCGGTGCTTGCCGCGCAGCACGTCCGCGATCTTGGTGGCGGCGCGGCCGAGGGTCTGCCCCTCGACGTCGGCGATGAACCAGGAGCGCGCGAACGGCTCCTTGGCCTGATAGGTGGGTCGGTGGTGTGTAGCGGCGGCGGCCATAAAATGAAGCGCGGTTTTTACTTGAGCCCCGCCGCTTTGTCAACGTGCGGCGCCGTCGGCGCCGGTGCGGCGGCCGACCGGCTCAGGAACTCCCCTATGGCGGCACAGGCGCGCCGCACCCGGTCATCCTTCTCGATCAGCGCGAAACGGACGAAACCCTCGCCGCCCGGGCCGAATCCGACGCCCGGGGAGACCGCCACGCGCGCGCGCTCGAGCAGCTCGGACGCGAACTTCACCGATCCGAGGTGCGCCGCCTGGGCCGGCAGGGGCGCCCACACGAACATCGAGGCGACGGGCAGCGGGACCGGCCAGCCCACCTCTTCCAGGCCGGTGCAGAGCAGCTTCGCCCGGTGCTTGTAGACCGCGCGGTTCTCGGCGACGTCGGCGCCGCACGAGGACAGCGCGGTCGACGCCGCGAGCTGTACGGGCGCGAAGCTGCCGTAGTCCAGGTAGCCCTTGATGTTCGCGAGCGCGCCCACCAGCTGGCGATTGCCGACGCAGAAGCCGACGCGCCAGCCCGGCATCGAGTAGCTCTTCGAGACGGTGAAGAACTCGACGGCGACGTCGCGCGCGCCGTCGACCTGGAAGATGCTGGGCGCCGGCGTGCCGTCGTGCACCAGATCCGCGTACGCGAGATCGGAGATGACCCACAGCGATTCGCGCTTGGCGAGCGCGACGACCTTCTGGAAGAACGCGAGGTCGACGATCGCGCTCGTCGGGTTGTGCGGGTAGTTGACGATCAGGCCCTTCGGCTTGCGCGGCGCGCGCACGAGCGCCTTCTCGATCTCGGCGTAGGCGTCGCGGTCCGGTCCGGTCGCTACGGGCACCGGCTCGCCACCCGCGATGCTGACGCCGAAGCGGTGAATCGGGTAGCAGGGATCGGGCGACAGCACGCAGTCGCCGGAGCCGACGATCGCGAGCAGCAGGTGCGCCAGGCCCTCCTTGGCGCCGAGCGTGACGACCGCCTCGCCGTCGGGGTCGAAGATCTGCTCGTACTTGCGCGCGTACCAGTCGCAGATGGCCTTGCGCGCTTCCAGGATCCCGCGCGAGGGCATGTAGCGCTGGTTGCCCGGCGTCTGCGCCTCCTCGATCAGGCGTTCGACCGCGGCGCGCGGGCTGGCGCCGTCGGGATTCCCGAGGCCGAAGTCGTAGACGTCATGACCGGCGGCGCGGAGGCGCGACTTGAGCTCGTCGACCGTCGCGAGCACGTACGGGGGCAGAGCGGCCAGGCGCTGGAAGCGATCGTCGGGTTTCGAAGACGGAGGGCCCATCGTGAAGCGCGGCGAGACACTACTTGATCGCATGCGGAGGGTCGAGATCGCGCGCGCGGAAACGAATCTGCTTGGCTGAACAGTTGTTCAGTGATACGTAGAGGGGATGCGGCCGGTGCCGATCTCGAATCCCCCGAATCCCTGGGCGGCCACCGAGATCGAGTACGTCGAGGGCGCGCCCGAGGTGAAGCTGGAGGTGTTCGAGGACCAGACGCGGCAGATCCTGGCCCGGAACGACAGCCCCGACGTCGGCTTCACCTACAGCGTCAACCCGTATCGCGGGTGCTTCCACGCGTGCGCCTACTGCTACGCCCGGCCGGGCCACGAGTACCTCAGCCTGGGCGCGGGAACGGACTTCGACCGGAAGATCATCGTCAAGCTGAAGGCGGCCGAGCTGCTGCGCGCGGCGTTCCGCAAGAAGAGCTGGCGGAGGGAGACGGTCGTGTTCAGCGGCGTCACCGATTGTTACCAGCCGCTGGAGGCGTCGTACCGCCTGACGCGGGCGTGTCTCGAGGTGTGCGTCGGGCACGCGAACCCGGCGGCGATCATCACCAAGTCCGCGCTGGTCGAGCGCGACGTCGACGTGCTGGGCGCGCTCGCGCGCGTCGCCTCGGCGTTCGTGACGATCAGCATCCCGTTCTGGGACCCGGAGCGCGCGCGGGCGATCGAGCCCTACGTGCCGACGCCGGCGCGCCGGCTGCGGGTCATCGAGACGCTGGCGAAGGCGGGCATCGAGGTCGGCGTCAACGTCGCGCCGATCATCCCCGGCCTCAACGATCAGGACATTCCGAAGATACTGGCCGCCGCGCGTGACGCGGGAGCAACCCGGGCGGGCTGTGTGCTCGTGCGGCTGCCCGGGCCGGTGAAGCAGGTGTTCGAGCAGCGGTTGCGAGGCGCGCTTCCGTTGGTGGCGGACCGGGTGCTTCACCGAATCCGCGAAACGCGCGGCGGCCGACTCTACGATTCGCGCTTCGGAAAGCGGGGGCGGGGCGAGGGCGAGTACGCCGACATGATCCGGACGTTGTTCGAGACGACGGCCGCGCGCCTCGGCTACCAGCGCGGCATGGAGATGATCGATCGCGTCGACGAAGGCGGGTCGGTTCATTCGGGAACCCTGGGAGGGTTCCCGAACCCTCCCGCGATGGTACGCGGCGAGCAAAGCTCGCCGGCTCCCCACGCGCTAGATGTCAAATACGTTCAGGACGACGGCGAGGCCGCCGTTGCGCAGCGGAAAGCGCGCCAGCGGCCGCAGGCCCAGCTGACGCTCGGCTTCGAGGCGGCCGGGCGTGACGACGGCGGCCCGCCAGCCGCGAAAGTGCGCGCGTAGGAGCCGACCGAGATCGCGGTAGCCGCGCGCGGCGGCGCGCGCGTCGCCCAGACGCCGCCCGTAAGGCGGATTCGTGACCAGGAGGCCGGTGGGTGATGGCGGGCGCGTGGCGTCGGCGTCGCGGCAGGCGAGGGTGATCCGCGCCAGTACGCCGGCGCGCTCCGCGTTGCGGCGCGCGCTTTCGATCATCCGCGCGTCGCGATCGGAACCAACGATCGGGGCAGCGGTCGTCTCGCCGACGTCGATGTCGCGCCCGTCGGCGCCCGCCTCGTCGCGGAGCGCGCTCAGCGCGGGAGCGATGGTCGGATCGGCGGCGATGGGCCAGCGCTCGATCGCGAAGGCGCGGCCGGCGCCGGGCGCCCGGCCGAGCGCCTGCATCGCCGCCTCGATGACGATCGTCCCCGCGCCGCACATCGGGTCGACGAGGGGCGTCCCCGGCTGCCAGCCCGCGAGCGCGAGCAGGCCCGCCGCCAGCGTCTCGCGCATCGGCGCGGCCCCGGTCTCGACGCGCGCGCCGCGCCGGTGCAGGCGGTCGCCCGACGCATCGATGCTGAACGTGAACCGGTCGTCGACGCCGCGGACGAGCAGCGTCACGTCCGGCTCCTCGTCGCGCTTCGCCGCGCGCGTGCCCCGCACGGCGTCGCCGACCGCGTGCACGGCCGCCTCGGCGAGGGCGCCCGTGTGATAGAGGCGGCAATGGCTGGCGCTGGCGCGGGCCGCCACCGACGCGCCCGCGGCGATGAAGGTGGGCCAGGGCAGGCGCGCGGCGCGGTGTCGGAGCTTGCCGAACTCCCGAGCGTCGACATCCCCGACGCGCGCGAGCACGCGCGTCGCGACGCGCGACCAGAGGTTCATCCGGTAGCCGCTCGCGGTTGGACCGGTCCAAGCGACGCCGCCCGTCTCCGCCGCGATGTCGGCGACGTCGGGCAGGCCCTCCAGCTCACGCTGGGCAATCGCCTCCAGCCCGGGCGCGACGACCGCGAACCAGCGCAGCGTCGCGGGCGTGGCGTCCCGCGCGGCAGCTCGCGCCGCGGTGGCGGCCCTTCTTTCGCCCGGGCGCGGCATCGAATCCGGTCGTCCACCGAAGCGCAGGTGGGCCAGCACCTCGACGGTGCCGCCGCCACCGGCGACCGGCGAATCGAAGTGCTCGACGACGTCGAAGCCCAGCCCGCTCGCGCGCTCACGCACCTTCGCGACCGCCTCCTCGCGCAGGCGCGCGGGCTCCGCGTCGGCGGCCTTCACGCGCCGATCCGGAAGCTCGAACTGCGGCTTCACCAGCACGACGCCCTCGGCCCCGGGCCGCAGCCTGAAGGCGAGCGACCTCAGCATGTTGCGCGCGGCGACGAAGCTGACGTCGACGGTGAAAAAGTCGAACGGTCCCTCCGCCACGCCCAGCGACAGGCGCTTCCAGTCCACGCGCTCCAGCGACGTGACGCGCGGGTCGGCGCGCAGCGACGGGTGCAGCTGTCCATGTCCGACGTCGACCGCGAGCACGCTCCGCGCCCCGTGGGCCAGCAACGCCTGCGTGAACCCGCCCGTCGAGGCCCCCACATCGATCGCGCGGGCGCCGGAGATCGCGCGCCCAAGGTCGAAGCGTTCTATTGCGGCTTCTAGTTTGCCTCCGGCGCGGCTGACCGCCATCGACGGGAAGGAATATCAGGGATCGTCGGAGGGCCCCGGAAAAAGCAATAGCCGCGAACCCGCGCTTCGCGCGGGGGCGGCTAGTCCGCCATTCGGCGGAAGGCGTTGGGCGACGTGCGCCCGAGGCACTCGGCGCACAGCGGGATGCCGCTGGCGCGCGGGTCGCGGCGGACCTTCTCTTTCGATCCGCAGGCCGCGCAGACCGACGGGACGGTGTCGCGGCCCTCCTGGCCCAGGCCCGCCACAGTCGCGAGCGCGTCGCGCGTGACCATGCCGACCAGGAACGTCCCCGTCACGACCGGCAAGCACGACACGTTCTGCTCGATCATGATCTGCGCCGCCTCCCGCAGGGTCGTGTCGGGCGCGATGCAGAGGACCGGCGAGCTCATGCACTCGCTGACCAGCGCGTTGCGCGCAGCGAACCGGAGGTCGTCCTTGCAGACGATCCCGGCCAGCGTGCCGTTCTCCAGCACGAGCAGGTGATCGATGCCGTTATCGAACGCGAGCCTGCGCGCCGAAGCCACGACGGTGTCGGGGGTCAGCGTGTAGAGCTCCGTGCCCATTACCTCGGCGACGCAGCAGGCGCCGACTTCAGCCATGACGTCCATGACCTACCTCCTTCAAGGATATCGGCAGTTCCGTGCCCACGCATTCGAGAGGTTCAAACCGCATGCCAGGTGTGACGTTTCAGGAGGCATAGGAGATGTAGAAATTTCGTTCCCAATGCCGTAACCGCGCGGGCTCGCACCCGTTACGAACGGGGGATCCGATCATGCTACGCCTTCCTACATGTGCGTTTGGCATCTCCGAATCACGACTTACTGTTCCAAGAGCGACACACCTGGAGCGACCGAACATGGACGAGCCCAGCGGAGTTTTCAGCGTGGTGGGTGAATGGACAACGCGAGCGGCGAGCGAAGTGGTCGCGTCGGCCAGCGGCCGACTGTGGAGCTTCGTCGACGCGCGCGAGCTGCGGCTCGTCCTCGGTCAGCTGATCGCGGCGGAGCTTCTGAGGATGTCCCTGGAGGAGTTGCTCAGTCGCGCGCAGCCCGTCGGCGTGGCGCGCTGACGGCGCGGGGAGCCGCTTCCGCGCGGAGCGCGGGAGTGCTACCTGAAAAAACAATAGTCGTACACGCGCCTGCGGCGCGGAGCGACTAGCGCGAGAAGAAACCCTTGCTCGGCGGCATGGGCGGCGCTCCCCGGGGCGGCGGCGGTGGCGGAGCCGCCTTGTGAGGCGGCTCCGGAATCTTTGTCAGCGTCACCCGCAGCGTCTGCGGCTGCTCCTTTTCGAATCGATAGCGACGGGACAACGGCGTGTAGCCGGCCTTCGTGAACGTGAACTCGTATGAATTTCCCGGACGGAGCTTGAGCGTCAGCGGCGTCGTTCCGAAGACGTGTTTGCCGGTCGTGACCTTGGAACCTTCCGGATCTGTCTTGATGACGACCGGCACCTGCGTCTTCTTGCCTTTCGCGGGCTTCAACGGCTCCTCGTTGGAATCATCAGCGGGCTTTTCCTCCGGAGCCGGCCTCTCGTCTTCTTTCTTGTCGGCGGGAGCAGGCTCGGCCGTCGCCGTCGCCGCGGCAACCTTCGGCGCGGGCTCGGGCGGCGGCGTCTCGGGCGCCGGGGGCGGCGGGGGCGGGGGCGACGGTTCGGCGGCCGCGGCGGGAGGCGGTGCGGGAGGTGGTGGGGCGGGGGCGGGCGGCGGTGGGC
>JADMIO011285679.1_pt1 | contig 15700 bp, 17 predicted proteins | sample 8958161 | NCBI WGS metagenome assembly JADMIO01 (sample SAMN16585339, study PRJNA669376) | soil metagenome | isolation source: Crop rotation soil | place: USA: Cullars Rotation, Alabama | collected 2011
CGCGAATGGCGACCGCCGACAGAGCGCGGCCGTAATTCGCGGCGACCGGCGCGGCATGATTATCACGAACGCATCGCCACGAACGATGCGGTAGGGAGCAAGCATTATGAAAAGAATTTCTAACCTGTTTTTCGCCCTGGCGATTCTGCTCGGCGCGGCGGCGGTGGCCGGCGCGCAGGACATGCCGCCGCAAGGCCCGCCGCCCGGCGGTGGCGGCGGTGGCTTCCGCGGACAATTTCAGTTCCCACAGTTCAAAGACCTGGATAAGAACAAAGACGGCAAGATCAGCAAGGACGAGTGGCCTTCGCAGATGCCGCAGCAGTTCTTTGACCGCCTCGATACCAACCATGACGGCTTCATTGACGAAGCGGAGTTTAATGCTGCGCGCAACCGCATGGGCGGCGGCCCGCGCACGGGCGAGGCGATGACCAAGTTGCTCGACGCCGACAAGGACGGCAAGGTGACGCGCGACGAGTTCGCTAAGATCGTTGCGCTGTTCGACCTGCTCGACGCCAACCACGACGGCTCGCTGTCGCAGGAAGAGTTGAACAACTTCTTCCGCGCCGTGAACGAGGCGCAGACGCAGGCGGCGACTCAGGCGACGGGCGGCGTTGATGTCAACGCACTCTTCGCCAATAACGATAAGAACAAAGACGGCAAGCTGACGCCCGACGAGATCACTAACGAGCGGCTGTTCAAGCGGCTCGACCTCAACAAAGACGGCGTCGTGACGCGCGAGGAGGCCGAGACGGCGCTCAAGCAGTTGGCCGAAGAACGCGCCAAGGCCAAGAAGCCGACGCAGCCCTAACCGGGAGGCAGGAGGCAGGAAGCAGGAGGCAGTCATTACTCTTATTCGGTTCGTCCTACTGGAAGAGTTGAATTACGGCCCTCTGCATCCTGCCTCCCGCTTCCTGCCCCCTTCCTGCTGATGCTCAAAGCCATCATCTTCGACTGCGACGGCGTGATCGCCGACAGCGAGCCGCTGCACTTCGCCGCCATGCGGCAGGTGTTGGCCGAAGAAGGCATCGCGCTCACCGAAGAGATTTACGTCCGCGAATACCTCGCCCTCGACGACCGCGGCTGCTACACGAAGGCGTTCCGCGACCACGGCCGCGCGCTCAGCGACGACCGCCTGCGCGAATTGATCGCGCGCAAAGCGGCCCGCCTCGGGCCGGTGATGCAGGCGCACCTGCGCATCTTCCCCGGCGTCGCCGAGTTCATCCGCGCGGCTTCGGCAAAGTACCCGCTGGCGGTCGCGTCGGGCGCGCTGCGCCACGAAATCGAGTTGATCTTGAGGCACGCCGGCGTGCGCCACTGTTTCGCCACCATCGTCAGCGCCGAAGACGTAACGCGCGGCAAGCCTGACCCGGAATCGTTCGCGCGCGCATGCGCCGCCCTGAGCGCGTTGCGCGAAGGCGGCGTCGCCGCGCCCGAATGCCTCGTCATCGAAGACTCGCTGCACGGCGTCGAGGCCGGCAGGCTCGCCGGTATGAAGGTGCTGGCGGTGACGAACTCTTACCCGCGCGAGCAGTTGCGCGCGGCCGACGCCGTGATCGAGAGCTTCGCCGGCCTGAGCGTTGCCGATGTCGAGCGCTTCATTTCGAGTGACAAGTGAACCGTGACAAGAAGGCTGCGCCTGCCGGACGCCTGCGGAAACTCGATCACACCGTCTTGTCGCTTGTCACGGTTTACTTGTCACTTTCCTCCTGATGGACATTCCCCAGCCTTCAAAGTAATATAGATTTTTACCGAACGCAGAAAGGATTAAGACAAGCGGATGGCGCAGCCTGAGATCGAAAGTGTCATGCCGGGAGCGGGCGTCGAGGGCGGCGAGGTGATTATCACCTGCCGCGGGTTCGCTTTCTCGACCTATGACCAGGCGGACGTGCGCTTCGGCGACGCCGAGACGCGCCCCATCAGTTGCTCGCCGACGCGCGTCATCGCCCCCATCCCGGCGAGCGACCTGGTCAGCGGCGAAACCAGCATCACGCTCTCGGTCAACGGCAAGAGCAGCAAGGGCCTCGCCTTCGTCGTCGGCGAGCGCATCGCCGAGAACCTGCACCCGGTCGCCAACCCTGCGTACGACCGCGACAACGGCGCGATCTACACGACGCTGTCGGGCACGCGCGGCCAGAAAGTGCCCGTCTCCGTCTACAAAATCACGCCCGACGGCGAGAGCGAGCCGTTCCTTACCGACATCGTCAACCCGACGGGGCTCGCCTTCAGCCCCGACGGCGAGATGTACATCACCAGCCGCCTCGACGGCACGGTCTACCGCGTCACGCCGTTCAAAGAGGCCGAAGCCTTCGCGCACAACCTCGGCATCGCCACCGGCATCGCCTTCGACAGCGAAGGGCGCATGGTCGTGGGCGACCGCAGCGGCACGATCTACCGCATTAACGAGATCGGCGAGGCGGCGAGCTTTGCGACGCTGGAAGCGAGCATGGCGGCGTACCACCTGGCGTTCGGGCCTGACGGTTATCTCTACGTCGCCGGCCCGTCGCTGTCGAGCTTCGACAGCGTCATGCGCGTCTCGCCCGACGGCGAGGTCACGAGGTTCTTCACGGGCCTGGGCCGCCCGCAAGGTATGGCATTCGACCGCCAGGGCAACCTGTACATCACGGCCAGCCGGCGCGGCCACCGCGGCATCGTCCGCATCACGCCGGACGCCGAGGCCGAAATCGTCGTCGCCGGCATAGGGCTGGTCGGCCTCTGCTTCGACGACCACGGCAATATGATTGTCGCCTCGAATCGCGAGCTTTACCGCCTGCCGCTCGGCATCGAAGGCTACTGGCCTTTCTAGCCTGCCGCGCGGGATTCCGAAAGCAAACGCAGGCAGCGGGTGTCTACTTTGACAGTGATATAGGCGCGTGTTAGTTTTCAGTGAGACTTCATCCGGCGCTCAGTCGCCCGAGGAAAGCATGGCCAATTTACCTATCGGCGACATCATTCTCTGGTTCGTCGTCTTTCTATTTTCGCTCTCGTTCCACGAGTCGGCGCACGCGTGGATGAGCGAGCGGTTCGGCGACGACACGGGTCGGTTGCAAGGGCGGATCACGCTCAACCCCATCCCTCACATTGACCCGATAGGCACGCTGCTGCTGCCCATCATGGGCTTCCTCAGCGGCGGGTTTGCCATGTTCGGCTGGGCCAAGCCCGTGCAGACCAACCCGCTGTTGTGGCGCGAAAAGAGCAAGGCCAACATCATGGTCAGCGCCGCCGGGCCGGTCAGCAACTTCATCCTCGCGACCGTCGCGCTGGTGGTGATTAAGACGCTGCTGATAACGGGCGTGGCCGCGCCGCCGACCTTCATGCACGGCGGGCCATTTTCCATCGTCGTGCCGGCGCCGGGCCAGCCGGATTACATGATGCCGCTGATGACGCTCATCAGCATCATGCTCATCCTGAACATCACGCTCGGCGTCTTTAACCTGATCCCGATCCCGCCGCTCGATGGCAGCCACATCTTCGAGGAGCTGCTGCCGCCGGAGATGGCGCGGGCCTACGAACAAATTCGGCCATTCGGGTTCATCCTGCTGCTGGCCCTGCTGTGGACGCCCGTGCTCGGCTGGATCATCAAGCCGGTTTACAGAGTAGTCGGCTACCTTCTGTTTAGCTGAGCGTGGACGGATTTTGGTCAAAGGACATGGGTAAGAAACGAATCGTCAGCGGCATGCGCCCGACCGGCAACCTGCACCTGGGCAACTACGAGGGCGCGCTCAAGAACTGGATACGCCTGCAAGATTCGGGCGAATACGACTGCTTTTTCTTCATCGCCGACTGGCACGCGTTGACGAGCGACTACGCCGACACCAGCGCCATTAAACAGAACACGCTCGACATGGTGAGCGACTGGCTGGCGGCCGGCCTCGCCCCCGAGCGCTCGACCATCTTCGTGCAGTCAACAGTGCCCGAACACGCAGAGCTTCACCTGATCCTGTCGGCCGTGACGCCGCTCGGCTGGCTCGAACGCGTGCCGACGTACAAAGAGCAGCGCGAGAACATCACCGAGAAGGACATCGGCAACTACGCCTTCCTCGGCTACCCCGTGTTGCAAGCCGCAGACATCATCATGTACAAGGCCGACGCCGTGCCGGTCGGCAAAGACCAGGCCCCGCACGTCGAGATGACGCGCGAGATCGTCCGCCGCTTTAATAACTTTTACGGCGAAGTCTTCCCCGAGCCGGCGACGCTGCACACGGAAGTGCCCGTGCTGCCCGGCACCGACGGCCGCAAGATGTCGAAGAGCTACGGCAACGCCATCTACCTGATCGATTCGGCCGACGTGGTGCGCGAGAAGGCGCGGCAGATGATTACAGACCGCACGCGCATACGCCGCACAGACCCCGGCCACCCTGAAAACTGCGACGTGTGCCAGATGCACCGCTTCTTCGTCTCGTCAGAAGTCGCCGGCGGTTTCGACGACGACTGCCGCAACGCGCGCATCGGCTGCGTGGACCGCAAGCGCGCGCTCGCCGATTCGATCATCGCGCGCTATGGCGCTATCGCCGAGCGCAGCCGCGAACTCCGCGAGCACCCCGAACGGGTGGTCGCCATTCTCAAGGATGGCACGGCCCGCGCCCGCGCGGTCGCTCAGCAGACGATGCGCGAAGTGCGCCGCGCCATCAAGATGGATTGGGAATGAAAGACGCACACCGCAAAGCCGACACGGGCAACGCCACGCCGGCCGACGTGGCGGTCGAGTTCGCCGAGTCCGCCGACCAGTACAAAGTCAAGCTGCCCGACTTTGAAGGGCCGCTCGACCTGCTGCTCTTCCTGATCCGCAAGGAAGAGGTGTCCATCTACGACATCCCCATCGCGCGCATCACTGCACAGTACCTCGAATACCTGAACGCCATGCGCGAGTTGGACATCGCCGTCGCCGGCGAATTCCTGGTGATGGCCGCGACGCTGATTCACATCAAGTCGCAGATGCTGTTGCCGCGCGACCCCGACGCGCCCGAAGACGAGTTGGAAGACCCGCGCGCAGAGCTGGTGCAACAACTGCTCGAACACCAGAAATTCAAGGGCGCGGCCAACGCCCTGCACCAGCGCGCGCTGATCGAGGCGGCGACCTTCACGCGCGGCCCGCTCGAAACCGACGACGAGAACCCTGAGGTGGCCTCGACCGTCTTCCGCCTCTTCGAGGTCTTCCGCGAGGTGCTCACGAGGCAGCGCGCGCTGGTCGAGATCGAGATCGAGCGCGAGCAGGTGACGATGGCCGAGAAGATCGCCGAGATAAGACAGGCGGTCGAGTTCGAGCCCGAAGTCAGCGCCCGCCACATGTTCGAGCGCGCCCGCTCGAAGCGCGAAATGGTGCTGATCTTTCTGGCCATCCTCGAACTGGTCAAAGAGCTGGTCATCGGCCTGCGGCAGGCCGACACCTTCGGCGACATCATTCTGACGAAACAGGTGGAAGCCAGAAGCCAGGAGCCAGAAGCCCAAATCGAAGAGACCGAAGTCCGCGAAGAAGAAGTCAACGAAGTCGAAGTTCGTGAAGAGGAAGTCCGCGAACAAGAGATCAACGCCGCAACGCCGGAGCCAACTCAATCCTGAATCTTGAATCCTGAATCCTGTCTGCATCATGACCATAGAAGAACTGAAACCCGTCATCGAATCGCTCATCTTCGTTTCGGAAGAGCCGATCACGATCAAACAGCTCGCGGCGATTTTGGAAGACGAATCAAAGGACGACGTTGAGGCGGCGGCCGAGGCGCTCGCCGAAGAGTTCAACGCGCGCGCGCGCGGCCTTGAGATTCGCCACCTCGCGAATGGCTACCAGATACGCACGCGGCCCGAGTACAGCGAGTACGTGCGCCGCTACCTGAAGTCGCAGCCGTCAGCGCGGCTGTCGCTGGCGGCGCTGGAAACGCTCGCCGTCATCGCCTACAAACAGCCGATCACCATCCCCGAGATACTAGAGATTCGCGGCGTCACTTCGACCTCGGCGATCAAGACGCTGCTCGACCGCCGCCTGATCGTCGCCAAGGGGCACAAGCAGGTCGTCGGCCGCCCGATGATGTATGGCACGTCGGACGACTTCCTCATTCAGTTCGGCCTGAACGACCTGTCGGAGCTGCCGAACCTCGAAGACTTTGAAGACCTGATGACGAGTTGATTCACGATGGCGCTGGAACGACTACAAAAGATCATCGCGGCGGCGGGCGTCGCCTCGCGCCGCGCGGCGGAAGAGATGATGCGGCGCGGCGAAGTCACGGTCAATGGCCGCGCCGTCACCGAACTGGGCTCGAAGGCCGACCCGCACACAGACGCCATCAAGGTCAAAGGCAAGCTCATCAACGCGCAGTTGTTGAACCGCGAGATGAAGTATTATCTCGTCAACAAGCCGCGCGGCTACGTCTCGACCGTTTCTGACCCGCAAGGCCGCACCATCGTCGCGCACCTGCTGCCGCCATCCAAGCGGCGCGGCATCCACCCCGTCGGCCGCCTCGATTACAACACCGAAGGCTTGATCGTTCTCACGAACGATGGCGACCTGACGCAGCTGTTGACCAAGGGCGGCGCGGTCGAAAAGGTCTATCACGTCAAAGTCAAAGGCTCGCCGGGCGAGGAGAACATCGAGCGGCTGCGGCGCGGCATCAAGCTCGGCCAGTCGCGCACCGCGCCGGCGCAGATCAAGCTGATGGAGCGCACCAAAGAAGGCGGCAACACATGGTTCGAGGTCATCCTGAAAGAGGGCAAGAACCAGCAGATCCGCAAGATGTTCGACTCGATTCATCACTCCGTGACCAAGCTGCGCCGCGTCCGCATCGGCCACCTCACCGACGAGGGCCTGGCCGTCGGCGAGTTCCGCGAGTTGAAGCCGAGCGAAGTCAAACGCTTCTTCCAGCCGGCGCAGCCCCCCAAAAAACATAAGCCGAAAAAGGCGCGTGCCGCGTCTCGCTCATAATTGTCACTTGCCTCACTTTCCTTTTGCCTCACATGCTTTTTTCGCGCCCGGCGTGTACAATAATTAATTCGCATCGGCACGCCATCGCGCCCATAGGCGGGAGCCGTTGCGTAACGTCAGGGCACCGGAGGAAAGATGGATTTCGAGCTGAATGAAGAACAGCAACAGATCAAGCGGACCATCCGTGAGTTTGCCGAAGCCGAGATGAAGCCGCACGTTTCCGAGTGGGACGAGGCCGCGCACTTCCCCATCGAGCTCAGGCCGAAGTTCGCCGAACTCGGCGTCATGGGCGTGCTCGTCCCCGAAGAGTACGGCGGCGCGGGCATGGGATACATCGAGTACGCCACGATCATCGAAGAGCTGGCGCGCGTCGACCCATCCATCGGCCTCGCCATCGCCGCGCACAACTCGCTCGGCGCGGGCCACCTGCTGATCGCCGCGAGCCACGAGCAGAAGGAGAAGTATTTGACGCCGCTCGCGCGCGGCGACGCCTTCGCCGCGTGGGGCCTGACCGAACCGAGTTCCGGCTCTGACGCCATCTCCATGCGGACGACGGGGGCGCGGCGGCGCGGCGGTTGGATGCTGAACGGGTCGAAGAATTTCATCACCAACGCGACGTTTGCCGAGACGACCGTCGTGCTGGCGATCACCGACCGCGCAGCCGGCTCGCACGGCATCTCTGCCTTCATCGTCGAGCGCGGCGCCAAAGGGTTTCAGGTCGCCAAGAAAGAGAACAAGCTCGGCATGCGCGCCAGCGACACGGCCGCGCTCGTCTTCGATGATTGTTTCGTGTCGGACGCCAACCTGATCGGCGACCCTGGCCAGGGCTTCATCCAGGCGATGAAGGTGCTGGACGGCGGGCGCATCTCGATTGCGGCGCTGGCGGTCGGCACTGCGCAGGGCGCTTACGAGGCGGCGTTGAGGTACGCGCGCGAGCGTCATCAATTTGGCCGCGCGATTGCCGAGTTCCAGGCGATCCAGTTCAAGCTCGCAGACATGGCGACCGAGATCGAGGCGGCGCGCTTGCTGACTTACCACGCCGCCGCCTTGAAGAACGCCGGCAAGCCGACGACGAAAGAATCTTCGATGGCGAAGCTCTACGCCAGCGAGGTCGCCGTGCGCGTGGCCGAGCAGTCCGTGCAGATACACGGCGGCTACGGCTACATCAAAGACTACCCTGCGGAGAAGTACTGGCGCGACTCGAAGCTCTGCACCATCGGCGAAGGCACGAGCGAGATTCAGCGCGTCGTCATCGCGCGGCAGATACTCAAAAGCTAATAGTGACAAGTGAACAGTGGCAAGAGGGCTGCGCCGGTTGCGCGCTTGCTGTGACGCGGAGCGACATCGTCTTGTCACTTGTCACTCGTCACTTGTCACTCTATGAACTCGGCACTGGTTGAAAAAATCCTCAGCGGCGACAAGCGCTCGACGGCGCGCGCCATCAGCGCCGTCGAAGACGGGCACAATGATGCGACCGCGCTGCTGAAAGAGATATTCCCGCACACGGGCAAGGCGCTGGTCGTCGGCATAACGGGAGCGCCGGGCGCGGGCAAGAGCACGCTCGTGGACCGGCTGGCGGCTCACTACCGCGCCGCGGGCGAGCGCGTCGGCATCATCGCCGTCGACCCGTCGAGCCCCTTCACGGGCGGCGCGATCCTCGGCGACCGCATACGCATGCAGGGGATGGCGCTGGACGAAGGCATCTTCATTCGCAGCATGGCGGCGCGCGGCAACCTCGGCGGCCTGGCGCGGGCGACTGTGGACGCGGTAGCGATACTGGATGCCGCGGGGTATAATAAAGTCATCATTGAAACGGTCGGCGTGGGGCAGGACGAGGTTGACATCGTCAAGACGGCCGACGTCACCGTCGTCGTCCTGGTACCCGGCATGGGCGACGACATCCAGGCCATCAAGGCCGGGATCATGGAGATCGGCGACGTATTTGCCATCAACAAGGCCGACCGCGACGGAGTGCTCAGGACAGAGCGCGAGCTTGAACAGTTGCTCTCGATTTCGGAACGGCCCGACGGTTGGAAGCCGCCGATTGTCAAAACCGTAGCGACGGAAAACAACGGCCTCGACGCGCTCGCCGACGCGATCGCGAGTTACGACGCATTCGTCGCCTCGCACGCGGAACAGGCGGCGGGCCGCCGCGCGCGCGTCGCCGAGCACCGCATCATCGAGCTGCTGCGCGACCGCCTGCTGCGCGTCGCGCTCAGCGAGCGGCTCAGCCGCGAAGAGTTGCGCGAGCAGGCGACCGCGGTCGCCGACCGCCGGCGCGACCCTTACTCCGTCGTTGACGAGATCATTGCGAAATTAGGTATCACGGGTCAGTGACTAATATGAAGATCGACCATCTCGGCATTGCCGTTCGCTCGATAGCAGATTCGCTCGGGTTTTACCGTGACGCGCTGGGGCTGGAACTGGCAGGCACCGAAACGGTCGCCGACCAGGGCGTGACGGTGGCGATGCTGCCGGTCGGCGAATCACGCATAGAGCTTCTGGAACCCGTTTCAGAGGAGACGACGGTGGCGCGCTTCATCGCCAAGCGCGGCGAAGGGCTGCACCACATCTGCTACGAGGTCGCCGACCTGAAGGCGAAACTCGACGAACTCGGCGCGCGCGGCGTGCGCGTGCTCGACGGCTACCCGCGTCGCGGGGCGGAAGGCCACCTGGTCGCCTTCCTGCACCCGGCGAGCGCCAACGGCGTTCTCGTTGAACTGGTCGAGAAGGCAAGCACCTTAGAAGGAGAGTAAATGACTTTAGATTCCACTAACGATAAGCAACCCGAAACGACGGACGCGACGCCGGACGTTGACGCGCAGGCGACGCCTGAGAGCGCGGCCCCGCCGGCCGTCACCAGCGACGCCGACGCCATCGACGCGAGCGCCGAGGCCGCGGCCGAATCGCACGAGGCCGACGCGGACGCCGAGCCGACTATCGAGGACGCGGAGGCCGCCGAGGTCGCTCATGACGAAGCCGCCCATCACGCCGCCGCAGACGGCGAAGATGACAAGGCTCCGCACGCGGCGACCGTCTCGTCCGCGGCCGCCGCGACCAAGACGAGCATGCCGACCAAGGCGGTCGCGGCGGTGCTCTTGCTCGCCTTCGTCGGCGCGGCGTTCATCTTTATTCAACGCTCATCATCGAAGCCCGTATCCTACAACCTGAGCAAGCACGACATGGAAGTGATCTTCCAGGAGATGCTCCCGCCGCAGCAGCAGGCGCAGATGGCGTCCAGCCCGGACGATAAGAAGAAGCTGCTCGACGAAGTCCGCAAGCTGCTGTCGGTCGCCGCCTACGCCGAGAGCGAAGGCTACGCGCAGCGCCCGGAGGTCCAGCAGCAACTGGCGCTGCAAACCGACCTCGGCTTGAACGAGGCTTACCGCAAGAAGTACCCGGACGTGCAGGTGAAGGACGAAGAGATCAACGCCTACTACCAGTCGCACCCGAACGAGTTCGACACTTTCCTGCAAAGCAATCCGCAGTTCCAGCAGCGCGCGCAGGGGCCGCAGCGCGACCAGTTCAAGAAGCAGTATGGCGAGTTCAAGGTCGTCGCCGACCGCGCCCGGCAGGAGAAGCTCGACCAGGACGAGGCCGCGCGGTTGGAGATGCTCATCAAGCGCGCCGACGTGTTGAACAACGCCTACCTGGGCGACCTTGAAAAGAACGCCGACAAGCTGGTCAGCGACGCCGAGATCGAACAGTATTACAACCAGCACCAGGGCGAATTCGAGGAGGTGCGCGCGCGCCACATCCTCATCAGCACGCAGCCGCCTCCGCCGGCCCCTGGCGCGAAGCCGGGCGAGCAGCCGAAGGCGCTGAGCAAGGAGGAGGCGCGCAAGAAGGCCGAAGAGGTGTTGGCGAAGGCGCGCAAGGGCGAAGACTTTGCCGCGCTCGCCAAGCAGTATTCGGACGACCCCGGCTCGAAGGACAAGGGCGGCGAATACACCTTCTCGAAAGGCCAGATGGTCCCCGAATTCGAAACGGCGGCGTTCGCGTTGCAGCCCGGCCAGATCAGCGACCTCGTCGAGACGCAGTTCGGCTATCACATCATCAAGCTCGAAGAGCGCAAGGGCGGCGCCGGGCCGTCGGACCAGAAGGTGCGCCAGCAGATCATCGGCAAGCTGAAGAAGGACAAGATCGACGCCAAGATTGACGAGATCACCAAGAACAGTAAGGTCACGGTGCCGGACGACTTTGACACGACCGTCAAGCAGTCCGACCAGCCCGCGATACCTCCCAACCATCCCTCGGTCCCGAGCCAGAAACAGTAAAGCGGGGGCCAGGGGGCAAGGATCAGGGGCGGTTTTTCCGCCCCTGCCCTGCCCCGGCCCCTAGCCCCTTTTTTATGCGCCTGGGTTCATTTGAAATCGAGGTCATCTCTGACGGCACGTTTGCGCTCGACGGCGGCGCGATGTTCGGCGTCGTGCCGCGCGTGGTGTGGGAACGCCAACTGCCTGCCGACGCCGAGCACCGCGTGCGGCTTGGCTTGAATTGCCTGCTCATCCGCACGGGTCGCGACAATATTCTGGTTGACACAGGCATCGGCGCGAAGTGGGACGAGCGCTCGCGCTCGCGTTACGGCATCGCCCACGAGACGACGCTGCTCGACGGGCTGGCCCGGCATCACTTGACCGCCGAAGACATCTCCGTCGTCATCAACACGCACCTGCATTTCGACCACGCCGGCACGAACACCACGCAGCGCGATGGCCGCGCCGTGCCGACCTTCCCGCGCGCACGCTACGTCGTACAGCGCGGCGAGTTCGAGCACGCCTCGGAGCCGCACGAGCGCGACCGCGCCAGCTACGTGCGGGCGGACTTCGCGCCGGTGGCGGAAGCCGGGCAGTTCGAGTTGATCGACGGCGACGCCGAAGTCGCGCCGGGCGTTTCCGTAATCAAAGTCGCGGGCCACAACCGCGATTTGCAGTGCGTCAAGGTCGCGAGCGGAGGCGAGACGGCTTTCGCGTTCGCAGACCTCGTGCCGACGACGGCGCACCTGCCCGCGGCGTGGGTGATGGGCTACGACCTTTACCCAACGGAGTCGGTCGAGCAGAAGAAGCGGCTCGTGCCACAGGCCGCGCGCGAAGGCTGGCTCTGCCATTTCTATCACGACCCGCACACGCCGCTCGCCTACCTGCGCGAGCGCGACGGCAAGATTACTTTCGAGAGACTGGAGGCTTGAATTGTCACAGGTAAAGATCGGCGTCATCGGCGGCAGCGGCCTGTATCAAATGGCCGCGCTCACGGACGTTGAAGAGGTGAAGATGGAGACGCCTTTCGGCGACCCGTCGGACGCGTTCATCGTCGGCACGCTCAATGGCGTGCGCGTCGCGTTTCTGCCGCGTCATGGGCGCGGCCACCGCTTCACGCCCACCGAAGTTCCCTACCGCGCCAACATCTACGCCATGAAGTTGCTCGGCGTCGAGCGCATCATCTCGGCGAGCGCCGTCGGCTCTCTGCGCGAAGAGTTCAAGCCGATGGACATCGCCTTCCCCGACCAGTTCTTCGACCGCACGCGGCAGCGCCCATCGACCTTCTTCGGCGAAGGCATCGTGGCGCACGTCTCGATGGCGCACCCGGTGTGCGGCGACCTGTGCGACACGCTGGAAGCGGCGGCGCGGGCCGAGTTGACCGGCATCGACATTCACCGCGGCGGCACTTATCTGTGCATGGAAGGGCCGGCGTTCTCGACCGTCGCCGAGTCGAACGTCTACCGCGCTTGGGGCATGTCTGTCATCGGCATGACGAACCTGCAAGAGGCGAAGCTGGCGCGCGAGGCCGAGATTTGCTACGCGACGATGGCGCTGGTGACGGATTACGACTGCTGGCACCCTGAGCATGATGCGGTCACGGTCGAGATGATTATTGATTACCTGAACCACAACGCAGAGAACGCGCAGAAGCTGATCGCGGCGGCGGTGACGCGGCTGGCCTCGGCGGAGCGCACCTGCAAATGCGGCCACTCGCTGCGCCATGCTATCATTACTGCGCCCGACAAGATCACGCCCGAAGCAAAGCAGCGCTTGCAGGCGATCATCGGCAAATACGTCAGTTGAACCATCCCGTGCAGAGAGGTTTGCCATGAAGTTGATGGCCAGAGCAATGATGTTAGCAGCAGCGGTGACGTTGATGGCCACCGCCGCGTTGGCGCAAGGGCCGGCGCGCGGCCCCATCGAGCCGGCGCGCGACGAGACGCTGGAAATCACCGCGAAGCACAATCTCACCGTCGCGCGCTACTACCTGGAGAAGCGCAAAGCCTACAAGGGCGCTCTCGACCGCTTGCAGGAGATCGTGGACAGCTATGCGGACTTTTCGCGCATGGACGAAGTGCTCTTCCTGATCGGCGAGGCGAACTACAAGCTCAACCAGCCCGAGAAGGCCGGCGAGTTCTACAACAAGATGCTCAAGGCTTACCCGAACAGCGAATTCGTCCGGCGGGCGCGCGAGCGGCTGGCCGAGTTGAAGATCGCGCCGGCGACGCCTGACGCGGCGGACGACAAGAAGCCGGCGGCCGAGAAGAAGCCATGAGGCGGCCGCCTCACTCGATAACCGATAACGAGGTGAAATCATAAATGTCAATTGTGGTCGTGGGGTCGGTGGCGTTTGATTCGCTCAAGACGCCATTCGGCGAGCGCGAGAAGATACTGGGCGGGTCGGCGACGTACTTCAGCGTCGCCGCTTCTTTTTTTACGGACGTGCGCGTGGTCGCGGTGGTCGGCGACGACTTCGGCGCGGAGGAAGAAACGGTCTTCCGCGAGCGCGGCGTTGACCTTTCCGACCTTGAGCGCATCGCGGGCGAGAAGTCTTTCTTCTGGAAAGGCGAGTATGGCTTTGACCTCAACGTCGCGAAGACGCTCGACACGCAACTGAACGTCTTCGCCAACTTCCAGCCGAAGCTCTCGGAGACGGCGCGGGCGACGCCTTACCTCTTCCTGGGCAACATCCAGCCGAGCTTGCAGAAGCAGGTGCGCGAGCAGGTCGGCGCGAAGCTGGTCGCGGCCGACACGATGAACTACTGGATCAACCACACGCCGGACGAGCTGCGCGCGATGTTGAAGGTGATCGACATCCTCATCATCAACGACTCGGAGGCGCGCGAGATCGGCGGCGAGGCGAATCTGGTTCGCGCGGCGCGGCGGATTCTTTCGATGGGGCCGAAGCGGCTGGTGGTCAAGCGCGGCGAGTACGGCGCGGCGATGTTCAGCGAGGGGAGTTACTTCGCGACGCCGGCCTACCCGCTCGAAGAAGTCTTCGACCCGACGGGCGCGGGCGACACGTTCGCCGGCGGCTTCATGGGCTACCTGGCGGCGACCGACTCAACGGACGAAGCGGCGATGCGGCAGGCGATCATCTACGGCTCGGTGATGGCGTCGTTCAACGTCGAAGAGTTCGGCTGCGAGCGCACGCGCCGGCTGACTTACGACGAGATCAACGCGCGCTTCCGCGAGCTGAAGTCCTATTCGCATTTTGAAGAGGTCGCGATCAACCCGCGCGGACTGTCTACTTAGGTGGATAGAGTCAATCGGGGAGGCAGAGGTGACAGCGTTTGAGGCCGCGCGCGAGCGCCGCCTCTTCGCTCATCGCCGAGCGGTCGCACTTCGCGGCCAGGTGCGTCGAGTTGTGGTAGAACTGCTTGTCGCCCGCGCACGAGTAGACCATGCGGACCGGCGGGCGCGCGGCCTTGGCGTCCGTCGCGGCGTCGCCGGCGGGCAAGGCGGCGGCGCTCGCGGCGCTCGTCGTCGATTCGCCGGGCGTGCGCCAGCGCATCAAGACTTCGTTTTTGAGGTAGTTGACGGCGACCCATCCGGCGGCGAGCAGCACGATGAAGGCGGTCAGAGAGATCAGCTTATTAACGACGATCAGCGGGTGGGCATTGCGTAAAGAGCTTCGGGCTTGGAGGCTTGCCAAAGTTTACGCTCCTTTCAGGAAGTCCGACTTGTGGTGATTATTGCCTGCGAAGCCTGCAAAGTAGCATGCGGTTTCCGGGCGCGTCAAGCGCGAAATCAGGGCGAATCCGAGGGGCGGCGGACGCCGAGCCGCCGGCGGTTCAAGGAGAATGCGAGTGGCCGAACGAACCTTCACGAAGCTTCAGGGCATGGGCAATGACTTCCTCGTCGTCGAAGTAGACGACGTGAGCGTGCTGCCCGACGCCGAGCGGCTCAGCGTCGAGCTGTGCGAACGCAACTATGGCGCGGGCGCAGACGGGTTGATCTTCGTCGCGAAAGCGCGGACAGAGGCGGCGGACTTCGACTCGCGCATCTTCAACTCGGACGGCAGCGAGGCCGGCGTGTCGGGCAACGGCACGCGCTGCGTCGCGGCTTACGTTTATTACAAGGCGCTGTGGCAAGGCGAGGCGGTGCGGATCGCGACGGCCGCGGGCGTCAAGCGCGGGCGGCTGGCGGCGCGCGATGGCGGCCACTTTGAATTCGAGTTCGACATGGGCGAGCCGCGGCTCGCGAGCGAGGCGGTGCCGATGCTGCTCGACTCCCCGCTTGAGCAGGTCGTGCGCTACCCGCTGCACATCGGCGGCGACATGATCGAAGTCACCTGCCTCTCTATGGGCAACCCGCAGTGCATTATCTTCGTGCCCGACCTTGAGCGCGTACACCTGGCAGAGCTCGGGCCGCTGCTCGAACACCACCCGGTCTTCCCCGACCGCGCCAACGTCGAGTTCGTTCGCGTCGTCTCGCGCGACGAAATCGAGATACGCATCTGGGAGCGCGGCGCGGGCCACACACTGTCGAGCGGCACGGGCTCTTGCGCCTCGGCGGTGGCCGCCGCTTT
>JADMIO010849053.1_pt1 | contig 15699 bp, 18 predicted proteins | sample 8958161 | NCBI WGS metagenome assembly JADMIO01 (sample SAMN16585339, study PRJNA669376) | soil metagenome | isolation source: Crop rotation soil | place: USA: Cullars Rotation, Alabama | collected 2011
CTTTCCCAGCGCCAGGCGCGCGCGCCGGTGCTCGTCTGGGCGGATAACGTGCTCGGCAGTGGCGGCTGGGGCTGGGGCGCGGTGTCGGCGCGCGTGCTGCTGCCCGCCGTGATGCTGGTCGTGGCGGCGTTCGGCATTTATCGCTGGCAGGAAAACCAGCGGCTCGCGGAGGTGGTCGAGATCGACACGCAGCTCCTCACCGACGACCTGCCGATCGACGCCTATCTCGATCGCGGTTTCCAGAACTGGCTGAAGAAGCGCGCGGCGGAGGAGTGATGCGCCGCGCCTGGGGGCTCCTGCTGGCACTCCTGGTGGCCGCGGGCGCCGCAGCCCAGCCGAGCGCCCAGTCACCGGCGCAGCCCGCTCCGCCAGCGGTGCCGGCCAAGAAGAGCGCGAAAGCGCCGGCGGTGAAGAAGAACGTCCGCCCGGCCTGGGCCGAGCTGACCGCCGAGCAGCAGGCCATCCTCTCGCCCCTCAAGAACGACTGGGACACGCTCGAAGTCGAGCGGCGCCAGAAGTGGATCCAGATCGCCAAGCGCTATCCGAAGATGAAGCAGGTCGAGCAGGAGCGGGTGCAGCGTCGCATGCAGCTTTGGGCGAACCTCAGCCCCGAGCAGCGGCGCCAGGCGCGCGAGAACTACAAGCGCCTCGCCAAGAGTCCGCAGCCGGCGAAGAAGAGCCTGCGCGAGCAGTGGGCCGAGTACCAGGCGCTGCCGCCGCAGGAGCGCGAGAACCTCGCCCCGCCACGCTCGCCGGAGCCGCGCCGCCCCAAGCATCCGCAGTGACGCCGAGCCTCGCGCGCCGCCTGGCCGCGATGGTCTACGAGGCGTTCCTGATCTTCGCCGTCGCCTTCTTCGCCGCCTGGGTGTTCTTCTTCGCGAGCGGCGCGCGCGACGCCACCTCCGGCGTGCTGCGGCGCGAGCTGCAGCTCTTCATCGTGATCGTCCTCGCCGCCTACTTCCTGTGGTGCTGGCTGCGCGGCGGGCAGACCCTTGCCATGCGCGCCTGGCGCATCCGCCTCGTCGAGGTCACGCCGGCGCGCGCGCTCGCGCGCTTCGCGCTCGCCGGCCTGCTGCTGCCGCTGTCAATCCTCTGGGCGCTCTTCGACCGCGACCGCCAGTTCCTGCACGACCGGCTGGCCGGCACGCGCCTCATCGACGCGCGAAATATTTCGTACTAAGTACGAAATTATTCTGAACGCGGCCGCTTCAGCGGCGCTCGACCCACCACATCATCAGCACGGCAGAGGCAAGAAAAGCCGTGCTCGGTACCGCGGCCGCGGCGAGCGGCGGCCAGTTGTGCAGCAGGCCGATGTGCGAGAACAGGCTGTTCAGCAGGTGGAAGAAGATGCCGAGCATGATGCCGAGGAACACCTTGACGCCAACCGCGCCGGCGCGGGCGTGCATGTAGGCGAAGGGCAGCGCGAGCGCCATCATCACCAGCGTCGCGAGCGGATAGAAGAGCTTTTTCCAGAGCGCGATCTCGTAGCGCTCGGTGCGCTGGCGATTCGCTTCCAGGTGCTGAGTGTACTGGTGCAGCGCCCAGGCCGACATGCGCTCGGGCTTGACGATGAGCGCGTTCAGGAGATCGGGCGACACCCCGGTGTGCCACTCGGCGCGCGGCTCGCGCGAGGTCTCCGGGCCGGGCGCGTCGAAACGCGTCGCGATGACGCCATACAGGTCCCAGAGCCCCTTGTCGCGGTACTCGGCGCGCTCGGCGAGGGTGATCTTGCGCAGGCGGTAGTCCGAATCGAACTCGTAGATGCGCACGCCCTGCAGGACCTTCGGGTCGCGCGACTCGCGCACGTTGATGAACGAGCCTTCGTCCTTGAACCACAGGCCCGACTGCAGGTCCTGGCCGATCATCGAGGAAAGCGCGCGGATCTTGATCTTCTGCGCCGTCTCTTCGGCGTGCGGCGCGATCCACTCGCCGATGATGAACGTCAGCACCACGAACGCCATGCCGATCTTGAAGAGCGTCGCGCCGGCGCGCGCCGGCGACAGGCCCGAGCCGCGCATCACGGTGTATTCGGAGTTGCTGGCGAGATGCGCAAGCACGTACAGTGTGCCGATCAGCACGACGATCGGAAAGAGCTCGTAGGCATGCGAGGGCGCATTGAGCATCACGAAGCTGAACACCTGCCGCAGGTCGTAATCGCCCTTGCCGAGGTCGCCGAGCTCGCCGATCAGGTCGAAGAACGCAAACAGCGCGAGAAACCCGAGCAGCACGAAACCCGTGGCGCCGTAGATCTGCCGCGCGAGGTAGCGTTCGAGCGTGCGCGCGCGCGGCTTCATTTGCCGATCCTGAGCTTGATGAGCTGCATGCGCTGCGCGAAGAGCACCACGAGCAGCAGCACCATGCCGGCGTGCACCAGCCAGATGCCGAGCGAGAAATCGAGCCGCCCCTGCGCGACGCGCGCCTGGCTCACCGACAGCAGGTTCGAATAAACCATGTAGGTAAGAAGGGCGAAAAGCAGGTTTACCGAACGCCCGGCCCGCGGGTTGACGAAGCTCATGGGGATTGCGAGCAGCACGAGGATGAACGACGACACCGGAATGCCGATGCGCCAGACCAGCTCCGCGAGGTTCTCCTTCGTCGGGTGCGTCATGAGCGCCCAGGTCGAGAGGTTCTTCTGGTTCCTCTCGGGCTCGGCGCTCTCGCGCGACTCGATGCGCGCGGCGTAGCGGTCGAACTCGGTGACGCGGTACTGCTCGTCGCCGGGCGAGCCTTCGTAGCGGCGGCCCTGCTCGAGGACGATGAAGCGATCGCCGTTCTCCGCCGTCTCGGTGCGGCCGCTGCGGCTCATGCTGACGCCGCCTTTGCCCTGCTGCACCGACGAGACGAAGACGTTCTGCACCTCGTTGGTGTGGCCGGACACCGACTCGACAAAGAAGACGCGCTCCTTGTTGGCGGTCTCGCCGAATACGCCGGGCGTGACGCGCGAGACGTCGTCGCGCGTCTCGAGCTTGGAGGCGTACTGGCCGGCCATCTGCGCCGCCCATGGCGAGATGAAGAGCGAGAGCGCCGCGATCACTGCGATCTGCGGCAGCGCGAACAGCATCACCGGCTTGAGCCACGCGGTCAGCGGCAGCCCCGAGGAGAACCAGATCACCATCTCGGAGTCGCGCCAGCCGCGCGTGAGGGTCATCAGCACCGAGATGAACATCGTCAGCGACAAGAGCACCGGCAACGCACCGAGCGCGAAGAAGCCGAGGAACGCGAGCACCGCGTCGGTCGGAATCGAGCCGCCCGCCGCTTTGCCGAGCAGGCGGATGAGCTGCGTGGTGAGCGCGATCGCGAAGAGCGCCATGAACACCGCGCCGGCGAGGCTCGCGAATTCCCTGAGGAGCGCGCGGTGGAAGATCATGCGATACTTTCGCTATGGAATTTAGCATACGCCCGCTCTCGCCCGAGACGGCGAAAGCGGGTTGCGTGGTGCTCGGTGTGTTTGCAGAAAAAGAGCTCACCGCCGCAGCACGCCGCGTCGACCAGCGCTCGCACGGAGCGCTTTCCAAGGCGCTCCCCGATCTCTCCGGCAAGGCAGGCTCGACGCTCCTCCTGCGCGCTCTGCCCGAGGTGGCCGCCGAGCGCGTGCTGCTCGTCGGCCTCGGCGCCAAAAACGAGTTCTCCGAGAGCGCCTATCGCGATGCGGTGCGCGGCGCGGCCAACGCGCTGCGCGAGCTCGGCGCCAAGGATGCCGCGCTCTTCCTCGTCGACAGCAAGCTCGATGGCCGGCCGCTGTCGTGGAACGTGCGACAGGCGGTCGGCGCGACGCGCGAAGCGTTCTACCGCTTCGACGAGATGAAGTCGCAGAAGAAGAACCCGGCTCCCGCGCTCGCGCAGGTGACGCTGCCGCTCTCGCCGAATGCGCAGCTCGAGCAGGCGCTCGAGGAAGCCGAAGCGACCGCCGATGGCACGGACCTCGCGCGCACGCTCGGCAACCTGCCCTCCAATGTCTGCACGCCCGGCTACCTCGCCGAGCAGGCGAAGAAGCTTGCGCGCGAGTTCAAGCTCGAGGTCGAGGTGCTCGAGCGCAAGGACATCGAGAAGCTCGGCATGGGCGCGTTCCTCGCCGTCACCCAGGCGTCGCACGAGCCGCCGAAGCTCATCGTCCTGCGCTATTCCGGCGCTGCCAAGAGCAAGGCCCCGCTCGCGCTCGTCGGCAAGGGCATCACCTTCGACACCGGCGGCATCTCGCTCAAGCCGGCCGGCGAGATGGACGAGATGAAGTACGACATGTCGGGCGCGGGCTCGGTGCTCGGCGCGATCCGCGCGCTCGCCGGCATGAAGGCGCCGGTGAATGTCGTCGGCGTCATCCCGACCTGCGAGAACATGCCGGGCGGCCACGCGGTGAAGCCCGGCGACATCGTCACCACGCTCTCGGGCCAGACGGTGGAGATCCTGAACACCGATGCCGAGGGACGGCTCATCCTGTGCGACGCGCTCACCTACGCCGAGCGCTTCAAGCCGGAGGCGATGATCAACATCGCCACGCTCACCGGCGCCTGCGTCATCGCGCTCGGGCACATCGCCACCGGCCTTTTCGCGAACGATGACAAGCTCGCTGACGAGCTGCGCGCCGCCGGCGACGACGCCTGGGACCGCGTCTGGCAGATGCCGCTCTGGGAGGACTACCAGGAGCAGCTGCGCTCGAATTTCGCCGACTTCGCCAACATCGGCGGGCGTCCGGGCGGCAGTATCACGGCGGCCTCCTTCCTCGCGCGCTTCACGCGCAAGCAGCGCTGGGCGCACCTCGACATCGCCGGCACCGCGTGGCGCAGCGGCCGCGAAAAGGGCTCCACCGGCCGTCCTGTGCCTCTGCTGGTGCGTTTCGCATTGCGCCACGCTGGCCGCAAATGACGACGGTTGAATTTCACTTCAACGCGCCTGACCGCCTGCAAGCGATCTGCCGCTTCGCCGCGCAGGCGCTCTCGCGCGGCGAACGCGTGCTGGTCTATGCGCCGGAGCCCGAGCTCGCCTCGCGCCTGGACCGACTGATGTGGACCTGGCCGGCGACCGGATTCCTGCCGCATTGCGCGGCCGAGGACACGCTCGCGCCCGAGACGCCGGTGCTGATCGCACGCGACGAGCAGGCGCCCGCGGATGTGCGCGTCCTGGTGAATCTCGCCGCCGAGTGCCCGCCGCATTTCGCCCGCTTCGAGCGCCTAGTCGAAGTGGTGGGGCTGGACGAGGCGGAGCGCGCAGCCGGCCGTGAGCGCTACCGCCAGTACAAGGCGCGCGGCTACGCCATCCGGAATAACGACCTCGCGCGCCAGGATGGCTGAGGCGAGCCGCGACTCGAGGGTGCCGGTGCTGACCGACGTGGTCACCGACGTGCGCCGGCCGCGCGCGGCGATGGACGCGCAGGCGCTCGAGGCGCTCTCGCGCGAGCTCGAGCGCGCGGTGCTGGCGCGCCTCGCGCCGGAGGTGGATCGCGTGATCGAGGAAAAGCTCGCGAGCACGCTCTCCGCCGTGCTCGGCCAGGCGCTCGAGGGCGTGCGCGCCGAGCTCACGCTGAAGGTGACGCAGATGGTGCGCGAAGCGGTCGCCACATCGGTCGCGCACGCGCTGCGACCCGACGCCCAGTAGTGCTCGACAAGAGCTTCGATCCGGCGGCCATCGAGCAGCGCTGGTACCAGCGCTGGGAGGCCGCCGGCTACTTCCGGCAGCGGGATAACGAGACACCCGCCTACTGCATCCAGCTGCCGCCGCCCAACGTCACCGGCACGCTGCACATGGGGCACGCGTTCCAGCAGACGCTGATGGACGCGCTCATCCGCTACCACCGCATGCGCGGCTTCAATACGAACTGGGTGGTCGGCACCGACCACGCCGGCATCGCGACGCAGATCGTGGTCGAACGCCAGCTCGAGGAGCAGCACAAGAGCCGCCACGACCTCGGCCGCGAGAAATTCATTGAGCGCGTCTGGCAGTGGAAGCAACAGTCGGGCTCCACCATCACGCGGCAGATGCGGCGCTTGGGCGCCTCGGCCAACTGGGAATATGCCGATACGGAGGGACAGCGCGGCGGCTACTTCACCATGGACGCGCAGATGTCACGTGCCGTGGTGGAGGTGTTCGTGCGCCTCTACGAGGAAGGCCTGATCTACCGCGGCAAGCGCCTCGTCAACTGGGATCCCGAGCTCGGCACCGCCGTGTCCGACCTCGAGGTCGACACCGAGGAAGAGGACGGCCGCATCTGGGAGATCCGCTATCCCGGCGACGGCTTCAGCATCACTGTCGCGACCACGCGCCCGGAGACGATGCTGGGCGACGTCGCCGTGGCGGTTCACCCGCAGGATGAACGCTACCGCCCCTTAATAGGCAAACCCGTCGAGCTGCCCCTCACCGGCCGCACCATCCCGGTGCTCGCCGACGAGTACGTCGATCCGCAGTTCGGCACCGGCGCGGTGAAGATTACGCCAGGCCACGACTTCAACGACTACCAGGTCGGCGTGCGCCACAAGCTCGCGCCGATCAGCATCTTTGCGCTCGACGCCAAGCTGAACGACGCCGCTCCCGCCGCTTACCGCGGCCTTGACCGGTTCGAGGCGCGCAAGCGCGTGCTGGCCGATCTGCGCTCGCAGGGCCTGCTGGTAAGCGAGAAGCCGTACAAGCTGCGCGTGCCGAAATCGGGCCGCAGTGGCGCGATCGTCGAGCCGATGCTCACCGACCAGTGGTTCGTGGCGATGGAGAAGCTGGCCGAGGACGGATTGGAAGTTGTCAGGCGCGGCGAAGTGCGCTTCATACCGGAACACTGGACGGCGACCTACAACCACTGGCTCGAGAACATTCAGGACTGGACCATCTCGCGTCAGCTCTGGTGGGGCCACCAGATCCCCGCCTGGTACGACGACGCCGGCAACATCTACGTCGCGCGGGATGAGAAGGCCGCCCAGGCGAAAGCCGGCGCGAGGAAGCTGCGCCGCGATCCCGACGTACTGGACACGTGGTTCTCCTCGCAGCTCGTGCCGTTCAGCTCGCTCGGCTGGCCGGAAAAGACGCCGGAGCTCGACACGTTCCTGCCTTCTGACGTCCTCGTCACCGGCAACGACATCATCTTCTTCTGGGTGGCGCGCATGATCATGGCGACGCGCCACTTCACCGGCAAAGTGCCGTTCCGCGACGTCTACATCAACGCCATCGTGCGCGACGCCGAGGGCGAGAAGATGTCGAAGTCAAAGGGCAATACGCTCGACCCGCTTGACCTGATCGATGGCATCACGGTCGAAGCGCTGGTCGCGAAATCGACGCAAGGCCTGCTCAAGGGAGAACACCGCGAGCGCATTGAGAAGTACGTAAAGAGCCATTACCCGAACGGCATCCCCGCCTTCGGCGCGGACGCGGTCCGCTTCACCTTCGCCTCGCTCGCCACCTTCTCCATTACGCTCAACTTCGACCTCAGCCGCTGCGAGGGCTACCGCAACTTCTGCAACAAGCTGTGGAACGCGACGCGCTTCGTGCTGATGAACACCGAGGGCAAGGATTGCGGCGTCGATGAATCCAGGCCGGTAAAGCTCTCGTTCATCGACCGATGGATCATCAGCCAGCTGCAGCGTGTCGAAGCCGAGGTGGCGCAAGGGTTCGCCGAGTACCGGTTCGACAACCTCGCAGGGGCGATTTACCGGTTCGTGTGGGACGAGTACTGCGACTGGTACGTGGAGCTTGCGAAGCTGCAGCTGCAGGATGCGGACGAAGCGGTGCAGCGTGGCACGCGGCGCACGCTGGTGCGCGTGCTCGAGACCGCGCTGCGCCTCGCGCATCCGCTCATACCGTTCATCACCGAGGAGCTCTGGCAGAAGGTGGCGCCGCTCGCGGGGAAGACGGGCGAGACGATCATGCTGGCGCGCTATCCCCAGTCGCAGCCGGAGAAGATCGACGAGGCGGCCGAGCGCGAAATGGCGCTCCTCAAGGAATGGACCATGGCGACGCGCAACCTGCGCGCCGAGGCGAAGCTCGCGCCCGGCGAGCGCCTGCCGCTCTTCGCCACCGCGGCGCCAGCGGTGGCCGATGTCGAGGCGACGCTCGCAGCGGTGCGCGCGCTCGCGCGGCTAAGCGAGGTGAAGGTGGTGCCGGCGTTGCCGGAGTCGCCGGCGCCGGTGGCGGTCGTCGGACCGGCGCGCCTGATGCTCTACAAGGAGGTGGATCCGGCGGCCGAGGCGGAGCGCATCTCGAAGGAGGTGCAGCGCGTGGCGGACGAGATCGCTAAATCGAAGGCAAAGCTTGCGAACGCTTCCTTCGTCGAGCGGGCGCCGGCGGCGGTAGTCGAGCAGGAGCGAAAGCGCCTTGCCGACCGCGAAGCCGAGCTGGGAAAACTGCAGGAGCAGCTCAGGAAACTGCGCGGGCGGAAATGAGCTGGTTCTCGCGCGGGCTCGGCCAGGAGAACTCGAAGCTCCAGCCGTGCTGCGCTTCCAAACGCAGGCGAAACGCTTGCTCCAGCTCGAACGACGGTGTCGCGACGCAATTGCCCGGGAAGCGCATCAGGAAGCTCGAGGCGATCACCACGCATTCGCCGAAAACCTGCACGCGCGTCTGCGCGATGTCGCGGCCGTGCAGGTAGATCTCGCCGTCCAGATACGCAGGTACATCGAACTGCCGGTAGGTCGCCACGGCGGCGGCGAGCCCCCAGGAAAGCCAGCGATCCTTGCGGCCCGGCGCGAGCCGCCGCGGCGTGATGAGCGCGAAGGGATAGCGCGCCGCCTCCTCCGACCAGAGGAGGATCGGCACCGCGCCGCGCGGCTGCAGGTGGGCGAGCGCGGTCGCCGCAGCGTCGAACTCGCGCTGCGCCGCCGGACCGAAGCGGATCCATCGCGCCAGCATGCGGACGATTATTCCATAGTGGCGTGCATCGCCTAGTCGCCGAAGCTCGAACCGTGCGTCGGTAAAACTCCCTACAGCTCGAGGTCCTCGCGGATGGCGGCGATGCCGGCGGCCGCGCAGGAATCGTCCTCTCGACCGCCGGGCGCGCCGGAGACACCGATGGCGCCGACGAGCGAGCCGCCCGCCTCGATCATCAGCCCGCCGCCGACCGCGGCGACGCCCGGCCGGTTGCGGATACCGCTCTGCGGCTTGCCGGGCTGCGTAAGCTCGGCGAGCTCGCTGGTGTTGGTGCGAAAGCTCGCCGCCGTATAGGCCTTGGCGCTCGCGAGGTCGGGCGTGTGCGGCCCGGCGAAGCGATCGCGCAGCACCACTTGCACGACGCCCATGCGGTCGGTGACGGCGACACTCACCTGGAAACCGCTCGCGCGGCAGCGCTCGAGCGCCGCGCGCGCCGCCCTGAGCGCCGTTTCTGGCGTCAGGACTTTTACGCTGAAGGTGGCATCGGCGCCCATCGCCGCGCTCGCGCCAGCGAGCGCCAGCGCGACGACCAAGCGTGTCACTTCTTCCTCATGAAGAAGATGAATTCCTTCTGCTCCTCGCTGTGCGAAAGGAGCTGGTGACCGGTCTGCCGCGAAAACGCCTGGAAATCCTTCACCGCGCCCGGATCGGTGGCGACGACTTTCAGCACCTGGCCCGATTGCAGATCCGCGAGCGCCTTCTTCGTGCGCAGGATCGGCAGCGGGCAGTTGAGGCCGCGCGTGTCGAGCTCCTTATCGAAGTCCATGGCGCGCAGTATAAGATGCCAGCGCCCATGGCCGACTGGCTGGTGACGATCGCGCAGCTGCCGACCGAGGATCCCGCGGCGCGCATGCGCGTGTTGCGCACGCTCGAGTCGCTCGGCGCGGCGGTGATGCGCGAAGGCGCATATATTCTTCCCGACAGCATCGGCAACCGCCAGGCGCTCGATGCGCTCGCCGACTACATCGCGAAGAGCGCCGGCGTGGCGCACGTGCTGCAGGTGGCGGCGGCGACGCCGGCGCAGCAGAAGGGCTTCGAGCGCCTGTTCGATCGCAGCTCGCGCTACCAGGAGCTGGTCAAGACGGTCGAGAGCCTGCGCGTCGGCTTCGGCCATTCCGATCCGAGCGCCATCTCGCGCGTGCTGCACAAGCAGCGCCGCGAGCTCGAGGCGATCAGCGCGCTCGATTTCTTCCCGACCGAGGCGAAGGGACACGCCGAGCGCGCGCTCGCCGACGTCGAGGCGGCGGTGAAGCAGCTCCTGTTCGCCTCGCAGTCGCAGGCCATGGCCATGGCGGCCGGCGAGAAGCTGCTCGGGCGCGCCTGGGTGACGCGCAAGCCGCTCTGGGCCGACCGGCTGGCCTGTGCCTGGCTGATCCGGCGCTTCGTCGATCCCGAGGCGACGCTCGCTTGGCTCGACAAGGGCGAGGAGGTGCCCGCTGGCGCCCTCGGCTTCGCCTTCGAAGGTGCGCACTTCGCCGCGAGCGCGAGCCGCGTCGCCTACGAGGAGCTGGTCGCCCGGATGAAGCTCGCCGCGAACACGGCGCTCACCCGGATCGGCAGCATCGTGCACTTTCTCGAGATGGGAGGCACGGCGGTCCCGGAAGCGGCCGGTGTGCAGACGCTGCTGCAGGGCGCGGTGCGCCGCTCGCCGGCGCTGCAGGATCTGCTCGCCGAAGCGGAAAAGACCTTCGACCTCTTGTACGAAGCCTACTACGAGCCGGCGCGCAAGTAATCGCTAGCGCTGCTTGGCGTCCTTCAACTCGGTCGCGTACTGCGCGCGCAGCTCCTTCAGGCGCGCGTCGACCATGGACAGCTGATAGAAGTCGCCGTCGCCCGCGGAGCGTGCGAGCTGCAGCTGCTCGATCGCCGCCGGCAGGCTGCCCTGCAGCGCGTACGCCTCGCTCTGCGAATGGTGCTGCAGCAGGCGCTTGCCGAGCGCGGCATACGCCTTCGCCTGCATGCCATAGAGGCGCGCGTCCTTGGGGTAGAGCTTGAGCGTCTCGCGCAGCGCGGCGAGCGCGCCCTGGTTGTCGCCCGCATCCTCCAGCGAGTTGATATGGGCGTAGGCAATGGCGCGCGAATACGGATAGCGCTGCTGCGCCTCGGCATAGATGCGATTGGCGCCTTCCACGTCGCCCGCGGCCGCCTTGATGCGCGCGGCGAGCGTGTCGATCATCGGGCTCGCGATGCCGAAGGATTGCAGGCGGCCGAACTCGCGCTGCGCCTCCTTCACCTGGCCGGCACGCAGCAGCGCCGAAGCATAGCCATAGCGCGCTGCCGCCTCGCTCGCGTAACGGTGCTCGCGCAGCGCCGACTGGAACGCCGCCGCCGCCTCGCGCGCGTCGCCCGAATCGGCGCGCAGCTTCGAGCGCACGAACTGGAATTCCGGGCTGTCCGGGTGCTGGCGGTAAGGCAGCGCGGCCGCCTTGTTCTGCACGTCGGCGATACGCTCGGTGGTGATCGGGTGGGTGCGCAGATAGCCCGGCAGCGTGCCGTCGTCGCTCACGCGCGTGGAGCGCTGCATCTTCTCGAAGAAGTTGGCCATGGCGCGCGCGTCGAAGCCCGCGTCCTGCAGCGTCTGGAGGCCGATGCGGTCCGCTTCACGCTCGAAGTCGCGGGAGTAGGCGAGCGAAGTCTGGATGCCGGCCCCCTGGGCGGCCGCGGCGGCGCCGGCGGCGAGATCGGGACGCGAGCGGCCGAGCAGGATCGCCGCGGCGAGCGCCACCATCATCGGCATCTGCAGCTGCTGCTGCTGGGTGATCATGCGCGCAATATGCCGCTGCGAGACGTGGCCGATTTCGTGCGCCAGCACCGAAGCGAGCTCGGATTCCGTCTCCGCGGTCGTGATGAGACCGGTGTGCACGCCGATGAAGCCGCCGGGCAGCGCGAAGGCGTTCACCGTGCTGTCGCGGATGGCGAAGAATTCCAGGTCCTGGCGCGCCGCGGGATTCGCCTGGCCAAGGCGCGTGCCGAGCGTGCTCAGGTAGTCGGCGACCTCCGGATCGTCGAGGTACGAGGGATCGCGAAACTTGATCTCGCGCACGATCTGCTCGCCGACGCGCCGCTCGAGCTGCGGCGAGAGCGCGAGGTCGCCTGCGCTGCCGAGATCCGGCAGCGTCTGCGCGAACGCCCGCGGCGCGAGGCCGACGGCCGCCGCGAGCACCCAGGCGGCAAGACGCATGCAGCTATGATATCCCCCGCCATGGCCGACTCCGTTAAGAAGCTGACCCACTTCGATCGCCGCGGCGCAGTCCACATGGTGGACGTCGGCGAAAAGCCGGTGACGCACCGCGTCGCCGTGGCCTCCGGCCGCATCACGATGCTGCCGGCGACCCTTAAGACGATCGAGTCGGGCAGCGCGAAAAAGGGCGACGTGCTCGCGGTGGCGCGCCTGGCGGCCATCCAGGCGGCCAAGCGCACCGCCGAACTCATTCCCCTCGCGCACCCGCTCGCGCTCTCGCGTGTGGCGGTCGATTTCGCGCTCGAGCGCCGGCCCGCCGCCGTGCGCATTGCCGTGCGCGTCGAGTGCCGCGGCCCGACCGGCGTCGAGATGGAGGCGCTCACCGGCGCGGCGGTCGGACTGCTGACGATCTACGACATGGTGAAGGCCATCGATCGCGGCATGACGCTCGGCGAGGTGAGGCTGGACGAGAAACGCGGAGGGCGATCGGGGGTATTCCGCCGGACGGGCAGTTAGAATGGCGCCCCCGACGGAGGATGAACGCATGAATCGCCTACGCCGCACGCTGCTCGCGGCGCTCGCACTCGCTGTCGCGCGCCCGCTCGCGGCGCTCGCGGCCTGGAACAAGGAGGCCTTCGGCGCCAAGACGCCGGGTGAGGCGCTGAAGGGCCTCGGCGTCACCGGCGCCACGCCGAGCAAGGACGTCGTCATCGACGCGCCCGAGATCGCCGAGAACGGCGCCGTCGTGCCGATCGAAATGTCGAGCGCCGTGCCCGGCACCACGGCGCTCATCGTGGTGATCGAGAAGAACCCGTTTCCGCTCGCCGCGCGCTTCGACTTCAGGGACGGCGCGCTGCCCTACGCGAAGCTGAACGTGAAGATGGGGGAGACCTCCGAAATCCGCGTGCTCGCCGAGGCGGCCGGAAAATATTACTTGGCGACCAAGGAAGTGAAGGTCACCATCGGCGGCTGCGGCGGCTAGGGGAGAAAGAGACCATGGCAGCAGGACCGATGAAGATGCGCGCGGTGCTCGGGCAGGGCTATACCGACATCCGCGTGCTCATGAACCATCCGATGGAGACCGGGCAGCGCAAGGACTCCGACGGCAAGCTGGTGCCGATGCACTTCATCCAGAATCTGACCGTGAAGGTGAACGGCCGGACGGTGGTCGACGCGCAGATCAGCCAGGCGGTGTCGCGTAATCCGGTGTTCTCGTTCCGGCTGAAGGGCGGCGCCAAGGGCGACAAGGTCGAAGTGAGCTGGCTCGACAACCACGGCGAGTCGAACAGCACGGAGGCGGCGGTCGCATGAGGCTCGCGACGCTCGCGGCCCTCGCGGCGTGCGCGACCCTGGCGCAGGCCCAGGACACCGCCCGGGAAATCCAGCGCTACCGGCAGATGGTCGCCGAGGGCAGCCCGGCCGAGCTCTTCGAGGTGGAGGGCGAGACGCTCTGGAAAAAACCACAGGGCCCGAAGAACGTGTCCCTGGAGCGCTGCGACCTGGGCGAGGGCCCGGGTGTGCTGAAGGGCGCCTACGCGCACCTGCCGCGCTACTTCAAGGACGCCGACCGGGTCATGGACCTCGAGACGCGGCTCCTCTACTGCATGACGACCCTCCAGGGCCGCAGCCGCGCCGAGGCGACGCGGCGCGTCTTCGGCACCGCCGACCGGCCTTCGGAATTCGAGTCGCTCTCCGCCTATATCGCCGCGCAATCGCGCGGCATGAAGATCCAGCCCGGCCTGTCGCATGTGAAGGAGAAGGCGTCCTACGAGCTCGGCCGGGCGCTCTACTTCCATCGCGTCGGCGCCTGGGACTTTTCCTGCGCCAGCTGCCACGGCGAAGACGGCAGGCGCATCCGCATGCAGGAGCTGCCGGTGCTGTACAAGCCGGAGAGCGCGCGCCCGGTTATCGCCACGTGGCCCGCCTATCGCGTCTCGACCAGCCAGTTCATCACGCTGCAGTGGCGCATGAACGACTGCTATCGCCAGATGCGCACACCGGAGCCGACGTTCGCCTCCGAAACGACGGTCGCGCTGATCCAGTTCCTCACGGTCACCGCGCGCGGCGAGACCTACCACGGCCCCGGGAACAAGCGATGAGACGCCTCGCGCTCCTGCTCGCATGGGTCGCGCTGCCGGCGCTCGGCGATCCGACGCCGCAGGCGGTGCAGAAGGTGATGCAGCGCGATTTCCATGCGCGCGGGCAGGCGGGCATGGACCGGGTGGTGCAGGACGGCGTGCAGCGCGTGTGCACCGAAAGTCAGGACCGGCCTCCCGCCGAGCTCGCCACGGCGCTGCAAGCCGATCAGATGAAGACCATCGTCTATCCGCAAGGAAGCCTGATGGGCGACTGGAAGCGCGGCGAGGCGATCGCCCAGAGCGGCCGCGGCCTCACCTGGAACGACAAGCCCGGCGACGCCGCGGGCGGCAGTTGCTATAACTGCCACGACCTCTCGCCACAGGAGCTCTCGCACGGCACGCTCGGGCCGAGCCTGCGCGGCTTTGGCAGGACGCGGGGTGCAAGCGTCGAGGTGCAGCGCTACGTCTACAGCAAGATCTACAACGCCAAGGCGTACAACCTGTGCTCGCAGATGCCGCGCCTCGGCGCCTCGGGGACGCTGACGCCGGAGCAGATCAAGGACCTGGTCGCGCTCCTCCTCGACCCCGCCTCGCCGGTCAACCGGTAGTTTGCAGCGCCGCGAATTCCTGAGGCTCCTGGCGTTCGCGGCAGCAGCCGGCGCCGGCCTGCGCAGCGGGCAGAGCGAGGCCCAGGCGGCCGACGAGCTCTACGAGCTGCCGCCCTTCGGCAACGTATCGCTCCTGCACCTCACGGACGTGCATGCGCAGCTCCTGCCGGTGCATTTTCGCGAGCCGAGCGTCAACCTCGCTTTTGGGGAAAGTGGAGGCCACCCGCCGCATCTCGTCGGCGAGGCGTTTCTCAAGCACTACGGCATTGCGCCACGCAGCGCGGCGGCGCACGCCTTCACCTTTCTCGATTTCGAGGCCGCGGCGCGCCGCTACGGACGCATGGGCGGCTATGCGCATCTGGCGACGCTGGTGAAGCGCCTGCGCGCCTCGCGGCCCTACGCGCTCGTCCTCGACGGCGGCGACAGCTGGCAGGGCTCGGCCACGGCCCTCTGGACGCAGGGCGCCGACATGATCGGCGCGCAGAAGGGCCTCGGCGTGCACTACATGACCGCGCACTGGGAGTTCACCTACGGTGCCGAGCGCATGCTGGCCGCGGTGAAGGAGCTCTCGCCGATCCAGTTCCTCGCACACAACGTGCGTACGCTCGACTTCGAGGAGCCGGTCTTCGCGCCCTACGCGCTCGCGAGCCCGAATGGCGTGCCGGTCGGGCTGATCGGCCAGGCGTTTCCGTATACGCCGATCGCCCATCCGCGGCATCGCTTCCCCGACTGGTCGTTCGGCATCCAGGAAGGCCGCGTGCAGAAGCTGGTCGACGATCTGCGCGCCAAGGGGGCGAAGGTTGTCGTGCTGCTGTCGCACAACGGCATGGACGTCGATCTCAAGCTCGCCGCGCGCGTGCGCGGACTGGACGCCATCCTCGGCGGCCACACGCATGATGGCGTGCCGGCGCCGGTGGTGGTGGGCAGGACGCTCGTCACGAACGCCGGCTCGCACGGCAAGTTCCTCGGCGTGCTCGATCTCGATGCCGGAAAG
>JADMIO011064046.1_pt1 | contig 15697 bp, 10 predicted proteins | sample 8958161 | NCBI WGS metagenome assembly JADMIO01 (sample SAMN16585339, study PRJNA669376) | soil metagenome | isolation source: Crop rotation soil | place: USA: Cullars Rotation, Alabama | collected 2011
TTTAACATCAAAAGAAATTGCTGCAGCTTTTCTTTTATCACTTCATGATAATCTTTTCCATAAGCGTATTTCGCAACTTTCGGATCATCTTTTTTTTGAGATACTGGTGGAAAATAATTCAATAATAAAGTAATCACCGACTTCGCTCCCGGAACTAATTTAGAAGGGTCTACCCTAAGATCAAAATAGTTCTCCATATACTGCATACTCCCATGCATTCCTTTATGCAGCCATGTTTCCAGGCGCCTGGCATCTTCATCGAGGAACCTAGCTTTGGCAATACCGCAAAACTCAAATCCAAGTGCTGCTGCAGTCAACTTTATTAATTGGGTATGTTTTACTGTATTATTCACTAAATGCGAAAGACATTTTATTTCATAAAAATACAAAAGCCCCGTAACTATTACAGGGCTTTAAAACGCTCATGCTTTTTAGAAGTATATGTCGTATCCAACCAGTCCAATCAATTCAAAATATCCAAAACCGTGAGTTGCACGGTTGCCCTTCTGGCTCGGGGTACAGGCCAATGCATTAATATATCTTACATACCCGGTCTTTCCGGTGCCTTCAACAAACAATCTTTTTAACGGGTAAAACCTTAATCCTCCTTCTGCTCCCACGTTATATCCTGCAACATGAAAGCTGTTATTATATCTTTCACCTCTCCATGTAAAATCTGTTCTTGGAATATTGATACCGGCTCCAAGCTTCCATATATAGTTCAAAAGTGGTCTTCCTTTTTTATAAGTGGTAAAAAAGGTCTTTTGCGAAACATAATTAATGTGTAACCAATTCGCCCCGTCTGTATGCTCAAAGTGAAGAAAATTATCACTGTTCAAAACACTGTCGCCGTCTACCAGTTTGCCATCAATAGTACCGGTAACATGTACCCGCTGCCCATCTGTTACCACATATTTGGCATGATCAAAATTCAGTTCTATGGCTTTTGTATGTTTTTTATTTATGTAAAACCCAATGCGGTAATTATATTGGGGTATTGAAACCTGGTCAGGCTCTTTATAAATAGCATCCAGGTCGGGTTTATCATGCGCTTTAGCCTGGTGCAAAGTAAAATTATTGCCATTGCTCATTTTAAAATGAATCGTGCTTTTTGTGTACCATTCAGTATTATATCCCCATTGAAGGTACATTCCGTTTAAGAGCATATTTTTCTGAGAAAATGCAGGTAAACTCACCCAAATCAGAAAAAAAACCAGGCAGTTAGATTTCATATTACTTTTATATATCGCGACGCAAAGTTACGGAAATTAAACACCTGTTTATCCGCAATATTATGAGCATGTAATTTTAGCATGAATTCCGCATATTGCCTGTAAGGGCGACAGGTGTGCTAGAAATAAAGCGCCAATTTTTCCTGATTTCGGTTTGGATAATATTTTGATACAAATGCATGCAAATCAAATAAATCAACCAGAAATATATGAACCTGAATAATTTCACAATAAAAGCTGCAGAAGTAGTGCAACAGGCACAGCAGCTGGCTTTTAATGCACAAAACCCAAATATCGAAACTGAGCATTTACTAAAGGCATTGCTTACTATGGAAGATTCGCCTATAGAATATTTATTGAAAAAAAATAATGTTACGGTAAACCTGGTTCAATCTAAGTTAGAGGAGCTTTTAAATAAGTTGCCCAAAGGCAGCACGCAACCTGCGCAGGCGCTTGGTCGCGATGCAAATGCTGTTATCCTGCGTTCCGGAGCAGTGCTGAAATCTTTTGGGGACGAGTTTGTAACACCGGAACATATTTTATTGGCCATCCTCCAGGGAAATGATGCCCCGGCAAAATTGCTGAAGGACGCAGGCCTGACTGAAAAGGGATTGATCGCCGTTATTAAGGAATTAAGGAAAGGCAGTTCTGTTTCTTCCCAAACGCAGGAAACACAGATCCATGCATTAAATAAATATGCAAAAAACCTAAATGAACTTGCCAGGGCCGGTAAATTGGATCCTGTTATTGGCCGCGACGAAGAGATACGCAGAACGCTTCATATCCTCAGCAGGCGAACAAAAAACAACCCCATACTTGTAGGAGAACCGGGTGTAGGTAAAACCGCCATCGCCGAAGGTCTTGCTATGCGTATTGTAAATGGAGATGTACCTGAAAACCTTAAATCAAAAATTATCTATGCACTTGATATGGGCCAGCTGATTGCCGGTGCAAAATATAAAGGAGAATTTGAAGAACGCCTGAAATCAGTTATAAAAGAAGTGACAACAAGCGAAGGCGAGATTGTTTTATTTATTGATGAGATCCATACACTTGTCGGTGCAGGAGGCGGTGATGGTGCAATGGATGCAGCTAATATTCTGAAACCTGCTTTAGCCCGTGGCGAATTAAGAGCTATTGGTGCTACTACTTTATCTGAATACCAGAAATTTTTTGAAAAGGATAAGGCGCTGGAACGCCGTTTCCAGAAAGTATTGATTGATGAACCAACTATTGAAGATGCGATATCAATTTTGCGGGGATTGAAGGACAGGTATGAAACCTACCACCATGTACGTATTAAAGATGAGGCAATTATTGCAGCAGTTGAACTGTCGCACCGGTATATAACAGATCGTTTTTTACCCGATAAAGCTATTGACCTGGTGGATGAGAGCGCTGCAAAACTGCGGTTGGAAATGAATTCTATGCCGGAAGAACTGGATAAACTTGAAAGGCAAATCAGGCAATTGGAAATTGAACGAGAAGCGATCAAACGGGAGCGTGATGAAGCCAAACTAAAAGACCTCAATACTGAAATAGCCAATCTTTCTGTTGAAAGAGACACATATATGTCCAAATGGAAACAGGAGAAAGAGATTGTTGAAAAAATCCAGAATGGAAAGGCTACTATAGAAGCATTAAAACAGGAAGCAGAACAAGCTGAACGCAATGGTGACTATGGAAAGGTTGCGGAGATAAGGTATGGAAAAGTAAAGGAGCAGGAAACACTTATTGCCAACCTCACCTTACAATTGAATGATCTTTCAGAAAAGAGGCTTTTGAAAGAAGAAGTGGATGCGGAGGATATTGCAGAAAGCGTAGCCAAAACAACGGGAATACCTGTAATGAAAATGCTTCAAAGTGAAAGAGATAAATTATTGAAATTGGAGGATGAGTTGCATAAAAGAGTAGTGGGGCAGGATGAAGCCATTGAGGCCGTTGCAGATGCAATTCGCCGCAGTAGGGCCGGGCTGCAGGATGCACGCAGGCCAATCGGGTCATTTATATTTTTGGGAACTACGGGCGTTGGTAAAACGGAATTGGCAAAAGCGCTTGCAGACTACCTCTTCGATGATGATAGCATGATGACCAGGATTGATATGAGTGAATACCAGGAAAAACATGCTGTGAGCAGGTTAGTGGGTGCTCCTCCGGGTTATGTGGGATATGATGAAGGTGGCCAGCTTACGGAAGCAGTAAGGCGGAAACCATATTCTGTTGTGCTGCTGGATGAGATCGAAAAGGCCCACCCGGACGTATTCAATATATTGTTGCAGGTATTGGACGATGGCAGACTAACCGATAATAAGGGTCGTATCGTAAATTTCAAGAATACGATCGTCATCATGACAAGCAATATGGGCAGCCAGGTGATCCAGGAAAATTTTGAAGATGTAACTGAAAAGAATAAGGAGGAAGTGGTTGAAAAAACCAAAAGGGAAGTGATGGATCTGTTGAAACAAAACATAAGGCCCGAATTCTTAAATCGAATTGACGAGATCATTATGTTCCAGCCTTTGATGAAAAAGGAAATAAAAGGAATAATTGGCATACAATTAGCTAACCTGAAAAAACTAGTTTATCAAAACGGTATTGATCTTCAATTCAGCGATTATGCCCTCGATTATCTTGCAGAAAATGGCTATGATCCCCAGTTTGGAGCCAGGCCCCTGAAAAGGCTAATCCAAAAAGAGATCGTTAACAAGTTGAGTAAGCGTATACTGGCCGGTGATGTGGATAAATCAAAACCGGTTTTGGTTGATGTTTTTGATGGAACCGTGGTTTTCAGAAATGAAGCTATGGCAACAAATATAGTTGGTTAAGCGTCGTATGACGAAAAAACTTATACTTCTTAACTTATTGGTAACCAGTTAATTTTTTACCTTTTTTAGGAAAATATGTTGCAAGGTTTCTTAAAAGGTTTAAATAATGTTACCTTCATCCGGTTTCAATGGGCTAATTTAGCAACACCCATGAAATTTTTAATTAATAGGTAATTGTTGGGCTAAATATCAGCAACAGTTCAAAGAATCAAAAGGAAAAGACATGGCATTCAAAAAAGAAGTGGTTGAGATTATCGAACCAAAAGACGTTTTTGTAGGAAACATTAAAGCAGACGTTACATTAGAAGAATTTGGAGAGTATGAAAGCGAGGCTTGCGCAAAGGCAAATGAAGTTGTAAAAAAATTGTTGGAGGATTATGACGGAAAGATCAGGTTTAACTTCAGGCATTTTCCATTAACAAAAGTTCACCAGAGAAGTCTTAAAGCAGGAGAAGCCGCTGTGGCTACTGCCCAGGAAGGTAAGTTTTGGGAAATGCATAATATATTATTTGCCAATCGCAGGAACCTGGGAACTACCAGTTTGAAATTGCATTCCAAAGAAGCAGGCGTAAATAACAAACGTTTCCTTGACGAATTGGTGAATGCAACTTATGGCTGGCAGGTGCAGGGTGATTTAAGGGAGGGCATAAACCGTGGAGTTAAAGATGTTCCGACATTTTTTGTAAACGGAATCCTTGTAACGGGAAAACCTACTTACGACGAATTAAGTAAGGCAATAGACGCTGCACTTAAAAAAGCAAAAACCAAGAAGAAGGTACCTGCAAAGCAACGTGCATAAAATTATCATCCCCGCATCAAGCGGGGATTTTTTTTATTGAACTACTGGCTCGATGTTCTGCGCCTGTATCCGGCTCACATTTTTCAGGTATTAGCTGTACTGTATTAAATTTGGTAAATATTATTTATCAATGATTGGTTTTAAAGCGATACTCTTAAAATTCGACAGCCAGGGGGAGAAAACCGGTTGGACCTATATTTTAATTCCAGCCAAAATTGCTGAAAAGATAAATCCCGGAACAAAAAAATCGTTTCGGGTAAAAGGAAAGATTGACGAGCATAAAATTAGATCAGTTGCATTGTTACCAATGGGGGGCGGAGATTTTATTATGCCTGTAAACGCTGTAATGCGAAAAGCAATAAAGAAAACTAAAGCTGCAAGCGTAACGGTCGAGTTGGAAAAAGATATTACCCCGCTTAAATTGTCAGCTGAATTAATGGCTTGTCTTAAAGAAGAACCCGATGCAAAGGCCTATTTTGAATCGCTCCCAAAATCACATCAGCAATATTTTTCAAAATGGATTGAAAGTGCCAAGACAGAAACTACAAAAACAAAAAGAATTGCAACCGCGGTAACAGCATTCTCCAACAAACTGACCTATTCTCAAATGATGCGGCTGCACCGGAAGGATAGTTAGTCCTCAACTTCCAGGTAGTATTGCAGGAGCGTTTTTCCATCCACCACTATCGTTACGGGGTAGGTGTCGGCCTTTTTAAAAGTGTAAGTGAATTTTACCCAGCCTCCGTTGTCATTAAAGTTCATCGGCTCTGGTTTTGATTGTTTTTTTTCTTCTCCCATGATAAGCGAAATATCTGTAATAGGCTTGGAACCGTCATAGTTGAAACTGAAACTCACTGCCGTGTTTGTCTTGGCTTTGATATACCCGGTTAATGGCTGGGGCTTTTGTAATCCTAAACTGTATGCAATATTTCCTATTACAGGTAATGCGTAAAACTGGCTCATGCTTTTACCCTCACCATCCAGCAGCCAGGCGCTGTTGTCCGGGTAATGATCCATGTTAAATAATTTCTTGTCTGCAAAAAAATATTCACTGGTAAATTGTTTTGTGAACACCGACATTTTCTTGTCAAGGTAGCCACTTGCTTTTGCAGCATCAATATAATACCACTTGTCGGGGCTTTGGCCTAATTGTACCACGTTCCAGGAATGGTTGATTTCATCAGCTTTATTATTAATCTCCTCTGCATAATTCTTTACATAACCATCCACTACAAGGCATCGTATGTTGGCAAGGCTGCACATCTCCTGTACCAGGTTTGCAAATCCAAGTGGCGTGGTTTTGCGGGATTGAATGACGTCTTCAGGATTAATTTTCTTGACATCGTTTGTTTTGGTTGCCTTGGGATCCAGCGCAATATTATTTGCTATCCAATAAAAAATAGCCCTTGCTTTTTCTTTTTTGTCAGAGAATTTTTTTGTGATAGTATCCGTAATCGTTGCAACATTTAGTGTCGTCAGCGCGCCGAGTTGTTTTACGAATTCATCATCTGCTGATTCAGTTGTTTGCTGGCTCCTTGCTACATTGTTTGCCAAAAGAATGAAGAGAAAGAAAATAATTTTTTTCATGCGTTAAAAATAATACTCCTTACGTTAAGTATTTTAAAATAAAAGTTATTTGATAAAAAATGGTCCTGCTTTAGGCAGGACCGGGATGGTATAAATTTAAAAAAAGGTTTATCTTAAGAAAAGTATTTCTCGGTATTTGGGAAGCAACCATAGGCTGTCGTCTACCATCAGTTCAAGTTTATCTGCGTGATAACGGATCACATCGAAATATTTGGCTTTTATCTCATCGCAATAGGCGATAGCCCTTTTCCTGGTATCGGTAATCTCGTTTGCAGCTTTCCTTGCTTCGATCATTTGTTCTACATTGGTACTTATGGCATTTACATGATCACATAATTGTGTAAGTATGGATTTCTGATGCGCATACGCGTACTCAGGTAATCCTGCTTCCTTCAATCCTTTTATATTTTCCAATAATATATTCTGGTACTTTAGTGCCGAAGGAAGAATCAGCGTTGTTGCCAGGTCGCCCATTACCCTCGCCTCGATCTGCACTTTCTTAATATATTCTTCCAGCATGATCTCATGCCTTGCTTCAAGTTCCAGGTGATTATAGATTTTGTTTTCAGCAAACAGTTTCTTTGCTTTGTCTGATTCATATGCATCCAGGGCCATCGGTGTGGTCTTTACATTTGGAAGACCTCTTTTTTTTGCTTCTTTTTCCCAGTCGTCGCTGTAACCATCTCCTTCGAACAATACCTTTTTGCTTTCTACAATATATTTTTGTATCACCTGCATAATGGCAACCTCTTTCTTTTCCCCTTTTTCTATGAGGCCATCTACTTCGGTTTTAAAAACTTTAAGTGTTTCGGCCATGATGGTGTTTAAAACCGTCATCGACGTAGCGCAGTTGGCAGAAGAGCCAACTGCACGGAACTCAAATTTATTACCCGTAAACGCAAATGGAGAAGTGCGGTTGCGGTCTGTATTGTCCAGCATCAGTTCAGGTATGCTCTTATGAATGTCAAGTTTCAGGATCGCTTCATCCTGCTCATCAAAATTTCCACCCACCCGTTTTTCCACCTGCTCCAGCACATCAGTTAAATATTTACCAATGAAGATAGAAATGATTGCCGGAGGTGCTTCATTTGCTCCCAAACGGTGATCATTACCCGCACTTGCAATAGAAGCCCTGATTAGTTCAGAATAATCATGAACAGCCTTAATCGTGTTCACAAAGAAAGTCAGGAACATCAGGTTTGTTTTGGGCGTTTTTCCAGGAGCCAACAGGTTCACCCCGGTGTCTGTTGCCATGCTCCAGTTATTGTGTTTCCCGCTTCCGTTGATACCCGCAAATGGTTTCTCATGTAATAAAACCATGAGGTTATGGCGTTTTGCAACACGATTCATCACGTCCATGAGTAGCGTGTTATGGTCAACAGCCAGGTTTATTTCCTCGAATATGGGGGCGCATTCAAACTGTGCAGGAGCAACTTCGTTGTGTCGTGTACGTAAGGGTATACCGAGACGATAAGATTCCTGTTCAAAATCTCTCATAAACGCATAAATGCGTTCTGGTATCGCACCAAAATAATGGTCTTCCAATTGTTGTCCCTTCGCAGGTGCGTGCCCAAAAACGGTTCTGCCTGTTAATAAAAGATCGGGCCTGGCATTGGCGAGCCCTGCATCTACTATAAAATATTCCTGTTCCCAACCAAGGGTTGCATTTACCTTTGAAATGTTCTTATCAAAATACTGGCATACTTCAACGGCTGCCTTGTCCAGGGCCATAACGGCTTTCAACAGGGGAGTTTTGGTATCGAGTGATTCGCCTGTATATGAAACAAAAATAGTGGGGATGCAAAGTGTTTTTCCGCCACCAATCTCCATTACGAACGGTGGGGAAGAAGGGTCCCACGCGGTATAACCCCTTGCTTCAAAAGTTGCTCTTAATCCGCCACTTGGAAAAGAGGATGCATCCGGCTCCTGCTGAATCAATGCTCCTCCGTCGAATTCCTCAATCGGGGTTCCATCTCCTTTAAGGGTAAAAAAAGAGTCATGCTTTTCAGCAGATAATCCTGTTAATGGCTGAAACCAGTGGGTAAAATGCGTAACCCCTTTTTCTTCAGCCCATGTTCTCAAACCACTGGCAATATAATTTCCAATCTGGCGCTCAATTTTCTTACCGGCGTGAATGGATGCGAGCAGGCTCTTATAAGCATCATCACTTAAATAACGTCTCGCTGTCTTAATCGTAAATACGTTCTCATTAAAAATATCGGTAATACGTGTAGCGGTCTTGAGGTCATTTTTTGTGCTATTTCTTAAACTGTCAATTGCCTTAAATCTTAAAGAAGTCATTTTTATATTATTTAAGACACAAAAAAATGGATTTTTATTTTAATAAACAACTTTTTATGAATCTAATATTAAAAAGTAGAGATTTTGGAAAAAATAATTCACATATTTTATAAATTAATATGAATTTGGTTTCGACTTTATCGGAATCACGGCGCATAAAAGCGGGGTTAACAGAAAAGGGAGGTAAATGCTTTTATACCTTACTATAGATCCAAGATTCGGTATGATTAGTCCAGTTACCAATATGATAGTAACGGCGAAGAAAATCGACATTAAAATAAAAGGGTGCACAGTTTTTAACTTTTTTCCACGCTTAAAAATGAAAAGAAGGAATAACAATTCATACACTAATAACTCAAAAGCCAGAAATACAAAATGCGTGCTTTTCGTATCCCATAAATAAGGCATCAGACATCCTTTGCAAAACGCACCGGGAATATTTGCCGCAAAACTTCCGAGGTTTGGCTCAAGGATATCAACATTCACCTGCGAAGCTGCTACAGGTAATGCCAGGAAATCTGTTTGTTTTTGTGTAATCACTTTTAATGGCTGAAAAGATGGCATCCATATTTCGAATAACCAAAGCCCTATAAAAATCAATACATAAGTTGTGAAAAATACAAGGTATGGATTAAGCTTTTTCCTTTGTGACAGCATAAAGGCGAAACAGGCAGGTAGCAATGCAATGGCCACGTAATTCCTGATAAGAGAGATAAATGTAAAGCTAAGTAGGGCGAGTATTGATCGCTTAAAAGAAGGTTGCTGAACCACAGAAAAATACAGCGCATAACAAAATAAGCCGAGTATTGTGAATATGACAAGATCCTTGTGGACACCGGAAGAAAAATATAAAGTTGACGGTAGTAAAAAACATCCTGCCAATACAGCCCATTTTTTATTTTTATAAATGTCTGAAAAAACCCTGAAAAGTGACACTGCACCAAAAAAGCCGAAAAAATTAAAGAACAGGCTATTGATGTAATAATTCCCCTGGCTGAAGACATTGCAAATTGCGAGCAGTTTAAGGATAATATTATTTCTAAGATCATTCCAGTATGAACCGACAGAATTAAAAAAACCCGAGTAGCCATGATTGTAGGGCGATCTAAAGATGTTAGTTATAAATTCGTATGGATCATTCAGCATGATGTTGTATTCAATGATTCCCTCGCGATTTAACGCCGCATAGTCATTTGCAGGATAATATTTTTGGGTGATCCATCCTATGGCTACACCCGCAAATATTTTAAGGAGGAAGAGGAAGGTAATGATGGCTGCAGGCAATCCTGTTTTTTTTACAAAGGGGATACGCGTAATGAGAAAAGCGCCAATTGCCAGGTAAAGTGCAAATAAGAAATAATACAAACCGTAAATTTTATATGTGGGAAGATAGTTAAAATATTTGCTTTTAATCGTCGGTATAAAGATAGGCAGTTAGTAACTTTGCGTTTTATAACTTTCTTTAAAAGCAGGTATGGAAATAACAGCAGCTACAGCAGCACAACTCAGGATAACAGCAGAAGAATTTGAATTGATAAAACAAAAATTGGGTCGCACGCCCAATTTTACGGAGCTATGTGCCTTTAGCGGGATGTGGAGTGAGCATTGTAGTTATAAAAATTCCATTAAATGGCTTAAAACATTACCGCGTGACGGTAAGAAGATGCTCGTAAAAGCAGGGGAGGAAAATGCGGGGCTCATGGATATTGGGGATGGTTATGGGGTTGTATTTAAGATCGAATCGCACAATCATCCGTCTGCAATTGAACCATTCCAGGGAGCCGCAACGGGTGTAGGTGGTATCAACCGTGATATATTTACGATGGGAGCAAGACCCATTGCTTCTTTAAATTCCCTTCGGTTTGGGAATTTAAATGATGCCAAAACACAACACCTCCTTGGCGGTGTGGTTCACGGCATCGGTCACTACGGGAATTGTTTTGGTGTTCCAACCGTTGGCGGTGAAATTTATTTTGAAAATTGCTATCACACGAACCCGTTAGTGAATGCAATGAGCGTGGGTATTTTAAAAAACGGCGAAACCATTTCGGCTACGGCTGAGGGAAAGGGTAATCCCGTTTTTTTTGTTGGTAGTGCAACAGGGAAGGATGGAATTGGTGGCGCTTCTTTTGCAAGTGCAGAGATTACCGAAGATAGTGCCGAAGATCTTCCGGCAGTGCAGGTGGGGGATCCCTTCCAGGAAAAAAAATTACTGGAAGCCTGTCTCGAAGTCATTCAAACAGGTGCTGTGGTAGGTATGCAGGATATGGGCGCAGCCGGAATTATTTGCTCTACAGCTGAAATGAGTGCAAAGGGAAATGCCGGTATGGATATTCAGCTTGACAAAGTTCCAACAAGACAAAAGGGGATGAAATCCTGGGAACTGCTGCTCAGCGAAAGCCAGGAACGTATGTTGCTTGTTGTAAAAAAAGGAAAGGAAGATGCCGTTCTCAAAATTTTTGAAAAGTGGGATCTTCCCTGCAGTCATATCGGAGAAGTTACCAATAGCGGTATTCTTAATTTTTATATGGAAGGAAACCTTGAAGCTGTATTGCCTGCAGCAGAACTGGTTTTAGGTGGCGGCGCTCCCCAATATGAACGTGAATATAAAGAACCTGCTTATTTGAAAAAGATCAGATCATTTAATCCGGATAAGATCCCGGTTCCGGGAAACCTGGATAAAATTGCAGAACAGCTTATTCAACTACCCAATATTGCGAGTAAGCGTTGGATTTATGAGCAATACGACAGTATGGTGGGTGCAGGTAATGCAAGTACCAACGCTCCGACAGATGCTGCGGTGGTGATAGCAAAACCCACCAACAAGGCACTGGCGCTGACCACAGATTGCAACAGCCGCTATGTTTATGCCGATCCATATAAAGGTGCAATGATAGCCGTTGCAGAAGCCGCACGCAATATAGTATGCAGCGGCGGACTTCCCCTGGGCGTTACAAATTGCCTCAATTTTGGAAATCCTTATGACCCGGAAGTATATTACCAGTTTGTAAATGCCATAAAAGGAATGGGTGAGGCCTGCAGGAAATTTGATACACCTGTTACAGGAGGCAATGTTAGTTTTTATAACCAGTCTCCTGACGGTCCCGTGTACCCGACGCCAACAATTGGTATGGTGGGGTTGCTTGATAGTGTAAATGAGAAAATGACAATGGATTTTAAAGAGGCAGGCGACCTTATTTACCTTATCGGCAAATCACGTAATGATATCAATTCATCTGAGTACCTTCATAAAATTGTTGGAGAGGAGTTTTCTCCGGTTCCGTATTTTGACCTTGATGAAGAATTCCGGGTTCAGCAATGTGTGGCTTCGCTCATAAAGAGCAAATTCATTGAATCCGCACATGATGTCAGCGAAGGGGGTTTGTTTGTCTGCGTGATGGAAAGCGGGTTTAACCGTGGGTTGGGATTTGATGTGATGCAGGATGACGGTGCTATAAGAAGTGATGCTTATTGGTTTGGAGAGGCGCAAGGCAGGATAGTGGTTTCTGTAAAACCGAATCAAAAAGCAGCGTTTGTTGATTTTGTAACGAAACAACAGGTGCCTTTTTCTGAATTGGGAAAAGTAACAGGCGAGAATATAATTATCAATAATGACAACTGGGGGACAGTCGCAGCATGGAAAGATAAGTACGATAACGCCATAACGGTTTTACTAAAAGGGCAGGAAAATGAACAGGCTTTATCAGCCATTTAAAATTAAGTAATGAATAAAAATGCGACGATTGTTGTAACTGGTGCTGCGGGTTTCATTGCCAGTTGCCTTGTTGGATACCTGAATGAACTGGGTTATGAAAATTTATTGCTGGTAGATGAATTTGACCGCGACGACAAAGAACTGAACCTGCTGCATAAAAAATATATTGCCAGGGTTGAAAGAGAGAATTTTTTTGAATGGCTAAGTATCGAAAAGCCCCGGTTAGATTTTGTATTTCACCTTGGCGCCCGTACAGACACCACTGAATTCAATTACGACATACATCAGCACCTCAACGTAGAGTATTCAAAAAAAATCTGGAATTACTGTACTATAAATAGTATCCCGCTCGTTTATGCATCCTCCGCAGCAACTTATGGCGATGGGAAGCAAGGATATAAAGATGATCATGCTATCATTGAGAAATTAATTCCGTTAAATCCCTATGGTGTATCCAAGAATGAGTTTGATAAATGGATATTACATCAAAAGGAACATCCGCCTTTTTGGGCAGGATTGAAATTTTTTAATGTATACGGACCCAATGAATACCATAAAGCCAGGATGGCAAGTGTTATTTTTCATTCATTCAACCAGGTTAAAAAAACAGGTTTTGTAAAACTGTTCAAATCTCATAAGAAAGCATTTAAAGACGGGGAACAGTTGCGTGACTTTATTTATGTAAAGGATATCGTAAAGGTCTGCTGCTGGCTGATGAAGGATCATAATAAAATACCCCCTTCCATTTATAACCTGGGCACTGGCAAAGCCCGTAGTTTTATAGATTTGGTTACGGCTACTTTTTCAGCACTAGACCTTGAGACCAATATCGAATTTATTGATATGCCAACGGATCTAAGAGAAACGTATCAATACTTTACGGAAGCAACAATGGATAAACTTGCTGCGGCTGGCTATAAAGATAAATTTTATACATTGGAAGAAGGGGTAGCGGATTACGTAAGGAATTATCTTTCGCTGAATAATTTCTATTAGTTTAATTGCGACATTTCCAGTTCCCGGAAAAGTAAAAAAACTACGGGTTGTCGTTACAGTAACGCCGTAACAGGTCACGCAGGATTCTACACTTAACTGGGAAGTCGACTAATAGACATTTCCATTTTCCATATCAAGCTGGTAATAATTTACGTCTACTTCATAAACATTATTTTTGGGACCAGTATCAGTCGCATAATTCATGCCGCTTGACAGCAACATCATATGTTTTGTGCCCTTGAATACACCTTTAATTCCGGCAAAATAAAAATTGTAACCTGATCTTATCAGCATGGAATATTTGTCACCTGAGTTAATAAAGTAATTTTTGCCGTCACAATAACCCCAGGCGAACCGCAAACTTGATTCAGTTCCATTTTCCTGCACATAAAGAACATCTGCCATTTTCCCTTCCTTGAATACAAAATCGGGCCATGAAATTGTATTCATTTTAAAATCCCGGAAGGTTTTATAAACACCTCTTTTAAGTGTAGTATCAGTATAAACAGGCAAATCAAATCCTTGCCTATTAACAACAAGGATGTCACTCATTGAAATTTTTTTTCCTGTCAGCAAAACACGTTCTCTACTCATGTTACATAATTGCTCCAATGATGATTTTAATCCTATCGAAATGAATGCTTCGCCATGCCTTTCTACTCCGCCTTTTAAAGGAATTATCGAATCATAGCGATAAAGTGGTGTAAAGAAGCTATCCTTTTGAATGAAATATTCTATCTTAATTATTACTCCTTTTTCCCATCCATTATGTGGCTGTCCCCTGGTACCGTTTTCAAGGACTTTTGTGGTTGCCTCATCCGATATTCTTAATTTTTTTATGTTCACTAAAAGTTTGGGAGCATATATATTACCAGGTTTGATGTCTAAATAACTTGTGTACCAATCGGCCAGTTCCGTTATGAAACCTTTTTTAAACGTATAGAGTTTTGCATTTTTTCCCGGCGAATATCCAATGCTGGTTGTATCGTTCCTTGAATCGAGGATTACTAGTCCTCCAAAACTAATTGAAGGCACCGGTGCTGCTATTTCTTTTCTAAGAACCATTTTTACGGCCGCACCCGACTTTATGGGTTTGGTTTGTATTTGTGAAAACAATGGGCTGCTTAATAAAACAAAACAGCAGGACAAGAGGGATTTTAACAGATGGTAAATAATAGAGTAGTCAGGCTCATGGACTTTTGTCACAGATTATTGCTGGTTTTGGTGATGAAAAGTAGAAAAATATTTTTGAATATTGATTTTTTTCAAAAAAAACCTTACTTATTTCATCCTCCCAAATATTCCCTTTATCTTTGCATGACCTCTAGGATATTTTATTTTCTTTCCTCCGGTCATATTTTTATTTTTATTAATTAGTGTTGAGATCAGGTTTGCTGTGCAAGTGTGCGACGCCACTGAAGTTGGGTAGCGTTTTACAGTTTGTTACATAAAATTGATATTGACTTAAATATTGTAATTTTTATAAAATGGCCAAGTATATTTTCGTAACGGGTGGCGTTACTTCGTCTTTGGGTAAGGGTATTATCGCTGCTTCGCTGGCAAAATTGCTGCAGAGCAGGGGTTTAAAAGTTACTATTCAGAAGTTTGACCCCTATATCAATGTTGACCCCGGCACTTTAAACCCGTACGAACATGGCGAATGTTATGTTACCGATGATGGTGCCGAAACAGATCTTGATCTTGGACATTATGAGCGTTTTTTAAATACCCCAACTTCCCAGGCTAACAATGTAACAACAGGCCGCATTTACCAGACAGTTATTGAAAAAGAAAGGGAAGGAAAATACCTGGGAAAGACCGTGCAGGTAGTTCCTCATATAACGGACGAGATTAAACGCAGAATGATGCTTTTGGGTGATAGCAACAACTACGATATTGTAATAACGGAACTTGGTGGAACTGTTGGTGATATTGAGAGCCTTCCGTTTGTAGAAGCAGTACGGCAGCTTCAATGGGAAATGGCGGAAGAAGATTGCATGGTGGTGCATTTAACCCTGATTCCTTATTTAAAGGCTGCAAAGGAATTGAAAACAAAGCCTACGCAACATAGTGTAAGACTGCTGAGCCAGGAAGGTGTGCACCCGAATGTGATTGTTTGTCGCACAGAAAATCCTTTATCGGATGAACTTAAAAGGAAAATTGCTTTATTCTGTAATGTAAAACCGAATGCGGTGATTGAAGCAATTGACGCAGGAACAATTTATGAAGTACCATTAAAAAT
>JADMIO011089394.1_pt1 | contig 15694 bp, 5 predicted proteins | sample 8958161 | NCBI WGS metagenome assembly JADMIO01 (sample SAMN16585339, study PRJNA669376) | soil metagenome | isolation source: Crop rotation soil | place: USA: Cullars Rotation, Alabama | collected 2011
GGGCTGCTCAAGCAGTGGCCCAAGGCCGGCCCGCCGTTGGCGTGGAAGGCGACCGGCGTCGGGGCCGGGTATTCCGGCCCGGCCGTCGTCGGCGACCGCGTCTACACCCTCGGCGACCAGAAGGACGCGTCCTACGTCTACTGCCTCGACGCGACCAACGGCAAGCCCGTTTGGTCGGCCAAGCTGGGCCCGGCCGGGAACAAGGGCGCCGGCAAGGACTACCCCGGCACCCGCGGCACGCCGGCCATCGACGGCCAGCACGTCTACGCCCTGGGCCAGACCGGCGACCTCGTCTGCGTCACGGCCGGCGACGGCAAGGAGGTGTGGCGGAAGAACCTCGTGGCCGACTTCGGCGGCACCCTGCCGGAGTGGAACTACGCCGAGTCCGTCCTGGTCGACGGCGACCGTCTCGTCTGCTCGCCCGGCGGCACCCAGGGGACGATGGCCGCGCTGGACAAGAAGACGGGGAACGTGCTGTGGCGGAGCAAGAAGTGGACGGACCCGGTCCACTACTCGTCGGCCGTCATCGCCGAGTTCGGCGGCCGCCGGCAGTACGTCCTCCAGACGATCCAGAGCGTGGCCGGCATCGACGCCAAGACCGGCGACCTGCTGTGGACGTTCAAGGTCAACGCGGCGACGGCCGTCATCCCGACCGCGGTCATCAGTCCCGACGGGTACGTGTTCCTCACCCGCGGATACAACAAGGGGTGCGACCTGGTCAAGGTGACGGAGGCCGGCGGCACGTTCAAGGCCGAGAAGGTGTACGCCAACAAACAGACGATGCGGAACAAGATCGGCAACGTCGTGCTGCTGGACGGCAAGGTGTACGGCCAATCCGAGAACAAGGGGTGGATGTGCCTGGACATGATGACCGGCGACCCGGTCTGGGCGGAGAAGGAGAACGCCCCCCGCGGGATGGGGGCGATCTGCTACGCCGACGGGTCGCTGTACCTGCGGCAGGACGAGGGGAAGGGGACGGTGGTCCTGATCGAGGCGTCGCCGGCCGGGTACAAGGAACTCGGCCGGTTCGACCCGCCAGACCGGAGCGACAAGAACTCCTGGCCGCCGCCGGTCGTGGCCGGGGGCATGCTGTACATCCGGGACCAGGACGTGCTGCTGTGCTACGACGTGAGGAAGAAGTAGCGGGGGCGCTACGGGGGCCGAGGTTTCGAGGCTGCTTCGGGAGGGCCGGTGCCACCGCCGGCCCTCCCGGCCATTTCGGCGGACATCGGCGCGGCATCGGGGGGCAACCCGGGTTCGCGGGCTTGTTCACGGGTTCGTTTGCGTGTGGCCTGCCGGGCGGCCCGCCGGGTGGCATGGGTAAAGCGGAGCTTTACCCGTGCGGTATTCCGGCCGAGCACGGGTAAGACTCCGTCTTACCCATGCCACTCGGAAGCTGCCACCCGGAAGCTGCCACCCGGAAGCTGCCACCCGGCATTGTCGCCGCCAGCCAGCAGTCTCCCGGGGCATCGCCCTGCGTGGGTGTGCAAACGAACCCGCCCGCCGCCCCGTTCCGGGGCGGCGGGCGGGTCGCTTGTCGGGATTGGCCGTTGCGACTGGGCCCGTCCGGATCAGCGGAGGCCGAAGTTCTTGTCCAGCACGCGGGACCCGAGGCTGACGTCGAGCAGGTAGACGCCGCCGGCCGGGGTCGTCGTCTGGACGGCGGGCAGGACGCGGACCCGCAACTGATTGCCCGGCGTGACGACCAGGGCGTAGTTGCCGTTGGCGGCGCTCGTCGTCCTGGCCTCGTTCGTGTCGACCTTGCCGTTGTTGTTGGCGTCGACGAACACCGTCACGCCGCCGACGCCGCCCTCGCCGGCGTCCCGCCGGCCGTTGCGGTTCAGGTCTCGGAAGAGGTTCCCGGCCACGAGCCCGTTCCGCGTCAGGCCGAAGGCGTTGCCCTGGTCGACCGTCTGCCCGGCCCCCACGTTGGCCACGATCGAGTCCTGGCGGGCCGGGTCGGACTGCTCGACGTGGCTGGGCAGCACCACACGGACGTGGTACGACCCGGACGCCAGCCCGAGGAACGAGTACCGCCCGCCGCCGTCCGTCATCGTCCGCTTCTCGCCGGCGTCGAGCCGCCGGTTGTTGTTCGTGTCCAGGTAGACCGTAACGTCGGCGAACCCGGCCTCGCCCCCGTCCCGGGTCGTGCTGACGTTCTGGTCGTTGTACACGGTCCCGCGGATCGTGCCGGTGGGGGTCGGCGTCGGGGTCGGCGTCGGCGTCGGCGTCGGCGTCGGAGTCGGAGTCGGTGTGGGCGTAGGAGTCGGCGTAGGAGTCGGCGTCGGCGTCGGCGTCGGGGTCGGGGTCGGGGTGTTGTTAACGACGTTGAACTGAATCATCAGCGGCTGGCCGGCCGTGCCCGTGCCGTTGGAGCCGCTGAACGGGGTCACCGTCAGCATGTGGCTGCCGAGCGACGGGAAGTACGGCACGTAGGACTGGTTGGGGCCGTTGCCGTTGATCGCGTAGATCCCCTCCTTCTCCGTGTGCATGAACGTCCCGTCGACGTTGAACACGACGCTCCCGACCATCGGCGGCAGCGTGTTCGCCCGGATGCTGATCCGCGGCGTGGCACCCAGGTCGATCGTGTCGCCGTTCATGAACTGCCGGATGTCCTGCGCCGTGTTCGCGTTCACCAGCGTCAGGCTCGCCACCGTCGACGTCGGGGTCGGCGTCGGAGTTGGGGTTGGCGTGGGGGTCGGCGTCGGCGTCGGGGTGGGCGTCGGCGTGGGCACGTCGTCGTTGGTGATCGTGCCGACGCCGGTCCCGTCGGCGATCGTCGCCCCGGTCGCGTTGAACAGGTTGACCGCGAAGTTCTCGTCCGGCTCGACCGTCGTGTCGCCGTTGACCTGAACCGTGACCGCGGCGGTCGCCTGGTTGGCGGCGAAACTCAGCGTGCCGCTGTTGGCCGCGTAGTCGTTGTCGGCCGTCGTGGCCGTGCCGTTGGCCGTCTGGAATTGCACGGACGACGTGCCGGCCAGATTGCCGGAGCGGGTGACGGTGAACACGTAGTTCGTCGTCCCGCTGTTGCCCTCGGCCTGAGTGACGTCGTTGATCGTCAGTGTCGGCGGCGGCGTCGGGGTGGGGGTCGGGGTCGGCGTGGGCGTCGGCGTCGGCGTCGGCGTCGGCGTCGGCGTCGGCGTCGGCGTCGGCGAATCGTCGTCCGTGATCGTCGCGATGGCGTTGGCCCGGGAGATGGTGGCCCCGGACGGGGTGTTCAGGTTGACGAAGAACAGTTCGTCCGACTCGACCTTCGTGTCGCCGGTGACGGCCACCGTGATCGTGGCGGTCGCCTGGTTGGCGGCGAAGTTGAGCGTGCCCGTCTTCTCGGCGTAGTCGTTGTCGGCCCGGCTGGCCGTGCCGTCGACGGTCGTGAACATCACGGACGCCGGGCCAGACAGGTCGCCCGACCGCGTGACCGTGAACACGAAGTTCGTCGTCCCGGCGTTCCCCTCGGCCTGCGCCAGGTCGGCGATGGACAGCGTCGACGTTGGCGTGGGTGTCGGAGTGGGCGTCGGTGTCGGAGTGGGCGTCGGGGTCGGAGTGGGCGTGGGAGTCGGCGTCGGGGTCGGGGTCGGCGTCGGGGTCGGCGTCGGCGTCGGGGTGTCGTCGTTGGTGATCGTGCCGACGCCGGTTCCGTCCGCGATCGTGGCGCCCGAGGCACCGGACAGGTTGACGTTGAACGTCTCGTTCGGCTCGACGGTGGTGTCGCCGTTGACCTGGACGGTGATCGTGGCGGTCGCCTGGTTGGCGGCGAAGTTCAGCGTCCCGCTGTTGGCCGCGTAGTCGTTGTTGGCCGTCGTGGCCGTGCCGTTGGCCGTGGCGAAGTTGACGGACGACGTGCCCGACAGGTCGCCGGCCCGGGTGACGGTGAACACGAAGTTGGTCGTCCCGCTGTTGCCCTCGGCCAGGGCGACGTCGTTGATCGTCAGGGACGGCTGCACGTCGTCGTTGGCGATCGTGCCAACGCCGGTGCCGTCGGACACGGCCGCCCCGGCGGCCCCCGACAGGTTGACGTTGAACGCCTCGTCGGCCTCGAAGACCGTGTCGCCGGTGACGGGCACGGTAATCGTGGCGGTCGCCTGGTTGGCGGCGAAGTTGAGCGTCCCGCTGTTGGCGGCGTAGTCGCCGCCGGCCACGGTCGCCGTGCCGTCGGCGGTGGCGAAGTTGACGGACGCCGCGCCCGACAGGTCGCCGGCCCGCGTGACGGTGAAGACGAAGTTCGTCGTGCCCGAGTTGCCCTCGGCCAGCGTCACGTCGTTGATGGCCAGGGACGCGTCGTCGTTGGTGATCGTGCCGACGCCGGTGCCGTCCGTGATGGTCCCGTTCGTGGCCCCCGACAGGTTGACGTTGAACGCCTCGTTCGCCTCGACGGTGGTGTCGCCGTTGACCTGGACGGTGATCGTGGCGGTCGCCTGGTTGGCGGCGAAGTTCAGCGTCCCGCTGTTGGCCGCGTAGTCGTTGTTGGCCGTCGTGGCCGTGCCGTTGGCCGTGGCGAAGTTGACGGACGACGTGCCCGACAGGTCGCCGGCCCGGGTGACGGTGAACACGAAGTTGGTCGTCCCGCTGTTGCCCTCGGCCTGCGTGACATCGTTGATCGTCAACGTCGGCGGCGGCGTCGGGGTGGGGGTTGGCGTCGGCGTCGGCGTCGGCGTCGGCGTCGGCGTGGGCGTGGGCGTGGGCGTGGGCGTGGGCGTGGGCGTGGGCGTGGGCGTGGGTGTAGGCGTTGGGGTCGGGGTCGGCGTGGGAGTCGGCGTCGGGGTGGCGAAGCCGGTCACCTCCAACGAGGCCGAGAACTCCGACGTGTCGCCGGTCGTCAGGTCGGTGGCCGTGGCGGTGAGGAAGCCCTGGGTCACGGGGTCGATGACCTGGGCCGGCTGGAACGTGAACGACGCGTTGCCCGACCCGTTGGTCGTGACCTGCGTCGTCCCGACGTACACCTCGCCCTCGCCGAACCCGCTGTCGTCCGGGACGCTGGACGTGAAAAACTCGATCCGGAACGTGCGGTTGGCCGTGCTGTTCAGCGCCCCCTGGATGGTGGTCGTGGTCCCGGCCGAGTTGGCCGAGTTGATGACCGGGAAGTTCTGGAGCCGGTTGGCCCCGGCGTCAGGGTCGTTGGTGTCGTTGGGCGTCGGGCCGGCGTCGTTCTCGCCGATCGGGTCGCCGGCGTCCTCGAACTGCGGGATCGAGCCCAGGTCGATGCCCAGCACGCCGTTGAACACCATCGCATTGCCCTCGATGGTGTTGCCGGTGGACGCCGTGACGCCGGTCGGGCTGCTGTAGATGACGACGCCGACCCGGCCGTTGAACTGAATGACGTTCCCGCCCGGCGCCGTGTTCGTCAGCGGGCTGCCGGACGGCGTGGCCCCGGCCGCCCCGACCAGGTTGCCGGTCGACGCGTAGATGACGACCCCGTTCTGGCCGTTGGGGATGGCGGCGTACAGCACGTTGGGGAACGTCGACCGGGCGGCCACGCCGATCCGGTTCCCCTGGACGGTGTTGTTGTTGGCCCCGTTGATCAGCAGGATGCCGTTGGACGAGAACTGGTTGTCGGCGTTGGCCGTGTCTCCGTTGCCGGCGATCGTGTTGCCGTTGTCGGCCGTCGTCCCGCCGATCGTGTTCCCGGTCGACCCGGCGATCTGGATGCCGTTGGCGAAGTTGTCGTTCCCGTCGGTCCGGAAGGGCTTTTCCGTGCCGGTGGCGTCGGTCCCGATGTAGTTGCCCTGGATGACGTTGCCGCCGGGAACCGTCCCGTAGGTGGCCGTCACCACGTTCCCGACCGGGCTCAGGTTGCCGATGGCGATCTGGGCCAGCGGGAACCGGTTGATGGCCAGGTTCCGGATCGTCGTCCCGCCGCCGGTGATTTGGAGGCCCACGCCGCCCGTCAGCGACCCGTCGGTCGTGAACACGGCCGGGACGTTGTCGCCGTTGATCTCGACCTTCACGCTGCCGTCGGTGTTCTTCAGGCCGCCGTCGATCGTCGTCGGGCCGGTGACGGCCGGCAGGGGGGTGGCCGGGCTGATGGTGTGGGTGCCGGCCCCGGCGATGTTGAAGTTGATCGTGTCGGCGCCGGCGGCGTTGTTGGCGCTGGTGATGGCGGCCCGCAACGACCCGGCCCCGGAGTCGAGGGTGTTGGTGACGGTGAACGTGGCGAACAGCACCCGGTCTTCCAGCGACTCGACCGCCGCCCGGGCGGCGCCGGCCACGGCGTCGCGGACGGCGTGGTCGTCGACCCCCGTGTCAGTCAACGCGGCGGCCGAGACGGGCTTGAGGCCGAGGCGGAACACGCGAAACGGGCCGGACGTGGGCGCAGTCTGACGGCGGCTCGGACGGGCCGAAGGGATACGGGCCATGGGGTGCTTTCTCCGCTCTGCGAGGGTCCTGAAGGGACCGGCTGGCGTCGTACGGACGTCGTACGGCCGTCGGCCGGTCGTCGGTCGATGGGGCCACGGCCTCCGCGGGTCCGGGTCGGTCAGCACAATAGACAAGGAACCCGCCGCCCGCCCGCCTGACGTGGCGGGATTACCATACCAACCGGGGTTGGCCGTCTCAATAAGAAAACAGCAATCGAGCGACTTGCCCATTCCGCCGGGGTCGCAACCTCGTCGTAGTTCCCCCGGTTGAACGCCCGGCGCCTGCCGGCCCGCCATGCGGCCAACCACAGGCCATCTCCCGTCCCGGGTCTTGAAATGGTAAATACCGCGGCCGACAAGGGTTATCGATCGGCGGATTCCTAAGTCTTTTATCCTTCGCCCGGCGGGGCGCAGGGTGAACCGAAATACGCCGCCCTGCGGCCGGCCCGCTCAGAAGCGGCCGAAGTTCTTGCCCAGCACCCGCGACCCGAGGCTCACGTCAAGCAGGTAGACGCCTCCGGCCGGGGCCGCGGTCTGGACCGCGGGCAGGACGCGGACCCGCAACTGCGCGCCCGGCGTGACGACGAGGTTGTAGTTGCCGTTGCCGTCGCTCGTCGTCCGGGACTCGCTGCCGTCGGCCTTGCCGTTGTTGTTGGCGTCAACCAACACCATCACCCCGCCCAAGCCCGCCTCGCCGGCGTCCCGCCGGCCGTCGCGGTTCAGGTCGCGGAAGACGTTGCCGGCGACCAGCCCGTTCCGCGTCAGGCCGAACATGTTGCCCTGTTCGACCGACTGGTTGGTCCCCAGGTTGACGACGATCGAGTTCTGGCGGGCCGGGTCGGATTGCTCGACGTGACTGGGCAGCATGACCCGGACCCGGTACATCCCGGATGCCAACCCGAGGAACGAGTACCGCCCGCTCCCGTCCGTCACCGTCCGCTTCTCGTTGCCGTCGAGTTGCCGGTTGTTGTTCGCGTCCAGGTAGACCGTGACGCCGCCGAACCCGGCCTCGCCGGCGTCCCGGGTCGTGCTGACGTTCTGGTCGTTGTACACGGTCCCGCGGATCGTGCCGCCGGTCGGGGTCAGCGTCGGCGTGGGAGTCGGACTGATGTTGACGACGTCGAACTGGATGGTCAGCGGCTCGCCGGGCGTCCCGGTGCCGTCGGCGCTGCTGTACGGGGTGACCGTCAGTACGTGGTGGCCGAGCGTCGGGAAGTAGGGCACGTAGGTCTGGTTGGGGCCGTTGCCGTTGATCGAGTAGACCCCCTGGTTCTCCGCGTGCACGAACGTCCCGTCGACGTCGAACACCACGCTCCCGACCGTCGGCGGCAGCGTGTTCGCCCGGATGCTGATCCGCGGCGTCACCGCCAGGTTGATCGTGTCGCCGTCGGTCAACTGGCGGATGTCCAGCGCCGTGTTCACGTTCACCAGCGTCAGGCTCGCCACCGACGACGTCGGGGTCGGGGTCGGGGTCGGGGTCGGCGTTGGAGTTGGTGTGGGGGTCGGCGTCGGGGTCGGTGTAGGAGTCGGCGTCGGGGTCGGAGTGGGCGTGGGTGTTGGCGTCGGAGTTGGCGTTGGGGTCGGGGTGGGCGTGCCCGGCACCTGGACGGCGTTGGAGAACTCGGACGTGCTGCGGAACAGCGGGCCGGGGCCGGGGACGAGCAGCGCGAGGGTCGCCGTGGCCGTCACGAATTGCCCCGGCGGGACGGCCGGGAGCAGGGCGCCGATGTTCGCGTCCCCCGACGGGTTGGTCATGACCTGCACCGACCCGAGGTACGTCTGTCCCTCGCCGTTGCCCGACGCGTCGACGGCGGTGTTGGCGAAGAACTCGATCCGGTAGACGGAGTTGGCCGTGCTGTTGAGCGTCCCCACCACCGTCGTCTGCCCGCCGGACACCGTCGCCGACGTGAGGACCGGCCAGTTCGGGAGGCCGTTCGCCCCGACATCGGCGTCCCCGGCGTCGTTGGCGGTGACGCCGTCACTGCCTAAGTCGATTCCCAGGCCCGCGTCGTCGTAGACCGCGTTGCCCAGGATCGAGTTGTCCGCCACCGTCGCCGTCTGCCCCGGCGCCCCGCCGACGGCGATGCCGCCGACCTTGACCGTGTAGTTCAGCCCGGCCGCCCCGCCGCCGTTGAACGCCACGACGTTCCGCGCCGCGGGGTCCGTGCCGCCGACCGTATTCCCAGACCCCGTCACCTCGATCCCGTTCAGCCCGTTGCCGAGGTTGACTGTAGAGCCCGAGTCCACCCCGATCATGTTCCCCTGGACCAGGTTGTTCGACCCGATCAGGCGGATGCCGTCCAGGCCGTTGCCGGAAATGACGTTCCCAGCCCCGGCGGCCGTGCCGCCGACCGTGTTGCCGCTGGCCTCGGACAGGGTGACGCCGTCGCTCTGGATCAGGCCGGCGTTCTTCAACGTGGCGGCGCCGGTCGCGTCGGTGCCGATGTAGTTGCCTTCGACGACGTTCAGCCCGGCCCGCTGGAGCGTGACGGCCGAGCCCCGCAGGCCGCTCGACACCGGCTGCCCGCTGATGACGTTCCGGGCCCCGGCCGTCGTGCCGCCGATCGTGTTGTTCTGCGGCCCCGGGCTGGAGAGGAAGAAGCCGACGATCGCCACCCGCCCGAGGCTGCGGTCCCCGGGGTGGGAGAGCGAGGACGTGTCGCCGGCGGCGTTCAGGCCGATGTAGCTCCCCTCGACCACGTTCCGGTCGGCCCCGGCCCCCACGATCTCGACTTCGATCCCGAACCCGGACAGCAGGTTGCGGTCGGCCGGGGTCGTGCCGCCGATTGTGTTGGCGGACGCGCCGTTGTTCATCAGGACGCCGACCAGCCCCTGCTGGCCGGCCGCCATCGAATTGACCGCGCCCTGGGCGTCGGTGCCGACGAAGCACCCGGCGATCGTGTTGCCGGTCGCGTTCGGGCCCATCAGCACGATCCCGTTGCCCGGCGTGTCGTTGATCACCAGCCCGCGGACCGTCGACCCGGACGACGTGATCCGCAGGGCGTTGGTGTCGTGCCGGAGCGGCAGCGAGTTGATCATCGCCGCGGGCCCGCGCAGCTCGATCAACGGCCTGGCGTTGTCGCCCGTGGCCCGCGTGTTGGCCGACGAACCCGGTTGGGTGAGGGCGTCGATCGTCACCGCCTCGAAGATGGGGGGCAGGGCGTCGACGAGTTGGATCGTGTGGACGGACGTGCCGGGGATGTTGAAGGTAATGACGTCCGGCCCGCCCGAGTTGGGGTGCTCGTTGGCGTCGGCGATCGCCTGCCGCAGCGACCCGAAGCCTTTGTCGTTCGTGTTGGTGACGAGGAAGCTGTACGCCCGGACCGGGCTAGCCTGGATGTCCGTGGAGAGCTCGCTGGTGTTCCCGGACGGGTCGGTGGCCGACGTCGAGACGTACTGGCCGGCGAAGCTGCCCATGATCGTCGTGGCGAACGTGGCGACCCCGGCGGCGTCCGTGGTGACCGTTACCGAGCCGATGTAGAGCCCCTCGCCGAAGAAGCTTTCGTCGGGGGTGTCGGCGGCGAACAGGTCGATGATGAAGGTCGTGGACGGCGTCGACTTGAGCCTCCCCTGGACGGTCAACCCGCCGCCGACCTGGTTGGCGGACGTGAGCTCGGGGTAGTTCTGGAAGTTGTTGGCCCCGACGTGGCCGGCGGCGTCGTTGACAGTAACGCCGTCGAACCCGAGGTCGACGCCCAGGACGCTGTTGCCGATGATGCTGTTGCGGCGGACGGCGTTGCGGACGCCGCCGGGCAGTTGGACGCCGGACCCGCCGTTGTCCGCGATCGTGTTGCCGGCGCCCGCGGCGGCGCCGCCGATGGTGTTGTCGGACTGGGTGAACCCGGACAGGAGGACGCCGTCGCCGCCGTTGCCGAGGCCGCCCCCGCGGCCGCCGGCGGCGTCGGTGCCGATCCAGTTGCCCTGGATGGCGTTGCCCGTGCCGCCGAACTGGACGCCGGTGATCCGGTTGCCGGAGATGACGTTGCCGGCCCCGGGGGCCGTGCCGCCGATCGTGTTGTTGGTGGGCGTGGGGCCGGGCGAGGCGGCGTCGATGGTGACGCCGTTCTTGCCGTTGCCCAGGGGCTTGGTGCCGGTCACGTCGGTGCCGATGTAGTTGCCCTGGACGACGGTGCCGGAGGTCCCGGGCTTGATGACGACGCCGTCGCCGCCGAACTGGCCGCCGCCGACGCCGTTGCCCGAGAGGATGTTGCGTTCGGCGGCCGACGTGCCGCCGATTCGGACCGCGGTCGAGCCGACGACGAAGACGGCGCCGTCGTTGAACACGTCCGCGTTGCCCGCGGCGGCGGTGCCGGCCAGGTCGGTGCCGACCTTGTTGCCTTCGACGACGATGCTGTTGCACCCGGTCAGCAACGCGACGCCGTTGCCGGCGTTGTTGGAGATCACGTTCTGGTCGGCGGGGGCGTGCCGCCGATCCGGTCGTTGGACGAGGCGGTGATTTGGACGCCGTTGCCGGCGTTATTGAGGTTCGTCCCGCCGGTCGGGGTGAGGCCGATGAAGTTGCCGGCGACGACGTTGCCGCCGGCGCCGCCGGAGATGCGGATGCCGTTGCCGCCGGTCGTGACGCCGCCGACCGTCTGGCTGAGGAAGCCGTCGATCGCTAGCCCGCGGACGGTGCTGCCGCCGGCGGTGATGGCCAACCCGTCGCCGACGACGGCGTGGTTCCCGGACAGCTCGACCATCGGCCAGGCGTTGTTGCCCTGCGTCGGGCCGTTGGTGTTGGCCATGGCGCCGGGCTGCGAGTAGCCGTCGATCACGACCGGGTCGGTGATGTCCGGCAGGGCGGATGCCAGTTGGATCTTGTGGCCGCCGATCCCGGGGAGTTTGAATTGAATGACGTCCGGGCCGCCGACGTTGGCCGTCTTGTTGGCGTCGATGATGGCCTGGCGGACGGACCCGGCCCCGGTGTCGGCGTCGGTCATGACAGTGAACGTCGTCGTAAGCAGTTGCCGGTCTTCCAGGGACTCGGCGACCGGTTCGACGGCCCGGCGGAGGCGGGCCGCCGGGCCCATCTCATCGCGGCGGGCGCGGGCCGGCCGGCCCCGGCGCCGGTGTTGGGGGTGCGAGCGCGGAGACGAACGCGACGGGCGGACGCCGAGCGGTTCACTCGCGGCCATGAGGTCACCTCCGGGCGGTAAGATGTGACCTGCCACGACGGCCCGTACGCGGGCAGCCCGTACGCGGCCGGCAGGACGGATCGGACTGGATCAAGCGACGCGCGCCGCGCCCCGAAGCGGCCGGTGCCCGACACACCCAGAAAGAGGGGATGGCTCGTCGGCCGGTGCGACCGGCAACCCGGCTCCGATCGGCCGACGTCGGAGGCAGCGTACCGCCGGGGCGGTTCGTTGCAACAAGATTCTGCTGGAATTGGGTGGGATCGGCGTCGGGAAGGCGCGGGCCTCTTCGGCGGTGATTTGCCTACCGGTAATTCGCCTGAGGCGCAGGTGCAGTTCGAGGCCACGTCAGGCGCGGCGGTTGGCGGCGCGGCGGATCGCCGGCCCCGCCGCCGCGCCGGTCAGCGGACGCCGAAGTCGCGGCCGAGGACCTGCGCCGCGGCCAGCGTGAAGGTAAACAGCCCGCCGGCCGGGGCGGTCGGCGTGGACCCGGCCAGGACCAGCCGCAGTCGGACCGTCCCAGGCTTCACGGCCGGCAGGAGGAACCGGCCCGAGCCGTCCGTCTTCGCGCCGGCTTCGCCGTTGTCCTGCTTGCCGTTGTTGTTCGCGTCCACGAACACGACCCGCCCGGCCAGCCCGGCCTCCTTCCCGTCCTGCCGGCCGTTGCGATTGGCGTCTCGGAAGACGACGCCGGAGATCGCGCCCATGCTCGTGACGGCGAAGTCGACGTCGTTGTTGACCTGGCCGGCCTTCAGGGGGACGACCTTCGCCCCGTCCCCCGGCGGCCGGGTCTGGCGGAACCCGGCCTTGCGGAGCAGGCCGATCAGGAACGTCCCCGCGCCCAGCCCGCCAAACGCGTACCGGCCGCTTGCGCCGGTTGTGGATGTGCGCTCGCCCTTGTCCATCCGCCCGTTGCGATTCGCGTCCAGGAAGAGGGTGAAGCCGGACAGCAGACCCTCGCCCTTGTCCCGCACCCGGTCGGCGTTGCGGTCGTCGAACACGACGCCGGAGATCCGACCCGTCGGCGTGGGTGTTGGCGTGGGAGTCGGTGTCGGTGTGGGAGTCGGCGTCGGTGTGGGGGTCGGCGTGGGCGTCGGAGTCGGCGTGGGCGTCGGAGTCGGCGTAGGCGTTGGAGTCGGCGTAGGGGATGTGACGCCGACCGCGTTGGAGAACTCGCTCGTGTTTGTCGGGATCACCGCTCCGAACGCCGGGAGGACCCGCGACGGGCTCGCGGTCAGGACGGCCACGTTCAGGGCCTTAAGCGTGGCCGTCGCGGTCACGACCTGCCCCGCCGGCACGGCCGGGAGGGTGGCGCTAATCGGCGCATTCCCGGACCCGTCGGTCGAGACGTCGACCAGCCCGAGGGGCGCCAGGCCCTCGCCGTGTCCGGACGGGTCGGCCGCGGGGCTGGCGAAGAATTCGATCGTAAACGTGTCGTTCGGCAGGCTGTTGAGCGTCCCGGCCACGGCCGTCTGGCCGGCGGACGGGACGGCCGACGTCAGGACGGGGGCGTTCTGGCGGTCGTTGGCCCCGGTGTCGGCGTCCCCCACGTCGTTGGCCGTGACGCCGAACGAGTCCTCCGTCCCGCCGGACAGGTCAATGCCCAGCCTGCCGTTGAAGTCGATGGCGTTGCCGATGATCGCGTTGCCGGTGGGCGGCGGGGTGGCGCCTACGTCCAGCACCCGCACGCCGGCCCCGAGTACACTGCCCGCCGGCACGCCGCCGATGGCGGCCGTGCCGTCGGCCGCGGTGCCGATCCGGTTGCCCTGGACGAGGTTGCTCGAGCCTTCGATGACGACGTTGGCCAGGCCGAACGTGTTGGGGGCGGCGGCGTTGCCCGAGATGACGTTGCCGGCGCCCGGGGCCGACCCGCCGACGGTGGTCAGGTTCGCGGCCTGGTCGAGGAAGATGCCGATCCCTTCGTTCGGGATGGCGGCCGTGCCTGCGGCGTTCGTGCCGATGTAGTTGCCCTGGATGACGTTGTTGGCCGCCGACCCGCCGGAGAACCCGCCGGCGGCGATCTCGATGCCCGGCCCGGGCGCCCCGAGGGCCCCGAGCTCGCCGTGCGAGCTCCCGGACACGATGTTGCGGTCGGCCGGGGCCGTCCCGCCAACCGTGTTGCCGCTCGACCGATCGATGTAGACGCCGGCCAGCTCGTTGTGGGCGGCGGCGGTGCCGGCGGCGTTCGTGCCGATGAAGTTGCCGGCGATGACGGCCCCGGTCGTCAACGTTTCGACCCGGACGCCGGGGTCCGTGAAGTTGCCGATGGCCAGCCCGCGGACCGTGCAGTTGGACGCATTCAGGTCCAGCCCGGCCGCGATCGTGACAAGGTTACCCTGGACGAGCCCCGTCCCGTCCAGGTCGATCAGCAGGGTAGCGTTGTCCGGCTGTCCGAACGGGTTGGTGTTGGGGGCCGACCCGGGCTGGGAGTAGCCGTCGATCGTCACGGCCTCGGTAATTTTCGGCAGCTGCGACGCGACGGCGATCGTCTGGACGCCGGGGCCGGGGATGTTGAAGTTGATGACGTCCGGGACGCCGCCGACGTTGGCCGTGTTGTTGGCGTTGGTGATGGCCTGGCGGAGGGAGCCGGCCCCCGCGTCGGCGGCGGTCGTCACGACGAAGGTCGCGAACAGCCGCCGCCGCTCGAGCGACTCCGCCAGCGATGCCACGGCCGGGGGGGCGCCTGCCGGGGCGGCCGTCGTGGGACGGCGGGGACGGGACCGGTTCGACGTTCCACGGGACGATCGGGCAGGGACCATGGGCGCGCTCCTTTCGACTGCGTTGGGATGTGACGGGGGGCGGTGTGACAGAACCCCACTCGGAATGCCGGGGAGTTAGAGTACCAACGCCGGGCCGGGTCTCAAGAAAAGAATCGAAAAATACAATTACGTATATTTCTTAGGGAATTGCCCCACCGCCGTAGGTGCTGGAGTCAAGCCGCGCCCGGCCGCACAATGGCGGAGTGCCGCCGCACCGGCGGCCCTTGCCCGGGAGGATCGAGCATGAACCGTCACGCACGTCGAACCGGCGGCCGTTCGGCCGTCGTCGCTGTGGTCGTCGTCGTTTCTCTTCTGGCGGCGTGGGCCGACGGCCTACCGGCCGCTTCGGCGGCGCCGGCGGCCGCCGGGCCGGCGACCCAGCCGTCGGCCGCCGACCGGGCGGTGGCCGCCCAACTCGCCCGCAAGCTGCCGGAGGTCAAGTTCGTCGACGTCGGGTTCGCCGACGTCATCGACTTCTTCCGCGACGTGTCCGGGGCCAACCTCTTCGTCGACTGGCGGCGGCTGGAGGAGGCCAAGATCGACCGGAACAAGCCGGTCAATCTCGCCATGCGGGACGTCAAGTTCGGCGACGCCCTGACCCGCATCCTCGACCTCGTCGGGGGCGTGAACCAGCCGCTGGCCTACGTCTCGTCCGAGGGCGTGCTGGTGATCTCCACCCCCGCCGGGCTGGACGCCTTCGCGGCCGCCGGCCGGGCCGCCGCGGTTGGCGTGGCGGGCGCCGACCCGAAGTCCCGGGCCGTGCTCGACCGTAAGTTGCCGGAGGTAAAGTTCGACGGCGTGGGCCTGGCAGACGTATTGGACTTCATGAAGGACGTCGGCGGCATCCCGGTCGACGCCGACTGGAAGCAACTGGCCGCCGCCGGCGTCGACCGGGACGCGCCGGTGACGACCCGGGCGTACAACGTGACGTTCGAGCAGAACCTGCGGCTGATCCTGTGGTCGGTGGGGGCGGACCGGCCGCTGACGTACGCAGTCCGCAATGGACGGATCGCAGTCACGGCGGGCCCCAAGGCGGAGCCGCCGAAGGGCGGGCCGCCGAAGGCGGATTCGCCGAAGTAGGGCGGCCCGCGACGGCGACGCGCGGCGTGGGCTTGGCTGGTGCCGGAACGCGTCCCGGCGGCTACGACGCGGCCCGCTGGAGCGGCAGGGGGGCGACCAGGTCGGCCCCGTCTTCGGTCCCGACCAGCCCGGGCAGGACGACCCGCGGGGCCACGTCGGGCACGGCCACGCCGCTCAGCACCCGCACGAACTGCCCGCCGAGGGAGAACAGGTCCCGGGCCAGCGGCTGCCACCACGCGACGGCGCACTCGACGGCCAGGGGTGGGGGAGTGCCGAGTGCCGAGTGCTGAGTGCCGAGTGGGGGCGCCGAGTCGTTTGCTCTTTCCAGCACAGTGGGATCCGAAGCTTGGAATTCACGTGACTTGAAGTC
>JADMIO011127011.1_pt1 | contig 15693 bp, 22 predicted proteins | sample 8958161 | NCBI WGS metagenome assembly JADMIO01 (sample SAMN16585339, study PRJNA669376) | soil metagenome | isolation source: Crop rotation soil | place: USA: Cullars Rotation, Alabama | collected 2011
ATCTTCAACACCTTCCTGACGCTGTCGCTGGTGTGGTCAGTCGGTGGCGGCTTGGACGAGAAGTCGATGGCCAAGTTCTCCGAGTTCATCCTGCCCAAGCTGCGTGAGTTGGCACCCAGCTTCCCCGCTGGCGAGGGCTGGTGCAAGACGTGCTACGACTTTACCATTCGCCGTGCCGATCTGAGCTTCCGACCTTGGACCGAGTCTGTGCCGCCGTATGCTTGTTGCGTCGTGTTGTTTGTCGTGCTCCCAACGTGTTTTCTTTCTTGTTGATTCACACCATGATTCCTTCCTCTTCCCCCTCCTCCTCCATCAGACAACCCGAGCACACCGTACTTCAACATCCTTGTCCCCAACGTCACCACCGCGCGCGTTCAGTACCTCCTCGACGTGCTTAAGCCGGCGCCGTCATACCGCAACGTGCTGCTCACCGGCAACACCGGCGTGGGCAAGTCTGTCATCGCCGTCGACTTCCTGCGCACGGTCCTGAACACGGACAACCCGCACGGCCAGTACTCCAGCAACGTCATCAACTTTAGCGCCCAGACCAGCTCGCACTACTTGCAGGACGTCATGGAGACCAAGCTGGAGAAGAAGGGCAAGACGCTGGGCGGCCCCGGTGGCAAGCACATGATCTTCGTCATTGACGACATCAACATGCCCGAGCTGGAGCAGTACGGCGCGCAGCCTCCCATTGAGCTGCTGCGTCAGACCATTGACCAGGGCGGTTTCTACGATCGCCTCAAGCTCTTCTTCAAGAAGATCAAGACCACCAGCTTCATGGCTGCGTGCGGCCCGCCTGGAGGCGGCCGTAACCCCACCAGCAAGCGGCTGCTGCGTCAGTTCCACATTCTCAATGTGCCGGAGCAGGACCGCGACGGCCTCACGCACATCTTCGAGACCATCCTCGGCGGCTTTTTGACCACTGGCGGTTTCGCGCCGGAAGTGTGCACTCTGTCGCACGCACTGGTCGAAGCCTCGGTCCAGGTGTACACGCGCATCTCTGCCGAGATGCTGCCGACGCCGTCCAAGATGCACTACACCTTCAACCTGCGTGACCTCTCCAAGGTCATGCAAGGCATGCTGCAGACCAAGCCGGCCTTGACCTCCTCGCCGGACATGCTGGTCCGTCTGTGGGCTCACGAGACGGCGCGCGTCTTCCGTGATCGTCTCATCAACCTGGACGACCGCCACTGGTTCATCAAGCTGCAACAGGAGCTGCTGGGCTCGTTGCTGAGCCGCCACTGGGAGCCGTCTGGTTTTGCCCAGGACATGTTTGGCGGCTTCATGGATCGCGACGACGAGACCCGCGAGTACCGCTACGTGCCCGAGGACGCCACGCTGCTCAACACGCTAGAGGAGTACGTGGAGGAGTTCAACCTCACCACCAACAGCAACACCAAGCTGGTCTTCTTCGGCGACGCCATTCGTCACTTGGCCCGCATTTCACGTGTGCTCTGCCAGCCGCGTGGTAACGCTGTGCTGGTCGGTGTCGGCGGCTCCGGTCGTCAAGTGCTGACTCGCCTGGCCGCCTTCATCTCCAATGCGCAAACCATTCAGCCCGAGATCACGCGTACCTACGGCAAGGTCGACTTCCGTGAGGACGTGAAGCGGGCGCTGCTGACTGCCGGCTGTGGCGGCAAGCATGTCGTCTTCTTGCTCTCGGACAACCAGATTGTGCGCGAGGACTTTTTGGAGGACATCAACTGCGTGCTCAACACTGGCGAAGTGCCAAATGTGTTTGGCCCGGAGGACTACGAGCGTATCATGGCCGATGTGACGCCGCTCGCCCGTGCTGCCGGCAAGCTGGAGAGCAAGGATGTGGTGTATGCCCACTTTGTGGAGCTTGTGCGAGAGGTGCGTGTGTGGTGGCTGTGTTTTCTTCATCTACAAATTCTCACTGTGCATGTGTCCGCCAGCGCCTCCATGTTGTGCTGGCCATGAGCCCCATTGGTGAAGTGTTCCGCCGCCGCATCCGCATGTTCCCCGCCTTGGTCAACAACTGCACGATTGACTGGTTCGACCCGTGGCCCGAAGAGGCTCTGTACGGTGTGGCCGTGCAGAAGTTGGAGAACGCCAACATTGCCGATGCCGACATCAAGGAGGGCATTTGCCGCATGTGCGTGCGTGTCCACACCTCCGTCAACCGCTACTCGGAGAAGTTCTACGAGGAGTTGCGTCGTGAGACTATCACTTGTTGGGTGGGTGCATTGAGTGGATAGATGCTCATCACCACTTCTCTCCCACAGGCTCAAGCGTCGCAACTACACCACGCCCACGTCGTACCTGGAGTTGCTGACGCTCTACATGACCATGCTTGAGGAGCAGTCGACCATCAAGGAGGCCAACATCCGCAAGTTCAAGACCGGTCTGGACAAGCTCATCTCCACCAACGAGATGGTCAAGCAGATGGAGCAGGAGCTCTCGAAGCTCGCCCCAGTGCTGGAGCAGAGTGCCAAGGATGTGGCCGAGCTGCTGATTCAGATTGACCGAGAGCAGGCTGAAGCCACGCAGGTTGGTGGTGGTTTTCTTTTGAGAAGCCCTTGAGAAACTTTGCTGCTCACTGTTGTTTTCTCAGATCGCCGAGGTGTGCCGCAAGGAGGAGGAGGAATGCATGGTCATTATGGAGTCCACGCAGGCCATGAAGGATGACTGCCAGCGCGACCTGGAGGTTGCCTTGCCGGCCCTGCGCAGTGCCGAGGACGCCGTCAGCAAGCTCAACAAGGAGGCCATTACCGAGGTCAAGTCTTTCCGCAACCCGCCCGAGGTGGTCGTGCTGGTCATGATGGCCGTGTGCTTCCTGAAGGATCAGAAGCAGGACTGGGATTCTGCGCTCCGCATGCTCAGTGATACCAACTTCCGTGCCTCGCTCATCAACTACCCCAAGGACGACATCCCCGCCGCCAAGCTGCGCAAGCTCAAGACTTGGATTGAGAATCCCGACTTCGAGATCGAGAAGGTGTCGCGTGTGTCCAAGGCCGCCACGGCCATGTGCATGTGGGTCCGCGCCATTGACACGTACGCCCACGTGGCCAAGACTGTCGGTGAGCCCATCATTTGTTTCTTCTCCTTGTGCCAAGAGCCGATAACTCATGCTGTTTTGCTCGCCAGCCCCCAAGCGTGAGGCCCTGGCCAAGGCCGAGTCCGAGTTGGCGCGGGCTCGTGGCATCCTGGATGAGAAGCAGCGTGCCCTGCGTGAGATCGAGGCCCGTGTGGCCGCCCTCCAGCGCAAGTACGATGACTCGATGAAGAAGAAGGCCGACCTGGAGGCCGAAATGGCCAAGACCAAGGTTCGCTTGGCCCGCGCCGACAAGCTCGTGGGCGGTCTGGCTGGCGAGCGTATCCGCTGGGACAAGACGGTCACGCAGTTGCTGGCCACGCGTAGCCAAGTCATTGGTGATGCGCTGCTGTCCGCCGCCAGTGTGGCCTACCTCGGCCCCTTCACAGCCGACTTCCGTGCCCGTCTGATCAAGCTGTGGATCAATGGCTGCAAGCAGCTGCACGTGCCAGTGTCGGACGACTTTGCGCTCAAGAACATTGTCGAGGCCGTCAAGGTCCGCGCCTGGCTCATGCACGGCCTGCCGGCCGACGACTTCTCGGTCGAGAATGGCATTTTGGTGGCACGCGGTCGCCGCTGGCCGTTGATGATTGATCCACAAGGCCAAGCCAACAGCTGGATCAAGAACCAGGAGAAGGGCAATGGCCTCAAGATCCTCAAGCTCAACGACTCCAAGTGGGTGCAGACACTCGAAAACTGTATCAGCTTGGGCTCCCCGGCACTGCTGGAGAATGTCGGCGAGTCACTGGATCCAGTGCTTGGTGAGTCTGTGGCTGCAGGTTCTTCTGTGGTGTGTAGCGTGCCAACTCATTTGCGTTTTGTCTTCTTCTGCAGAGCCCGTGTTGTCCAAGCAGATTGTCAAGTCTGGTGCTCGGCAGACGATTCGCCTTGGCGACAAGGAGATTGACTACTCGCCCGACTTCCGCTTCTACATCACCACCAAGCTCCCGAACCCGCACTACCTGCCCGAGGTGGCCATCAAGGTCACCATCATCAACTTCACTGTCACACCCACGGGTCTGGAAGAGCAACTGCTGGCCGATGTGGTGCGCTTCGAGCGCCCCGAGCTGGAGGAGCAGCGTGACAAGCTGGTCGTCGAGATTGCCTCCGGCCAGGACACGCTCAAGGAGCTGGAGGATCGCATCCTCAAGCTTTTGGCCGAGGCTGGTGACGACATTCTGGACACGGATGCGCTGATTGACACGCTGGCCGCCTCCAAGAAGACTTCGACGGAGGTCGATGAATCGCTGAAGCGCGCCGAGGAGACTGCCGCCAAGATCGACACTACGCGTAACTCGTACCGCACGGTGGCCGTGCGTGGCTCCCTGCTGTACTTTGTGGTGGTGGACCTGGCCGCCTTGGACCCCATGTACCAGACGTCACTGCAGTTCTACAAGCAGCTATTCGGTCGCGTGCTGGATCGCTCGGCCCGCTCGGATGTCCACGACGAGCGCCTGGAGGCCATCATCTCGCTGCTGACGGAGACCACCTACAACGTGGTGTGCCGCGGTCTCTTCGAGAAGCACAAGGTCTCGTCTATCGTCCCGGTCCAACCTGTGTCCATGTCGCTGACTCCTTGTCCCCCAGCCTCTGTTCGCCTTCATGATGGCCGTGCAGATCAACCGCACTGCCGGCAACATTAGCGACGGCGAGTGGGACTTTTACGTGCGCGGCAGTGGTGGCCTGGTCGATGTGAGCAAGTTCCCGCCCAAGCCGGCCTCCTTCATCAGCGATGTGACGTGGGGCGAGCTGTGCGCCATGACACGCGTCTTCAACGCCGGCGATTTGATCCATCACCTCTGCGAGCACAGTTGTGTTTCGCTGCTGGCTGTGTTTTTGTTGTCCTGGCACGTGTTCTCATTGTCCCACTTGCCCACAGTTGAGGAATGGAAGCACTTCTGGGAGGACGACAGGCCGTACGTGTTGCCGCTGCCGGAGCCGTTCAGCACCACCTTCACCTTGTGGCAGCGCTTCATGTTTGTGCGTGTGGTCCGCGAGGAGAAGCTCCTCTTCTCCAACAAGGAATACGTTGCGTCGCTCTGTTTTGGTGATGAGGTGTTGACAGTGCCTCATCATCGTCAATCGTCATGATCCTTCAGGTGTTCCAAACCCTCGGTGCCACCTTTGCTGATGCCCCCGGTTTCAATCTGGCCGGCGCCTTCCAGGACTCCACCAACACCACCCCCATCATCTTCGTGCTCAGCCCCGGTGCCGATCCAGCCTCCATGTTCTTGGCGTTTGCCCGCGAGAACGGCATGGATGGCAAGTACCGCATGCGCTCGCTCGGCCAGGGCCAAGGCGGCTTTGCCCGGCAAGACATTGACGAGGGTGCCCGCAATGGCGAGTGGGTCTGCTTGCAGAACTGCCACTTGTCCATCTCGTGGCTGCCCGAGCTGGAGCGCATCTTGGAAGGGCTCGACGCCAACAGCCTGCATCCCAACTTCCGCCTGTGGCTCACGTCCATGCCCACTCCCAAGTTCCCCGTCTCCGTGCTGCAGGGCGGTATCAAGCTGACCAACGAGGTTTGTGGCTTTCTTTCATTTTGGGTGGGTTGTTGTCTTGCTCGTTTGTTCACTCTGTGTGTCCATCACAGCCACCCAAGGGTCTGCGCGCGAACATCACCCGCTCGTTCATCGATCTGGGCGAACCGACCTACACCGACTCGCCAAAGCCCGCCGTGTGGCAGCGCCTGCTCTTCAGTCTGGCCTTCTTCCACGCCGTGCTGCAGGAGAGGAGAAAGTTTGGCCCCAACGGTTGGAACATTCCTTATGAGTGGAACAACTCGGATCTGAGCGCCTCGGTGCAGTCGCTGAGGGTGCGTGCTTGCTTGACACAGTGTTTTCTGCCTGTCTGCTTTACTTATCTGACGTGTTGTTCCTCCCCAGATGTATCTGGAGGAGCAAGACGAGGTGCCGTGGATTGCGCTGCGCTACATTCTCGGCACCATCAACTATGGCGGGCGTGTCACCGACTTTTTGGATCTCCGCTGTGTCAACTCCATCCTGAACAATTTCTTCACGCCGGCGGTGCTGACGGACGAGTACAAGTTCTCGACGGACGGTGTCTACCACCCACCGGTGCTGGAGGGCGGCTTCCAGGGCGTGTTGGACTACATCAAGGCCTTGCCGCGCGACGAGACACCCGAGGTCTTTGGTCTGCACCCCAACGCCCAGATCTCGTTCCAGTCCATGGAGTCGAAGCTGGTGCTGGACTCGATCATTCTCATGCAGCCGCGCGGCGGTGGCGCTGCCGGCTCCTCGGACGAGGAGGAAGAGGGCGCCGCTGAGGGCTCTGGCGGTAGCAAGAAGGCCGCGGCGGCCTCTGGTCCGGATGTGGTGGTCAACGAGCTGGCCACGGAAATCCTGGCCAAGTTGCCGGCTCCGCTGGACCGGGCCAAGGCGCACCCGTCGTCCTTTGCCAGGATGCCCGACGGCTCGCTCAACTCTCTCGGCACCGTGTTGTCTCAAGAGGTGGATTCCTTCAACAAGCTGCTGCGCATCATGCGCAACTCGCTGGGCGACTTGCAAAAGGCCATCAAGGGCCTGGTGGTGATGAGCGCCGAGCTGGAGGCCATGTATGTCAACTTCTTGTACCAGAAGGTGCCAAACAACTGGGCCAAGGCGGCCTACCCGTCCACCAAGCCGCTCAACTCTTGGGTGGCTGACCTCGTCAAGGTGTGTGGTTGCTTTGTGCTGCTCTTCTTTTGTTGAGTGGTGGCTGACTAGTGGGTCCGTTTCAGCGTGTCGAGTTCTTGCGTGACTGGTTGGAGAACGGCCAGCCGAAGGCCTACTGGATCTCCGGCTTCTCGTTCCCACAGGGCTTCCTGACTGGCGTGCTGCAGACGCACGCCAGAAGGTTCCATGTGCCAATCGACTTGCTGCGCTTCCGCTGCGAGGTTTGTGCACTGTTTTTCTGCCCATGTGGGCGGACTCTCGACACTGACCACCCACTCTTCCTGCAGGTGCTGCAAGTGGAAGACCCCACTGATCTCAAGGCCGGTCCCGACACCGGCGTGTACATTTACGGAATGTTTATGGATGGCGCTCGGTGGGACCGCACGCTGGGCTGCATCGAGGAGAGCAGGCCTGGTGAGTTGTACACCACCATGCCGGTCATCTGGCTGGAGCCCGAGACCATGGATAAGCCGGTCCCGGCCAACCTTTACACGTGCCCCGGCTACAAGACCAGCACGCGTGCCGGTGTGCTCAGCACGACAGGCCTGTCGACCAACTTCATCTCCAATTTTGAGATCCCGTCAGGCGACCGCAATCCAGATCACTGGACACAGCGCGGTGTCGCTATGCTCAGTATGCTCGACACATGAGAGTGCTGTTTGTAGATGAAATGAAGAGGAAAAAGAATGCTGTTTGTTGATACGATGTTTTTGGTGTACAATTGGTTGGATGGATTTTTTGTTGCGGGGGCACACAAGGATACCCCCCCTACTATCTCTGTCTCCTACTCCTTCTCTCATTTCTTTCTATGGTGGTGGTGGAACTCAGCAAAACAAATGATACTTGAAAAAACATGACTGCAAACACAAAACGGGAAACAAAAGGCAAACAAAACGCCGGACGAGGCACAAGAAGGAAAAGAGTCGTCCCTTAACAACCGAGCGTGCGATCCCAGCACACGGTTGCCAGCAGTACTACAAACAGATATTTTTTTCCCTGCACATAAACACAAACGAACAGACACGGACGGACGACACCCATACGGCAAGATGCTGCGGCGTCAAAAGCATGGAAAACGCTAACAAAACAAACAGACAAACAAACAACAACAACAACTAGGACAACACGCAAGTTGTCAACACGAGAAGAAGAAGAAGAAGGAACGGAGAAGGAGGCACTACAGACAAACGACGGGCAGCGACCAAATAGAAGCTCCACCTCAGACACCAGGCTGGAACTGCGACTGGCTCGCCTCGCGTTGAGCCTGTTGTTGGGCCGACGGGTACAAGTCGGCCTTGCACATGCTCAACACTTGCCGAACACGGCGCGAGTTTGGTGACAATGGGTCACCGGGAAACAGGTCGCCGGGCGTGCCGCCGCCATTGGCAGCAGTGGGCGCCTGCAGATCCCTCGGTGGCGTGCTGGTCGCCGACTCGGGGTAGAACGCCGACAGCATTGGCAGCGACGGCATCTGGTCGTAGAGACTGGCCGTGGATCGCGGCTGGACAGGGAGAGACAAAGAAAACCACTATGGGTCAGCAATGACAAGTACAAAATCGAACCTCAGCAGTGTTGGTCACAAACCGGATGCTGAGACTGTCCAGATTCCGAGGACGGCGCCGAACCACCGAGCATGGTGGGCGACACGCGAATGCGCCGAGCAATGTCACTCAGCTGACCGTCGCGCGACGACTGATCGCCATTGCTCAGCTTGCCAGGCGAGGCCATGTCCGGCATTGACAGCAGCGGCGTCGACTGGTGGTCGCCACCGGCGCCATTCAGCTGCTGCTGTGGCTGCTGCTGATCTGCCATCAGCCATGGTGGCCTGGGCAGTCCGCCAGGGGACGGTGTGTTGCTCAGCGACGGCAGCCGGCGAGCCGACTGTGACGGCTGCGGCGATAGGTGCAACTGTGGCGGCGGCGGAGGCGGCAGCAACTGCTGCTGTTGTTGTTGTTGGGGGTCGATGATGGCGGGAAGGGCACCAGACATGCCCTGAGCCTCTGCAGTCAGCGACGGTGGCTGACCCGCGCCACCGCCGCTACTGTGAAAACCCTGCATGTACGCGGGATATTGCTGGTGCATCATTTGCTGCTGCTGCTGATGCATCTGCTGCTGTGAGAGGAGAAACACCGTCATGAGAACGGGAAAACAGAGGGTACAGTCAAAACACAAACTGCTACGAACCATCTGAGATTCCATGGACACGACAGCAGACGCCGCCGCCGCAGCGCCCGTGTTTTGACGCTTCTGTGGCGGCTCTCCTGAGTCGGAGCTGCCCTGCTCGTTGCCGCTGCCGCTCTCGTCACCACCCGGGTGTTGAGAACTCTCGCGGTTTCGCCTCTTGGCCCCTGGCTTGGGGCCTCGCTTCTTGGCAGTGGCCGACAGGTCGACGCACTCGATTCTGTGTTGAACAACAACAACAACAACAACAACACAAAAGTGAAATGAATGTCAGCCACCACGGGAGAATCTCGGGTTCGCGACGGAAAGTGCAAACAGACCCCTTGCGGACACATCGTGGGCACGGTCTTGTCTCGGAGCAGCTGACGTGGGCCTGACGGCACGGCAGGCAGGCGCACGTGACATTGCGACGAGCGCCTCCCTTGGACTTGGGCGTGCGTTTGTGATCCTCCTCCACCAGGAACCCGCTGACCTGACCGTGCATGGTCGACAGCGCCGACGAGAAGGTCTCCAGGTCAGCCGGCGGCACCTGAGGCATCAGGTGGGCGCCGTGATTGTGGTTGTGGTTGTGGTTGTGACCGTGGTGGTGATGGTGCATGCCATTCGGCGATGACAAGTGCATGGCGGCAGCGGCGGCCGACGAGTGGTGCTGGTGCGGCGAGGCCAACGCCAGCGCCTGGTGATGGTGGTCCAGCGTGGCGGCCTCGTAGTACTGCGCAGGCACAAAGTACTGCGTGGTCTGCTGAGGACCGGCACCCGTCGTGGTCAAGTAGTAAGGCTGCACAGGCAAAACAAACTCCAAGAGTCAGGAACCACTGCTGCACATGAAGAGAATCTTTTCGCCTCACCTGCATGTCTGGCGTGTACATGATCTGTTGAGGCTGGAAGTAGGCAGCGTTCTCGGCATGGTGCAGGTGCGACGGCAGAATGGTGGCCGTCGGAGGCAGGATCATCGGCGCAAAGGTAAACTGCTGCTGCTGCTGCTGCGGCCCGTTCGGCGCCTGGGCGGCGCCGTTCGAGTGGTGCAAATGATTCTCACCCGCCTTGCCATTGCCGTTGCCATTGCCGTTGGACTGTTGCTGTTGTTGTTGTTGCTGCTGCTGCTGAGCTTGTTGCTGTTGTTGAGTTTGCTGCTGCTGTTGCGAAGACTGATGCTGCTGGTGGTGGTTGTGGTTGTGGTTGTGCGAGTGATGATCGCCCGGCGAGGCCACCGAGGAGGCGACCGTTGCCGGAGACATGCCGTAGGTGGTGGGGTACGGGCCGAAGAACATCGTGGTGGCGGCCAATTGCGTGGGGACCGACATCTGATTTGCGCCGTCGCGAGAATGGGGTTAGTGAAAGTAAAAAAACATAAAATAAATGCGCCAGACAGGAACAAAGCTCACTTTTGAGTTGTTACGAATCGGCGAAGGATCACGACTTACACAGAGACACTGACTATACAGATACAAGCGCACGGCACGGAGGTGTTTTCCCGGTCCAACAGAAAACGACACGAGAGAGCCCCACATAGAGCTCTACGCCAATATCCCTTCCCGAACATACCTGAGCCAGATGCTGGTGGTGTCCAGCTTGCCCTGGTGGCAATTGTGGAGGCAACAGTTGCATGTGCTGGTGCTGGAGCTGCAGCTGGTGGTGCTGGTGTTGATCGTGATTGCCAGCGGCTGCTGCTGCGGCTGCCGCCGCCGCCGACGCATGGTTGTAGGGCTCCAGCAGTGTAATGTGAGGCACATTGGGGCTCGACGAGGAAGAACTTGAGGCCCGTGAGGACGCCGAGGTCTGAGGCGGAGAAGGTGTCGGCATATCTCCTCCCGCAGCCGCCGCCGCCGTCGCGACACCGTTTCGTCCAGCTGCATTGCCACTGGAAGACGAGGAAGTGGAGGCGGTGCGATCCGGCGCAGATCCTCCCGCCAAGGTGACAACCGTTGGCACTGATCCAGCACCCGCCGGTCCGCCACCAATGAACAGCGCACCATCAGCCATGGCGACCTTGCTCAGTGTCAGCAGTCCATTGCTGCTGGCATCACCACCGCTGCCCAGTGGGCGGTAGCCACTCATGAGGTGGCCGTCACTAGACGCTGTGGTGGCGGTTGTAGTAGTCGTTGTCGTGCTGGTGGATGTGGCGGTTGAGCCTCCACCGGAGGACGACGACGCTGCGCCGCCAGAGTAGTAGGGCAGCATTGCAGCTCACTGTTTGGTTGCAACTGTGCGCGACAGGCAGGCAGACAACAACAAAAGTGTGGGCGATGGGATGTATGAAAAGAGTGAGCGATCGCGTGTGGAAAGGAGTGTAATGAAGGCGACTTGGCCAAAATGCAGGGAATCACAGTGGTCGACCCGCGCGCGCAAATGACCGCTCAAGTGTGCGCGCGCCAAAGCGAGGGAATCACTTCTGGACATTCGAGAAAGGAAGTTCAAGATGACTCAGAGACAGATAGCAGAGAGAGAGCAAGACACAAGAAGCGTGGGGCTTAAAACATACACAAGCGGGAGTGGCTGCTGCAAGCAAGGAAAGTCGACTTCGGAAGAATTCTTTTCCGTTGCCCATTCGCGCGTGCGTGCGTGCTCGTAACAGAACTGACACACACGGGGCGAAGTGTGTGTGTGTGCGTGTGAATAGAAACGAGAGCGAGCGAGAGAGAGAGAGAGACAGAGACAAAAAAAGGATCTGATTCTCGTGGCCGGAATGGGACAAAAGATGATAAAAATCGGGCTGCCGCTGTGTCCGTGTCCCCCAGTGTGGCAGTGTGACAGTGTTGTGTGTGTGTGTGTGCAGATACATCGATCGCATCTTCTCACACTCTCACTCTCTCGCATGTGTGAGTGCATGGGCGCGTGTGGATGTGCAAGTGTAAGCGTGAGTGTGAAAGAAGACGGACATGCCCGACACGCACGCACGCACACACAAAATAGATCGGACGCTCACTCGCTGAGTGTGAGACAGACAGAGCCCCGACGACTGATTATACAACATGGCTTGACACGTTTAGACGCGGAGGAAAGCGTGTGTGTGTGTGTGTCGGAGCAACACAGCAGGAAAAGGCGCGTCACGCAACAAAGGAATAAAAAGCGAGGAAAAACGCAAAGAGTTGCGGACACACTCTTTTCTTCCTCACACGCTGATTGGTGGATGGACTCTGTGTGTGTGTGTCTCTGTGTCTGTGTGTGTGTGACATACCTCTTGCAACGGTTTTTGGCACAGGAAAAAAGATCTGTTTGAGCGACTTGGTGTGCTGTGTGTGTGAGCGATGCACTCCCGTCTCTGCCGTCGCAAGGAGAAATTTTTTCGGTCAGTGTACTGATTTTTCTCTCGCACCCCACTGAAAAACGAAAGAATTTTCCGACACACACACACACACAGCGACACACACGACGCACTCTCTGTGTCTCGCCTGTCACTCACTCACCAGCGCGTGTCAACTTCTCCGCGTTGCCCGATCGCGTTATCAGTGGCGAGTGACGTGGCGCCATCTTTGGAAGGCATTCCCCTTTTTTGAGGCATCGGTGAAATGCCTGATGCGGAAGTGCGTGACAAGAAGGATCCAACGCACACCCTCACACACAGTTCAGTCTCTCTCCGTCACTCTGTGTACAGCGCGCTCACACAGCAGACACACACAAGACAGAAAACACGCCTAAAATTAGCGCCAATTGCCGGCCTCGGGCGTGTGCCTGTCACGTCCGTCATTTCATTGTCTTTCCGATGTCCCGTCCGATTTTTCACAGCTTGGCCTTCATGAAGAAGGCGCGCATGATGCCACGTGAGCGCTGACTGGTGAACAGCTCGGCAAAGATGGGCATTTCGGCGTGGAAGGCCTGCTCCATGCGTTGCATCAGTGGCGCGCGGAGTAGCTGCGGGAATCATTCATAAGTACGCGCGCATTGGCAAAAGAAGAGTCGCGTGTTGTGTGTTTTTTCTTCACCTTTTTGGTGGCGTTGACAGCCTCCGGGCCAATGGAGATGAGCTTGTCGACGATCTCGTCCAGTCGTTGCTGCAGCTGCTCCACGGTGTCGCAGAGAGTGCCGACGAGGCCGAGCTCGAAGGCACGATCGGCGGACAGAGTGCGACCTGCAAAGAGCGGGCGTGAGTGAGTGTGCGTGGCCTTTCATGAAGAACGGTCACAGCTGCCAGGGCGGGACGACGAACCGAGCATCAGCATGTCGTTGGCCACTGCACAAGCGAGTGAGTGAGTGAGCACACCTACTGTCGCCCACATGAGCGCGCGTCGCACATACCGGCGTATCCCACCACTTGCGGCAAGGTGAAAGACGAGGCGGCCTCGGGAGCAATTGACAGCTCCGAGAATGGCGTGCGGAAGGTGGCCGACTTGGTGGCCACCACCACGTCGCACAGTGGCAGCATGGTGGTGCCGACGCCGACTGCACCGCCGTTCACTACAAGACCCACATTATTGAGCATGCGGGGGCATGATGGTGTGCCAGTGCGAACAGAGAGAATCGCACACCTCCCACCACCACTGGCTTCTCGAAGCGGATCTGCACAACAAGAGAGTCTGTCAATCATGACGTGATGCTGATGGCCTCAAACCTGCTCACCAACTCAAACAGGAACTGAATGACATGACCACGCAGAATGTCGGTGGCGGGGTTCAAGTTCGGGTGCGCCGAGAAGTAGTCCTGCATCTTGGCAAACTGTGTGACGCGCACAGCGACTTGATCAGTGACAGACAAGCAGGGCGATTCAGTGAGTGCGGAGTCTCTCGCCTCGGCAATATCAAAGCCAGCGGTGAAGAAGCGCGACCCACGGACACCAGTGATGACCAGGCACACAATGTCCTGATTGGCCTTGGCATATCGCAACGCCGATCGCAGCTCCCGGAGCATGCGGTCGGTCATGGAGTTCAGCTTCCTGCACGGGAGGATTGAGTCACTCTGCTGGTCAGCTCAGAGAGCAAGAAGGGGACATCGCACGCACTTGGGTCGGTTGAGCTCCAGACGCAAGCAGCGGCCACCTGTCGACCCAACCATGAGTGTGGCGCAGGACTGACAGTCAACGAGTGTCAAACAGACCGTGAGTGATGCGGGCAATGACCTGCTCAAAGTCACTGAGCGCCAGATCAGGCTCGCCCACACCCATGGGTGCTTCAGTTGGCACAGATGTGCCGGCCACGGCCTCAGTTTTGACAGCAGAGTCCACGCTGAGCAAGACTGGGTGGATGGAGGCAGTGTGAGGTGGAGGGGCATTCTGCAAAACGACAAGAGTGGCAGCTGGTAACTCTGGTTGGCACGCTCCTCGTCGTCGTCATTGACTTCACGAGCACGTCCGCGGTTGATGTGCTCAAAGCTCATGCTGGCCACGGCTGTCCACAGTGGGCGACCATCCTCGTCCTCACTGCAACGAGTGAAGCTGCTGAGTGTGGGGAGAAATCATGCAAAGATGTCAACCAACGCAACGCTCCGTGCACCGCCAGTCCCTTTCCCTTGTAGATGGGCGTCATGCGTGGCGGATCAGTCTCCGGGTCACACCGATACGTGGTAAAGTCGGTGACGCCCTTCTCCCGCATAAAGTCCTGCACACTCACGCGTCAGCCCTGTGGCGACGCTAAGCAGTAGCCAAACAGAACCAACCTCGTCAATCAGCGCTCGGCCATTCAGCTCCGCCGCTGGCGTCGAGACAATCAACAGCGCCGCATCGGCCAACACTGAAGCTTTGCGCCAGTACTTGCTGGAATCAGAGGTACAATGAGCGAGACGATGCGCAGCAGTCGCTCACTGACAGTGAGCCAACTGACCGTGAACCCGTGCGGAAATTGATGACCGCCTGGCTCTCCACCGTCGTTGCTGGCCACAGAGAATTGGCAGACACGCCCGTGTCACGCAGTTCCATACCCAGTCCATGGGCCTGCCGTACGTGCGATCAGTGAGGCGTTTCCCACTTGAGACACGCTGCACGCGCCGACTCACCAACAGCGTCATGCCAAACTTGGACATGCAGTAGCCCACCATGCCGGGCAGCATGCGCAGATCAATTGGCGGCGAGCACACAATAATGTGTCCGTTGTTCTGCTTGAGCATGTGCGGCAGACAGGCACGGGCGCACAGGAACGACGCGCGCGCATTGATCTGCTGCATGAGGTCGTACCGGTTCGCCGGCGTGTCCTGCAACAAGAACGATGAGCTTGACGTCAGTTGAGAATGCACACTCGCGGACAGTGCGCTTTACCGTCACCGGTCGCCACCACATGGCGCCTGTACAGAGAGACAGAGAGAGAGAGAGAGTGAGTGACAAGACTGCAGCTGCCAGTTCTCGTCAGTCTCAGTCGCACCTGCATTGCAGACCAAGATGTCGATGCGTCCGAAATGCTCAACGGTCTTGGCCACCAACGCCTCAATGTCCTGCTCGCGACGCACGTCGCAGCGCACCGGCAACGCCACTCCACCGGCCTCCTCAATCTCCTTGGCCACCGTGAAGATCGAACCGGGCAGAGCCTCCGTGGACTCGGTCGACTTGGCCGTGACGACGACGCGCGCACCTGATGTGTTTCCAGTTAGTAAGCACATACACTGTGTAAGCGCGGTGCGTATGGATGCATGCATGCGCACGCACGCACCCGCACGGGCAAAGAGAAGCGCCATTTCACGTCCAATGCCACGCGAGCTGCCAGTGATGATGGCCACCTGGCCTGCCAGTGACTTTTCACGCACAAGGCGCTCGCAGACGGGGTTCGACATGAGACGCAGAGCACACACACACACGCGAACGACTTTCCAGCACATTGGGATCCTAAGCTTAGAATTCCACGTGGACAAGTTGTCGCG